>MDSW01183196.1_pt1 | contig 31982 bp, 27 predicted proteins | sample 811171 | NCBI WGS metagenome assembly MDSW01 (sample SAMN05326641, study PRJNA326480) | marine metagenome | isolation source: seawater | place: Atlantic Ocean: North West | collected 2012 | reverse complement strand
TCCTCGGTTACGCGCGCCGTGGCGTCGATGCGGCCGCCCGCATCGGTGAACTTGATGGCGTTCGACATCAGGTTGATCAACACCTGGCGTAACTGCCGCTCGTCGGCCCAGAGTGCCGGAAGATCCTTCGGAATCCGATTGTCGATGTACAGTCCGGCGCTGCCGGCCCGCTCGGCGACGAGGCGGACCGAATCGGCGAAAACCGTATGCAGGTCGACCGCGCTTTCGTCGAGCTTCAGTTTGCCCGCCTCGATCCGCGACAGATCGAGAATGTCGTTGATGAGCTGCAGCAGATGTTCCCCGCCGTCACGGATGATCGAAAGGTATTCCCGGTGCTTCGGGTTCTCGACCGGCCCCAGGGTACCGGCGAGCAGGCTGTCGGAAAAGCCGATGATCGAATTGAGCGGTGTCCTCAATTCGTGCGACATGTTGGCGAGGAATGCCGATTTGGAACGGTTCGCGGCTTCCGCCTGGTCGCGGGCTTCCCGGTAGGCGCGTTCCACCGCGACCCGCTCCGAAATGTCGGTCTCGATGCCGCCGACGCCGATCAGCTCGCCGTCGCTGTTGATGACCGGGAACTTTGCGGTCAGAAATGTCGCGCCGCCGATGATTTCCTCGCGTCTGATGAGGGTGCGCTTCTCCATCACCTCGCGGTCGTGCTCGATGAACATCGCCCCCTTGTCACTGCCGTGCACGTCGAGCGACGTCTTGCCGATGACGTCTTCCGCCGATGCGCCATAGACCTCGGTGAAACGCCGGTTGACCATCACGAAGCGGAAATCGCGGTCCTTGAAATAGATCGGGGCCGGTGAGTTGTCGAGCAGGGTCTGGATTCGTGCCTCGCTTTCGGCCAGCCGGCGTTCCAGAGCGGCGTGGTCGGAGACCTCGGAGTAAAAGGTGGCAATCGACATGCCGCCATCGGGCAGCGGAATCGCGAACTTCGAAACCAACCAGTCCTGCGGGTGGTGGCCGGACAACGTGAATACGACCTTGTGGGTGCTCGGGATGCCGGTTTCGGTGACACGCCGGTCGGCCTCCATCGCCGCGAGGCTCAGGTTTTCGTCCCAGATTTCCTCTGCGGTGCGTCCGAGCACGTCGGCGAAGGTGACGCCGAAGGCGGTCTCGAAGGCGGGGTTGATGTATTCGTATTCTCCGGACGCGCGCTTGATCATGATCGGATTGGGCGAACGTTCGAGCGTCAGGCGCCCGTAAAGGTCCTTGTCGATGCCGGACGTCCGGTTCATGTAGCTGGCTGCGACCAGCGCGCCGGAAACGGCAAGGATCACCACCTCGCCCATGATGTCTGCCGGCATCAATCCCAGGATGGCGGCGACGCCCCGCGCCGCCAGCCCGAGTGCGGCAACGAACAACGCCAGCGACATCTTGTCGCCGAGAACGCGCACCTCTCGCGCCATCGTCCATGCCTGCAGCGCCAGCGCGCAGACGATGACGACGCCTGAAGCATCGAACATTTCATCGATCCCGGTCATGCCCCGAACATGAACGAGAATTAATGCTCTGGAAATACCCTCGTAATGTCGACGTCACTACGTTCCGGGTGTGTGGCAACGCAAGCCACGATTCAGATTCGAGGAATTGAGGACCATGTTTGTAAAAAAGATTCCACCGCAAACACCCCGGACGAAAGACCGCCGGGGCCTGAAAACCCGCAGCGTGGCCGTCGCCACGGTCGGTGCCGCGGTCATCGCCGCGTCGGCCCTGGCCTGGCCGCTGCAGGCGAAAACACCCGCAACGCCCATTCCCGCAAACCCGGCCCAGAGCATGGACCGGGCGATGCCGTCGAGCTTCGCCGATTTGGCCGAGCGCGTCGCGCCCGCCGTCGTCAACATTCAGGTTCAGTCGACGGCCAAGCCGGTAATGGGGCAAATGGAAAACGTTCCGGGCAACATGCGTGAGTTCTTCGAGCGCTATTTTAACATGCCCGGCGGTGAACGTTTCGGTGGCCCACAGGCCCCCGAACAGGGTCAGCGCCGGATCGGCGCCGGTTCGGGCTTTGTAATCGATGCCGAGGGCCACATCGTCACCAACGAACATGTCGTGCATAACGCCGACGAGATCACTGTCACCTTCAAGGACGGTACGGAAGCCAAGGCCAAGCTGGTCGGTGTCGATGACAAGACCGATCTGGCTTTGATCAAGATCGAGAGCGACAAGCCGGTCCCTTACGTGAAATTCGGCAAGTCCGATGACGTGCGGGTCGGCGACTGGGTGCTGACGGTCGGCAACCCGTTCGGCCTCGGCCACTCGGTCAACGTCGGGATCGTGTCGGCGCGCGGCCGCACCATCGGTGCCGGTCCGTACGACGACTTCCTGCAGATCGATGCGCCGATCAACCGCGGGAACTCCGGCGGCCCGGCGTTCGACGTGAACGGGAACGTGGTCGGCGTCAACGCCGCGATCTTCTCGCCCAACGGCGGCAACGTCGGTATCGGCTTCGCGATCCCCTCGGAAATCGCCTCCAAGGTGGTGGCCGAACTGAAAGAGAACGGCACGGTCGAACGTGGCTGGCTCGGTGTCACCATTCAGCCGCTCACCGATGACATTTCGGACGGGCTGGGTCTGAAATCCACCGACGGCGTCCTCATCGCCGAGGTCAGCGAAGACGGCCCGGCCGACAAAGCCGGCCTGAAGGCGGGCGACGTGATCCTGTCCGTCGACGGCGAAAAGATCGAGGAACTGCGCGAACTGCCGCGCCTGATCGCCGACATCAAACCGGGTAAGGACAGCAACGTAACGGTCTGGCGCGACGGCGCACGGAAGGATCTCGCGGTCGAAATCGGCAAGCAGCCGGTCACCCAGAAGGTCGCCGGGAACGATGACGCCGGTTCGGGCGGAATCGAGGACAAGGTCGGCCTGGCGGTTCAGCCCCTGACCCCGGATATCGCCCGTGAACTCGGCATGCCGGAAACCGCCAAAGGCGTGGTCGTGGCTGGCGTCAAGCCGGGCAGCCCGGCAGCCGAGAAGGGACTGCGCCGTGGCGACGTCCTGACCAAGGCCGGCGGTAAGGAACTGACCTCGCCCCGTGACCTGACGGAAAGCCTGAACCAGGCGCGCAAGGATGGCCGCAAGTCGGTTCTGGCACTGGTCAAACGGAATGGGGGGCAACGGTTCATTGCGATCCCTGTGGGGGCTGCCTGATAGGTAGCCCTCTCTCCCCCGGGGCCGGCCGTGCTCCCCCCCTGTCGGCCGGCCCCAAAGTTTCTCCTCCCTGACGGGTGGGCGGTGTCCGGTTTAAACCGGCGCCGCCCATCGGTTTTTTGGGAAATTTCACCTTCGGGGTTGGCGCTTAGGTAACGATCGGCATAAATGATGTTTGAAACACGGGAAATACCGATGCGGATACTGGTAGTCGAAGACGATAAGGACGCAGCGACGTTCATCGCCAAGGCGCTTGGCGAGGCCGGACATGTGGTCGATGTCGCGGGCAACGGCGAGGATGCGCTGGGGATCGCATCCGACGCGCACGAGGTCCTGATCGTCGACCGCATGATGCCGAAACTGGACGGTCTGCAAATGGTCGAACAACTGCGCGCGCAGGGGATCGCCACCCCGGTCCTGTTCCTGAGCGCGCTCGGCAAGGTCGACGACCGTGTCGCCGGGCTCCGCGCCGGGGGCGACGACTATCTGGTGAAACCATTTGCGATGGCCGAGCTTATCGCCCGTGTCGAGGCGCTGGGGCGGCGTAAGGGTTCGCCGGAGACCCAGACCCGCCTGACCTGCGGCGATCTTGAACTGGACCTGATCTCGCGCGATGTGACGCGCGGTGGCGAAAAGATCGACCTGCAACCCCGCGAGTTCAAACTGCTCGAATATCTGATGCGCAATGCGGGCAGGGTCGTGACCCGATCGATGCTTCTGGAGAACGTCTGGGACTATCACTTCGATCCGCAGACGAACGTCATCGACGTCCACATCAGCCGGCTCCGCGGCAAGATCGACAAGGGTTTCGACACCCAGTTGCTCGAGACCGTGCGCGGCGCCGGATACCGTCTGCATGCGCCTGGTTAGCGTCCGCCTGATCCGGACCTCGTGGTTCCGCATGGCCGTCGGTTATGCGGTCCTCTCCATCGTATCCGTGACCATGCTGTTCGCGCTTCTTTACTGGAACACGGCGGTGTTCGTCGCCGAGCAGACGGAAGAAACCATCGAGGCCGAGATCACCGGCCTCGCCGAACATTACCGCCAGGCCGGGTTGTTCGGTCTCACCGAAGTGATCCAGGAGCGCTCGCAAGGCCAGCGCCTCAGTCTCTATCTCCTGACCGATCCAAACCGGCGGCCGATTGCCGGCAACCTGAATTCATGGCCCGCCGCGACCCAGCCCGGCGAGTGGATGGATTTCGAATACGAACGCCCCGTCGGCAGCCGCCTGGTCGAACACCGCGCCCACGCGCGTCACCTTGTTCTGCCGGGCGGGTTCCATCTTCTTGTCGGCTACGACGTGCAGGACCAGGTCCGCCTCGAACAGCGGATGCGCCAGTCGATGATCTGGATCGGGGCGCTCGCCCTGGCGCTGGGTCTTGGCGGCGGCCTTCTGATGGCGCGGCACTGGCTCAGGCGTGTCGATAGCGTCAACAAGACGCTCAGTGAGATCATGGATGGCGATATGACCCGGCGTGTGCCGGTCAGCGGCACCGACGACGAGCTCGACCGCCTGGCACGCAACCTCAACGATATGCTGAACCGGATCGAAGCCTTGATGACGGGGCTGCGCCAGGTCACCGACAATATCGCGCACGACCTGCGCTCGCCGCTGAACCGGCTGCGGTCCCGGCTCGAAGTGACGCTGATGACGGATCAGGACACGCAGGCCTACAAGGACGCGCTGACGGATACGGTCGCCGAGACCGACGAACTCCTCAAGACTTTCAACGCGCTTCTTCTGATCGGCGAAGCGGAAAGCGGCGTCGATCGCGCACGGCTCGAATCCGTCGACCTGACCCAGCGCATCGGCGACGTGGTCGAACTTTACCAGCCCGCCGCGGAAGAGACGGGCCGCCTCCTCGAAGCCGACATCGCCTGGAACATCGGTGTGCGCGGCAACCCGAACCTGATCTCGCAGGCGGTGGTCAATCTTCTGGACAACGCCCTCAAGTACACCTCCGAAGGGGGTGTCGTGCACGTCCGCGCGGATACCGATGCGGGACGGCCGTTTGTCGAGGTGTCGGACAGCGGTCCCGGCATTCCGGAGGATGAGCGCAAGCGCGTGCTCGACCGGTTCGTGCGTCTTGAAGGCAGCCGCTCGACACCTGGGAGCGGCCTGGGGCTTTCCCTGGTGGCCGCCGTCGCCAAGCTGCACGGCGCCGAACTCCGGCTCGATGACAACGAACCGGGATTGCGGGTGCGGATGACGTTCCCCGCCGCCGAGACGGGCGAGGGCGCAAAAAAAAGCGGCGTCAGGCGCCAGCAGCGCTGATGCAGAACTCGGGAACGGTGTCAGCGTTCTTGATGGTCTTCAGGATAAACGTGGTCTTGTAGGACTGAACGTCGGTCGACGTACCGAGCACGGACTGCGCGAATTCGTGATATTCCTCAATGCTCGGCGCCTTGATGATCAGCAGGAAATCGAAATCGCCGGTGACGACATGGCATTGCTGCACGTCGTCGATCTTGGCCATGGCCCGGGCGAAACGATCCGAGACGTCGGCCTTCGGCGCGCTTAGCGTGACCATCACCGCCGCCGAGACGGGTTTCGGGAATTTCTTCGGATCGAGCTTCGCGGTAATTGCGGAAATCGTGCCGTCATTCTTTAATCGTGCCACCCGCTTGGCGCACGCCGACAGCGACAACCCGACATCGTTGGCCAGTTCCGCCGTGGTGCCAGAGGCGTCGCGCTGCAGATGGCGAAGAATTTTCCTGTCGATCTGATCCAAGACCTCACCCCATATCAATCTTAAACTGCCGCATTAGTGACATAATTTCTATCATATATGCCTAATTATGAGAAAAATTCTTTTCAAAATGCCGATTGCAGGAGCCACCGGAAACCGGTTCCTGATAGGCTTCGATCAACGTGGCCGCTGAACGGCCGGCAGATTTTCCAGGAGCAGGGACGAATGAACGACATGCCTTTCATGCAGCGCGCCGACGCCGCGCTGATCCGCTACGGTGCCAAATTCATGCCGATGGAAATCGCGTCGGCCAAGGGCTCCTACGTCTATGACCGCGACGGCAATCCGATGCTCGATTTCACGTCGGGACAGATGAGTTCGGTCCTCGGCCACTGCCATCCCGAGATCACCAGCGTCATTTCCGAGATGGCCGGTAATCTCGACCATCTTTACAGCGGCATGCTGTCCGAACCGGTCGTGGCGCTCGCCGAACGTCTGGCCGCGGCGACGCCGGACGGCCTCGACAAGGTGATGCTGCTGTCGACGGGCGGCGAATCGAACGAGGCCGCGGTCAAACTCGCCAAGCTGTATACGGGCGGATACGAAGTCGTTGGGTTCAGTGCGTCCTGGCATGGGATGACGGGCGGTGCGGCGGGGGCGACTTATGCCGCCGGACGCAAGGGTTATGGCCCGCAGGTGCCCGGGAATTTCTCGATCCCGGCGCCCAATCCGTACCGGCCCCGCTTCGAAGGTCCCGGCTTCGACTGGCAGGCGGAACTGGATGACGCGTTCGCGCAGATCGACCGCCAATCGACCGGCAACCTTGCGGCGTTCATCGCCGAGCCGATTTTAAGCACCGGCGGCGTCCTCGACTTGCCGAAAGGTTACCTCCGCGCTCTCAAAGATCACTGCGCGGCGCGTGGCATGTTGTTGATTCTGGACGAAGCGCAGACCGGCCTCGGCCGGACGGGAATGATGTTCGCGTTCGAACGGGACGGGGTCGCACCGGACATCCTGACGCTGTCGAAGACGCTCGGCGCGGGTCTGCCGCTCTCCGCCGTGATCACCAGCAGGGAGATCGAGGAAACGTGTCACGAGCGCGGCTATCTTTTCTATACGACCCACGTCAACGACCCGCTGCCCGCCGCGGTCGGTCTCAAGGTGATGGAGATCGTCGCGCGCGACGGGCTTTGCGAGCGGGCGCGCGAAATGGGCGCACGGCTGGAGGCCGGGCTCCGCGACATGATGCAACGCCATCAGGCGATCGGCGACGTTCGGGGCAGGGGGCTGCTTTTAGGCGTCGAGATCGTCGCCGAGCGCGCCAGCAAGCGGCCATCGCCGGAAATCGGCAACGCCGTCACCGCGCGCTGCATCGAAAAGGGGCTGTCGATGAATATCGCCAACATCCCCGGCCTCGCCAGCGTGTTCCGGATCGCGCCGCCGCTCACCGTCAGCGCCGACGAGATCGATCGCGGCATTGAGATCCTCGACGAAGCGTTTACGTACGCGTGCGGTTGAGGCGCTCCAGCTGCCGTTCGCGGTAGGCCAGGAACAGCGCGCCGGCAATGATGACCGCGGCGCCGACCCAGCTGATCGGTTCCGGTATCACGCCGAACAGCCCGAAGTCGTAGGCCGCCGCGAACACCAGCGTCAGATAGAAGAACGGCACCGCGAAGCTGGCGTCCGCCGACTTCATCGCCTGAATGAAGCAGGACTGCGCGGTGACCATGATCAGGCCGAGTAGAACAAGCAAAAGCCACTGTTCGAAGGTCGGCTGGACCCAGACGAAGCTTGCGGCGATGACGGAGATCGTTGCGCCGAAGGTATTGTTGACGAACAAAATGCGGATCGCCGGTTCGCTGCCGGACAGTCGTTTGGTGACCGTCATCTCGAGCCCGATCAGCAGCGCCGCCGCCAGCGCCAGCAGGGCCGCGAACTGGAAGGCATCGGTGCCCGGCCGCATCAGAATCAGCGCGCCCGCGAGCGAAATCGCGGCCGCCGACCAGCGGACCGGTCCGACTTTCTCGCCCAAAAACGGGATCGCGAAAATCATCGTGCAGATCGGGCTCAGGAAGGTAATCGCGGTCGCTTCCGCAAGCGGCATCTGTGCGGCGGCGGCGAATGTAAAACTGACACCCAACCAGCCCAGCGTGGATCGCAGCAGATGCCATTTGTAGGGCGTGTCCCGCGTCAATTTAAGCTTCATGAACGGCGCGACGATGAGCAGTGCCGAAAACGCGAAGACGAACCGGCCCGCCGAGACCTGCATCGGGTGCAATGCCGGGCCATAAAGATCGTTGCCGAGGATCTTGGCCAGCATCGATGTCGCTGCCAGCAGCGCCGCCGCGCAGATCATGAAGGCTGCGCCCCGCAAGTGGCGCGGCTGAAACGGGACTGGGGTTTCGTGCACCGGCGTCAGGACCCGGAAACCGAGATGCAGACCTTGCCGAAGTGCGCGCCGGACGCGAGATAGCGGTATGCTTCCGCCGACTCTTCGAACGGGAACACCTTGTCGATCACGGGCTTCATGTCGGCGGTCTCGATGGCTTTGCACATCTGTTGCATGGCGTCTTTCGGTCCCACCGTCACACCCTGAAGGCGGACGTCGCGGCTGATGATGAACGGCAAAAGCACGTTGCCGGTGGTCGCGCCCGACAAGACGCCGATCAGGCTTAATGTCCCGCCCGGCCTGACGGCGATCAGGGACTGCTTCATGGTTTCGGTGCCGCCAAGTTCGACCACGTTGTCGACGCCGTCGCCGCCCGCCCAGTCCTTCGCCGGCTGTCCCCATTCCTCGACGTCGGCGTAATTGATCCCGTGATCGGCACCGAGTTCCCGGGCGCGCTCGAGCTTTTCGTCCGACGATGATGTGATGGCGACGCGGCAGCCATTCATCTTGGCGAACTGCAAGGCGAACAGCGACACGCCGCCGGTGCCCTGGGTCAGGATCGCATCGCCCGGCTCGGCGCGGCCCAGCCTGACGATCGCCGACCAGGCGGTCAGTCCGGCGCACGTCAGGCTTGCAGCTTCGGCATCGGTGAGATTTTTCGGGGTATGGACAAGCCCGCTCTCGGGGATCACGCGATATTCCTGCAGCATGCCGTCCTGGGCGCGGCCGCTGTCGCTCTCCATCGCGTGCTCGGTGGCGGTGCCGGACGGCCAGTCGAGAAAGAAGCACGCCGTCACCCGGTCGCCGGATTTGAACGCCTCGACGCCGGGGCCGACCGCCTCGACCGTGCCGGCGCCGTCAGAAAGGGGCACAAGGCCTTGTTGTTTCTGACGCTTTCTGTAGCCGCCCTTCGATATCAGCAGATCGCGGTAGTTGAGCGATGCCGCACCGATCTTCACCAGCACCTCGCCCGGTCCCGGTTCCGGCATGGGCCGCTCGGCGGGTTTGAGGGCATCCGCCCCGTCGGGGGTTTCGAAGATCATCGCGCGCATCGTCGGTCCTTTCGTTCAGATGGCCGACATATAAGCGCAGCGTGGCGGGGGTGTGCAATCACCCGTGAACGCAAAAGAGGCCCGGGTGGGGGCCTCTTTCGCAGGGAAGGGACTGTTCGCCTGTGCAGCTCAGGAGAAAAACCCCTTCGCCTTGTTGCTCGGGCACGGCGCCTCAAGCAGCGACTTGCCGTGATGATGCAGGTTGATCCAGATCCGGTTCTCGCCGGTCAGCCACTCGTAGACCCATGCGTTGTCGGGCGGGCAGGCGAGTTTCAGATACGAGTACTTGATCCGCTCGGAGCGCGTCCGGATGACCTCGGCATGGTCGAACCGGGGCACGTGCACGTCGACCATCAGGTTCTGCTCTTCGGAGATATAGACCTTGGTCGCTTGCCAGCCCTGGCGCGGCGGGTTCTCGTCGATGTAGTTCTTCACCGCGACCGCGGCGACTTCCAGCGCTTCTTCCTGCGTCATATCCTCGGCGTAGAAGCTGAGCGTCGCCAGCACCGCGCCCGGGATCATCAGGGTGATCAGCAGCGACGTGATGAACCAGCGTTTGGAACTGATGATGTCGGAAATCCACATTGTCTTATTCCCTTTCCCTTCGGTAGCTCCGCTGCCTCTTGTTCTTGCTTTTGAGGCCGGTGGCTTTGCGTCCCGCCGTCGCCGGCGGTTTGCCTGTTCGTGGGCCCGGGGGAAACAATTCGTCCCGAACCTTGATGCCCCTATTTATAGCCAATGCTGAACCGAATCGCTGTGAGCCAAGTCACATGTTGAGAATTATTCTCACCACTATAACACATTGATATTAAATAGTAAAATACGTTTCCCGCGATGGATGTAGTTAAAAATAGGGTTAAATAAGTCTAAAGGTCGACCGACTAGGTGTTGTGTAGGGTCGACCCGATTCGCACCAGGAATTCGTCCGCATCTTCCATGTGATTGCAGAGATGCGGACTGACCCGGACAGCGCCGCCGCGCGAGCTGACATGCACGTTCGCCGCCGCCAGCCGTGCGGCGATATCGGCGGGGAAACCGCCGGGGCGGCGGATGCCCAGAATATGCGGCGTCCGGAACGCTTTCGGCGCGATCTCGAGCCCGAGATCCTCGGCGCCCTCGGCGATGCGGGCCGTGATGGGCGCGATGGCGTCGGCCACCCGGGCCGGCGTCCATTCCTGCAACTGCGTGAGCGCGACCTGGATCATCGGCAGGGTAATAAGGCTCAGGTATTCGCCCGCATCGTAACGCCGCGCCCCTGTCGTGAACGCCTCCGGATAGCCGAGCCCGCCCGTGATGCTGTCGACGCCGCCGTGGTTGAACAGGTGATCCTCCAGCGGCAGGCCCTCCTGGCGCGCGGGCGCGGCATACATGAAAGACAACCCGTACGGCCCCAGCAGCCACTTGTAGGCCGCACACACCAGATAATCCGCCTGAAGCGCCTTGACGTCGATGGGGACGGCGCCGACCCACTGGGTCGCGTCGATCAGGAACACCGCGCCCGCGTCCTTCAGCTTCGGCGCGATTCTGGATAGATCGACCAGCGATCCATCGGTCCAGTGGCAGGGCGGTAATGCGGCGATGGCGACGTCGTCGTCGATCATGTCGATCACGGCCCGCGTCCAGTCGCCGTTGCCGGGCCAGGGGACGGTCGAGAGCACGGCGCCGGTTTCATCGGCGAGCCGTTGCCAGGCATAGACGTTGGACGGGAACTGCCCCTCGATCACCAGAATGCGCTGACCGGGCTTCGCCGTCAGGTTCTTCGCCGCCGTCGCCACGCCGTAACTCGCCGCGGGCTGGATCGCGATATCGTCGCCCGTGGCGCCGATCAGGCTGGCGAATCGTTCGCGGATGTCGTCCGCCTGCACGTAACGCGCGGGCTCGTCGATCTTCCACGGTTGCCCTTTCGCAGCGGCGCCGGTCCGCCCGGCTTCGATGGAGGCTTTCAGCAGCATCGATTTCGACGCCGCGTTCAAAAACACGGTGCCGTCTTCGATGTCGAAAAGGTGGCGTTGGTCGCCGAGCGGGGGAAGCGATGCGTCCATGGCTGATAGTTATGCAGGTTCCGGGGGCGGGATCAATCGCGGGGCGGCCTTTCTGAATCGGGCGTGCCACCCTATATTCGTTTGATGACGATACGCCGCCAGCCGCCGAAGACCACCAACCAGGACGGGGATCCGCGCCGCATCGGCGTCGAGATCGAATTCGGCGGCCTTGACCTGGACCGTGCGGCCAAGCTGGTCGAGCAGGTGTTCGGCGGCGGCATCGAGCGTTCGGGCGCGCACATGCGCAAGGTGACCGGCACCGATATCGGCGACTTCGAGATCGAGTTGGACGCGCAGGTCGTACATCCCAAGGCCGACGCCGACGAGTTCGAAAAGAAAGCGAAGGAGTGGATCGGCGATCTTTCCGCGAACTTCGTGCCGACCGAGATCGTCGGCCCGCCCGCGCCGCTCGGTTCACTCGACGACTTCGACGAACTGATAAGTGCGCTTCGCGATGCCGGCGCGGAAGGCACCGAAGACGGTCTCAGTTACGCGTTCGGACTGCAGCTCAACCCCGAAGTGCCGTCGACCGATGCCGCGGAAATCCTGCGTATCCTGCAGGCCTACGTGCTGATGTCGCCGTTACTCAGAAAGCGCATCCGGGTCGATCCGCTGAGGCGGATACTGCCTTATGTCGATCCGTTCCCGGCGGATTACGCCCGGCGCATCCTGAAACCCGATTATGCCCCGGACCTGGCCCAGCTGATTGACGATTTCATCACGGACAACCCGACCCGCAACCGGGAATTGGACATGCTGCCGCTGTTCATGCACCTGGATGAGGACCGGGTAAGGGCGAAACTCGACGATCCCCTGATCAAGTCGCGGCCGACGTATCATTACCGCCTGCCGAACACCAATCTCGCCAATCCGAACTGGAACGTGACCACGGAATGGAACAGGTGGGTCAGCGTCGAACGCCTCGCCGCCGACGAGAGAAGACTGCACCAGCTTTCCAAAGCCTACCTCGCGCGCCATCCGGAAGATTTCATCGACTGGATTACGGTCCGCGCAAAAGAGTTTCTCGGCGATATTATCGAATGACCTCGTCGCCCGCGGCTTCGGCGGCGATCTTTCTGCGCTTCTGGTGTTCGCGCACGGTGATGTAGGCGGTCGAACCGAAAATCAGGGTGCCGCCCAGCCAGACGAAGATATCAGGGATCTGGTCGAAGAAGACGAACCCGGTAATCGACACCCAGATCAGGCGCACGTAGTCGAACGGCATGGCGACATGGGTTTCGGCGTTCTTCAGCGCCTGCGACACGCAGAACTGCCCGCAGCCGCCGCACAGCCCCAGCAAGACCAGCCAGAAGAAATCCATCGGGCTTGGCGTGGTCCAGACGAACAATGCCGGAATAAGGGCCAGCGGCGCCATCACCAGCGACATATAGGTGGTGATGGTGACCGCCGATTCCGTGCGCGACAGGTTCTTGATGATGATCACGCACGCGCCCCAGAACGTCGATGAGAGCAGTACCAGCAGGTACCCGGTGTGAATTTCCTCGAAGCCGGGGCGCAACACGATCACCGTACCCGTGAACCCCAGCATGATCGCGACGATCCGGCGCCAACCCAGCCTCTCCCCCAAAAGGACGACGGCAAGAAGGGTCGCGAACAGCGGCGCGGTGAACGAGAGCGCGGTGATGTCGGCGATCGGGGCCAGGCTGAGGGCGGTGAAGAAGCACACCATGGCGATGAAGTTGAGCACGCCCCTCAGGATCAGCATGCCGAGCCGCCCGGTCCGAAGCGGTTTCAGACCGTGTTTGACGAAGAACGGGAACACCACGATCAGGGCGAAGGTGAGGCGGAAGAAAACCACCACGAACGGATGAACCGTGTCGGAAACATAACTGATGATCGTGTGCATGGAGGCCAGGCACACGGTCGACAGCAGCATCCAAAAGATGCCGCGCAGGTTGCCGGCGGTCTTGCCGTCCGGCCCGCTTTCGGTCGTGGGCTCTGCCATAGGGGGCCTCCAGGGGGCGAAATAGCAGCATAGCTGACGTAATAGGCGATGCAAGGCGGCGGCGCGGCGAATATCCGGGCCCGAAAAACATGCTTTCCCCGTTGACAGCCCCCCGGCTGCCCCGTATGTTCCGCCCGCTTTCGTCTCCCGGGTGTCCGGGAGGCTATTTGTTTGTACCGCTCAGATTAGTTTGCCGGGGATCGAGTTATGAAAATCAGAAACTCGTTGAAGTCGGCCAAGCTGCGTGAAAAAGGCTGCCGTATTGTGCGCCGCCGTGGCCGGGTCTACGTCATCAACAAACGCAATCCGCGCTTCAAAGCCCGCCAGGGCTGATTAGCGCCTGAACGATCCTTTGGCCGCGCCCGTGCTGCCATGGGCGCGGTTTTCGTTTGTCTGCATGTCAGGCTTCCGACCCGGCCGGAACATGTCCGCCACCGGACCCGAAACCCCGTAAGCACGGGTGACGCTATGGGTTTTACGTGGCACACTTAATCCCTACATAATATCGCGACATATGTGGCGGGGGAGACCGATCCGTGGAAATGCCCAAACCGGACGAGAGCGTTATTGCGCGCCGCGCCGAACTCGCGGCGGCGCTGCGCGAGATCGTGCCGGGCGAGGGCGTCATCGATACCGACGAAGAACTTCGCGCCTTCGATTGCGACGGCCTGATGGCCTACAAGCAGCTTCCATTGATCGTCGTGCTGCCGGAGACCACCGAACAGGTGTCGAAGGTTCTCAAGTACTGCCATGAAAACAGCGTCAAGATCGTGCCGCGTGGTGCCGGCACCGGGCTTTCGGGCGGCGCGCTGCCGTTGGCGGACGCGATCACGCTAGGCCTCGGCAAGTTCAAGCAGATCCTCGATATCGATTTCGAAAACCGCTGCGTGGTCACCCAGCCGGGTGTCACCAACCTCGGAATCACCCAGGCGGTCGAGCACGCCGGGTTTTATTACGCCCCCGACCCGTCGTCGCAGATCGCGTGTTCCATTGGCGGCAACGTCGCGGAAAATTCGGGCGGCGTGCATTGCCTTAAATACGGGCTCACGACCAACAACGTGCTCGGCGTCGAGATGGTCTTGATGAACGGCGATGTCGTGCGCTTCGGCGGCAAGCACCTGGACGCGGGCGGATACGATCTGTTGGGCGTGATCACCGGGTCCGAGGGGTTGCTGGGCGTGATCACCGAGGTGACCGTCAGAATCCTGAAAAAGCCCGAAGTGGCGCGGGCGCTTCTGATCGGGTTCCCGACCATGCTCGATGCCGGCAAGTGCGTCGCCGATGTGATCGCCGACGGCATCATTCCGGGCGGGATGGAACTGATGGACAAACCCATCATTCATGCGACCGAGGATTTCGTGCACGCGGGCTACCCCCTGGATGTCGAGGGCCTGATGATCGTCGAACTCGACGGACCCGAGGCCGAGGTCGCCTATCTCGTCGAACGGGTCGAGAAAATCGCGCGTGCGTGCAACGCGACGACGGTGCGGATCTCGGAAAGCGATGACGAGCGTGCGCGCTTCTGGTCCGGACGCAAGAACGCGTTCCCCGCGGTCGGCCGTATTTCGCCCGACTACATCTGCGTCGACGGCACGATCCCCCGGAAGAAGCTCGCCGAAGTGCTGGAACGCATTTCGGAATATTCCGAAAAGCACGGCCTCCGCGTCGCCAACGTATTTCATGCCGGTGACGGCAACCTGCATCCACTCGTGCTGTTCGATGCCAACCAGCCGGGCGAGCTTGAGGCCGCCGAGGCACTCTGCGCCGACATCCTGACGCTCTGTGTCGAGGTCGGCGGGGTGTTGTCCGGCGAGCACGGCATCGGTGTCGAAAAACGCGACCTGATGGGCACGATGTTCACCGAGGACGACCTGAAACAGCAGCAGCGCGTCAAATGCGCGTTCGATCCGGAACATCTTTTGAACCCGGGCAAGGTCTATCCCGAACTGCACCGCTGCGCCGAACTCGGCAAGATGCACATCCACCACGGCAAACTGCCGTTCCCCGACATCCCGAGATTCTGACCCACCTGACCGATGTCCGACACGCTCCGCCCCGAGACCGCAGACCAACTCCTCGATACCGTCAAATGGGCGGTGTCGGAAAAGACGCCCATGGAAGTGGTGGCAGGGGGCTCGAAGCGCGACTTCGGGCGGCCGATGCAGACCGCGGCGACCTTGGACATGTCGGCGATGTCCGGGATCGATACATATGAGCCGGAAGAACTGTTCGTGACCGCCAGGGCCGGAACGCCGATGCGGGAACTGAATGCCGCGCTCGACGAAAAAGGCCAGCAGTTCTCGTTCGAGCCGCCTGACCTCGGCCCGTTGCTCGGCGGCAAAAGGGACCAGGGCACCATCGGCGGCATCGTCGCCACCAATCTGGCGGGGCCGCGGCGCATCAAGGAGGGGGCTGCGCGCGATCACGTGCTTGGCTTTAACGCGGTCTCGGGCCGGGGCGAGGTGTTCAAATCCGGCGGCACCGTCGTCAAGAACGTCACCGGCTTCGATCTTTCGAAACTGATGGCGGGGTCGTTCGGCACCTTGGCCGTCATGTCGCACGTAACCCTCAAGACCCTGCCGCAGCCGGAGAAGATCCGCACCCTTCTGGTGTGCTGGCGCATCGACGGGGTCTATGACCACGGTGCGATGAAGGTGATGTCGAAAGCCTTGGGCTCGTCGCACGACGTGTCGGGCGCGGCGCATCTGCCGGCGGCAGCCGCGGCGGCGTCGAGCGTCGATTACGTCAACGCCAGCGGCGGCGGGGTGACGGCACTCAGGCTCGAAGGGCCGGGACCGTCGGTTGAGCACCGCCTCGAAGCGCTGAAATCCGAAATCAAGGATTTCGGCCGGATCGAGGAACTGCACACCGTCAATTCCAGGACGTTCTGGGAGGAAGTTCGCGACGTGCGGCCGTTCGTCGGCCGTGACGATCTGGAATACGTGTGGCGGATTTCCGTGCCGCCGGCGGACGGGTCCAGGATCGCGCTGTTCATTCTGGAATCCCTCAAGGGCGAGGTGTTTTACGACTGGGGCGGCGGTCAGATCTGGCTGGGTCTCAAGACCGTCGTCAACGCGGGGGCGGAAGTGATCCGCGCGGCCATCGCCCATTCGGGCGGTCACGCGACCCTGGTCAAGGCGCCCGCCGATATCCGGGGCGAGGTGCCGGTGATGCAGCCGCTTTCGGATGCGGAAGCGCAGATCGCCGGAAAGATCAAGGAAGGTTTCGACCCCGAAGGCGTGCTCAACCCGGGCCGGATGTATTCCGGGATTTAAGACAGGGATCGGATATGCAGACCAACTTCTCCATCGCGCAACTGGCCGACCCCAATATCGATGCCGCCAACGACATCCTGCGCAAGTGCGTGCACTGCGGGTTCTGCACCGCGACGTGCCCGACGTACGTCCTCAAGGGCGACGAACTGGACAGCCCCAGAGGCCGCATCTACCTGATGAAGGAAGCGTTCGAGAGCGGCCAGCCGGCGACGCCCAAGCTCGCCAAGCATCTCGACCGTTGCCTGTCGTGCCTGTCGTGCATGACGACCTGTCCGGCGAGCGTCGATTACATGCATCTCGTCGACTATGGCCGGACCTATGTCGAAAACACCTATACCCGCCCACTGCACGACCGCGCCCTCAGGTGGGTGTTGGCGAAGGTCCTGCCATATCCGGGCATGTTCCGGTTGTCGATGACGGCGGCCAAGCTCGGCCGGCCGTTCAGGAAACTGATGCCGGGCCGTCTCCGCGCCATGCTGGAACTGGCGCCGACCAACGTGCCGGCGCCGAGCGCCGTCGATCTGGCGCAGGTCCACAAGGCGGACGGCGAACCGAAAATGCGCGTCGCGCTGATGACCGGCTGTGCGCAGCAGGTGCTCAGGCCTTCTATCAATGAATCCACGGTCCGCATTCTCAACCGGCTCGGCTGCGAGGTTGTCGTGGCCGAGGGGGCGGGCTGTTGCGGCGCACTGGTCCATCACATGGGCCGCGAGAAAGACGGCCACGACGCCGCCAAGCGCAATATCGAAGCGTGGGAAGCGGCTGAGAAAACGCATGGTCGGATCGATGCCGTGGTGATCAACGCGTCGGGCTGCGGGACGACGGTCAAGGACTACGGCTGGATGTTGAGAAACGATCCCGCCTGGGCCGCGCGCGCCGGCGCGATTTCGAACAAGACCCGCGACATCACCGAAGTTCTGCTGGAACTCGGTCTCAGTGGCGTTGTGCCGGCGGAAAAGCCCAGGATCGCCTATCATTCGGCATGTTCCATGCAGCACGGCCAGAAGCTCAAGTCCGAACCCGTCGAACTGCTGAAAAGCGCCGGGTTCGATGTGGTCGAGCCGGCTGAATCGCACCTTTGCTGTGGCTCCGCCGGGACCTACAACATTATGCAGCCCGACTGGGCGGCGGACCTGGGGGCACGCAAGGCCGGTAACCTCAGGAACACGGGGGCGGCGTATGTCGCGACCGGCAACATCGGCTGCCTGGCGCAGATTTCGTCGGCGCTGGCCGGTGACCGGGACATGAAGGTGTTGCATACGGTGGAACTGCTGGACTGGGCGACCGGCGGTCCGGTCCCCGACGGCTTTGCCGATCGCTGATGACCGGCCGCGGTATTGCGGGCAACCCTCATTGGTTTTTGTGCAGGATTCGTGACACGATTATTGGTCTCCGGCGGCGTTGGATCGCAACCGGGCCGGTTACAACGGGAGTGCCGTAAACGGCAACGTGCATGACAGGGACGGACGGCCTCAGAGACAAGGGTTTCTTCTCACGGCTGAGCCATCACGTGGTGGTGGTGCCGTTGACCGTGTTCGCCCTGATGCTGTCGACGACCGCCTTCGTCTGGTTCGAGATCAAGAAGTATCAACTCGCCCAGCAGATTTCCGATACCGAGGAGCAGCTTGAATTCGTCTCGGCACATCTTGCCGCGCAGCTCGACGTCAGGCTCGTGCTCGCCCAACTGATCCGCGAGGAATGGATCTATTCCCAGTCCGACTATCGCGAAGACTTCACCGCCATCGTCAGGTCCAAGCTCGACCGGTTTCCGGATATTCAGGCGATCAACTGGATCGATGCCGACGGTGTCATTCAGTGGGTTAACCCGGTCAAGGGCAACGAGGGGGCGGTCGGCCTCAATGTCCGCCAGCATCCGGTTGCGAGGTCGACGCTCGTCGACGCCGAGCATTTGATGGAACTGCAGGTCACGCCCCCCATCGACTTGGCGCAGGGCGGGCGCGGGTTCGTTATCTATCTGCCGGTGGCCGAATACGGCCGGCTTAGTGGCTTCGTCAACATGGTATTCCGCGCCCCCGATCTGATCGCCCGCTCGCTGCCGATTGAAAACCTGCACGAGCTCGATCTGCATATCGCCGACGGCGGAAGCCTCATTTACGAGAACCACATCGGCAACCATCTGGCCGGCGCGCTCCAGCGCGAGATCAGTGTCGGTAATCGGACATGGACCATCTCCATCGCGCCCACGCGCCTCAGCCAGGGGGATTTTTCCGCAGCGAGTGGCAATCTGCTGCTTTTGTTCGGGTTGATCTTTTCGGTCGCGCTGCCCTTGATGTTGTTCCAGTTGTTACAGCGGAATGCCGAACTGCGCGAAACCCAGCGTCGGCTCACCGACTTTGCCGACATCAGCTCCGACTGGTTCTTCGAAACCGATGAAAAGCTGAGGTTCTCGTATTTCTCGCCCAGGTTCGAACAGGTCACGGGCGTGCCGCCCGAGAGGCTTCTCGGCAAAACCCGGGAGGAAGTGGGCGCGCCGGACGCCGACCCGGCGCAATTCGAGGCTGTGCTCCGCAATATGCGCAACCGCCTGCCGTACCGCGATTTCGAACATTCACGCACCAAGCCGGACGGAACCAGGGTGTTCCTTTCGATCAGCGCGCGCCCGACCTACAACGAGAAAGGCGAGTTCATCGGTTACCGGGGTATCGGGCGCGACGTCACCGACCGCAAGACGGACCAGAAGGCGCTCAACGATGCGCTGCTCGCGTCGGAGCAGGCGAACCGCGCCAAATCCGAATTCCTGGCGACGATGAGCCACGAGTTCCGCACGCCTCTTAACGCCATCATCGGATTCAGCGAAATGCTGAAAGAAGAATATTTCGGCAAGCTCGGCGCCGACAGTTACGTCGATTACGCCAACGACATTCACCGCAGTGGCAAACACATGCTAGATCTCGTCAACGACATCCTCGATTTCTCGGCGATCGAGGCATCGAAACGTCAGATGCACCCGGAGCCGTTCTCGTTCAGGGACGTGCTGAAAGACGGTATCCGCAGCATCGAAGCGCAGCTGCGCGACAAGAACTTGTCGCTGAAGCAGGATATTCCCCCGGACCTGCCGGACGTTGTCGCCGACAAGCGCTCGGTCTATCAGATCGTGCTCAATCTGCTCTCCAATGCCGCCAAGTTTACCGAGCCCGGCGGCGGCATCACCGTCGCCGCACAGGTCGACGGCGACATGTTCGAGTTCTCCGTGGCGGACACCGGTGTCGGGATCGACGCCGACCAGCTGGCGACCATCACCGAGCCGTTTTCGCAGTCGCGTGCCAATGCGCATATCGCGGGCTCCGGCACGGGGCTTGGCCTGACCATCGTCAAATCGCTGATCGAGGCGCACGGCGGCAGCTTGAAGATCGAAAGCGAGCATAATGTCGGGACCCGCGTCGCCGTCAGATTGCCGCTCACGGGCAATTGACTGGAACTTGTCCCCGGAACCGGCGTATCCATATAAATGGAATGAACAGGCTCTTTTCGACGCTGATGTTCGTATTTCTGGTGGCGCCGGCATCCGCCCACGCCGACCAGACCAGCACGCTGCTGCCGCCGCTTTTCAAGGAACTTCAAACCGCCAAGACCGCCGCCGAAGCGCGCGAGGCGGAAAGCCAGATCTGGAAGATCTGGAGTCTGCCTGACAACCGCGAGGCCAGCGCGCCGTTTGCACAGGGTGTGATCTCGATGAATTCCGGCAATCTGAAGCAGGCGCTGGCCTACTTCAGCCGGGTCGTGAAGACGGCGCCGGACTTCGCCGAAGGATGGAACAAGCGCGCCACCGTCGCCTACTACCTGGGTGATTTCGAGACCTCGGTCCGTGACATCCAGAAGACGCTGGCGCTCGAGCCGCGTCATTTCGGGGCGCTTTCCGGGCTTGCGATGATCTACGAGGCGAACGGTCAGGAAGCCCAGGCCCTGGATGTGCTGATTCAGGTCAAGGAAATCCATCCGACCCTGCCGGGGCTGGACCAGCAGATGGAAGCGCTCAGAAAAGCCATCGAGGCGAAGAAGACCTAATTTTCCCGGTGGATGGCGTCGTTCGCGGCTTCGGCGCGCGATTTCTCGCGCTTGATCTTGTCGTTCCTGAGAAAACCCAGGATTCTGAGCGCGCCCGCAAACGTGAATGCCGCCATCCCCAATAGTGCGGTCAGGAACATCCAGCCCGGGTCGGGCGGCTCCTGGCCGGGAAACACGAAGGGGTAGCCGAAATAAAGCCCGACGAAGACCAACGGCCAGATGACGGCAAGAAACAGATACAGCATTTCGGCACGTTAGCATGTCATCCGGCTTTGCGGAATCCCGTCCGGCACCCTACATTGGAGACTGGAGGAAATGGAATGACAGCCGCCGCTAAAAGCCGCTTTGACGACCAGCTTCTGGAGGTGTTGCGCCAGATCGTCGGCGAGCGCGTGACGACCGCGGATGCGATCCGCGAGCAGCACGGCAAGGATGAGTCGTTCCACCCGTCGATCCCCCCCGATGCGGTCGTGTTCGCGCATTCGACCGACGAAGTGTCGCGCGTCGTGACGGCATGTGCCGAGCGCGGCGTCCCCATCGTGCCGTTCGGCACCGGGACATCGCTCGAAGGCCATGTGGCGGCGCTCGAAGGCGGGGTCTGCATCGACGTGTCGCAGATGAACAACGTGCTGGCGGTCAACGCCGAGGATCTCGACTGCCGCGTGCAGCCGGGTGTGACCCGCAAGCAGTTGAACGAATACCTGCGCGACACCGGGCTGTTTTTCCCGATCGATCCGGGCGCCGACGCATCGCTGGGCGGCATGACCGCGACCCGGGCGTCCGGCACCAACGCGGTGCGCTACGGCACCATGCGTGAGAACGTATTGTCTTTGGAAGTCGTGCTTGCCGACGGCCGCGTGATCCGCACCGCCAAGCGTTCCAAGAAGACCTCCGCCGGTTACGACATGACGCGCCTGTTCGTCGGCTCGGAAGGGACGCTCGGCGTGATCACCGAAGTGACGCTCAGGTTATACGGCATCCCCGAAGCGATGTCGGCGGCGGTATGCTCGTTCCCCGATCTCGAAAGCGCGGTCAACACGGTGATCCTGACCATTCAGTCGGGGGTGCCGGTGGCGCGCATCGAGCTTCTGGACGAGGTCCAGATGGACGCGTGCAACAAGTATTCCGATCTCGATTATCCGGTACAGCCGACGCTGTTTTTCGAATTCCACGGCTCCGAGCGCGGCGTCGTCGAACAGGTCGAGCAGGTCGAGGCCATCGCCGGCGATTTCGGCGCATCCGAATTCAAGTGGGCCCGCAAGGCCGAGGACCGCTCAAAGCTCTGGCAGGCGCGCCACGACGCATATTATGCGGGCATCGCGCTCAGACCCGGCGGCAAGGGGATCGCGACCGATGTCTGCGTGCCGATCTCCAGGCTCGCCGAATGCATTCTGGAAACCAAGAAAGACGTCGTCGAAAGCGGTCTGATTGCCCCCATCGTCGGTCATGTCGGCGACGGCAACTTCCATCTGGTGATCGTCGTCGATCCGGACGACAAGGACGAAATGGCGCGGGCCGAAGCGCTCAACGAACGCATGGTGATGCGCGCGCTGGCGATGGACGGCACCTGCACGGGCGAACATGGGGTCGGTTACGGCAAGATCGGTTTTCTCGAAGCCGAGCACGGCGAGGCCCTCTCCGTCATGCGCGACATCAAGCGCGCGCTGGACCCCGGGAACATCATGAATCCCGGCAAGATCATAAGACTTTAGGAAGCGATCCATGCCCGACCCGAAAGAGCTGTTGCGGCAGCTTGCCGACGCCGCCATTCGTGCCGCAGACCCGAGCGTCCGCGTCCCGCCGATCCTGCCCGAACCGCCGAAGAAAGCGATCGTCCTCGGCGCGGGCAAGGCCTCGGCTGCGATGGCGCGCGCAATCGAAACGGCGTGGCCGGATACCGATCTCAAAGGGGTCGTGGTGACGCGTTACGGCTATGAGGTCGCCTGCGACCGGGTCGAGATCGTTCTGGCGGCGCACCCGGTCCCGGACGAAGCCGGGCGTGAAGCCGCGCGGCGCATTCTTGAGATGGCCGAAAATGCAACGCAGGATGACCTGGTGATCGCGTTGATGTCAGGCGGCGGCTCGGCGTTACTGACGGCGCCGGCGGAAGGGATAACCTTCGAAGAGAAGCAGGAAGTGAACCGCCAACTCCTGCGGTGCGGTGCCGATATCGGCGAAATGAACACGCTCAGAAAGCATGTATCGGCGATCAAGGGCGGCCGTCTCGCCGCTGCCGCGCACCCGGCGCGGGTGTTGAGCATCCTGATCTCGGACGTGCCGGGCGACGACCCGGCGGTCATCGGATCCGGTCCGACCGTTCCCGATCCGACGACGTTCGCCGATGCGATGCGCGTGGTCGAGAAATACGGTCTCAAGCTACCCGCAAGCGTGATGAAACACCTCGAAGCGGCAGAGTCCGAAACGCCCAAGCCGGGCGATGACATCTTCGACGGGAACGAGCTGATCTTCGCCGCGAAGCCGGACAAAAGCATCGCGGCGGCGGCGGATGTCGCCAGAAGCGCCGGCTTTACGGTCGTCGATTTGGGTGACCGGGTCGAGGGCGAGGCCGGCGACGTCGGCCGGGCGCATGCGGAAATGGCGCTCGCGTGCAAGGCGGGCAACGGCAAGGCGGCGGCGCCGTGCGTGATCCTGTCCGGCGGCGAAACGACGGTCACAATGACCGGAAACGGGCGTGGCGGGCGCAATACGGAGTACCTGCTGGGGGTTGCCGAGAAACTCGACGGGGCGGACGGAATCTACGCCGTCGCGTGCGACACGGACGGCGTCGACGGTTCGGAGGACAACGCCGGTGCCTTCGTCGATCCGACGACGGTCGCGCGGGCCGCCGAAAGCGGTCTCAGCGTCACGGACGCGCTTGCCGGAAACGACGCGTACTCACTGTTCGAGAATATCGGCGATCTTTTGGTGACCGGCCCGACATATACGAACGTCAACGACTTTCGCGCCGTGGTCGTCACCTGAGCGGCATGTCGCCATGTCACGGAACCGTGACGTGCAGCCGATTGCCCGCTTCTGATGGACTCGTTAACATGCGGTCCTGATCGGCAACCGGCATCATGCGGTAACAATGAATCCGGGACTGGAGGCAACTCTGTGAAGAAAATTTTCTGGGCAATCGGCGGTTTTTTCGCCCTTCTCGTGGCGGCCGTCCTGATCGTCCCGAACGTCATCGACTGGAATTCCTACAAGCCCGAAATTTCCGAGCAGGTTCGCAAGGTGACCGGCCGCGAACTGGTGATTGCCGGTGACATCGATCTGAAAATACTGCCGGCGCCGGCCCTGGTCGCCGAGAAGGTTTCCATCAGCAGCATCGACGGCGCGCAGTCGCCCGATCTGGCGTCTTTGCGCCGGGTCGAAGTCAGGATCGCGTTGGCGCCGCTTCTCGGTGGCAACATCAGTGTCGAAACCGTGCGCCTCGTCGAGCCGCAGATTTTCCTAGAAGTTCTCGCCGACGGCCGTGCCACCTGGGAATTCCAGGCGCCCAAGGCCAGCCCGGAAGACACCGCCCCGGTGACCTCCGCGTCGGCCGGGCCGGGGGATAGCGGCGCAGGATCGAAGATCGCCGTCGGCAACTTCGAAATCGTCGATGGCTCGCTGACATATCATGACGCCGGCTCCAAGACCCATGAACAGATCAGGGATATCGACGTGAACCTAGAGGCCGCGTCGCTGACCACGGGGCCGTTTCGTGCCCGTGGTTCGCTCGTCGCCAAGGACATGCGGCTCGGGATCGATGCCGACATCGGCGAAATCGTCGGCGGGCGGACGTTCCCGCTTGATCTCGCTTTGATGATCGGTGGTGACAGCGCCAAGCTCAATCTCGCCGGGACCGTGCTCGGCCTCGATCAGGCGCCGCGTTTCAAGGGAACGCTCAATCTGACGAGCGCCGACGTCGGCCAGGTGGTGAGCGCGCTCGCCGACGGTGCGGCGCTGCCGGCACCTCTGGGCCAGCCGCTCAAGCTTTCGGGGGCGCTCGATGCATCCTCGTCTTCGCTGGCGCTCGACGACCTGACCCTCGACTTCGGCGGTGCCAAGGGGAAGGGGAAGGTGTCCGGCAGCTTCAACGGCGTGCCCAAGGTCACCGCCTCCATGACCATCGACAAGGTGGATGCCGACCCGTGGCTGGCGGTGGGCAAGGATCAGCCGGCATCGGCCAATACATCGGGCAAGTCGGAACCCGCGAATTCCACCGTCGACAAGTCCGCCGCGGCCGAAGGGGCCCCGGCCCCGTTCGCGCTGCCCGCCGGCATCGCGGCGTCGCTGTCGTTCCGTGTCGGCGAAGTGTCGATGCAGGGCGGCAAGTTCACCAACGCGGTCCTGAACGCCGAATTGGCCAACGGGGAATTGAATCTGACGCAACTGTCGCTCAACGGTCCCGGCGGGTCGGACCTGGCCGTGTTCGGTTTCCTGACGGCGCGTGACGGCAAGCCCGCGTTCGACGGTCAGGTGCAGGCCAAGGTGGCCGATCCGCAGGCGCTCATGACATGGGCGGGGGCGGATACATCGGCGCTGAAACCCGGCAAGCCGGGCGCGATCACCCTCAACGTCGACGCGGGGGTGACCCCGGATACGGTTTCCGTCCGCAAGCTGGGCCTTTCGTTCGATAAGACCAACGTCAACGGTGCGGCGACGGTCGTGATGCGTGAGCGGATCGGCATCGGCGCTTCCGTTGCCGTCGATCAGATCGACCTCGATGCTTATCTCGCCGATACGCCCGCCAAGGAACCGGCGCCCGCCCCGAAGACCGGCGAAGGCGGCACCGCCACCGGTGAAGGCAGCGATCAGGCACCGGTCAAGACTGCGTCCGGGCCGCTGGATGCGCTCAAGCCCCTGGGGCAATTCGACGCCAACGTCCGCGCCAGTGTCGGGATGTTGAAGACGCAGGGCATCCCGGTGAAGGACATAGCCGCTGATATTTCGCTGGTTGCGGGCGATCTGACGATCCGCAAGTTCGCGGTCGCGGACGCGCTTTCGACGGGGATCTCCGTTTCGGGCGAACTGCTTGGTCTCGACCGCACGCCCACCGCCAAGGGCTTGGCGGTCAACGCCGAGCTTCGCGATCCCGCGAAACTGGCGGCGCTGGCCGGTGCGGAACTGCCGGTCCCGGCCAAGTCTCTCGGTAAGATCGATGTGAATACCAAAATCAACGGTGACCTGAAGCAGCCGTCGCTGAGTTCCACCGTCAAGGCGATGGCGGCGACGCTGGAAGCGGACGGCGATCTGAAGCTTCTTGACCCGGCGGACACGTTCGATCTCGGGCTCCGGTTCCGTCATGCCGATACCGCCAGCCTGATGCGCCGGCTGGGAACCGACTACCGGCCTTCCGGCGAGATCGGCGGCGTGGATCTCTCCACCCGGATCAAGGGCGGGGCCGAGGCCTTCACGTTTTCCAATCTCGCCGCCGCCATCGGTGCGGTGAAGCTCAACGGCGATGGGACGGTGCGTCTGGCCGGCGCCCGGCCCAAGGTGACAGCCACACTGTCGACCGGGAACGTCACTGTCGATCCGTTCCTGCCCGCCAAGCGCCAGGCATTCTTGGGTATCGACCAACCGGCCCGCGTCATGCCGGCGCGGTTCATCGTGCCCGAGACGGGCCGCGTCGACTTCAAGCATCTGATCGCCTCGGTCGCCGAGCGTTGGCCGACGACCCCCGTCGATCTTTCGGGGCTCAAGGCGGCGGACGCCGACATTACCCTGACATCGCCGCGCATCTCGTATCACGAATACAATCTCGATGGCGCCAAGCTCCTGGCCGGGATCGACAACGGCGTGCTCAACGTCAACGAGTTCTCGGGCGTGGTGTTCGGCGGCTCGGTGCAATCGAAGGCCAAGGTCGACGCGTCGGGTGATATGCCGCAGCTTGCGGGTCTCGTCACGCTCGGTAACATGGATATCGGCGATGCGTCGAAAGCCGCCGGGATCGCCGGGACCACGGGCAAGCTGACGTCCAGGATCGACGTCAACACGTCCGGCGGCAGCGTCGCCGACTGGGTCAGGGCGCTGGGCGGCAAGGGCGCGATCGAGATCAAGGGCATCAAGGGCCAGAACTCTCTTTCTGACCTGCCGGTCATCGGCCTCGCGCTCGGCCCCCTGATGCAGGTGTTCGAGGTGCTGAACACCGGCCTCGGTTCGCTCGTCGGGGCGGGGGGCAAGACCAAGATTGGCGAAACCGATGTCAGCAGCACGTTCACGATCTCGAACGGCACGCTGAACACGCCGGACACCAAGATCATCTCGAACCTTTACGAAGGCAATATCACCGGCGACATCAACCTGCCGCTCTGGTCCATGAACATGGGCGGCACGCTTGCCGTCGATCAGGGCCTGCTGGGCACGGTGCTGGCCAACGTCGCACGGTTGCCGAGCTCGATTCCGTTCCAGCTCACCGGCGATATCGACAAGCCAAACGTCAAGATCCAGTCGTTCAGCGGCTCGGGGAGCGCCGGGGGCGAGGGGATCAAGGTGCCCGGTCTGGAAAAGCTGGATAAGAAAGCGCCGGGGCTCGGCGGACTGATTCAGGGGATTCTCGGCGGCGGTACGTCCAATGCCGGTCAGGCAGCGCCCTCGCAACAGCCGAACACGCAGCCGCCGTCGCAGTCGGGCAGTTCGACGGACGGCTCGGCGCCGCCGCCGCAACAGCCTGCGCCGCAGCAGCAGAAGAGAACCGATCCGGCCGATCTCTTACGGCAGCTTTTGAAGTAACTCATCTGAGCCGATCGACCCTTCGGGACGGCCCGTGCGGGCCGCCTCAGGGTGAGGGGAATGGATGGTGTCTTCATGCTGAGGAGCGGCACCGCCGCGTCTCGAAGGATGACAGGGCATGCTCAATCCTTCGGGCAGTTTTCCAGCACGAACACCCTGAGCGCACTCGACAGGTTGCCCGTGCGGGTCTCGTCGATGTCGCGGATGATCCGGCTTAAACTGGTGCGGCGCTTTTTGGCGATGGCGTTGAGGCGCGTCCAGAACGCATCCTCCAGCGACACGCTGGTCGCATGGCCGGCGATGTTCACGGAACGCTTTTTGATCTCGGTCGGATCGCCGCTCATGTGTCGTCGGGCGGGTGATTGACCTCGATCTTGAGGCCGAAGGGCGCGACGAAGAACACCTGCCTATCGCCGGTGTTGGGGATGACGCGGACCTCGTAGTCGAACCCGCGTGCTTTCAATCTTTCGGTCAGGCCGTCGAAATCGTCGCCCTTGAACGCAACGTGGTCGAGCGGACCGGTGCCGCCTTTCTCGGGCGGGGTTTCGACCAGATGTACGATGGCGGGCGTCGTGTCGTCCCCGTAAAGCCACGCGCCGGGGAATTTGAAATCCGGACGGAAGCCGACCTTGAGGCCGAGGATTTCGGTGAAGAACGCCGTCGTCCCCGCAAGGTCGTCGGTCCAGACGTTGATGTGATCGAGTTTCATGAGCGCCTCCGTTCGGGGATGCTAGGGGTTTGCGCTGGTTATGCCAATAGGAGCCCCTCACCCTCGGGAGAGGTTAGGGGAGGGGGCTACAGCTTCCCCATGAAACCGGCCATCGCATCGACAGCGGCGGCGATGTTCTGTTCTTCGGTAAATCCCGATTTCTTGCGCGGTTTGAGGCCGTGGTCGCCGTCGGGCGCCCAGTGCAATTCGATCTTTTTTGAGAGCGTATAGCCCGGCACTTCGTCCTTGGTGCCGAACGGGTCGCGTTCGCCCTGGCAGATCAGCGTTGGCGTCTTGAGCGCCGCCAGATGTTCGGTCCTGAGCTTTTCCGGTTTACCCGGCGGATGGAACGGATAGCCGAGGCATATCAGCCCCCGCACACCCGCATCGTCGGCGACGAGGCTCGCCATACGTCCGCCCATGGACTTGCCGCCGATAACAAGGGTGTCCGCGCCCAGGTCGTCGATCACCGCGCGCCACGTCTCTTCGAGGATGCGCTGCGGGTTGGGGGGCTTTTTCTTGTCGGTCTCGCGGCGCTCGGCCATGTACGGGAACTCGAAGCGCACCACGCGAAAGCCTTTTTCGGCGACGGCGCCGGCAAGGATGTTCATCCAGTCACTATCCATCGGCGCACCGGCCCCGTGCGCGCAGGCGAACGTCAGCGGGGCTTTCTTCGGGCCGTCGGTCAGGTAATCGGGCATGCTTACAAGCGTCCGCCGCCGACGCGGATGTTGGCGCCGGCGATATAGCCTGCCTTGTCGGAGAGCAGGAACCAGATGGCTTCCGCGATTTCGTCGGGTTCGGCGACACGGCCCATGGGGATTTTCTCCGCCTGCGCCTTCAGGCGGTCCTCGCCGGGCATATCGGTTCGGGTCATGCCGGGCGCCACCGTATTGACCCGGATGCCCTCGGACGCAACTTCCTGCGACAAGCCGATGGTGAAGGAATTCAACGCGCCCTTGGACGTCGCGTACAGCACGCCGATCCCCGGATTGCCGAGGTTCGCGGACCCCGAAGACACATTGACGATGGCGCCGCCATGGCCGCCGTGTTTCGTCGACATGCGCTTGATCGCTTCGCGGGCACAGATCATGCAGCCGGTCACGTTGACGGCGAGAAGGTGCGCGATTTCGTCCGCCGTCAATGCCTCGACGCGTTTTCTGATGCCGTTGATGCCGGCGTTGTTGACCAGCCCGGTGACGGGGCCGAGTTCCTTTTCGACCCGCTCGAACATGGCGATCACTTCCGCTTCGTTCGACGTGTCGGCCTTGACCGCGATGGCCTTGCCGCCCGCAGCCTCAATGTCGCCGACCACCTTGTCGGCGGCGTCCTTGTCGTTGACGTAGTTCACACAGACCGCGTGGCCGTGACTTGCGACGAGCTTCGCGGTGGCGGCGCCGATGCCGCGGGACCCGCCAGTGACGATGGTAACGCCTGTCATGTTTTCTCTCCCCTATAAAAATATCGTGCGCTGGACCTCATCCTGAGGGCGGCACGCCAAGGAGAGGTTCAGCAGAAATCATTTATGGTCAGGCCGCGTAATCGGGTTCGTCGCGGTCGAGAATGCGTTTAATGCTTTCCAGGTGCAGCCCGGCGCTGTCGCGGTTGCCGAGCGTCATCTGGTGTGCGGTCTTGGCGGCGATGTCGGCGGCGACGGGCTTGAGCGGGCGGCCCGTGCTCATGGCGATGACCTGCACTTCGGCCGCACGCTCGAGGTAGTATAGATCGTCCCACGCCTTGGCGATGCTCTGGCCGGTGACCATCACGCCGTGGTTTTTGAGGAACTCGATTTCCTTGTCGCCCATGGCGTCGGCGATGCGGTCGCCTTCGTCGGTATCCAACGCGAGGCCGTTGTAGTCCTCGTCGTTGATCGTGCGGCCATAGAACTTGAGCGCCGACTGCCCGGCCCAGACCAGCGGTTCGCCCTCCAGCATCGACAATGCCGTCGCATAGGGCATGTGGGTGTGGAATGCGGCGCGCGCCGTCGGGTGGCGCATGTGCAACCGGGCGTGGATATAGAACGCGGTGTCTTCCGGCGAGCCGTCGCCCTCGATCACGTTGCCGTCGAAATCGCAGATCAGCAATCTGGATGCCGTGATCTCGTTGAACGAATAGCCGTCCGGGTTGACCAGAAACAGATCGTCGCGCCCCGGCACCATGAACGAGAAATGGTTGCAGATGCCCTCGTGCAGGCCGAGCCTGGCCGCCATCCGGAAACACGCCGCCAGATCGACCCGCGCCTGGCGGATTTCCTCGGTATCCAGTGTCGAGTTCGAGAGCTGCCCCGGATCGTTGGCGTCAGGCGTCATCGCTATTTCCCTTATTCGCTGCTTCCATGGGCCCCGACCATGGTTTCCGGACGGACCAGTTCGTCGAATTTGGCTTCATCCAGATAGTTGAGGGCGAGGGCGGCCTCTTTCAATGTCGTGCCTTCCTTGTGCGCCTTCTTGGCGATCTCGGCGGCTTTGTCGTAGCCGATCTCCGGCGTCAGCGCGGTGACCAGCATCAGCGAGCGTTCGGTCAGCTCGGTCAGGCGCGCTTCGTCGGCCTCGATGCCGTCGACGCAGCGCACCTTGAAGCTCTGGATCGCGTCGGCCAGCAAACGGGTCGAGCGCAGGATCGCGGCGACGATCACGGGTTTGAAGACGTTCAGTTCCAGATGCCCGTGCGAGGCGGCGACGGAAACGGTGGTGGCGTTGCCCATCACCTGACAGCAGACCTGTGTCAGCGCCTCGGCCTGCGTCGGGTTGACCTTGCCCGGCATGATCGACGAGCCGGGCTCGTTGGCGGGCAGGATCAGCTCGCCAAGGCCGGAACGCGGGCCGGAGCCCAGCAATCTGATATCGTTGGCGATCTTCATCATACTAGCGGCGATGGTGTTCAGCTTGCCCGCCAGATTGACCAGCGCGTCTTCGCTGGCCAGCGCATAGAACTTGTTGGGGCATGTCCGGAACGGCAGGCCGGTGATCGAGGCCGCTTCCTCGGCGAACAGCGTGTCGAAGCCGTCCGGCGCGTTGAGCCCGGTTCCCACCGCGGTGCCGCCCTGCGCCAGCTCGTAGATCTGATTGAGCGACTTCTTCAGCCGTTCGATGTTTTCAGAAACCATATGCGCATAGCCGGAAAACTCCTGGCCCAATGTCATCGGCGTCGCGTCCTGCAGGTGCGTGCGGCCGATCTTGACCAGGTCCTTGAACGCGTCCGCTTTCTGGTTGAGCGATTTCTCCAGCCCGTCCATCGCCGGCATCAGGCGCTCGGTCGTTTCCAGCGCGATGGCGATGTGCATGGCGGTCGGGAAGCTGTCGTTCGACGACTGCGATGCGTTGACGTGGTCGTTCGGATGCACCGGCGACTTGGAGCCCATCTCGCCGCCCATGATCTCGATGGCGCGGTTCGAGATGACCTCGTTCAGGTTCATGTTGGTCTGCGTGCCCGATCCGGTCTGCCAGATCACCAGCGGGAAGTGATCGTCGAGCTTGCCGTCCGAAATCTCGGACGCGGCCTGTGAAATCGCCGCGCCGATCTTCTCGTCGATGACGCCGAGTGCCATGTTGGCCCGTGCGGCGGCTTCTTTCTGGATCGCGAAGGCGCGGATCAGTTCGACCGGCATCCGCTCGCGGGCGTCGCCGATCGGGAAGTTGCGCTTGGACCGTTCGGTCTGTGCGCCCCAGTACTTGTCCGCCGGGACCTCGATCTCGCCGATGCTGTCGGTTTCGGTGCGTTTGTCGGTCATGTCTGTCTTCTACCCCTCACCGTCATTCCGGCCAAAGCCGGAATCCAGTGCGGCAAATTGTTTCAGTCCGGCTTGTGTCGTGCCGTTCTCCCTGGACCCCAGCCTGCGCCGGGGTGACGATTCTTAGCACGAAAGCCGCCTAAGCCGACAGGTGCTGATAAAGAATATTGGCGCCGATCAAAATCAGGATCAGGCCGCCGACCATTTCCATGCGCCGCCCG
>MDSW01138404.1_pt1 | contig 31998 bp, 49 predicted proteins | sample 811171 | NCBI WGS metagenome assembly MDSW01 (sample SAMN05326641, study PRJNA326480) | marine metagenome | isolation source: seawater | place: Atlantic Ocean: North West | collected 2012 | reverse complement strand
TCCGTGACGAATAGTGGAACCACAAATGCGGCGACACTCGACTTCACGATTCCAAGGGGTGACACGGGTGCACAGGGATCTACAGGTGACGCAGCAACTATTTCCATCGGAACAGTCACGACGGGTGTACCCGGATCACCCGCATCCGTGACGAATAGTGGAACCACAAATGCGGCGACACTCGACTTCACGATTCCAAGGGGTGACACAGGTGCGACAATATTTACAGAGGATGGTGATGATATATATAGACAGACGGGGAATGTTGGTATTGGGACGAATAGTCCAAGTGCAAAGTTGGACGTCAATGGAGCTTTGCATCTTAGAAGTGATATAACACGTTCTGGTCACAGCACTGGCTATTTTGTCGGTTCGTATAACAATGTTGGAGCTAACAGCTACAAAACAAATCCAATATACACAATTGGCTCAAACTATAAGCCGAGTGATGATTCGCTTGGAAATATGTACGGTATAGGCTATTCCCACGGTAATTTTACGAGTATACTTACGGGTGGCTGGGGTTTATATGTCGCTGCAGATGGTGATGCTAGGATAGGGTTAAATGCGACTAGTGGAATTATCAAAAATACAAGTCATATATATTGTGGAGGTACTGTACATCTTAGCGGTTCCGGGAGTCAGGGGATACGTAGCGCCACCGGAAATTACGGAACAGTTCAAACGACCGGTGGTGGAAACGGTGGTTGGGAAGGATACTCCATTGATGGGCGATATGTGTTTATGAGTTCGGATAACAACAGTTGTGGCATTTATAACGATGTAGATAACGAATGGATGATATATTGTTATAGAAATAATTATGTAAAATTGTATTATAACGGGGGGGAAAGAGTCATCACGACGGACTACGGTACATCGATGCAAGGTGGTGGTTTAAGGGTCCACGTGTTCGAAGCCACTATAGATTATGCAAATTCGTCGCACGATTGGTGGACAAATGGTGGTCAAATCCAGGCAGATGCGCCTAACTTAAATTTTAGTTTATATTGTGCTGGGTCAATACGGGCTCCAGCGTATGTTGCTTTCAGTGATGTTCGTATCAAAAAAGATTTTTTAGAAATTGATGATACGTTAGCATTAGATAAATTGAGACTACTCAAACCCACAACATATAGATACAAAGATAAAACGCGTAATACGACTGATAGGATTATAGGTTTCATAGCCCAAGAAGTTGCCGAAGTTTTACCTAATGCTGTTTCTAGAACACACGGAATATTACCGAACATACAATGTGAGGCATCTGTCGAAATATTGAATGATACCGAAATTAAAATTATTTTGGTAGAACCATTACCTATAGATCATACAGTCAAACAAGGAAATAAACTAATAATAAAGACACCCAAATACGCGCATATGGAATTTGAAGTTGTATCGATTGAAAATGATACGACGGTAATTATAAAAGATAAAGATGGCTATGATAAAATTAAATCTGAGACTCGCGTTTGGGTATTTGGAGAAGAAGTTAATGATTTTCATCACCTCGACAAAAATGCTATATTTACAATCGCCACAGCCGCTCTTCAAGAGGTTGATCGTCAACAACAAGCCGATAAGGCGCGTATAGTAGAACTAGAAACTCAACTCCAATCAGAAAAATCCAAAATTGCCACGATGGAATTATTGGTGGCATCCCTCGTGACGCGTGTCGGAGATCTCGAAAGATCATTGATTTAAAGAAAACCCGCGTACAAAAAGTACAAAATGTCCTGCATTGCCGCTCTCAAACCTATTGTTGCTGTTAACACTTCTTCCAATCCTAAGACCAAGACTAAGACCACATCTTCTCGCGTACCTCCCCTCAGGACGGTAGACCGCCCAAATGATTTTCTATCCATGGCCGAACGCGTGAATGGACGAGCTGCCATGATCGGTTTTACATCGGCGGTGATTGACGAAATCATGACCGGTCATTCGATCAGTACACAATTTCAAGAGAATATCGGTCTTTCCGTCGCCGTCGCCGCACTCGTGCTCATCGGAACCGCGGCTAATCCCAAGGACGAGGGATACATTCAGGGATTCTGGAAACCTGAGACTGAACTTGTGAATGGTCGACTCGCAATGATTGGTGTTCTTTCCCTCATTCTTACAGAGTCTCTTCATCCTCACGTTCCTTTGTTTTGATACTTAAAAATAAAAACGTAGTATAATATAAAATGTCCGGTGGTATTGCCCAACTCGTCGCTATTGGCGCTCAGGATGCTCACATTGTCGGTAAGCCCGAGGTGTCCTTTTTCCGATCCAACTACAAACGTCACACAAACTTTGCTCAGACCGTAGAGAAGCAGGTTATCCAGGGTAACCCCGTCTCTAATGGTATGTCCACCGTTCGCTTCGAGCGCAAGGGTGATATGCTCGGTTATGTTTACATTACTAATCGCTCCCCCTCTAACACGGCGACACGCAGTGATTGGAAAACGCAGATCAGCAAGGTCGAACTTCTCATCGGTGGTCAGGTTATCGATACACACACGTCCGAGTTCTCTCAAGAGATTGCCCCGTTGATGCTTTCTCAGACGTATTCCAAGTCTCTCCCCGCTTCAGGCGCCGATGATTCTGGGTTTTACCCCCTTCGTTTCTCGTTCTGTGAGAACGCGCAATCGGCGCTTCCTCTCGTCGCGCTTCAGTACCACGACGTAGAGCTTCGCATCTCGTGGGGTACTCTCTCTGCGACGGATTATGAAGTTCACGCTCAATTCGTCTACCTCGACACGGACGAGCGCACTGCTATTTCTTCCACACCCCAGAACATGCTCATTACACAGACGCAGCGGGCGGTCGCGTCTGGTTCCACAGTTCAGGAGCTCAACTACAACCACCCCGTGAAGTTCCTCACGACGTACAAGAGTGGTAATGTTGGTATGGCTTCTGGTAAGGTGAAGCTTCAGATCAATGGTACCGACGTCGGTGACGCTAAAATTGCGCAGCCTAACTACACGTCCACGACTCTTTACTATCACACGCCGTTCTCGACACTCGATAGCAGTGTTGCCACGCATTTCCTCTACCCCTTTTGCCTCGACACGTGCAAACTCCAGCCCACGGGTACTCTCAACTTCAGTCGTATCGATTCGGCTCGTCTCGTGACCGATTCCGGTTCTTTCGACACAGACATCTACGCCGTGAACTATAACATTCTCCGTATCGAGAATGGTATGGGTGGTCTCATGTACTCCAATTAAATTCCCAATTATATTAATGTGGTTATTACTTTTTTTATTAGCCTTTGTATTTATGCTGACGTACGATCCTAAATCGGGCACGTTGAATAAATATATTCCTATACAGAACGCAGAATGTAAAGATGGTCACTATAATGAAATCCAGTTTGCGCAACATGGGTATGAGTGTCCAACTGATAAAACAAAAATGGGTGCGATAGTATCTGCTTAAAAATAACGAATGTAAATAATATACAATGTTTACATTTGATCGTGAGACCGCGACCGTTGCTGCCATGGCCATGTGTATTGCTGGCACGATTTACATGTACACGGAATTGAAAAAAACGAAGGATGAGATTAGTGACATTAAGACTGTCATCGAGAACATGCATCGTCAATATACCGTACAGCCTTTATCCGCGATTCCTGAAATTCAGGAAGAGAATTCTGTCGAGGAAGAACCAGTAGTTGAAAAGCGTGTAACTCGATCGCAGGTGAGTGAGAAAGAATCTTCGGAATAAACTTATCAGGGAATTGTAGAAGCTATGAGCGATGAAAAAACATAAAGCCATAGCCATCCCTGTCACATTCGCTGGCGAAACGCCGCGATTCTTGACAGTAAGAGATAGAAGATTTAAAGAGTGGATATTTGTCACAGGTGGATGTCGAAGAAGAGAAGTATATAATCCATTGAGATGTGCCTTGAGAGAACTCGAGGAAGAGACAAGGGGGGTTATTTCTTTAAAAGATGGAGAATACACGAGTTATACGTTCAATATAAAAGAAAGTGATACAATTGAATTAGAATACACGGTATTCATATTTTTTGTAAACTATTCGAAAATGGAACAACTCGAACTCATCAGACGATTTAATGAAGAAAAATATAAAATGCACACGAAACAAATACACATGAAACGAACGTACGATGAAAATGATTTCATGAGTTTTGATACTCTTCCCGAATTCAATCAGCGTCGACGATGGGAACGAATTGTTCGCAACGTCGTCGACAACCCCGAATTTTACGCATGCGTGACTTCCCTTAACAGAAAAACCTTCCATATAAAATAATGAAGTCTAAGAACTACATTCTCATGCAGATCAAGACTATTCTTATGGATCGTAAATCGTATAGGGAAAACAAAGCGGATGAGTATGTGGAAAATATAAAGGATAAAACCGTATACGAACTATTAGTTTTAAAAAAAGAATTATCGAACGCCGAAGAAGAATACATGGACGTTTCGTGTAGAACTTCCATATGGCCCGATGAATACTATTAAAAAATTAACACGATAAACATATAAGTATGTTTAGATCTTGGTGTCGCAAACAAAAGTTTGCAAATGGCTCCAATCTATCACATGTGCTCATGGACGGAGGTGTCCTATCTGTTCCTTTTGATAGATTGAATGATTTTTATGATATGTACGTAAAAGCTATCAAGTCCGGTGAAAAGATATACGTCGTCGAACAAAAAACGGGTACGTATAATTTTTTCGTCGATCTCGATTATAAAGATGATGAACACTTATCAGTCGAACGTTTGGAAGAAATTGTACGTACAATCTGTGATAGAGTCACACATTTTGGGGGAAAAGATGTGTTAATTTCAGTGGCAGAACCTAAAAGTGTGGGAAACTTGATAAAACATGGTGTACACATGAATTGGCCGAATTTTGTAGTTGATCATGGTTCTGCGATGGCTCTTCATTCGCATATTGTTTCATCTTTAGGTATTCTCTTTCCCGGAAAAGAGTGGAAAAATATAGTTGATACTGCGGTGTATGGGGGTGGAAAACGAAATGTCAAGGGGAGTGGATTTCGTATGCCTTGGTCACATAAAAAGGCGAAACATGATGCGTGTGAAGGGCGTGGATGTGAAGAATGTGAAAAGGGAAAAATCACACAGGGTGAATATCGACCGGTTCTCATGTACACACACGAAGATTCTAAACTGACACGTATTTTTAATCAAGAACCGAGCGTTGAAATCATGTGGATGGCAACACTTCGAACTGAAAACAAAACACCCGTGATTGTCGAAGGATCTACACGAGAAGAGGGGTCGTTCAGTTTACGAGAAACGAAAGATGTTTTTTCAGATCAACAGACATATCAAGATATCGAAACGTTTGTTCAAAAAAACATGGATGGACAAGAAAATGCTGAAATCACTAAAATTTATATAAATAACAACGCGTATCTCGTTTCCACAACTTCAAAATATTGTGAAAATTTACAAAGAAGTCACGCATCTAACCACATTTGGTTTCTCATCGAGGGACAGGCGATTTCTCAGAGGTGTTTTTGTACATGTGAGACGATGAAAGGGCGGCGATATGGATTCTGTCGCGACTTTTACGGGCGTAAGCACATTCTTCCTGATAAAGTGTACAAGTCCCTGTACAAAAATGGATATAAAAAGCAATACACACCGACTACACCACAGAACACATGTATGCCGTGTCCCGAAGTGAAAAAAGAAGACCCTGTACAGGTGTCGCAGTTGTTAAAAACATACATCACACGAAACATAGTAAACGGATTTGATTTATCGGTAAAAAGTGTCACAAAAAAATCGAAACTTCAACATATCGTGCACACGACGTACGACTGTGAAACGTGTAAAAAGACGAATGTTCAATTTAAAATTATGAAAAATCAAATTGAACAAGTGTGTTCGTGTAAAAATCGTAAACATATTTTATCAGATAAAATCATCAGGGTATTATAATATGTTTGCCATCGTATTTATCGCGGTGTTCGCATACGTGATTTCAAAAATAACAAAAGTTGACACGAAAAACTCTGTTATAGATGCGATCATAAAAGAAACACATAAGTATTCGGGAATCGATGAAACGTTATACAAAACATTTATCGCTAACATGTCTTTGGCGAAAGATTATAAAAATCGAGTAAAACTTTCTCAAACATATCTTCAAAAAGCTTTACACAGGTTGAATGAAATTCCCCTTTACATGACACCCATAGACGCGGATATTCTCGATGATGTCGCCGAAATTTCTTCTAGATTGGGTGCTGAGTTTGAACATATTCTATTAGAAGAAGCGAATAATCAGAACATAGAGTTCAAACCTAAATATATTTAAAAGAAACTGACGTGTATCATGTATAATGACAACTGTCGTTACTAAAACACGGTCGGGACGTACTGTAAAACAGCCGGAGCGTCTGGAACCAGACGAAATTTGTGAAGATGATTGGTCTGATGGTGAACACGATACGGATTATGACATTTCCGATAGCGATCTTTGTGAAACCGAAGATGAAGATGAGAATGACGATGACGACGATGCGGATGAAAATGGCAATTTAAAAGGTTTTGTTGTTGACGATGAGAGTGAAAGTGAAGAGGAAGATTAGGCTTAAAAAGAAGAGTTAATAATATATACATATGGAAACGGAGCTCGGAAATCCAATTGAATATTCTCCGGACATTTTAGAACAGAAACCAGAAGAAGTTCGCGAACAACCCGGTGAACAAGAACAACAATATTTTTATCAGCCACCTCCACAATTTATGGTCCCCCCAGAACCCGTAAAAAATACAGATTTGCTAGCATCTTTGGATAAGGTTGCCTATATCGTCATTTTCGTGGCGTTTATTTTAGGATTCTTCATGGGTAAGACTATGCAGCCAGTTATCCTTCGACCCGGGTGATAACCCTTCATATTCCTTAATTGGGATATCCGTTTTTTTATCGACATTCCCTCTACTACTTATTACTGGACGCATTACACGTTCATTAATAACGTTAGACGCGAGAGCATTTTCATCATCAATAGAATCCAAGTCTGTCACTGGATAAGCTGGTGTAAGTCTTTTAGGATTCATCGAACCCGAACTCATATACAGAACGTTCGTCATATTATTAAAAGAGTATATTTTTTTAATAATATGATTTATATTTTTTTACATTTTCTTACTGCTCACTCGAATTAACCTCTTCGCCTTCTTCAACTTTGTCATCTTTCCTGTCCTCGGCTTCAATGGATGTTTCATCTTCCTCCTTAATCGTCGCAATCTTTTGTTCCTCTTCACGCTTCTTCCTCCTCTCTTCAATCTCCTCCGCCACGATCGTATCGGCTTCCTTCACGAGCTCTTCCATGGGTGTGTCAGGCTTTTCACGCTTGAGACGTTCGATGATATCGGCGGGGTGACTAATAGGAGGTTCGTCGGGCTTGTTGTAAAACTGTGAGTTTTCATCACCGGGTTTGAAATATTCATTCTTGTCTCCACCCGTCTTGGCAGCCTGCATGTCACGCTTACGCTCGTTGAACATCTTGGCAGCCATCGCCTGATTTTCCTTGTATCCGGACATAAGCTCTTCAAGCTTTTCATTGGTATAATGCGCATCCTCGATTTTAGATGGGTCTGGAGGAATCAGTAGCCACTTATACATATCGACAACGTAGATGTCGAACGTCGCATCCTCCTTCTGAAGACGCTTCGCATGGTTCGCAGCTTCGTCGCGTGTCGAGAAAGCACCTCGAATTTTAATTCCAAACTTGTCGTTTTTTTGTGGAGCCTCTGGCCCTACAACCGAGAGACAGGCGAAAAGCTGTCCGGGTACAGTGGTATAATCCTGTTCAAGAGACATTGTGTTTTAATTGTGTGTATAAACTTTAAGCCTTTCGTTTTGACTTAAGTTCATTACATAGTTAAAGTTTTATGTATAAAAATACACATGGAAGAGTTGCGTCGTTTACACAATTCGGAAAAGCGAAAACTCATAGAGAGTGTCGCTAAACCGGGATATAGTGTACTCGACGTCGGATGTGGGTTTGGGGGTGATCTTCAAAAGTGGAATGGCGTTGGTGTGAACATCAGTATGTGTGAACCATCCGAAGAAGCACTCAAAGAAGCTAAGTCACGTGCGAAAAATATGAAGATACGTGTAAACTTTTATCACGGAGATATACACGCGTGTCCGAATAGAAAATATGATATCATCTGTTATAATTTTGCTCTTCATTATATTTTTCAGTCACATGGACTTTTCATGTCAACTCTTCGCGAAATAAAAAAAAGAATGAAACCTGGTGGTATGTGTATTGGAATTATTCCCGATTCAGAAAAAATTTTATTTAAAACACCTTTACACGATACGTATGGTAATTTTTTTAAAATGAAGTCAACGAGCAATGGAGATTTCGGTGAAAAATTATTTGTTCATTTAGTCGATACACCTTATTATGCTGATGGACCAAAATCAGAACCGATCGCACACAAGGATTTACTCGTGACACACATGGAAAATAACGGGTTTTCTATGGAACTATGGGAAGGACTGTCAGGAAACCCGATTTCAGAATTGTACAGTAAATTTATGTTCGTATATAGAAATGATAACTCTGATCGCTCTTCTGGTGATTAATCTTATCATATTTTTTACGATGAAGGAAGATCCGGTATTGACCGAAGTGAGAGAAAAGTATAGAATTTTCAGAGAGCATTTAATTTCCAATGGTGATGTAGAATTTGAAATGTTACACAAAGAAATACCAATTGTTGCTCATAGAAAAGTATTAACGACGGCGATTGGTTACAATTCCAATAAAGGCGCGGAAATTGGAATCTGTATCGATGGTACAGTGAATGAAGTGTTTCATGTGTTATTACACGAACTCGCACACTGCACGGTAGAAGAATATTCACACAGCACGAAGTTTTGGGAAAATTATGAAAAGATCAAACAAAAATCGATCGAATTAAAAATTTACGAAAACATTCCAGAAGCTACACCATTTTGTGGTAGAAAGATCAAAGATAAATAATATTGAGTATATATAAATGGATAGCATTACATCTTACGGTCAGCCAAGTCTCCCGAGGGTAATGATCTCTCTGGTGACTTGGTTCACAATCGCGATTGCGTTTGTCATCGTGCGTTTAGAAACGGCGTATTGGGCTAACATGGTGATTGTCACGGTTATTATTCCCTTACTCGTATATTATCTCGGCAGTAATAGTATCATTTTGAGTCTATCAGTACCCAGTGCCATGATTGTGGTGACCGTGGCGATACTTTCTCTTGTCACATTGACAGAAGGATTTAAACTACGAAAGTTACGTACATACTTCAAGGAATATGGTAAAAATATGAGAGACACAACTATAACGACGCTGATTGTCACGACCGCTTTAATGTTCGGACTGACTGTAGCATACCTTATAAGTGGTGGTGAACTTATAGATTTTGATTAGAAATATCTACGGGCGATAAAAAAGATGATAGCAGCAACGAGACCGGTCGAGCCAAGTCCAACAAGACTGCGCTGTCCCTGAGCGTTGAGAAACTGGGGAACACTGCTCGCGAGCTTTTCCTGAACAGGCTTACTCACGGCGACACCTGTGGCGACGGCGACGATCAAGGCATGGAATTGTTCATCACTAAGATCAAATGGATTCTTTCCCTTCTTATCGGTTTTCTCAGGTTCCTTGGCGACCACACCCTGTTGCGAAGGCGCCATGACTTGTTGTTGCGCCATCTGCATGGCACGGGGATCGACGGCCATGAGGGGTGGCTCGAACGATTGTTCTTGGGGTTGCATCATAACATCGGAGATGGGAGTAGAATCCATGTCTTCTTTATAATCACTCACATTTTTTTCAGGATATTCTGGCACGAACGCATTCGATTTTGATTGAGAATTGAGTGGAACCATACCACTGTCGTCGTCTGACAAATTCATATTATGCACGTTAGACATTTAATATATAATATGTTTTTTACATAAAAAGTTTTCGCACTCACTTTTACATACATATACTAAATGTATCTAAAAGTGATCCAAACGGGGCTCGAACCCGTGACCTTGGCGTGCCTTATGTGAGTTTGACTTCACACTTGTATACCTTGTATAAGCACCACGCTCTAACCAACTGAGCTATTGGATCAAAACTCATATAGTGTCACAACGAATCGGCCTTTCGCGACGACGACCGGTTCGAAGAAGAGTTGGCTTATCTTTTCTTTACCAAGCCACGTACCTTTAAGTTCCTTGTTTTGTTTATCTAATGTAGCTTCCGATCTGAATGTATTGTCATTTACAGTATACGTTTCTATACCATCTTCCATGATGACCGTAACAATATTAGGTGGTGATGTTTGTGCTCCTATGAATTTTGGATCTTTATACAATTTTCTAAACATACCTACTCTATATAAACATAAAGACTTTTCGTATTATAGAATTATGATTCATGAATATGTTGATGAAATATACAAAGCTCTGGGGCATGGATTCAGTGAACGCGTGTACCACAACGCCCTGGAAGTTGTGTTGAGAGAGAATAATGTCAGTTACGAAACTGAACGTATCATACCTATTGAATTTAGAGGACACATCATCGGAAATCTAAGAGCTGATATAATCATCAATAAATGTACAATCATTGAATTGAAAACGGTGAAGACGATAACGGATGTGATGGTGTCCCAAGCGCGAAATTACTTGAAACTTCTGAATCTTCGTGATGCGTATCTTGTAAATTTTCCTCCACTACAGAATTCTCCTCCGGAGGTTGTTCGTGTGGAAGTGGAATAGTTCTTCGCAAATCTTCCATGAAAGCCATTTGACGTTCATAATATTCACGTGGATTTCCAAGACCTCCTGTGATGATTTCGTTAATTTTATTCACATGATATCGAATTTCTGATAAACAGAAATTATAATAGAACACATTCATATCTGATACGTACACGTCTTAATTGTTTAAATGGTTGGTATATATTCCCATTGTAAATCTTTACAAATTTTTTTCCATATGACATCTTGTTGATGTAATTTTTCTTTTGATTTAAGAAGTGGAAAATACTGGAGATAAGAGTCTTCGCTCAACAACTCACAAAATTTATAAAGTACATATGAATAACTTAAAAAATTTTTACGCTCGGCGGGGCAGTTATCGTCAAATGGTTTTTGAATATCTTTAAACATCATGCGTAGCTGTTCTTCTAACTGCTGTGGCATTTTTGGTGGACGTATACCACTCAATATATTTGTAATATATGGAACATGTTCATAATATTTATTTAGTTTCAACTTTTTTAAAAGTCCTCGAACTTTTGCGTGCGTGATTTCAGTCAATGATTTAATTTTTATTTTTTTAAATTCATTGCGTAATTGATCAATCACATCTTGGGGAATTGTTGTCATTTCCTGTGCCTGAAATTGTGAGAGCCATTCGTTGAAATGATTGTCTCGTTTATACGAATAATTTATAACCTTCTCAGACGTTTCCTGTTCTTCCTTGTACGTGAGCTCTTCACTTATGAGAACTTCTAAAATCGTTCCACACGAATCACACACAAGTTCACTCGTGTCATTAAAGTGAAAAATATTACTATTCGGACACCTGGGACATTTATCAGCTTTACGTTCCATGGGACGATCGAGTGTCTTTTTTTCAACATCTATCAGGTAATCTACGTATATGTCTCGACGCTTTAGTCCAGATGTTTCTTTACAATTAAAAATGTTATCCGTGGTAACTTCCTTGTTAGTATCCTCTGCGTACTGTTTTACGTATGGCATACATTTTGCGATATAATCCGACATTTCAGATTCGTATGTCTTTTTATTTTCTGGATCATTCTTAATCTTACACACCCATTCATCTATTCGATTATTATATCTACTTAAAAAATTACCTTCCATATAATATTAATGAAGATACTCCATTCGTTTTTAATTAACGCAATTTATGCGATTAAAAACATAATCAAATTTTTATTTCACAAACACGATTATACTATTGTCAATAGATATATCGAGTATGTTGTGGATCACGAAAAGGTATCCGAGTACATTTCTGACCCATTGTGGAAAGGTGAATTAGAAAAGTTTGAACCGGATGTAAAAAGCTATCATCTCGATATTGACCAAGATGAAAAAATTACACAACCACCCGAGTGTGTAGACAGAATGCTTATTCGTGTAAAGTACTGGTACAATAATAAAATTTATAAATATTTGACGTACAACTACGACTACACATGGCCTCCTAAAAAATCTTGTGCGATGTCATTTCATATCCCACTTTCGAGTGCACAGTTACTGGATTCGGGTGACAAGCCAGTAAAAGACATACTCGAAAAAATTCGTAGATATACAGGTCCCCACAACGACTGTTACGGCGAAAAAATCAAAATCAGTGATATATTTTATTATGATTCGGGTGTTTTAGGAATATGTTTTCCAAAAATAAAACTTAAAAATTGTTTCGGGATCGTTAAAACCGTTGACACCGACACTGGGTATCTTACTGATCTTCGGATACCTTAGTAGCTAAATAAAATTTCAAATCACCCAAATTTGCGACGTTATATTTTAGAATCAAAAATCGATTTTGCTCCTCTTGCATAATTTGTACGGTCGAACACATACTCGTCGCTTTCGTGAAAATGTTCATGTACCGAAGTGAATAAATACCAGACATCTTGGGACATTCTTCGATACATTGAATCTCCGTTTCCTGATCTGCGAAATCGCCTTTACAGTACAATTTCATGGTTTTTCCACCTCTCGTGATTTCAATTTCATCACCAATGTTGGACATATCTCTACAAATACGTTGAAAGTCGACGGAAGGCATGGGTGTATTTACAGTCATCTGCATTTCCGGAACTTCGATTTGATTTTCATTGATATCGAGAAGTTTCAAAGCAAATTTCGTACACGTCTTTTTCTGTTCACTGTGAATCTCAATGTTCATGTACTCCTTTGAATCGATTGTGATCATGAGAACATCATTAACCGTGATGGTTTTTAGAAGTTTGTACATATTCGTCATGTTCACTCCCGTGTCAATTTCTTCTGTGCATGTGTATTCTTCAAAGTTTTCGGCGGCGAGATACATGTCGATGAGTGATGTCCTGGCGGTATCTAGTGTTACTATATAAATACCGTCTGGTTTAAAATAAATATTTACATCGTTTAAAATATCCTTTAACACTTCGAATGTAGACTTAATAGCGGCAGCTTGTACAGTGACAAGTTTCATACTCGTTAAATCTTGTTTTATTTCTTTATATCACCGTTATAGGCACCATCTTCAACTTTACGACTTATCTTTTCTTGGAGTTCGGGTGTCATAGCCGGTTGAAGTGAGCGCCCGTAATCATCTAATCCGAACATATCACTCGTTGATTCACCATCCAGTGTGGTAGATGACATTCCACCAAATCCACATGTTTCCAATTCTTGTACAGGTAACAGAGACTCGAGCCAATTCTGAATCTCACGTCCCACGAGAATTTTACCATTTTTTGTCAACATGGTCGGTACGCGCGTGATTTTATTTTTATATTGGGGAGGGATACCCAAGATTGACACGTTGTGATAATGTACGATTTGTTTGAGTTGTTCATGTTTATTTATATATTCTATGACATCTAAACTATGATTACATTTTGGACTGAATAAAAGTAGTGACATCCTTTTATGTATTCACCTAAAAATTTTAAAACTATAACGCACATTTTTTTATAAACTATTATAAATGAAGATTATCATCATTCTTTTATCGATTATCGCGGTTCTATATCTGATGTCCAGGACAGAAAAATTCCAATACACGGATGAAACGAAGCCCGTACACCAAGTGATTTTAAATGATCCGACTCTAAACATGAATGAATATAAGGAAGTGACGAACATCGCTGTAAATCACGACATCATCGAAGATCTTGTTCTCGCGACAAATAAATATATCCGCGAAAAAACCGGTCTGAATAACTACATCATCGAAACAACGGCTATCAAGCAATTCAAACACAAAACAAAGAATCACGATCTTTACCAGTGTATGTTTATGACTGTCAAGCCAGGTGGGTTTACGTTTGGATTTTCCGTCACTGCTGATATAATGGTAGTTTCCGGTAACGTTCGCGTGATTGGAGTTCGTTCTCAACCAATCGATATAAAACCCCCTTCGAACACCACACCGTTCGAGAGTGAGATACAGGGTCAGGAATTTGTCACGTATGACGACATCAAGAAAAGTGAGTTAGATTCGATAAAAATATACTCCAAGTAATATTAATGATAAGCGTAGATGAAATCTCGCGAATAACTGATAAACGAAATCGTATAAAAAAAGAAACATATGTGAAACTTTATGAACAGGTGTCACGCAAAATTAGACGTGCAGTGGATGTTGGTAATAAAGGTGTCATAGTAGAAATACCATCTTTTCTTATAGGATACGCAACGTACGATAGGCTCAAGGCAACCGCGTATATTAAGCGTCAGCTCGAATTAGCTGGTTTTAATGTCGTTGTTTCTGGAAATTACATTTTGACCATTCGATGGAAAGTAAAAAAAGGTGTTAAATGTGCTGAAGAGACGTATAACAACATGAATGAAGATTTTCCAACGTTGATCAATTTAAAAAAGGCTGCTAATCGATACAGGCGAAATGCGCAAAACAGTTAAATAAAAAAGTTTAAGTAATCATAGATGGATAATCTTAACATTCTCGTCGAAGCGAAACGCGAATATCTCGAGCAGCTTTCGATTCTCGTGTGTCCCGTGATGATTGATGTGTTCGATGCGATGTACCAAGAAGCGTGTAAACTTTCCAAGGGAAGAAAGGTTCTCATCATGTTCCAACAACTTCTCAAAGATGTTCCCGAATGGAGTGAGACGATGGCCAAGCAACACACTGATAACATCGCTGATCGCTGCGCGTGGTTTAAAGATCTCGTTGCTGCCGTTTTTGTAAGTTCTGTTAAAATTCTTTCAGCTGTGCGTCTCAGTAAAGACACGAAACAAATGTCTGTCAAGCTGCCAACGAATGAGGTATTTATTCACACATGCTATAAAAACGCGGCGAAAGATTTATACAAAGATCCGTATGTTTTCACGGAGAATCAATCCGAGCACGACAGAAATGATAAATTATACGAACGTTTCAGTGTATGTGTGGAGACGACTGTAAAGGAACTCATTCCCGTGCAACAAATTTTACAGACGTACATGACCACCGGTGGTGATGAAATCGTCAATCCTCAGGATGCCAATCTGGAAGCTGATGAAATAGATGAGTATGAACCTGAAAGGAATGATTTTCCAGATGAATCGGAACCCATTCAAGAAGAAATACCAGGTGATATCGAACAATCTCAACCCCATCAGGAACAGGAAATGCCCCCCATGGATGAACAACAGGTACCCGAAGAAAGGGAAGTTCAGCCACCCAGTGATCCTTTCCAGGACGAGTTCAGGACGATAAGTGCTAAGCCTACTCCACAAGAAGAATCCGAAGATCTTTTCGCAGATGCCGCTGAAACCAGAACTAAAAAAGTTGGCTATTAAATATGGACGAATACCTCCGTGACCCCACTTCCGCAGCTCTAATTGCCGCTGGGATTACAGCTTTATATATTCACGCCAAGGCTCGACTCAACGACGAGGGTACCCTCGAGATGAGCGCTTATGCCAAACCCGCTACTCTAGTAGCAATTTTAGTGTACTTCATTATTTCTAATGGACTCGGTAAACGAGAAACTATATCAACTGAACCATTTTGAACAACTTAAAGATTAACTCCATGTAATGTAATATAATGACTTCTGTTACTGCCTTCAACGACATGATGGGCCAATTCTTGGTGGAACTCCATAAGACGTTTCCCGAGGAGAAGGGCCTCAAGAAATACATTGCCGCATTTGAAATGATGCGATCTGCTAACCCCAAGCTTGTCGTTGAGGGTTTTATGGCAAACATTTCCCCACACGTAAAGAAAATTAACGAGCGCGATGAAACCTTTTTCATGGAGAATGCCAATACGATTGATTTTCTGAAGGATATCAACCTTAAGGATTGCTGGCCCAAGGCTTCCGATAACACGAAGAATGCGATTTGGCAGTATATTCAGACGCTATACATGCTTGGAACCACGATCACGTCTATCCCCGCGGATACACTCAGTATGATCGAGAATGTTGCCAAACAGTGCGCTGATAAGATTCAAGATGGTGATGAAGATGGTGAAATTGACGAAGCTAAGCTCATGCAGTCTATGCAGGGTTTGCTCGGTGGTATGATGAAAAAATAAAAATATATAATATAAATGGCGTCAGTATTTGATGATCCCAAACAACTCGTTCGCGCGGATAAAATTCATGAATTTTGGCCTACGAAAACACATTCATCAGCAGAGCGAGTAAACGCAACGGCTCGTTTCATCATATATTCGACATGTGTACTTTACCTCATCAGGCGTGACGTACGCGTTTTCATTTTAGGTACGACAGCTCTCGGCGTTCTTTATGTTATGGAACGCAATAATATGATAAAAGAAGGTATTTCTCATCCCACTAACAATCGTAAGACACAGGGTGCGGGGTGCCAATTACCAACAGAAGACAATCCCATGGCGAACGTACTCATATCAGATTACGATGGTCGCCCCGATCGCCCGTCGGCGTGTAACTACAACACTGTTAGAGATGATGTTAACTACATGTTGGCCGGCAAGATTCCATATGGTCCACAAAAAACACGATCTCCCCTGCCAGAATATCAACGCAACGCCTTTTCGAGGCAGTTCGTTTCTGGACCAGTTACAAACATACCAGGTGATCAAACGGCGTTTGCCGAGTGGTTATACGGTGGTGATAACTGCCGTACAGATTCTCGGTTGTGTGATCCCAATGCTCGAGGTGTTCAATTAGAAGCTTTTGGTGGATTACAACCTAACGGTGATAAACGTAGTGGTATGACGAGGGGATCTTCGTATCCTTGATGACTTAGATAATATTCTTACATAATAATAAATGGCGTATCAGCTTCAACCAGGAATGAAAATGGTTCAAAATCCAGTACAGCCACCTGTATGCGCGACTGAGGAAGTGTTTGTTTATCCTCAGCCCAGTACCCTTAACTATGGGTCCAGTCGCCCAAACACGATGCTTTACGGAACGGCTCCTTTCATGGCTGGTAAGGGCGCACCAGCGCAATTCATAGAGACGAGTGACCAACTCCGTCCTCAATCGACGAGCCAATTCAACAAGATTCTGGCTAAGACCTACGAACAGAACCTGTTCCCCCTCCAAAATGTCGAGTGTAAACTCCCCCTTCGTTCAATAACATACGAACCTACCAGTACACGCGCAGATACTCAGAATATGATGTTTATTAAGAGATATCCCAGTCAATAAAAATGTTTACAAGAATTAAGAATGGCTGACCCTATTTCTATATTAGCTATCGGTGGTTTAGCATACGTAGGAAAGAAATTAAGTGAGCCAAAGGCAGAAAAATACGAAGTCGTCGACGAAAATGTAAGTGTGCAACATAGCCGCGAACAACCCATGAGGATATCAAATGCGATGATGCCCGGAATCGATAGTAGTTTGAACAATATGCCCGAAAAAAAGGTTGAAATTCCATCTTTTACGGACATAGCTCCTCAGCAGAGGTCGAGTGGTAATGAAGTTCTTAATATGAGGGGTCGCATGTTTGATACGGGACGCATGAATAATCTTTCTCCAGTCGAGAAGCAACTCGTAGGTCCGGGTATTGGTCTCACACCTGATGTACCAGCCGCTGGTGGGTTTCATCAAATTGTGCGCGTGAATCCCGAGAACGTCGGCGCTTATCGTCTTACTACGCTCCCTGGTAGGAGTGGTCCAGCACAAGACGTCAGTGGTGGGCGTCGTGGTATTGCGGGTCAAATTGGAAACAATCGACCTGAAAAGACGGCGTTTCTTCCCGAGCGTCGCCCAGTTGCGGGTGGACAGTCTCAAGGTTTTGGTGGACACGTACCTCGCGGTGAACATGTAAACAGTAAACGTTTAACAAATCGTTCTCAGACGGGTCCTCGTGAAGATGGATTAGGTTTCAACGGTGCGAAAAGAATCGTTTCCGGTATGACTTTATCTCAGGATCCCACACGAAACAAGAAGGATGGCAACATAGAACAGTACCAGTACTACAATCAACCGGCGCCTAATGTTAATAAATATTCTCACGGTTATCTCATGTCACCCGCAACCAAGATTGGTGAATCTCGAACATATGGAACATCTCATACGGTTAAGGAATTGTCGAAGTATGGATTCAGGCCAGATGATCGTCGTGGTAAGGCGAATCGTTTTGGTAACGCGGGTCGCATGAATGTACGAGCCGGTCCACTGAACCAGGGTGGTTTACCCACTGCTATGCGCGCCGATTCGACGCGTGTAGATGGCCGCACTGGTCCCATCAGCGGTGGATGGACGCAACAGTACACGAATAATTCTCAACACCAATTTAACATTTACAAGGGTCTCGCGAATCCCAATGCGACGACTAATAGCCTAGATATCGCTAAGCGACAACTTCAGAACAATCCCATCGCTCAGCAAATGATGTAAAATATACGATTTGTGAGTACATCCCTCATTAAAAAAAGTGTCCTCTTATTTTAATGAGCGTGTATACGTTAGATATAGACAGTAGTGAACGAGACCCGACAATATACCCTGACCCAAATGACTATGTAATTGAATTACGAAACCCAATTTATAATGTCAAAAAGATTTCACTTGTCTCTGCTCGTATTCATGCGAGTCAATTGTTGATTAATGATCGTAATAATACATTTTCATTAAGTCAGTCGACGATCGTATTGGATAATAATAATTATAACGGAAAGACACTCGCGACCGAGATAGTAACCAAGTGTTCTAACATAACAAGTGCTACGTATAATTCTGACACGAACAGTATAACCATGTCAGGCCCCAACCCTTTCACATTCAATTTTTACGGTGGAACAAGAGGGTATCATCCGAGTGTTGCCGTGAATGAATTTACAACCCCACATGATATTTTAGGTCTTCCAGCGAGTAATGTGTCTTCAGATGGTAATACACTCACAACTGGTAGTCTCAATTTACAGGGACCCGATGCACTCATAGTTAAATTAAGTAGTGGATCCGAGGAATTTAATAAGACTGTTTTTTCAGAAACACCTTTTTATACGGGGCGTATACTGATGTGTGGTGATGTGATTAACTATTCTGGGAATGATGATGCTGTAGTACACAGTTTTGATTCCGGATCTCAAAACAGTATAACTAAACTACGAGTTCAATTTTTCTACAGTAGTAACAACCGCCTGATACCATACGATTTCAGAAACGCAAATCATATTATTAAAATGGCTATCGAATGTTCGAGAGATAAATTGGAAAATGTGCCGAAAATCAAAAAGGATTTTTCGCTTCCGCCGCCTATTAGTATCCCTGAACTAGAGGATCCGAATAGATGGAATGCATTTCTATACATATTTTTGATAACAATCACTGGAATTATGATCATCGCGTTTACAAAACCGCGTACCACTTCTTAGCGGGTAACCGCGTAGACGGGAGCGGAAGGCTTGCGGACGCGGGTGGAGAGACGGGAGATGACCATGTAGACAACTACCGAGAGGAGAGTTGTGAAAAGGGCGGTGAGCGCGTAGTTCATACCACCGTTCTTCTGAACCTTAACAACCTGGTGGATTGTCCAGCGAACGAGATCCATCCAAGAGAGCGCGGCGGCGAAAGAAAAGCCGGCAACGACGGAGTTAAGGGACTGAGTCTCGAGCTCGCGAGAGATGGCGATAAGGGTTTCCTGAGCAAGATCGATAGGCATTTTGTATTGTATAATATATAAACATTTTTATTCTGGTATCAAATCTTCCACTACAAGAATTTTTTTATATTTTTCACGTTTATATCCTTTGATGACAGATAATTGTTCGTTTTCACTGTCATCATCGCTATCAGAATCCGATGTTTCACTTCCGTTTGGTTTGAATTCTTTATATTCCGTATCAACCCATCCCTCAACGGGGGGTGTCGTCTCCATTACTATCAATAGCATTTTTAATCATTTCTTCTGACGGATTGGTTGGAATCCAATTGTCCCACGCGTCGTACGCATCATTAATTTTTTTAAATCTATCATCATCGCCTGAATATGGTTCAAATGGTAGTTCATCTTCCTCGTCTACAATTTGAATTTCGTCTTCATCTTCCGAATTTTCATCTTCGTACATATCTGGGAAATATGATCCGATCTGCTGTCCCACGGTGTGCATGGCACAGTATTTCAAACAATATTCCATGTCCTTTGCGAGAATCGTGTTACGTCCACAAGCTTTCGCGTAGTGACCTGATAGAACGACCGCACTCTCCATTACGGGAGTGATAATATCAATTGCCGATTGAGCCACTTGGGAAGAGAATTCGTCCAACTCCATCGTGAATTCTCAATATATTATAACTAAGTGCATAAACTCTAAGTTCTCTTTCCACTGTCTCTTCATTCAAATGAAATGTAGCATGCGATTCTTTAATTAAATTGAAATTTCTCTGTCCTGTGGGATACCAACGTTCAGGTTCAAGTGCGAAACTATAGGAGTAAAAGCGTCTGAAAAGCTGTGTTCTTGAGTGATGAATACCACTCTGTACGGCTCGCATGTGAATAACATTACCTGTCACCGTGTCAAGAAGAACGTCACCGTCGAGTTCGAGTTCGATGCTTCTGACATTTTCATAGTTAATATACCTACTAAGATTGAAAATTTGATCCGTATGATCAAAATCGAATGGCGCGACGGATGTACCCTTTCTCTGAACAACGAAGTATAACTCTTTGACGGGATTTGAAAAAATGAGTTTGTGTCTGAGAGTTGATGAACCAGATGGAATCGTATTTATGTTTTGTTGAATTTGTGTGATGATATATTCCAAACGCGTGTTTTGAAATTTTTTTCGTTCCAATTCTTCTAAACATACCATTTCTGTGACGAGTTTACACTTGTTGATTAATCCAGTGGGTCTATCGGGAGGTTGTAAAGAGATAGTGCCACTCGTTGACTTGAATAAACAGTTTTCGACATTTCTAAATTTTACATCCACTTTGACATCTTGTTTAGAAAGAGCACATAGGGGTATTGCGAGTTCTCTATTGTTATAAAAATAAAATGGAATATCTACGATACATCGAAACTCTTTTGTGGAAGCACCGAGATAATTGTTGATTCCATTACCTGAAACGTTATAACCTGACGAGTTTACATTTGGGTATTTACCTATGAGTTTTGATAAGTTGGTTTGTTTTGTTTGTGTGACGTAATGTTCTGAATGAATTTGTAGCCAGTCACTCGGTATGCGCTGAACAAGTGTATCTCCTATATATAAATCGACGTGTTCGATCATGGCATGTCCTATCGATTCTATGTATCCAAGGAAAGTTGAACCAGCGGTCGATTGTATAGCACCAAGGGTAATGTCAAGACTTATAGTCTTAATGAGATCTCCCGTATCGTTCGGTATTGTACATGTGATCATATTACCAAATTCAAGTTCTCCATGTACATCGTGGTCGATTGTATATACCGAAAAATTAGTGTGTCTCTTGAAGTTTTTTATGAAGTACGTATATTCTGGATTTTTTGTAAAAAAAGCATCCTGAAGACCAGTCGTAGCGAGTTGAACACGACCTGCCATCCTTATAATATGTTTTAAAATTTTAAACCCGCAAGACCGCTCTCAATTCGCAAGATGTTATAATTGATTGCATATATTTGAACATCTATGTTGTTAAGTGTGCTGGTCTCGTCGAGTTTCACGTTTAATTTTTTATGTATAATTCTACTCATATTTACCTGACCAGTGGGATAATATACTTCGGGTTTGAGTGCGAACGAGTACGTGTAAAACTCAAACGATGGATCAGGGCGTCCGGTATGTTTATTGAGACAGTCTTGATACGCTAAATACGTACGATGATGATCAAACTTAGTCGCACCGTTAAATTCCAAAGATATAGAATTGATAAATCTATGATCGGAACGCTTGTCGATGGTGAGTGACATTTTTTCGTCATCATTTTGAGCATCGAGTAATAAATGTGCTTTTCGAATATCAGTTGTTATAGAATTACCCATACCAAGGTGATTGTTACACTTGTAATATAACGTTTCAGGTGCGTCCATGGGTACGGCAAATATAGTTTTAGCACCCGTTGAACCCGGTACACTTTCCGTGGTTACCCCCGTAGAATAACTACTCCCGTCAGCCGTCGTAGCTATAAGTAAAGGATGTGTGGCGTTTGAATTATCAGATTGATCGAATATATACGTATTTCCCCTGTGCATGGATAATGTGGGGTTACTCGTTCCACCTATCACGAACACACCACCCGAAACTGTTACGGTGTATGTGTACGTTGCTCCCACAACGTTAGACTCGATCTGCATATCTTCCGTCGCGATGAATAAAAGTTCTTTAACGGGGTGTTGGAATTTCAGTAAAGCAGATTTTTCAACTTCACCAGGTTTAAACTGTAGCGTTGATTTTTGTAACTGTGTGATTACATATTCAATTGGACGCGTGAGTAAAAAATTTCGCTCATCATCCGTGATGAAATAAAAGTCGGTAATCAGGGATGTGTTGATGATTGTTTCATTAGAAAGTGTTTCGCGTTCGATTTTGCCTTCTGGACGTTTCCTGTATTGAAACACCACATTATCATCAGCATTTTTGAATGTGATTCGCACTTGAATCAGTTGTTTTGTTATGGCACAAACAGGTATAGATAAACTTGGGTGTCTAAAAAAATAAAACGGTAAGTTCACGTAAAATGTATCACGCGAAGAATTTACTCCATAAAGTGCCTGATTATGACCAGACAAGAAGTATTGGGTCAGGTTTGTGTCATCAAGAGTAGAATGGAGTTGATCGTACATGTAAATGTATTCACCCGTTAAACGTTCGATCGTTTGTCCACCTATGATCAGGTCAGCATGTTTGATAATCTGTTTTCCAAAAGATGGTGTATAGCTATTGTACTCGTTAAGTACTGGAGTACCCCCATTGAACGTCGTAACACTATCGGGACTCGTGCTACTGAGCTTAATTTTGAGTATCACACTTCTCACAAGATCTCCTATGTTATTAGGAATGCGACACGTGACCGTACTTCCGAACGCAGAGTCACCTGAAAATGGAATCTCAACACTTTCAGTAGAAAAACGGGTATGCCTTTTAAAATTTGTTACGAAATACGATATATCGGGGTTTCCAGTAAACCATTGATCCTGTATTCCAGTGACGGCGAGGCGAACGCGACCAGCCATTCTTACTACATGTGAGTAAAATTTTATGAAATAAAACGGGGCAGTATTATAGATGGACCTGCGTCTACGTAAATTTAATCCAGCCACAATGGCTGATGATAAAGTTTGTGTTTTTGTAGGTAAACGTAATACTGGTAAATCAACACTCGTTACAGATATCCTGTGGTACAAGAAACATTTACCCGCTGGGATCGTATTATCTGCTACAGAAGAAGGTAACCACTATTATCAGCAGTACATTCCTGATTTATTCATTTATGGGGATTATGACAGGGAAGCTATAGAAAGGGTAATGGAGCGTCAGAGAAGACTCGTGGGAGCGGGTAAAAAGAATTGTGGTGCGTTCTTGCTTTTGGATGATTGTATGTATGATAATAAGTTCATGCGTGACACGTGTATTCGTCAGTGTTTTATGAATGGGCGACACTGGAAAATATTTTTCATGCTCACTATGCAATACTGTATGGATCTTCCACCGGCTCTTCGCGCGAACGTCGATTATGTATTTATACTTCGTGAAAATATCATTCAAAATCGCGAAAAGTTATACAAGTCTTTTTTTGGTATTTTTCCATCTTTTGACATGTTCAATAAAGTTATGGACGCGTGTACAGAAAACTATGAATGTATAGTTTTGGATAACACGTCAAAATCGAATAGAATTGAAGATTGTGTGTTTTGGTATAAAGCAAAATTACGAAAAAATTTCAAGGTTGGAGCTCCAGAATATTGGAACGCACACAAAAAGATGTTTAATCCTAAACAAAATGGTAATAAAATAGACCCGAAATCCATAAAAGGTAGATCAACACCAATCAAAATAACCAAAACGAGATAAAATTCTGAGTATATGATAGATGTCTCAGGTGAGTACTAAACGTAAAGTACCTAATAGAAACATAAATTTAAACGTGAACGCATTCAAACCTAGTAGAACAGTCAAATCGTACAAGGTCGTCAGGGAAGTTCCAGAACTTCAACAGGGTGTGGGTATGACGTGTACATATAGAGGATATATTCGCTATTTGAACGAAATAAAAGCGCAACTCGCAGATGTTCTTCACAACGGAAAGCGTATTACTGTTAAATTTTTGGAATATGATGAAAACGCGAACAGAGGTGTTGTCGTGAACACAGCTGCACAACTTTTAAATAGAAGATATACATTAGAATTTAAAAACAATGGATCCGAAATTCCTAGAATAAATAACAGCGGTGGAGTGTATTATTTTTTGGTAGTTGTACATAAGAAAAATTCAACTATAGGTCATGCCATAAATGTTCTCGTAGACACGACAAGAACCGGTCCGCGTATATGGGTGTTCGATCCTCATGGTGGAGAATCTATGAACAGGCGTGGATTTGGGAGTATACTCAGAAATAAGGTCTTACCGAACATCAAAAAATTCTTCGGAGGTGCCGTCGAAAGTACGATTGCTAAGTATTATGATGGACCAAATTTACAAGCTAATAACGCTCGTGGTGTGTGTACGACGTTTCATATAAATTTTACACAAATGATACCACATTTATTAAATGGAACCATGAACATCACACAGTTGAGAAATATTCCTACAAATCCTGTCAATCGATCGGCATTTTTGAACAGGGGATTCGAAAGAAATGTAACTGAATCTCGAGCTACTAAGTCGAATTTTAAAACACCACCCAAACTTGAGATGACAATCGGTAAGGCGGATAAATCGAAGAAAAAGACTAGGAGATGAAATAAGTTTTCTGGGATTATAATAATATGAGTTCACTTGGGTGTGTCATGTCGTTGAAAAAAATGAGAATAAAATTGTCGAAAAAGGTTGTTCGTGATTTAAAAGAGGTGAGTCGTCTGTCTTCTGTAAAAAAATGGGAATATGCGGGAAATGTGAAATATAAGAAATATGATTTTGAAGATCTCGAGTATGTAACATCAAGGCGAGTAAACCGAGTTCTTTCAAAAGAAATTAAAAAGGTGTGGAATGAACCCATAACATTTCACACCCATCCAGGAATTACAGAACCCGGTGAAAGTATAGACGACGATATGGAAATATTCACGACACTTCCAAGTAACGCAGATTTTTACGCGTATATTCGAGGAAGTCCATTGATGCAGGTGAACATCATATGCGATTCGCATGGTTATTATGTCATTGACATACACGAATCTGTATACAAATCTAAACTTCCGTTACCCGAAGCCGTTTATACTGAAATGTCAAACTTACGTAAAACACCTGGATTAAAGTCAAAGGTATTTAACGAAGATGGGGTTGAATATTTTTGTACATCCCTAAAAAATTGGAAACGATTGATTAATGGTGAAGTTAATCCATACATGTCTTATTTGTTTGGAATAAACATACGATACTATACGTATAACGATGAGCCACCGATTGTTACTGTTTTTCAAGAGGACTAAATCCTTTTCGCATCATAGAGTCTTCGAGTTCATCTACTTCGTACCAAGCTAAATGACATTCACCCGAATTTTTGTCTTTTTCGCAAATCTCATGGGCTTCTTCTATCGCTTCTTTATAACGTAGACGAAGTCTTATATTATCACTTTTAGGTTGTTTTACATCCACCGCCTTTTTATTATACATACCATTCAAAACATTCGCCCGTGTTTTATTTAAACGTTCCGCATACGTATCATGATTTGAATTTGCGATACAGAACATAGTATAATATATCCACACATTTTTAAGCGCTTTCTTCTTCGTCAGTTTTCTGTATATCCTGTACAAGTTTACCCGTAGAAGATAAACAGCAGCTACAACACAAACACGCCATCATCATCATGGGTGGAGTTGGCATCCTCGTTCCCATGAACACGATACACATCGCGCACAACATACTGGATACCAGCGTGGCGTGCTGTTGTGGCGTGGATGGTCCATCCGTCGTGTTTATAAAATCACCGATAAACGGGAAATTTAATAAAAGTTCACCCAACTGTGTCATCGGCCATGTGATTATGTCTTCCATGGATGGAATTTCGGGTATCATTTATATGTATGTGATAAAAAAAATAAGGTAGTATATTATAATGTCTACATATACAGCCCCTGAATGTAATTTTAAATACCGCGTTTCATCATTAGAAAAAGTCGTAGATGGCGATACGATCGATGTGAATATCGACCTTGGATTTGATGTTTGCACAAAACAACGCGTGCGTCTTCTGGGTATAGATACACCCGAGTCTCGAACGTCTGATAAGGAAGAAAAGGTTTTCGGTCTTCTTTCGAAGAAGAAATTGAAAGAGTGGTGTCTAAAAGCCGTCGCTTCAGAAAAGGATGACATAGAAATTGAACTTCGGTGCCCGGAAGCTGATTCGAGGGGTAAGTTCGGTCGCGTTCTCGCGGAAGTGTGGGTCGGCGAGGATGGAAACTGGACGAATGTGAATAAGTGGATGTGTGACGAAGGTTATGCGGTTCCGTATGCGGCTCAAAACAAAGCCGAGGTTGAAGAACTCCATTTAAAAAACCGTGAAATAATTCGTTCAAGAGGAGAAATAGATGCTTAAAGATTTTATACTATTACAAAGTACGCTCTCATAGTGTAGTTGGTTAACACTGTGGACTTTGAATCCACCACCCCAAGTTCGAATCTTGGTGGGAGCTTATGCCTTTATAGCTCAGTTGGTTAGAGCGTTGGTTTTGTAAACCAAAGGTCACGAGTTCGATTCTCGTTGAAGGCTGAACCATTTTTTTATTTTTAAAAATGGATTATTACACATACCACATCTCATTTTTCGTTTATTATGATTACAAAATTCATATTCTACACAAGTATAACACATAGATTTAATTAAACCATGAACACATATTTTACTTCCATTACATATCTTACATTTTATCAGATACTCCCCATGTGGACACGTGTGTCTGATAAAATTCATACTTATCATACGTTCAAGTCTTTATGTTCATGCGCATAAATTCTGGGACTTCTGTTTTGTATCTCGCGAATGACAGTTTATCTTTGAGATAATACGTTTTATACGCTGCTGTAACATCTGGACACCTATATTCATCGGGCATACATTCTGGGATACCTTGAATCGAATAATATGCCGTGTCACTGAGACGCTCTTCGAAGTGAGATGGAATATTATCACGAAGCCAATGAAGATGTTGAGCACACGTATGAATCTTGCCAAATCTACGCGTATATTCCTCGCTCAGAGCGATTCCAATTTCACACGCATACAGGTAATTTTTTACATTTGAACAAATCCATAGGGTCATGGGATGCTTTTTATGGGCGGGTTTATATCCTCGTCGAGATCCGTCTTTTGTAAACGGAGCGTGTTTCATTACAAAATCTTCCTGATTCGAATAAAACCACGCCGTATACATCATTTGACAAATTTCCAACTGAATTTTGATGACGTGTTGATCACACGACATCTCCGCGATTTCGCGCGGTATGAGTGATAAAAAGAAGATGTTCATTGTTACGAAAATAAAGTTTGCGTGATGACTTAAGTCAATTAAAAACTATAACGGTAAAATATATAATGTTCGGTATCGTGAATCTTTTACTGGCACCCCTCTATGTGGTTAGTAACAAAAAAAGAAAATCGAGACAAAACGCATTTCTTGCTGAACCTCCACCACCCGTGGACACACCTAAACAGTGGGAATTTGGTGATTACTGTTGGAAAGTTACAGTTGAATCTCGAAATATAAAAACCAATGATCTTGACCGAACGTTTATAGGATACAGCCAAAATATGAATATTTCAGAAAGAACAAAAACCGCCTGTGAGAGAAATAAAACGTCTAAAACAAAGTGTGGAGAACCAACTATGGTCATGAAAGGTGGTGAGTGTAAAGAAGTTATATTTATGAAGTTGGAGAAGGATGGTAAATTGATCAATCTAACTCATCCTTATTTTTGATGTCTTCGTTTATTACAATGGGGGGTGCATTTAATATTTCAAGTTCCATTTTATTTTCACGTTCGTTATAAGCAGTAAGTTTTACAATTCTACAATCTCGCGCGCGAATGGCAGTATTTCCAGATGGAAGAGCAATAGGTACGGGTTTACATAAGAAGGCATACATATAATATTTACATATATTATATGAATGTCATTAAAACGGGAAATAAAGTTGGACAGTCGATCGCTTTCGTAAGATTGATTGTGACCATATTGATTGCGTGTGTTATGTGTATTGTCAGTGGATACATGTTTACACGTAAACCTAAATACGGAGAGACGACAGACGGTAAAATTACTTCGGCGAGTTGTGAGGAATATCAGAACATGGGTAAAAATGGTAAAAAAGTTGAATATGGATGTCAACTTACATTCTCATTTGAAGTAGATGGTACTGAATATACAGGGTCTAAATTCGTGATGAGTGGTAATAAGTATATGGTCGACGAAACGGTAACTGTATCTTACAACCCTGAAAATCCCGACCTTAATGATATTAACGTACCACCCGTGAAACTCATCGCGAAAGGACTCGCATTTGCTGCGTGTGTCATAGTTACGATATCCGGTGTGATATATTATATTACAAAAAATGTCAAGGGTGCTGGTACGGCATACACGGCGGTATCCATCTTAGACGCGATAAAACCTAATAGCGATTAATGTACATATACATGATATGGAGTTCGCGATGTATACCTATACCTGATTCTATCTATCACCGTGTTGGTATATTTCGTAAGTTCGCGTATTTCATTAACATACTCATCGGTTTTTGATGAATTCAACATGAATTGTCTGAGAATGTCTCCGACCGTGTCGACATACATTCTATATATATCCCTGATGTCTCGTACTTTACAATTGTATTTATCCCTGCGTTGTAATTCTCTTTTCATGTTTCTTTCTGATATTTCGTTTAACAAATATTGCATGCGCAAGTAATGATTATCTTCAAATAAATACCCGTACCTGTATGCTATATCTCGATCTAAACGTTGAACTTCGATACAGGCTTCTATGAGGGTTTGTGGGGCTAAGTTGGATCTGAGTTCATTGTACGTCGGACACCCACCACACGGAATATCGCCATGTTCACGTGTTCGTTTTTTGAATTCAAAGTAGTGGGGGTTGTGTATTCTTCCAGTTTCGATGCGTCCAGTTCGCCAATCGAACGCAACGTGACATTGAGTACACCACATTTGTGCACAACCTTCTATTTTAGTTATGGACACGTTACACTTTGGACATTGTTTCGTATCCCTTTTCAATAACTTTATAGTTTTTACGGTATCTTTATCACATACGTGTCCATGTACATCTTCTTCGTGACATTTCTTACAGAACACCTTTTTACATATTCCACATTTCCAGTCATCGGATAAAAACCCTCTACATTCTTCACCTGGACACTTTTGTGTGAACATATTCTGTCCAATCTCAACTATTGGTTCGTTCGTGGTCAACTCACGCATATCCCTATATAATATTGCCAAGTTTTCACGCAAAGTGTCATATAAAACATCTTTCGCCACTTCGGGTACGTGAATAGAACCATGAACGCGTGATAACATGAAAGCTAGATACACATAGGATATTCGAATCTTTCGCATTTCCAGTTCTCTTACGACGTATACTTGCGTTTCTGGCATACGCGCTCGTTCTCGTTCGAATAGTATATTTTCTCTATGATTTTTAAGATCACGCGTACGAAATAAAACTGTACAAAACGTGTCTATGAATTCGCGACTGTGTTCATTTTTACATTTCATACAATGGGGGTCGTCGGATAGTGATAGAATGTATTTCTGTGTACATGTTCTACATGTAACTAGATCACAAAAAGGACACTCTACCTTTTTGTGCTTTGTTTTATTTAATTTTTCACAACAAACATCACAACATTCCATTATTAAAGAACGTATAAAATCTTTAAATTAAAAAAGTACAATATCATTGATTGTTTCAATTTCATGTTCGGACATTAATGTGTGTAGTTCGAGTTCATAACGATTGAGTAGTATTGGATTTAAACGCGCTTCATGATGTAATGTGGACAAGGGAATACCTATAGATTCTAAATATGTATACATTTGAATCACGAAGATGTCACTCAATTTATCTATACAAAAGTTATACTTGGAAACTGAAAATGTTTTATTATCAATAAGTATTTGTTTATAAATAAATTTTTCTATATCGTCATCGTCACGACGGTTTACGTTCTCTGAAAATAATTTTTTAAGTGTCGGTGTTAACAGTTTTAAAAATTCACGTTTTTTGGGTGTCAGTGACATATTCATGTAATATACGAAGAAATATTCACTGACACGTCACAAAAGTTCTGATCATTTCCAACGCGTCATCTCGTTCATAGATTGTTCGTGTAAAGAATAAAACGTGTTGTGCGTCTGTGTATGAATCTTTAAATTCGCGGTATTTCAGGTAAATTTCAGAAAGTTCGAAAATGTTTTCTTCACACCAATCATCAAAATCTTGTTCAGACTTGATTCCCTGTTCGATGAAATCGACAACCTCGTCACTAAGAGGCATGTCGGTAATCACGGTACAGTCGTCGTCGATATCCATTTCTTTTATATAAATTTTAAAATATCATCTCCACTTAGGTCTTTCTTGACACCACCCCTGCCTTTCTCGTCTAGTAATTGACTTCATAAATGCAGATGTCGGTTTTTTCAAATCTTCGAGTTCTTGTTTCGTGTTCGCGTTTTTTACAATATCATGTAGACCCTTCTTTCCTCTTTTACACCCGTCTGAGTCCATAGGGAATTTTATTTCTATGAGATCGTGTAATTCCTGTTTCAACGATAAAATGGGACTTTTAGATCGTAGTCTAATTTCAGCGTTTAAAAGCGCGCGAAGACTTTGAAGATTTGTACCCGGTTTTCTACTATCCTCCATATAAGTCTTTTTTCGCGTGGGAGGAAGAAGGGTTGCATTTTGTACATATTTCTCGAATCTTCTTTGTTCTCGTCGCTTTCCAATATCATCTGGTTTCAACTCACCCCTGAAAAATCGTTTTTTTAGTTCATCTTTATTACCTTCTGTAAGGTTGGTCGCTCTTTCAAGTTGTTTTTCGACATTCAAAAGTGCTTTTTTTCTTTGTTCACGCTGTTTATCTTGTTCTCTTCTTTTTTTCTCCATTTCCATTTTTTTCGCAACATTTGCCATTCTCACGCGTTTTATTTGTTCGATATTCCTAACGTTAAACGTACCACGAGCCCTTAGTTCAGTTTTATTGTTATTCGTGAGAATAGATTCTTTTGAGAGACGAGTATCAAAATTCCGTTTTTTTCGTTCCATTTCTCTCGCTTCAGCGGCCATTTTCGCATTTTCAGCAGCTTTCGCATTAGCCGCCGCTTTTAATTCTGCCATTTTTCTCTCACGTTCTTTCTTTTCCCTTTCCCGTACCTCCAATGCATTTTTCTGTTTCTGTAACTGTATCTCTCTCTGTCTACGTTCTCTATTTTCTCTATTTTTAAGATTAGTCGTTTCCTTTTTCTGTAACGTATTTCCACGTGTATTTGGTTTATTTATTGTAGATCGTCTCTGGGCGTTTTGTATTTTTCTTTTAGCATCTTCCCTTACACGACGCATCTCGTTTGCTTGAGCTTTTCTAGCTCGAATAGCATTTTGAATTTTTTGAGCAGATATGTTTCTTAAACGTTTTTCTT
>MDSW01213647.1_pt1 | contig 32001 bp, 28 predicted proteins | sample 811171 | NCBI WGS metagenome assembly MDSW01 (sample SAMN05326641, study PRJNA326480) | marine metagenome | isolation source: seawater | place: Atlantic Ocean: North West | collected 2012 | reverse complement strand
GGCCATGATGAAAATGATGTTTGGCGGACCATCCGCTGGCCGGGCAGATGACGGAAGCGCAGCACATGAGGCCAGCGCGAGAGTGGAAGCACCGCCAGCCAGAAAGGTACGTCGGCCGACGCCGGGTCCCGATTTTCTTTCTTCATTCATCCTGTTTCCTCCCGGACGATGTGCGGTCAATTCCTATTTGGCGGCGGGCACGCATCAGTCGGGCCAGGCACCGCCATTCACGTCGATAATTTCACCGTTGATAAATCCAGCATCGGGCCCCAGAAGAAAAGCCACCGTCCCGGCCACTTCCTCCGCCAGCCCCAGCCGCCCGACAGGGATCGTGGCCTTCAAGACCTCAGGAAACCTGGTCGTCATGGGGGACTGAACCGGCCCCGGCGCAACAACATTCGCTGTTGCACCATGGGCTGCAAGTTCCTTGGCAGCGTAAAGCGTGAGGCTATGCACCGCCGCTTTCGATGCTCCGTAGACCGCATTTGCGGACCCAGCCTGTTCGTCCGGATCCAGCCATGGCCGGGCATTGCCGCCATTCTTGGCAAGGATCGAACCGATATTCACGATCCGCCCGAAACGCTGTGCCTTCATTGGTGCCATCACTGCTTGGTTGGCGAAGAAAACACCATCCAAATTTATCGACAGAACGCGGCGATATTCCTCTTCCGTGATCGTCTCAAAGCCACCCACAGACGTGACACCGGCGACTGTAACGAGACCGTCCAGCCTTCCCCGCTCCTTAAGGGTCTGCGCGACGAGACCGAAGACAGCATGCCGGTCGGCAACATCCAGGCGTTCGCATGCAACCTCTCCGGCCCCGGCCAGCATCCCGTCTCCGAAGCGAGGGGTCTCCCTGTCCGCCAGAACCAGATTGTAACCGAGGCCTGCCAGTCTCTGCGCCAGCGCTGTCCCGATTACTCCCTGCGCGCCGGTGATAAGGACGACCTGTTCGGATGGCGGCGGAAACGCCATCTAGGCCGCCGTCGCATGAAGGGCGGCAAGCCTACCAAAAACAGCTCCGCGAAGAACGGACGTCGAGCCTGTATAGACCCTGTAGTAGAGGCCCATGGTTTCGCCCGCTGCGTAGAGGCCCTGAATGGGGTCACCGTCCTTGTTCAGGACCCGCGCGTGGTCGTCGACCTTCAGGCCGCCGAAGGTGAACACATTGGCGGAGATGATGGGGTAAGCCCGGAAAGGCCCCCGTTCGATGGGACGGGCCCAATTCGACTTGCGGATGCCACCGCCGCGCGTGGCCAGACCGTCCGCTTCCAGAGGCTTGAACTCACCCGGCTGGCAGTCGGCATTATAGGCATCGACCGTTGCATTCAACCTGTCCGCATCTATGCCCAGAAGGTCTGCAAGTCCGGACAAGGTGTCGGCCACAATGGCTGGCTGTTCCGTGCGTATGCCTTTCTGCCAGTTCGGAACGTCTTCTATGCCCTCATCCAGGATCAGATATGCAATCCCGTCGCGTTGCTTGTAAATCTCGCGGGTGACGGACTCATAATGCGCATCCACGGTTCCCGGAGCTTCGTCGGTGAACCGTTCGCCCGCCTTGTTGACCAGGATGCCATAGGGAAAGATGAAGACCGCCGGTTCGGCGATGCCTGAGCGCGGATCGACAGGCTCGGCATGGTAACTGCCGAAATCGCCGTTCGGCGCCGCGCCGATCTCAAGCGCCATGCTGATACCTTCGCCCTTATTGTAATACCCGCCGCGCGCGACCGGCCGCAGATTGATCGATGACCGACCAATATACCGGGTCTGCATCTCGGCATTGCCCTCAAAGCCGCCACAGGCCAGCACAACAGCATCTGCTGAAATCTGCTCCAGCAGACCGCCCTTCCTGCGAACGGAAAGGCCCGTCACATCGCCCGCAGCACCGAGGACCAGCTTCTCAGCGGTGGTTTCGAACAAGAAAGTTACCCCCGCCCGCTTGCACTTCTCAGTCAGGGTTTCGACCATGGCCAGCCCACCGCCAACAGGCAGCAGACGTGTTGTCGTCGTCGTCAGGAATGCCGTCGGCAGGAAGTCGAACTTGATTCCGGCCGACTCAAGCCAGCGCAATGTCGGTCCCGCCCCTTCATACAGGGCGGAGATCATTTGCGGATCGGCCATGCTGAGCGATTTGGCCAACGGGCTCCACCCCTCCGGATCGCCGGCCATCTCCTTCAGGAATGATGCGTCGATATAGCCGCCGGCATTCTCAGCCAGGTGATCAACGAAATCGTCGGCCGGTTCGTCCAGGCTCTTCATACGCAGGTAAACTTCGGTATATCGCGTATTGCCGCCATGCTCGCCTTCCTCGGCGCGTTCGACAATCGTTACCGCACCGCCGGACTCAGCCGCGGTCAACGCGGCCGACAGACCCGCAATTCCACTTCCCACAACAATAATCTTCTTCATTGCTCCCTCCACGTTCCAAGTAGCGCGCTGCTCCGCTCAGGCTGAACAGGAGGAGACGAAATCGTCCGTGGAGATAACGGACCCAAAGACGGGCAGCATTTTCTCAACAGCAAAGGCATGCCATTCGGGGTTCGGCGAAGCGCAGGCATCGCCAAGCACATTGATGGCAAAGCCGGCATCATCGCCCGCACGCGCCGTCGCCTCGACGACGAGATTGGTCGCAACGCCAGAGAGATACAACGACTTGATCCCGCGTTGCATCAGCCAGGTCATCAGCCCCGTATTGAAGAAGGGGTTCACACATCGCTTGGTGAAGACCACCTCATCATCGGCGGGCTTCACAATATCGGGAAACTCTGTTCCCCACTCACCCACAATGGCTGCCTTGTTGTTCTTGAGCCCCTGAATCCGGGCGGCCACGCTGAGACAATCCGCATAGTCCGCGCGAAAGCCAAGGCGCACGTGCGCCACTGTCATGCCACATGTGCGCGCAGCCTTCAGTGCACTGGACGCCTTGTCGAGCACGCCGGTCTCAGCAACGATGCCGGCGAGGCCATGCGCACCGACCTTCCCTTTCGGGTCGACCATCTCGTTTTGCAGGTCAAGCAGGAGCAACGCACTGGTTGTGGGATTGAAATCGGGCATGTGTATTCCTTCCAGATAGAGTGAGGTCAGGTTCCAAGCACGTAGGCAGCAGCATGCCGACCCGCGCGCGCACCAAAGACGGAGCCGGACATAAGCCCTGCGCCGCCCGGATATTTTTCGAAGTAAAGTCCGCCCTGCATCTCGCCAGCAGCGTAGAGGCCCACAATCTCGTCGCCGGATTGGGATAGTACGCGCGCATCGGAGTCGGTGCGCACCCCTCCATATGTAAAAGTGATCCCGCACGTCACCTTGAACGCACGATAAGGCGGCTTCGACAGCTGCAAGGCCCAGTTCGATTTTGGCACGGGAGCAATTCTCGCGCTCCGCCCGTCGAGCACAGCTGGATTGAATGGCGTGGCAGTGTCCACCGCGCCATTGTAGGCGTGGATATAGGACAAGAAGCCATCCGCATCGACACCTTCCAGCTTCAGTGCCAGTTCCTCCAGCGTATCGGCCTGAACCCAACTCATCTGCTTCATGCGGTACTCATCCGTTAGCAGATGGTATGACTGGTCATCAAAGATCTGCCACGCCAACGCATCGGGCTGCGCAAGTATGGCCCGGCCAAGATTTGCGTAGGTGTAGTTGCGAAAATTCGCGCCTTCGTCGAAAAAGCGCTCACCGCGCGCATTGACGATCACCCCGAAAGGGAAGCTGTTCTTCTGCTGGTTCAGCAATGTGATCTCGCCGAATTCCGGCGCATTGGCATCATAGGCCACAGAGTGACAGCCGCTCCAGTGCCCGGCCGGCGCAGCGCCGATATCCAGCGCCATGCGAATGCCGTCGCCCATATTGAACCGGCACCCACGCACCTTTGCGAGGTCCCAGTTGCGGCCGAGATAGCGTGCACGCCATTCGGCATTGGCGTGGAATCCACCCGCCGCCAGGATTACGCTGCGTGCGTGGATATTTTCCAGACCGTTTGGCGTGCGCGCCAAAATGCCTGTGACCTTGCCATTCTCCTCAAGCAAGCCTGCTGCGCGCGTACCATAGGCGAACCGGATGCCCGCCTTTCCGGCAATCTCATGCTGGGCATCGACCAGGCCAAGACCACCGCCAGATACCTCTACAGTCAGCCCGCCCCAGTATGTGCGAATGCCATCGACAACAAAGGACTGCCGCCCATAAATCGGAATGAAACGTACCCCGTGGGACACAAGCCAGAGCAAAGTGGGCAGGCTTTCACGTGTCAGTGTATCAGCGAGCTCGGCATCGGTATGATAGGATGACATTTCGATCAGGTCGTCGAAATACTTATCTTCCGAATACGATCCGAAGTCTGATTTTTCGACCTCTTCATCACTGAGATCCGGTACAATATTCCGGATATCATCTGCACCGTCATAAGCAACGCGAAACGCACCGCCCGTGAAAGCGCTATTGCCACCACGCTGGTCACGGGGAGCCCAGTCCACGACAAGGACCGATGCCCCCTGCTCCGCGGCAGATATTGCGGCACACATAGCCGCATTTCCGCTTCCGACAACGAGAACATCCGGACGGCTCATTCCACCGGCTTCGCAGCCATGGCACTGACAAGATGCGGCAGCACCTCCCTCCAGTCGGCGACAATTCCAAATTCAGCCACAGAGAAGATCGGTGCCTCGGGATCGGAGTTGATGGCGATGATCCGGGTTTCTTTCGAGATGCCAGCCAGATGCTGCGGTGTACCGGACAGTCCCACGGCAAGGTAAATGTCAGGCGACACGAACTTACCGGACTGCCCCACCTGCCAGGAAACCGGTGCAAGTCCGAGGTCGACTGCCGGGAGGCTGGCGCCGACCGCTGCACGGTCGACACTGTGCGCCAGCTCTGCAAGATAGGCAAAACCCCGTTCATCCAGTCCTCTCCCGCCGGAGAAAACAAGCCTGGCAGAATGGAGATCAAAGCCTCCCTCGTCGACAGGCGAGGTGCTTATGTTCAGAGGTTCGGGGTTCGATATCTTCAGGTCTAGACTTTCGACCCGGGCAACGGGTGGACCGATTGCGGGAACATCCCGCTTAACGGGCTGGACTACGCAGGTACACGAACCAGTCTCAAGACGCGTCGCGATCTGAACCCGTCCGCCGTAGGCACTGCGGCTGAATTCCAGCGCGTCCCCTTCTCGATCGATCCCCAGCAACCGGCCGATACACTCGAAGCCAAGGTCGGCGCTCACCATTGCAGCGATGGCATCCCCCGACGCCTCCGCCCCAAAAATGCAGACATAAGAGAGGCCTCCGGTATCGTCACAGACCGTCTGCAGTGCCTCGCAGCAAAGAGACGCAATGTAACCCGGCTCAACCAGTTCTCCGACATCGACCACGGCTTGCCAGGCTCGCCGGGCACCCATTCGCACCGCGTCACCTGCGACGGACTCCGCATCCGGACCGATCGCCACAACCCAGAGTTCGCTTCCATTTGCTCCGGACAGAGCAAGAGCAGCCGACAGGGTACCGACACTTTCCGGCAGACAAACCGCGACCAGAACATGAGCCGGCCCGCTCATGTCGCTATCCCTTCCCGGAGGAGGCCAGCAAGCTTCTTGGTCTGAACCCGGAGATCACCCGTCAGTATGTGGCATTTCCCCTCCAGCCTGACTTCGCGCAGGGGGCTGGCAGTCCGCAAGGCTGTGCCAGAATCCGACCACTCCCCGACGCACTGGCCGATGACCGCGCTCCGGGCTTGCATGGCGTTCTTCATCAGAGGGTGGCGCAGCCGGTTGCTCTTGTCGTTTGTGACGCTGGCCAGCATGGGCCGGTCATGTAAAATGGATTCGAGCACGCCATCGCAACGTCGCTGAAGACGGATATCCGGTCCGTTCACTTCAATTGCATGAATGAGACCCACGAATCCGATGCCCATGAGTCGTGCAAGCATCGGGGGAATGGCACCGTCATCGCAGTCACCAAACTCGCGGCCAATCAGGACAACATCCGGAGGAACATCCAGCCTCCCCACGCGGCCCACAAGCATCCCGGACAGACTTCTCCTGTCAGCCAGACTGTTTGCCGGTACACGGATTGTCTCAATCGTATCGGGCTTGTAAGCCGCGACCTTCCGCGCAAGACGTTCTGTCTCTTCTCCGAGCAGGCATACATGTAATGCACAGGTGCCGGCAGCGATCTCCTCACGCAAGCGCAAGGCAAGCTCCAACGCCGCCTCGTCAAACGGGCTGAGCGAAAGTTTCTGAGGATCGCGGGCGGGCAGATCACCATTGTCATCAATCGATAACGTCCACTTCGGGTCCAGCACGCCAGCAAGAAAAACGAGAACCTTCATGCCCGTGCTCCGCAGTCGGCGGCCAGACGGTCTGCGAACAATCTTCCGAAGACAACGGCCTTGCCCAATGCTGAACCGGTCATATAAGCTGCGCCGTGAAAACCCCCTGTGACCTCTCCAGCGGCATACAGCCCCCGAATAGGCTTCCCGAAGACGTCAATGACCTGCGTTGATGGATCAATCCGCAACCCACAATAGGTGCCAAACACCACCGCGGTGGACGGATAGGCATAAAACGGCGGCACCTCTATCGGGCGCAATTCTCCATGATGATGAACAAGATGACGCCGGCCGAATTCCGTATCCCCGCCAGCAGTTATGTCCGCGTTATACTTCCGGATCGTCGCTTCCAGGACTCCGGGGTCGATTTCCAGCTGGGCAGCTAACGACCCGATGTTGTCCGCGACATAAAACAGCCCCTCTTCCAGGCGCCTCTCAAAGTCCATAATCCGCACACGGTTGTCACCCGTGTCGAAAATTGCCTGATCCATTATCTGATATGCAACATGGTTCGACTGGGCCATGACCGCGTCGCCAAGCAATTTGTAGGAGATCGACTCATCAACAAAACGGCAGCCGTCTTCGTTTACGGCTATAGCGCCCTTGTAGACAGCCTGCAGACTGTGGTCGTTCTTCTCATCGAAGGGATGCTTGCCGAATGTGCCTTTGATATATGCCATGTCACACAAGTCGGCGCCGAGCTTCCAGGCCATCAGCAGGCCGTCCCCCTCGTTGCCTTCGCCACTCACAATCAACGCATCTTTATAGATAGGGGAAAAGGTCTTCAGGAGACCGCCATTCCAGGCGAAGCCGCCACTGGCCAACAGCACTCCGCGACGGGCGTGATATGTCTCCCCAGTCTCCGTCACCAGACCAGTGACACGCTCAGTGGCTGCGTCCTGTATCAAACGCGCGGCACGCGCCTTCAGCACCACTCTGCAATTTCCGGTTTCCACGGCCTTGTCCCGGAGCACCCGGACCATGTCCGCAGGATCCACATTGTGAGCACGCTTGGCGGACTGACCAGAGGCTGCCTCCACGACGGGGCTGAAGCGAACGCCGGCCGCCTTCAACCACTCGTATACAGCAAGCTGAGCATCGATATAGGCTCGAACCAGATCAGGATCGTTTTCTCCTTTCCCGACATCAACAAGATCCCGTTCCAGAAGCTCCGGACTGTCCTCAATCCCGCAGGCTTTCTGAATATCTGTTCCTGCAAATGCGAGACAACCGCCGCTTTTGGCCGAGGAGCCGCCCGGCTCGCCCGTCTTTTCTAGTACGGTAACTGAAAATCCAAGCTCAGATGCCCGAAGCGCCGCGCTAAAACCAGCGGCCCCTCCTCCAACGATGACAATGTCGCTCTCGAGTGCCATATGCGCCTCTAGTTCAGCCCATAGAAACGAAAGACCTCATCAACCCGGTCCTTCGGCGGCTTGGCGGCAAAATATCCTTTGGACTCTGCGACCAAACCAGAACGGCGCGCATCCACGAGCCGCTCCGCTTTTTGGATCCATGCGGCCAGAGAATCGACAATGGGTACTCCGTCTACCTCCTTCACACCGTTGCGGGCCAAAATGACATTCAGAGGCGCTTCACCTGGAATAATGACATCCGCACCGGCCCCAATCATGTCGCTGGCCGAAGCATAGAATCGCTCCAAAAGCGGCTCTGGATCGTCAAACGCTGGCAGAACATCGTGGAAGGTGAACCCGACATGACTGGCGACAGCGAAATTGTCTTCACACCCGTGTCGACGGATATTCGCAGAAGTGAGCTCCGCGAGTTCGTCGATAAATACGAGGACGCCAACTTGATTGCCTAGCGTATTCGCCTGCTCGAGCGCCGCCTCCAGATATCCAACGACCGGGATATCCACCAATGTTTGAATTTCCCGGAGGGCCGGTTCCGGTAACGTACTCAACGCAAATGCATCGAACCCGCCTTTTTCAGCTGCGATGGCCGCCTGCATAAACTGCAGTCCGTGTAGATACTGAAACACACAGTACTTGATGTCATCTCCGGGATAATTCGAGCGATAAGTCCGGGGATGCATGCCATGCATCACAATCTGCGTGTCCTCACGCGCAACCGACCTGAAGTGCTCTTCCAACGCCTTCCGGTATGGCGTTAGTTCGCCAAGAACTGTGAAGCTTTGATGCCATATCCGAATGCTCATGCCTGTTCTCAGTATTGTCCTGATAAAAGTCCCCCGGACACCTTGGGAGGAAGCAAGTTATGTGACCGGGGGCAGGCCGCGAATGCGGACCTGAAATAGGTCTGACCAATCAAACGCCCGCACTGGAGCGTCCGCGGAGCTCAGTCCTTCCCAAACACCATGTCGGGAAGTTCCTGACCCAGGAGATACCCCCCAAGCAGACCAGCCGTATCGTCAGCGTTCTGCGTTATGTGGTTGGCTCCCGCGATCGTATCGCGCAAGAAACGCTGCATCGGATTCGAAAGGAAAATGCCGCGCGCGCCCATGGGCTTGAATAGCAGCATAACGGCTTCTTCGCATTCGCGGCCGACCCGGGCAGTATCGAGCAGATAGTGTGCCCGTTCGGCCTTGGTGATTCTCTCGCCGCGCTCAAGCTTCTCCGTAATCTCCGCGACCATAAACTCCATGCGAGCCTTGCAGGAGCGAACCAGTCCAACGGCGTTGCCCAACCGGTCTTTCACATAGGGGCTAAGCGCGGCCGCATCACCGGTTCCGGTATTCTTCCGGACTTTCATATGCTCAATATAGCAATCGATTGCTCCCTGAGCGAAACCGATGATCACCGCCGAAACGGCCGAATAGAATACGGTCATAAAGGGAATGGCGTAGCTGAGACCGTACTCTTCACGCGGATAGTATTTGGTCATGCTATGCGTGCGGTGGTCCGGGACAAACGCGTCCTTGACCATCAGGCTCTTGCTGCCCGTCCCCGCCAGTCCGAATACGTGCCAGTCGTCAATCACTTCATAGTCATCACTGGAAACGAGTAGAGCAATCCGGTTAACAGGAACTCCGTTCTCATCCCGCTCAAGCGCCCCGAGGAAAGCCCACTTTCCATGATCAGTACCGCTGGAAGTGGGATAGCGACCTGAGAGCCGGTAGCCTCCTTCAACCTTTGTCAGCTGACCAACGGGTGGGTAGGACGATGCGATAATGACACCATCATCTTCGCCCCAAACGTCATCGCCCGCCTGAGGGTCCATGACGCCGAACTCCCACTGATGGACACCCAGGATCATCATGTTCCAGGCACTTGCCGGACATCCTCTGCCAAGTTCATTCAGCACCCGAAAGAAGACAATCGGACTCATACCATAACCACCCCAGCGTGCGGGCTGAAGAATCTTGAAGAAACCCGCATCGACGAAGGCCTGGATCGTTTCAGACGATACCTTCCTATCCTTCTCCACCTGTTCAGCCTTTTCCCGAAGCATCGGGATCATTGCCTGTGCTCTCTCCACGAACTCTCGCGAAGTTGGTATGGCGACCGCATCGGTCTTGGTTTTCTCAAGGACACTCATTCTCGTTTTCTCCCAGTAATCTTCTTATTGCGCAGAGGCCGCGAGCGTCGCGAACTTGCGGTCGAAATAGATAAGCGGTGCACGGACCTCCTCATCCTTTCGAATGTCGGCTATATCGATCAGAAAGAGCGTGTGCGTACTTTCCGGGATCGTTCGCGTTACACGTCCCTCGAAACTCGCAAGACAGTTTCTCAGCCGCGGGGGACGCCCGGCCACAAGATCCCACCGGCCATCCTTAAACCGTTCACGCGGATTGCAATCATCCTGCCCGGAAAAGCGTAACGCCAGCTCACGCTGTGTATCGTTCAGCACATTGACCGATAAAGCCGCACTTCTTTGAATTACGTCATGAGCGAATACGTTCCGGTTCACGACGACCAGAAGCCGAGGCGGCTCAGCTGTAACCGAACATACCGCTGTTGCAGTCAGCCCGGAATACTCTTCACCTTCCGCTGTCGCAATAATGCAGCAGGCACCTGCGAAGTTCCGCATGGCAGAACAAAAGAGTTCGCTCATTTCAGACCGGCCTCCCGCACAAGCAGATTGCGCCGGTGGCATCGAGACTGGTTTGTGAAGCCGGTCAGAATTCTGCTCGGAAGCCATCATCTCAGACCTCACCGGTGTCAATGAACTTGGAAATGACAGAGTTGAACTCCGCACTGTCTTCGTATTGCGGCCAATGGCCCGCTGGAGTCTTCATCACGTAGAGTTGGCCATTCGGCAGGCGCGGCAAGGCCGATTCCGCCGCCGCTACGCTGTGAATCGGATTGTGCTCCGTCCAGAACATCAATGCCGGGCACGTAATCTTTTCCAGTTCGAGCATCGGAAATCCACCCTTTCCAGCCGCTACTTTTCCGACGCGCGCGAAGATCAACGGAGCGGTCTTCTGGTAGCCTTCGCTGGAATAGATCTTGAGCCTCGCCTCAACGACCTCATCCGTGATCATGCCCCAGTTGCCTTCATAGAACAGCCAGCGCATCCGATCACGAACTGACTCGAAATCTGGCATCTTACCGTGTGTCCGCCGACTGAGTTCGGCCAGGTCAGCGACGTCTTTGTGACCCTTCTCATCAACGATAGGAATTCCGCCTGCGGTGTTGAGGATAACCGTCTTCGTATACTCTGGATATTTGACGGCAAACATGCCGGTCACCATACCGCCTAGCGACTCGCCGGAGATATGAGCAGACTTCACGCCCAGAGCGTCCAGCAACTCCCGCAATTGTTCGACATAATTGTCGATCGAGTAATCGATGTCGGTCTTCTTTGCCGAATAGCCATGCCCGACAAAGTCAAATGCAACAACGTGATACTTCTTACCCAATTCGACGACGTTTTTCGAATAGGCCTCGATGTGACCACCCACCCCGTGCATGAGAATCAGCGTTTCCGGATTTCCGACGCCGGCTTCGGCTATTCGCGTCATACCCATAGTGGGCAGATCCACATACCGAATGCTTGCTCCCATGAAGTCCAACCAAAGTGACATGTACCTAATTCCTTGTTCCGTATTCGTACATTTACGCCGAGTTGCGGAGACGACGGTGTCCCCAGTCACTCATCTTGTCGTACTCCACGACCTGCCAGGTCTGATCATCGATCACGAGACCGCCATATCCCATCTCCACCCCAAAACCGCTGGGTGACACCATGTAGAAGGAAAACATCTGATCATTCGGGTGGTGCCCGAGGTCGAGAATGATTGGTACATCCGCAGCGCGGGCCCGATCATATGCAAGCCCGACATCGTTCATATCGGCCACCTCAACCATGAAGTGGTTCAGCACTTTCTGCGATGGGAACTGTCCAGTTGCGAGCGAATGGTGCCGCCCTGTCGGCGTATGAAAGAAGACCGCATTGACAACTATTCCGGGCTCAACTTCCTGGCGGATATAGTCGCTCACCCGCAGGCCAAGCGCCTCGGTGTAGAATCGGTGCGATTCAGCGTAATCTCGCGACACCGGCAGCACATGACCAAAGCCAAGATCGCCAGTCACAAAACCAGGACCAACCAGGCTCGGCGAACGAAACGGATCCACCAGGGAACGGACCTGCGCCCCGGTATAGAATTCGTGGCGATATCCATTTGGGTCTGCACAGTGATAGAGCTTCTCCACCTTGCGTGCGGCCAGTAAATCGCTGTCTGCCAGCTCGACCTTGCAGCCATTTTTCTTAAGCGAAGCGGCGTAATCATCCAGCTCGGTTTCGGTCCTCACGGACCAGCCGATCGCTGTCATATCCTCTTCGGGACCATGCTCCACGATCAGTCGATGCGCCAACTCATCCATGCGGAATCCAACGATGGAGTCGGTCTCGTAACCGATCTGCATACCCATGATTTCCGTTGCGAATGACCGCCACTGATCTAACTTCTCAGACCGCACCACGACGTATCCAAGATTGGAAAGCTCTGGCATATTCTCCTCCCCGGTATATCCGTTTTCTCGCGCCCAGCACTCAATCAGGACGCACTATCTGGGAGTGAAGTTGAGGAAACCACCCGCGGTCGGCAAACGGTATTTGCTGAACCCGGATATCAACAAAGGCGATACCTGCTCGCCTCCACCAGAGGGCAATCAAAATGGCGACCTCTATCACGAATGGCGATAGAGGCTTTCCAATCATACAATTTGGGACTCGGGGATTTCCGCTTCATGAATTCGGAAACGCAGGAACTGGGCAGATCCGCTTCAGGAGTATCCTTGGGCGAACGGGGCGGCCCAGATCATGCGTTAACAAAACACCTGAACGCCACAAAGGCGACGGAAGTGGGAGGAAAATATGAGTAAAGGGAATAGGCGCTTCGGGCGCACAGGGACATTCTGTCAATCATCCAGAAAATCCCGCATACTGGCAACAACGGCGCTCCTGACACTGGTAACGCCATTTTGCACCCCTGCATTTGCACAGGATAATGGAGAGGCAGCCGACGCCGCACCTAAGGAAGCGTCGCGGCAACTTGATACGGTGACCGTGACAGCACGGCGCGTAGAAGAGAACCTGCAGAATGCACCGGTGGCCGTGAGCGCATTCAATGCCAACGACCTTGAATTGCGTGCTGCGGAGCAGCTTGACGATGTGGCGCGGTTTTCGCCCAACGTAGCCGCCTATCCTGGCGCGTTTTCTGTTTCCGATTCTGCTCAATTGTTTATTCGCGGAATCGGACAATTCGACTACATCGTAACGACTGATCCAGGTGTCGGCGTATACCTTGATGGCGTCTATCTCGCTCGGACAACCGGAAGCCTTCTGGATCTGGCCGACGTGGAACGCATCGAGGTGCTTCGGGGGCCGCAGGGCACGCTTTACGGCAAGAATGCACTTGGGGGCGCTGTCAATGTTGTCACACGCAAGCCTTCAAATGAGTTCCGCGGCAAGGCCTCCGTCACGCTAGGTGAGTTCGAGCGTGTTGACACATACGCGTTCCTTTCAGGTCCGCTGATCGAGGACAAGCTCGCGGGGTCAGTCGCTGTGATGAATCAGAATCGCGACGGCTTTATCGAGCGTGTCCTGGAGCCTGGTGTGACGCAGGGGGGGCTCAACTCCCACGCTGCGCGAGCTGCTCTTCGCTGGACCCCAACGTCGAACTTCTCATTTGACTTCGCTGCGGACTACACAAGCGCCAATTCCGAGCAGGGGCCCTACCGCTATGCCGGCCGTTTCACGGATGAACCGGGTATCCTCTACACCATGCTTGATCCCGGCGGGGTCGATCAATACGACACTGACAACCTCTACGAGTCTTTCGCGACAGGCGAAGGATTTGTCGACCAGCAGGTCTGGGGGGTTTCGGGAACCGCTGAGTGGAGCGTGGGCGATGTGGTTCTCTCCTCAATCAGCAGCTTCCGGTCCAGCGACATCGTCAATTCGGGGGACCTCGACGGAACGCCCTTCAGAATACTTACCGAACTCGACGATATCGATCAGGATCAGTTTTCACAGGAGTTCAAGATTGCCGGCACGAGCGCGGATGGAAATCTGAAGTACACGGGCGGGCTATTCTATCTCAGCGAAGACGCCAAGCACTACATTGACGTGGATATTCTCAGTGACCTCCCGGTCCTGCCAGCGCCGAACATTCTTGATCGGATTGTAATCGCCAACCAAGATCAGGAGAGCTACGCCGCGTATGGACAGGCTGACTACTTCTTCAATGAAAAATGGTCGATCACGGCAGGGTTGCGCTATACCTATGAGGAAAAGGAAGCCACAATATCCACATACCGGGATACGCTTGGCTTCTTTGAGCTCGCGCCTGACACATACAACGAAAGCTGGGACGCCCTGACGCCACGCGTCGGCCTGAACTATCAGCACAGCGATAATATCCTGTTCTACGGGTCTGTTGCTCAGGGGTTCAAGAGTGGCGGCTTCAACGGACGGGCGACATCGCTGGATACTGTCGGACCCTTCGATCCCGAATACGTCTGGACCTATGAACTCGGCATGAAATCGGAACTCTTCTCACGAAGAGTAAGATTCAATGCAGCTGCCTTCATGAATGACTATGAGGACCTGCAATTCTCCGTTTCATCCCTGGCAGATGATGGCATCACACTCCTTATCGGCCTGGAGAATGCGGCGGCGGCAGAGATCAATGGATTCGAGATGGAGCTAGCAGCCGTTCCGGCAGACAATCTCGACGTCAGCTTCACGCTCGGGTATCTGGACGCAAAGTTCACAGAGGTCAGTCCGGATGCGGACGAGATCACGATCGACAGCAGACTGATGGGCGCGCCTGAGTGGACGACATCGGTTGCGGCTCAATACAGGATCCCTGTAGACGGCTTTGGCGAATTCACCGTGGCCGGGGATTACAGCTATCGCAGCAAGATTTACTTCAACCCGCTGAACACCGAGGGCATTACCGGCCCGCTGGAACTGGTCAATGCCCAGGTCTCTTTCGTGCCGGCAAACTCGAACCTTCAGCTGACGGCAGGCGTAACAAATCTCTTCGACGAAGAGTACTATGCTTCCGGTCTCGGACCGGCGGGTCTCGGCATGATTCGTGGTGTTGTGGGCCGGCCGCAGGAATGGTTCGCTCGCGCGACGATCACCTTCTGAGGTCGCAATTGGAGACCGCATCCCTCATCCAGCGATCTCCATCGAATGAAGGCGCGGAAACCACCCTGTTCGGCTGGTTCTCCGCGCCAATTCGTATACTTTCTGTTTTGACATTATTCCTCTCGACTGTCGCATGCAGCGATAGTTCTGGAGATGTGACCGTACGCTATCTGGACGCCCCTCCAAGACCAGAGGACATTGTTCAAGCGACCGAGAATGGCCCCGCGATTGTGTCTGCAATCGCAACAAGCCCATCAGATACCGGAGCCGGCCTGTACCTGATTGATACCCAGTCGGGGGCCCAAGATGCGGCTATTCTGTATTGGGACCCTGAAAACGCAAGCGAGACGTTTTCCAGCAATTCGTGCGGCCTTACAGAAGCCGCGCGGATCGCACCCCATGGTATCGCCATAGACCGGTCTCGTGCTCCGCAGCACCTGTTTGTTGTAACACACGCTCCAGTCGAGGCAGTTCTTGTCTACGATATCAAGTACGCCAACAAAGAACTACGGCTCACCGAGAGTTCATGCATTGCGATACCGCAGGGCGTCTTCGCAAATGCCGTAACCGGATTTGGCTCTCGGGGACTGGCAATTACCAAAATGTTCGACCCGAGAGATGGTGAACCATTCGAAAAGTTCTCGGATCAGGAAGTCACCGGCTCCGTCCTGACCTGGTCGCCTGCGGCCGGCTGGCAAGAGCATCCACATATTCGCTTGTCTGGCCCGAACGGAATTCTATGGGATGAACATACCGGATCCCTGATCGTGGCCGAATGGGCGCGCCGCAGGATCGTTCAAATTCCAGCGGCCCCTGCAGGGGGGCAGCTGCGGGATGCCAAGGAATTGGCAACGCTGCCCTACATGCCCGACAATCTGCGTTGGTCGGCCGCTGGAACAATCCTGACCACGGGACAAGCCAGCAGCATCGCCGAAGGGCATGACTGCATCACGGGCTCGGGGATTTGTCCAACCGGCTTTGAAATCACAAGTATAGACATCGTCACCGGCAACGCGAAACAGATTGCGTTGATCTCGTCGAATACCTTTGGAATGGCCAGCGTCGCCGCACCAGTGAATGACCGTCTGTGGATTGGAAGTGTTTCCGGAAATCAAATTGCTGAGGTTATAGTCAGTCATCCGCTCGTATCAGAAGGCGAAAACTGACCATGGGAAACGCATTTAGAAGCATACAACAAGCTCCGCTCAGCGATCGAGGCCTGCCAAAGGCAGAACCCGCTCTCGGGGAGGCGATGGCATGTTAGAACAGAACTATCGTAATATTGATCTCAGCCTGTTTCTGGTTATGGAACAGCTTTGGATGACGCGAAGCGTCTCCGAAACAGCGCAACGCCTGAACTTTGCACAGTCAACCGTCAGTATGGCGCTGAAACGGTTGCGCACGCAGTTCGACGATGAATTGTTCGTCTGGAACGGACATGTCATGCATCCAACGCCGCGCGCGGAGAACCTTATCCCGGAGGTGCGGAAGATAATTTCGCAGGTCCGGGACCTCCTGGACAACGCCCGTGAGGATCTGCAGACAGCGCACCGACACTTCGTGCTCGCCACGGCCGACTATGTGGCTGAACTATATGGACCTCAACTGATCAGCCGCGCACAAGCACAAGCGCCGCATTTCAAGTTCGATTTCGTCGAGATCAAGCCGCAACTTATCAATCGTAGTAGCCTCCCAGACGTTGACCTGTTCATCCTTCCGCAGAATTCTCTTCAGACGGTAGGATTGTGTACCGATGAACTGTACACTGATCAATATGTCTGCATTGGGCACAAGAATCATCCACAGCTGCGCGAGGGAATGCCGACGGACGAGTTTCTTGCGCTCCCGCATGTCGGCTACACAGCTATTCCCCGGATCATTTTCAGCCACGAATCCGCACTTTGGCATGCAAAGCAGTTGATACCCAACCTCATACTGACCTCGGCGAGCTACTCGACCTTTGCCCGTATTGTTGTGGAAAGCAACGCCGTAGGGATTGTCCCCGGTAAAGTGGCGGAACTGGCCGCTGATACGTTTCCCCTGAAAGTCATCAGGCCGCCACTGCCCTGCAATCCCCTTGATCTGCTCATGGTCTGGCGGCCGGACCAGGACGACGATGCAGGACACGAATGGCTGCGTCACAATCTCAAGGAGATCACGCATGAAAGTCTGGTTGATCATCCTGCACTAAAATTCGCTGAATAGATACTCGCACAACTCCGGAGTTTTTCATGACCAATGCTGCCCAGCCAATCACCAGACTTTCGCCTGGTGCCAGACTCAGAAAACTCATGGAAGACTCCACTGAAACCATACTCGCACCCGGCGCCCCCAACGCGTTGACGGCTCGCATCGCCCAAGATGCGGGCTTTGATACGGTTTACGCCAGTGGCGCAGGAATCGCGAATTGGGCGCTGGGGGTTCCTGATCTGGGTCTGGCAAGCATGTCCGATGTGGTCGGGGAAGTCGCGCGGATATGTGCGGCGGTGGAGCTACCCGTTATCGCAGACGCCGATACCGGATATGGCAACGCCTTGAATGTCTATCGCTGCGTGCGTGAGTTCGAGCGGGCCGGCGTCGCCGCCATCCAGATGGAAGACCAGGTCCATCCCAAACGCTGCGGTCATTTTGACGGCAAGGCGGTGATCGAGGCAGAGGAGATGGTGGCCAAGATCAAGGCTGCGACGGATGCGCGCCGGGATGAAAACCTGGTCCTGATCGCGCGTACAGACGCACGAGCCGTCTACGATCTCGATACCGCAATCGAACGCGCGCTGATGTACCACGAAGCCGGGGCGGACGTGATTTTCCTCGAAGCCCCAAGAAGTGCCGATGAACTGGCACAAGTGGCCAAGGCCGTACCGGGCCCGCTGGTCGCCAACATTGTGGAAGGCGGCAAGACGCCCGCTGTCCCGCGCGCGGAGCTGACGCGTATGGGTTACGCCCTTGTCCTATACGCCAATCTCGGCCCGCGTGCGGCAATGATGGCGATGAAGAAGGCTTTCGCGCACCTCAAGGCTCACGGTGACAGCGAAGACATTCTCGACGACATCGTTACCATGCCGGAGCGCAACCGGCTCACGGGCATGGCCTTCTGGAAAGAGCTGGAGGCGAGATATGCCGGTTGAGGCGAGCGGCGCGCTCAGTTCAGGAAGCTGGTTTTCAGCAGGGTCTGTGCCGTCTCGCGCAAATGGCTTGCAAGCAATTGAACGGCCCGGTCGCTATCACGCGCCAGCGCCGCATTCAGAATATCCTCATGTTCAGCCAGTATATCTCGGTTCGGACTTGTATATTTTACCGTCAACTGACGATACCGTTCTGACTGCACGTAGAGCATGCTCTGCATCTTCAGCAGCCAGCGGTTCCCGCAGCCTGAGACCAGCGCGAAGTGAAAATCCTCATGCGCGCCGGTTCGCTCGGCACTGCCAGATTCTTTCCGCTGCTGCAGGTCACGCATACGTTCAAATGTCTGGCGGCAGGCACTCTCCCAATCGATACCGCCGCGTCTGATGGACTCCTTCAGACACAGGGTCTCGATCCCTACGCGCGCTTCTGTCAATTCTGACAGGTCGCTGCGGGAAATCGGGCTAACCCGGAAGCCCCGCCTCGGCTCTGCCGATACCAGCCCTTCGGCCTGGAGCGCAGAGAGCCCCTCGCGCACAGCCCCCGCGCTGACGCCAAGCTCCTCGGCCAGCCACATGATGCTCAGCTTTGCCCCGGGTTCCGCACGTGCAGACACAATATCTTCCCGCAGGCGATTCACGACCTGTTCAAGCTGCGTGGCAGCCACAGCGGAGGGCGGTTTCTTCGGGTCCATAGGCATAGTCGGCATCTAGTACATCCAAAATCTCTGCAAAATCCACCACCTGACACAACATACTTAAAATTCCAGAAATTATATATTGACTCATAGAATTATATATAATCTACCTCCTACAAAGATTAATCTTCATCCAAGGGGAACTGGAGGAAACGATGCGGCTACTCAATTTCATGTCTGCGGAAGGCTCGCGCCTCGGCTTGGAGAGCGGCGATGAGGTGATTGATCTGACCGCTGGCGGCCTGCCGACCACGCTGGATGAGCTGCTTCAGTCCGGAAAGAATCTGACGGCTTCAGTAAAAGCCGCAGCGGATGCTTCAACCAAACGGCTGCCCCTTGCAGACATCGATTATCTGCCGCCCATCCTCAATTGTGCAAAGGCGATCGCGGTTGGTCTCAATTATGTGGACCACGCAGCAGAGTCGAAATTCGATCCGCCGGAATATCCGGTGCTGTTCAATCGTTACCCGTCTTCCTGGGTCGGCCACGACAAACCGATCATTCGGCCGCACATTTCCGACAAGTTCGACTATGAGGGCGAGCTGGCGGTGGTGATCGGCAAGGCCGGACGCTACATATCCAAGGAAGACGCGCTCAGCCATGTGGCAGGCTATTCCGTCTTCAACGATGGCTCGATCCGCGACTATCAGACAAAATCCGCCCAGTGGATGATGGGCAAGAACTTCGACAATTCTGGTAGCTTTGGCCCGGTCTTCGTGACCGCAGACGATCTGCCGGAAGGCGCAACCGGCCTCAAATTGCAAACCCGCCTGAACGGGGAAGTAATGCAAAGCGCGTCCACCGATCAGATGATCTTCGACGTGGCGACCCTGATCGCGTTGATTTCCGAAGCGTTCGAACTGGTGCCGGGTGACGTCATCATTTCCGGCACGCCAGCTGGCGTCGGCGCGGCGCGCAAGCCGCAAGTCTTCATGAAGCCAGGCGACATCTGCGAAGTCGAGATCGAAGGTATCGGCATTCTGTCGAACACCATCGCCGACGAAAACTGACCGGGCGCAACGCCATGACTGACATGATGGACGCTGTTCGCAACCCATTCACCGGACTGGACGTCACCTGGTTGCTGCAAACTCAGGCCGCACGTTTCAGCCAGAAGACGTTCCTGACCTGGGCTCCCTTTGATGCCCCGGCCAGGCACTACAGCTACGCTGAATTCGTTCACCTCGCTGGCTGTCTTGCGGAGAACCTCAGCCAGAAAGGCGTGCAGGCCGGTGACCGGGTTCTGGTTCATCTGGAAAACTCTCCGGAATTCCTGCTGAGCTGGGCCGCACTCGCCGAGCTTGGCGCAATGGCGGTGACGACCAACACGCGAAGCGCCGTCGAGGAACTCAGCTACTTTATCGACAACTGCGGCGCGAAATACGCCATTACGCAACCCTCACTCTTGTCCGCTGTACAGGCAGCGGGAAAGGATCTGGGCTGGGTCGCTGTCACCAGTCACAATGCAGGAGTTGACGAACTCCCGCCCGGCGGCCCAGGGATCGAGAGCTTCGATCAGATGCTTACGGGTCAGCCAGCGGCAAACCGCCGCCGCGTGCCCGCCGACCCCAATCGTCCCGTCGGTGTACAGTACACGTCCGGTACGACATCCCGTCCCAAAGGTGTCGTGATCACGCATGGCAATGCGCTTTGGGCTGCACGCGTGACGGGGGGGCACCTGGGGACACGCACCGAAGACACCCAGCTCATCTTCCTGCCGCTCTTCCATATAAACGCCCTGGCCTATTCCTTCCTGCCAACTCTTTGGAAAGGCGGAACAGTAGTTTTGATGCCGAAATTCTCATCCAGCCGGTTCTGGAACGTTTCGCTGGAACACAAGGTGACGCTCGGATCGCTTATCCCCTTCTGCTACCGCGCCCTGGCGGATATCGAGCGCCCGAAACAGCACCACTACCGCACATGGGGCGGCGGTATTTCCTATGTCCCGATCGCCCATGAACTCGGTATTCATACGGTGGGCTGGTACGGCATGACGGAGACCATTTCCCAACCGATTACCGGCCACAATGACATGCCGAATGAACCCGACGTGATCGGCCGAGCGGCACCGGAATATGGCGTATCGATCGTCGATGAAGATGGACAGCCAACCCGGTATGGCGATGTCGGACACCTCCGCGTAAGGGGACGCCCGGGTCTTTCCCTGTTCAAGGAATACCTCTTCAACGAAGAGGCAACGAAAAATGCCTTTGACGAAGACGGCTGGTTCCTGACCGGTGATCGCGTGATTCCATTTGAAAACGGAGCTATTCGCTTTTCGGACCGCGACAAGGACATGCTGAAAGTCGGCGGCGAAAACGTTGCGCCGTCTGAAGTCGAGCGGGTGCTGGTAAGTCTGGATTCGGTCGCGGAAGTCGCGGTGGTTGCCAAACGTCACCCCATGCTGGACGAAGTGCCAGTCGCCTTTGTTCGACCAAGCACACCGCTGGCAAACACAGATCAGGATGCACTACGCGCTGAGATCGAATCCGCAATGACCAACGCGCTCGCCGATTTCAAGCGCCCGCGCGAGATCCACTTCGTCGACGATTTCCCACGTGCCACCCTTGAAAAAATCGCCAAGGCAAAGCTTCGCGCACAGCTCGAAGAAAGCGGCCAGTAGGTAGAATGGAACACCCTATGGAATCGCCTGTCACAACCTACCAGAACTACCTTAATGCCGGATCCTTCCGGCTACAGAGGAGCGCTGAGACCGGAAAGTTCATTTTCTTCCCTCGTGTGGCGGAACCGCTGACCGGCTGCACCGAACTCAACTGGGAGGAAGTGGAGGGAAAGGGAACGGTCTATTCCTACACATTCTTCCACTCCCGTCCGCCCAAGCCGCCCTACAATGTCTGCCTGATCGATCTTGATGAAGGTGTACGGATGATGTCACGCGTCGAAGATGTGGCACCCGGCGACCTGAAGATTGGTCAGCGCGTGAAAGCCCGCATCCTTCGAACCGAAGGCGATGCTATTCTTGTTTTCGACCTTGTGACGTCTGAGGAGGTCACGGCATGAGTTTTCCAAGAGGCCAGGCAGCGATTGTGGGGGCCGCAACTGCTGGCATGGGAGAAAGCCCCGGAACGCAGCCGATCGAGCTAGCCGTCGCTGCCGCTGGCGACGCCCTGAAACAGGCCGGACTGACATTCGCGGATGTCGATGCCGTGTTTGGTGCATCCTCAAGCAACCCATTCTATGGCCTGCAAATGGCCGAGTATCTGGGTATCCAACCAAAACTGACCAACAACAACGCCGTTGGCGGTTCTGCCTTCATGACCCATGTCCTGTGGGCAAGCCTCGCTCTGTCGGCCGGTCTGTGCGATACTGTGCTGATATCTTATGGCAGCACGCTCCGCACAGGGAGCGGCAAACTAAACCCGCCGCCGTCATCCGTCTTCGAGGCGCCTTACAGCCCGCGCCGGCCGATCTCCGGCTACGCCCTCGCCGCCATGCGTCATATGCACGAGTTCGGTACCACGCGTGAACAACTCGCGGACGTGGCTGTCGCTGCGCGACAGTGGGCACAACTCAATCCAAAAGCCTACAAACGCGATCCGCTGACACGCGAAGACGTGCTGGCCTCCCGTATGGTGGCAGACCCTCTCTCCGTCCTCGATTGCTGTCTCGTTACCGATGGCGGTGCCGCCATGGTGATGACCCGCGCCGACCGGGCAAAGGACCTCACCGATCGGCCGGTACATGTACTCGGCGCGGGCGAAGGCACGCACCATCTGGAAGTATCCAACTCACCCGGCCTGACGACAACGTCGGCCGCCGACAGCGGAAAGCGCGCCTATACCGCCGCAGGCCTTGGCCCGGGCGACATCGACGTGGTTCAACTCTATGACGCATTCACAATCAACACAGTCATGTTTCTGGAAGATCTTGGCTTCTGCTCCAAAGGCGAAGGCGGTGCTTTCGTCTCGGATGGGCGGATTGCACCGGGAGGCGTGCTGCCGGTCAATACCAACGGAGGCGGCCTCTCCTGCGTACATCCCGGCATGTACGGTCTTTTTGCCCTGGTCGAGGCAGTCGATCAGTTGATGTGGCGCGCAGGGGAACGGCAAGTGAAACGCCCGGAAACAGCTTTGGCCCATGGCAATGGCGTAGAGCTCTCCAGCCAGGCCACCGTCATCCTCGGAGGACCGGAGACAGTCTAGAACTGAGAACCGAAAGCACGGCCCAGGAAGGGAACCAAAGATGATCCACGTAAAAGACGTTGCGTTTGTCCGCTACCAGGCACCGGACCTCGATGCGATGGAAGCCTTCATGAAGGACTTCGGACTGACGACAGCGCAGAAAACCGATGACGCACTTTACATGAAAACGCTGGCGGGCGCTCCGTTTGCACATGTCACCCACCGGGGACCGTCTGCATCTGTCGGAGTTGGCATGTTCGCCCGGTCCAGGGCAGATCTGGAAGCAATCTCTAAAGCGACGAATATACCAGTCACCGAAATCGATGGCCCCGTCGCTGGACAGAAAGTCAGTCTCGCTGAGCCCTCCGGCTACAATATCGACATTGTCCACTGGGAGGATCACAAGCCATTGAAACCCGACGGCCCTGTGGCCCGCAACACGGCATACAATCGGTTACGCAAAGGTGAGTTTGTTCGCGAGGGAAATGTACCGGCCCAACCGGTGCGCCTCGGTCATGTGGTGTTGCGTTGCAAGGACTTCGACGGCTCCATGGCCTTTTTTAAGGACCTGCTGGGCATGACGCCTTCGGACAAATTCTATGACGGCGAGCCAGACAACGTCATGGCGGCGTTTCTGCGCTGCGGACTGGGCAAGGAATGGACAGATCACCACACAATCGTCGTCGCACGGGCCAATGACGGGATATCGAGGATAGGCCACAGCGCCTTCGAAATGATCGACATTGCCGACGTGATGCGCAGCCACAACTACCTGATGAGCCAGAGCCACAAGGCAAGCTGGGGCGTCGGACGGCATATCCAGGGCAGCCAAGTCTTCGATTACTGGCGGGATCCGTTTGGCAATCAGCTCGAGCACTGGGCTGACGGCGACCTCGTCAACGACGATACACCTGTCGGTCATGCGCAGGCTTCACCGGATCAGATGTATCAATGGGGCCCGGAACCGGGATCGGACTTCTTTGAACCCGGGCCAGCCATTTCAGAACACTAGAAAATAACTGAAATGGATGCGCGCAGACAGAGACCCTGCGCCAAAAGGGAGGAAACACCGCGTGCAACCAGTTACAGCCGCCGTATCGGATTCCGCTCACTACGACCCCAAGTATGAGCGGAATGTGATCATATTGATGTCCTTGGGCTTCGGCCTTGTGGGGCTGGACCGGACCATCATCTATCCGCTCTTTCCGGTGTTGTCTCAAGAACTCGGTCTGAACTATCAGGACATCGGGAATATCTCCGCCATCCTTGCTCTCACCTGGGGAGCATCTGCGCTTGTCTCCGGACGTCTATCCGACCGCTTCGGCGAGAAGGCGATACTCATACCCGCGACAATTGCCTTTTCTCTACTGGTTCTTCTCACCGGGTTCGCAAATACTGTTATTGCCCTGCTTATCGTGCGTGCCCTGATGGGCTTTGCAGAAGGGCTATTTGCACCGGCAAGTATTGTCATCACGGTTCGCGCATCACGACCTGACAGGATCGGCCTGAACACGGGTCTCCAGCAGATGGCGGCGCCCTTTTTTGGCTTTCTGGTCGCCCCTCTGCTCGCCACTTTCATTCTGACCACGGCGAATGACTGGCACTTGGTGTTCTTTGTGGTTTCAATACCCGGGCTCTTGCTTGCGATGGCAATGGCGAAACTCCTAAAAGGCCGCCACACCCAAGGCCGGCCCTCCCCGGTTCCAAACAAGCCTGACGCCGGCAGCTCCCCCACAGACGCCGCAGGCGTCTTCAGGTATCGTAATGCCGTGTTTGCCATCGTCGGCGTAACAGTATGGCTCTCGTCCCTTACGGCACTTGCGACCCTCCTGCCAAATCTCCTGACGGATCACATGAAGCTGAACATCCCGCAGATGGGTATCGTTCTCGCCGGTCAGGGTGTTGGCAGCGTTATCGGCGTAATCCTTGTGCCTGCGTTGTCCGACCGTCTGGGCACCAAACCCATGATCGTTACATGCGCTGTTCTGGAAGTCATCTCACTTGCGGCTTTTCAGTACTCGCCCGTCAACGTACCCGTGCTTTTTGGCCTGCTTTGTCTAATTTCCGGGGCCAATGCTGGCGTAATCGCCACGCTTCTCGGTCCCCTGATCAACAAGTCCGTACCCGGCTCTATCGCTAATTCAGCGACCGGCATGGCCATGGGAATTGGTGAGATCATCGGAGGCGCCGGAGCGCCATTTCTAGCGGGATACATCGCGCACAAGCATGGAATTGAAATCATTCCGACTGCCGTACTGGTTCTACTTGTTTTCGGAACGCTAGCTCTGATCTTCGGGTTACGCCCACCAGAACAGTCAGCATCCACACTCGAAGAAAGCCCAGAACGCTTCTGAGCGAAAAGCAGACAACACAGGAAAATGGATATGCAAGAGTTCGGTTTGGGGAAGCGCCTGGAAGGCAGGACGGCTATCATTACAGGGGGAGCGGGCGGAATTGGTAGCGCTACGGCTAAAATGCTGGCCGCACACGGGGCGAATATCATCATTGCGGATATCAATGAGGATGCGGCAAACAAAGTAGTCCCTGTGGTTGAAAGTATCGGCTCAAAAGGCCGGGCGGTACAACATGATGTCGGGTCAGAAGAATCTTGGAAACATGTTATCTCGGAAGCGGCTTCTGAATTTGGCGGTCTGGATATTCTTGTAAACAATGCAGGGCTCCACAGGGAGACTCCCTTCGGAAAAATAAGTCTAGCTGAATGGGATGAAGTAATGCGCGTCGATCTCAGCGGCGCCTTCATTGGCATTCGCGAGGCTGCTCCAAAAATCGCCGAACGCGGTGGCGGGTCAATCGTCAATATCTCGTCGATCGCGGCTCGCATTGGCGGCAGTTTTGCTCACTACAGCGCGGCCAAAGCTGGCATGATCGCCCTGACAAGAAGCGCGGCCATTGAGTTCGCACCGCGTAAAGTTCGTGTAAACACGGTTCTACCTGGCCTAATCGAGACCGCCTTGACCAGGCAACTATTGTCCCAGCCGGCGCTTGCGCGAGCAATGGCAGATCCTATCCCATTGCCCTATCTCGGCCAGCCACAGGATATCGCTGCTGCTATTCTATTTCTCTGCTCGGAAGAGTCCCGCTTTATGACCGGCGCAGAGATGACAATCGATGGCGGCCTTACTGCCACGGCTGGACCAAAGCTTGACGAACTGGAGCGCTAGACGTGAACGTGGACACGCCTATGATGAATGTTCTGGCGTTCAAGGCCGCAAAGCAGCTTGAAGTCCAACGCCGCCCGCTGCCAGCAGTCAATGCCGATAGCGTCCTGATCCGCGTGGCCGCGAATGGCGTATGCCGGACCGATTTCCACATGTGGGAGAACTATGGCGATCCGACACTGGCCGAGGTGATGCCGGCCCTTGTCGCAAAAACCGATGTTATGGGCCATGAAATGGCGGGCACGGTCGAAGAAGTTGGAGCGAATGTTACGCGCTTCCGCCCGGGAGACCGTGTTGTTGTCCCAACGACCGTTGGGGATGGGACCTGTTCGCTCTGCAAGGCCGGCCACTCGCACCTTTGTGACTCACTCTCTGTCCCAGGACATACATATCAGGGCGGTTATGCCGAGTATGTCGCTTTTCCCGCCGCCGACCGCAACCTCGTGCACTTACCCGATGAAGTTGGATTTCTGGACGCTTCGGCACTTGGGTGTCGCTTCGTTACTGCATTTCACGGTGTAATCGATCAGGCAAAGGTGTCGGCTGGCGAGTATGTAGCCGTATACGGTTGCGGTGGCGTCGGGCTTTCGTCGGTGAACGTTGCAGCGGCAGCCGGAGCGGAAGTTATTGGAATCGACATCAATGACAGAAATCTTGCCCTTGCTCGGGAAATGGGCGCAACACACACAATCAATAGCCGAGTTTCAAATCCGATCGAAGCTGTACGTGAAATAACATCTGGCGGCGCACATGTTTCGATCGACGCTCTAGGGCTCGCCGAAAAATGCATTGCATCCACCCGTAGCGTCCGCAAGCGGGGCCGTCACCTGCAACTCGGCGTACCATCGGTAGCGGAACGAGGATCGGTTCTTCTGCCTGTCGAAGAGATGTTGAATCGTGAAGTGCTCTTCGTTTCCGGGTTTGGAATGCCTGTCCACAGGTTTGATGCGCTGCTGCCCATGATCGCCCGTGGTCAGCTTACTCCTGGCAAGATGATCACGCGGGAACTTTCCATATGGGACGTTCAGAATGTGCTGGCATCCATGGAAACCTTTGCGAGCGAAAATGCAGGAGCAGCAGTCGTCACAAGATTTGCGTAACAGTCGTAGATGGCGATCAAAAGCTCATCGACGCAAATGAGTACGATGCGAATTCCGGCTATGACGCCGCTCCTGTCTTTTGCGGACGAGCATGAAGCAGGTCTCACGCAGCGATCAGCTCGCGCCGTTCGAGAAGAGCGGCATAGCGTAGCGCCGCAGACGAGCGGCGTCTCCCAGCGACGGAGCCTTAACCCCGCTTGCCTGCGCCTGCTTTATCTGTCGCTTGCGTATCCGACGGCCCCGTCCCGGCGCGGGTCTGCGGCGCCGCGCCAGCCGCCTTCTTCCAGCGCAATGGCGTGGACACCGCCGAAATAGGCGTTCAGGCCGTTCAGCATGAGATCTGTCTGCGGGCTGGCCAGGTCGAACCCCAGAGCATCGACATCCAGGCCTGCCGGCATCTGCTCAATATAGGCGTTGTCGCGCCCATCCTTACGGTCGACTACAACGTGAACGCGCGGGGCTGCAACCGCCGCCTCGACCCCTTCATCGACATCGACCCAGTGGCTGATCACCTGGGTCACTGCAGAAATGATCCGTGCACTGCCGGGGCTCCCCGCTATCAGAACAGGCCGGCCATCTTTTGAGACAATGCTGGTACTCATAGAGGAGTACGGCATGGCGCGTGGCGCGAGAGAAAAGGTCTCGCCCGGCGCCAGTTCAAAGGTTTGCATGTAGTTGTTGTACAGAAAGCCAAGTTCCGGGCTCGCCGCGCGAGAGCCGAAATAGGAATCGACACTCGCTGTGACGGAGACCGCCATGCCGTCCTTGTCCACAATGGAGAAGTGGGTCGTCTCACCATGATCCCTGGCGTCGAGAAGGGCCACGGCTGTCGCCTTGTCGATGCGGCGGGACATGTCCGCGCCGAAAGACACAAGGTCAACTTCGGGATTCTCCGCGCGGGACGTGTGCGCGATATCCAGCGCCACCAGGAGCGCCGCGGCCCGGGCGGCGTCTGCCTCACTCAGGTCCTCAGCGGGAGTTTGCTCCAGCAGGTTCAGGGCTTGCAGTACAACCCAACCACCAGCCGGCGGCGGAAGCGTAGCAACTTCGAAGCCACGATAGGTGGTTGTCAGCGGCGCCATCACGACCGGATCTGGCGTGCTGGCAAGGTCTTCCAAAGTGATCCATCCGCCATTGGCCGTCATGTCTTCCGCGATCTTAGCGGCGATCTCGCCGGTATAGAAATCGTCTGCCCCGGCTTCCGCGAGATGACGGAGCGTCGCAGCGAGGACAGGCTGGCGCACGACATCGCCGACCTGCGGCAGGGTTCCATCCGGATTGAGAAAAAGCCGGGCAACGACAGGATTGGCACGCAGGTCCGACTCATGACGCGCGTAGACAAGCGCCCGGAACTGGCCGACGACGAAGCCATCTTCGGCATACCGGATGGCGGGCGCCAGCGTATCCGCCCAGGAAACATTTCCGCTTCCAAAATTACGCATGGCGAAGTCCATGACTTTCACCGTCGACGGAACGGTTGTCGCGGTATAGCTGGTCTTGAGATCCTGTTCCGCAACCACGTCCGGAATATTGGCAGGGGCAAAAGACGTGCCGTTGATGACGATGGCCGGTTCGCCCGGCTTCTGGAGCACGATCTGAGTCTGCCCGCCAAGGCCGGACATTGCCGGCTCCGTCACACCCAGCGCAAACTGGACCGCCGCAGCGGCATCAATTGCGTTGCCGCCGCGCTCAAGGATTTCCACACCCGCCGCAGTCGCCTCAGGCGAGGCCGACGAGACGACACCATAGGTGAGCTGCGGATTAGGCGCAGATATGGCGCATGCGGCAAGGAACAGGCACGCGGCCATACCGGAAACAGCAAAGGTGCGGGCGAACATCATTCCGGGAATTCTCCATCCTGGGCAACAATTGGCTGGTCCGGCGGCCCGTTCAAAAGCAGCCACATGGTGATCTCCGCACTCAGCCGGGCTGTGGAAAGCACCGTCTCAAGCGGAACAGTGTCACCGACTTCATACGTTATTGCGGGAATCGCATAGGTCTCGTGAAACCAGTTCTTTGCAACGCTGCTGCCGGCATTGTGCCCCTGCACACGCGCCGGAGCCGCCTCGCCGAGCGCATTGACCAGGCTGGCATGGAAGGCCCCGGGCAACCAGTTGCGGTCTCCTTCGCCTTCGTCCGGCGAGGTGTACAGGACACTGTTCCAGGTGCCGTGAAAATCAAGGACGGCGACGGGGAAAACCCTGCCGTCGATCCAATCCGCGAAGCTGCGGGTCTCGGCCTGGGTAAACGGGCCCCAGTCGCGGTTCACGTCCACACCGCGAGAATTGTGCCGCCAGTGTCCCCCGGCAATTCCATCCGGATTGACTACCGGGCCGAGAACGACGCGGAATTGCTCGCGAAACGCACGCGCCAGCTCGTCATCTTCGAGCAGGCGTTCGACAAAGCTCTCCATCGCGATCGCACCCCGCACCTCGGGGGGGTGCTGGCCACCGATCAGGACAAGTGCGGGCTTGCCAGCCGCACCGAATTCAAGCCCTTCGAGGGGCCTCCCCTGTTCGGACGTGCCGTATCGCATGCGGACAACGCCCGGCATAGCCGCAATTCCATCGATCCACACTTCGCGATCCGCAAGGTTTCTGCGCGGCTGCGCGCTGATTAGTGTCGTACCCGGAGCAATGTCCAGCACGAAACTTGCCCGGTCCGTTTCCGCACCTTCGATCATATCGACTGTGCGCCAGGTCTGTCCGCCATCACGGCTGACATGCGGCACGTAGCGGTGGCGGCCATGCGCATAGGCCAGTGTCAAGTCGAGATGCGTTGCGACCTCGCTTGTCAGGCTGAACGCGTACCAACTGCTAGGATTTATCGGCGTGTCTTCGGGATGGACATATAATGTAAAGGCATTCGGCCCATTGCGGCGGCAGCCATTGAGGCGGCCCGTATCGATGGATCCATCAAAGCGGAGGGTCTCATATGCGCAGACCGGTCCGAGCTGAAAGGCTCCGGCACTCTCAGGTCCGGTTGAGCCGGTTGTCACACAGCCCGTGGCTAGCACAAGCCCGCAAAGGCCGCTGAACGCCCGCAGCATTACAGAAAGCTTCGGCACGGCCATGAAGGCACCTCTCTCCGAACGAACAACGCATCATGCGTAAAGGTGTCCGACCGGGATTGCATCACCCCGGCCGAACCTTTCTCCAGTTCCCTTAGAAAGTTTTGGAAAGCTGCAGATAGACGACCCGCCCTTCGACCGAGTAGAGGCCGGATAGGTAGCCAGCGGATTCGTCTGCTTTCGGAGGAAGCTCGTCGAACAAATTGCGTACGCCCAGCCGGACATCGCCGCCTGACAGGATGCTGCCCTCTCCTTCGAAGCCGTAACCGACATATCCGTTGACGGTCGTCCAGCTATCTACTTCCCAGACGTCTCCGGTGTCATCATTGGTGGCACTGGTATCATAGACATCCGAAACATACCGCAACTGGGCGCCGGCTTTCCATGGACCATTGTTCCAACGTGCGAACAGGCTGGCCCGCCATTCCGGATTGCCGTTGCGGCGGAGCTCGTCGAACACCGATCCGTCACGGGTTTCCTCATACGTCTCGATCTTTGTGCCCGAGGCACCGATGGAGAAATCGCCGAGCGCGCTGGTCTCGAAATCGTAGGATGCGGCAATGTCGTATCCGTTGACTTCGCGGCCATCGAGATTGACGTAGCCGTCGATCACATAGAGCACTTCACCGATAGCCGTGCGCTGGTCGGTGGGGTTCGCCAGATTGTAGGCTGCGAAAGCATCGATGTCTTCCTGGGTCAGTCCGCCCCGGATGACGTTCGGGCTGCCTGCTCCACCGGCGATCAGGCTGGCGAAGTCGTCGTCCAGCAGGCGGTCGACGCCAAGCGTCGTGATTGCGTTAGTGGTTTCCACGCTCCAGTAGTCGAGGGAGAAGCGGAAGCCGTCGAGCGGCCCTTCCACCGGCTGGAAGATCACGCCCAGAACCCGGCTTTCGCTCTCTTCGGCCTCAAGGTCTGGATTGCCTTCGCGGATGGACGGACGGTAGGTGTCGCCCACATCGTTCGGCGTGCCGACGACATCCTCGCGGTACGGGTCCGCATCGCCCTGGTTCCGGCGTGTGATGGTGCCCTGATTGATCTGGACGAGGTTCGGTGCCCGGAAGCCCTCACCATAGGCCGCGCGGACGGAGAGGCCCGGCGTGAGGAACCAGTGACCGGCAATCTTCGGATTGAATGTGTCGCCGAAGTCCGAAGAATCCTCGAAACGGGCCGCCAGCTGGAGGTCGAGCGCGTAGATGCCCGGCACCCGGTTGGCTTCGCCGACAATCGGGACGGACAGTTCGGTGAAGGCGGACCAGACGTCACGGTCGCCGCTGAAGTCGCGGGTTGCAGATACACCGACCAGATCGCTTTCGTCCGGAATGGCTCCATTGGTAAACTGGATCGTGCCATCGAGACGCGGGTCGCTGTCTTCCGAAATCTCTTCACTGCGATAGTCAACGCCGACCGCGATGCCCACATTACCGCCCGGCAGCGCGAAGAGGTCGTCACGGGTTGCCTTGGCATCCCATGTCAGCAGCGAGGATTCGCCATAGCGAACGGAGCTGACGCGGACAGCCTGCAGGACGCTTGCGGAATTCGCATCCGGCCCGCCAAACGGGTTGAATGCGTCCGGCGTGCTGAGGGAGATCTGGTCCTGCAGCAGCGTCTTGGAAATCCGGTTGAACTCCTCATCGCTTGCGGTGGCTTCGGAATAGCCGAGTGCCGTTTCGACATTCCAGCTACCCCAATCCCAGCGCGCACCACCCAGGAGGCGGTAGAGGTCCTGTTCCACCTTGATGATCCGCGGTCCCATCTCAAGCGGGCGGTAGCCCTGGATGACAATGTCGAGGCCTTC
>MDSW01051290.1_pt1 | contig 32008 bp, 26 predicted proteins | sample 811171 | NCBI WGS metagenome assembly MDSW01 (sample SAMN05326641, study PRJNA326480) | marine metagenome | isolation source: seawater | place: Atlantic Ocean: North West | collected 2012 | reverse complement strand
CCATCTTGAGAATATCTATTTAAATCGTTTCTTTCAGACATGGCGCCAATTGAACCCATCCCTCTGTATGTCTTAAAACTTCGACCCTGAAAAAGCTCCAACTCACCTGGAGCCTCTTCAGTTCCAGCGAATATTCCTCCTAACATCACAGCATTTGCCCCGGCTGCAATTGCTTTAGCTATATCTCCAGAAAATCTAATGCCTCCATCTGCAATTAAGGGGATGTTATTAGACTTAAGCTTTTCCTTTATAGAAAGAATAGCGGTAATTTGAGGGACTCCAATGCCTGCAATAATTCTAGTTGTACAGATTGATCCTGGACCCATCCCAATTTTAACCGAATCCACTCCAGCATCTATGAGCGCTTCAGCTCCTTCTGGAGTTGCAACATTTCCACCCATTATGTCTATTTCAGGGAATTTGTTTTTTATGTTCTTGATTGTTTCTAATACATTTTTGGAATGACCATGAGCACTATCAATGACAAATAAATCGACTCCTGCATCTGATAATGCTGACGCTCTCTCTAAAGTATCGCCACCAGTCCCAAGGGCAGCACCAACTTGCAATTGCCCTCTTGGATCTTTTGTTGCGAACGGATGTTCTGCAGATTTATCAATATCCTTCATTGTTACGAGACCAGTTAATGAGTCTTCTTCGTTAATAACAAGAATTTTTTCAATTCGATTGTTGTACATTAATTTTTTTACATCTTCCTGATCAAAACCTTCTTTAACAGTAATTAATTTTTCTCGCGGGGTCATGATCGAAGAAACCAAAGCAGATAAATCCTCCGCGTATCTAAAATCTCTTCTGGTCACAATTCCCATTAACTTTCCATCATCAACAACAGGCATTCCAGAAATACTCAGTTCGTTAGTTAGCTTCATTAATTCATCGATAGTTTTAGTTGATCTAATGGTTGTAGGATCTCGTACAACGCCACTTTCATATTTTTTAACGGTTCTAATTTCTAAAGCCTGATCTTCAATGGTGTTATTTTTATGAATTATTCCAATACCGCCGTTTTCAGCCAATGCAATAGCCATTGCAGCCTCTGTTACGGTATCCATTGCTGCAGACACTAATGGAATTTTCAAAGAAATGTTTTTTGAAACTTTGGTCTCTAACTCAGCTTGGGCAGGAAGGAAATCTGTATACCTCGGTAGAAGCAATACATCATCAAATGTTAGGGCTTTATGTTTGATCTTTTCCATAACGGATTATAACTCATGCTGTTATTGAAAAAAAGATAAACAATCATAAACAAAATCAGGTTACTAATATAAAAAGTTAATTATTGCTCGATAGATAAGAAAATTTCATCTGATTTGGCTGCACAAATAAAATCATTCATATGAAGACCTTGTATTTTGTGCGACCACCACTCTAAGTATACTTTACCCCACTCAACGGTTATTTTTGGATGATGATCTTCAAATTCTGATAGCTCTGCAATTAAATTTACAAATTTAATCGTTTTAGCATAATCACCAAACTTAAATGTTTTTACAAGTTTTGAAATATCTGATCTTTCTATTAACCAGCCCTCTAGATCTTTTAGCAAATCTTTTTGTTGCTCATCAGGAACTAATGGCGCGCCTAACTCGCAAGCAGTACATTTTTTTTCAATTAGCCTGCTCATATACCACCCTTAGTAAGTTTTGCAGGATTTAATAATGTTTTTAATTTTGAAATTGACAAGCTAGTTTCCTCATGTGCAACATCAACTATTGATCTTTTTTCTTTATAAGCCTTTTTAGCAATATGTGCTGCTTTTTCATATCCAATTTCTCTATTCAATGCTGTTACTAAAATAGGATTCATTCCTAAAGATTCAGCAATATTTTTTTTATTTATCTTGAAAGTTTTTATAGCTTTATTTGCCAAAATAGGCATGGATTTTGACATTAAACTAATACTTTTGAGTAAGTTATATGCAATAACTGGAAGCATTACATTTAATTGAAAATTACCTGACTGACTTGCAATTGAAACCGTAACATCATTTCCAATAACATCTGCACAGGCCATTGCAACTGCTTCAGGTATAACGGGATTAACTTTCCCAGGCATAATACTGCTTCCAGGCTGTAATGCTTCAAGTTCTATTTCGCCTAAACCTGTTAATGGGCCGCTGTTCATCCAGCGCAGATCATTTGAAATTTTTGTTAAAACTAAACTCAAATTTTTTACACTTGAGGAAAGCTGGACGGCAGAGTCTTGAGCACTAAGTGATTGAAAGTAATTTGATGAAGTTTTTACTTTAAGCTTTGATATTTTAGTTACCTCTGAGGCAAATATTTTTCCAAAATCTCTATGGGCATTTACACCCGTACCGATTGCAGTTCCACCTTGAGGAAGAGAGGATATTTCTTTTATAGAAGCTTTGAGTGATGCCTGACAAATTTTTAATTGAGCGCTCCAACCTGATAATTCTTGAGAAAAATCAATTGGCATAGCATCCATGAGGTGAGTCCTTCCAGTTTTAATTTGGCCCTTTAAAGATAAAGCTTTCTTATCAATAGTCTTTATTAAAAAATTTAGTGATGGCTGCAATAGTCTATGTGTATCTAATAAAGCAGAAATACAAATTGCAGTTGGGATCACATCATTGCTACTTTGACTCATGTTTACATGATCATTTGGATTAATTTTAATACGAGCTTTTTTAGAGGCTAAATTGGCAATTACTTCATTTGCATTCATATTTGTGCTTGTGCCAGAGCCAGTTTGAAAAACATCAAGTGGAAATTGATTATCATGTTTACCTGAAATAACTTCCTTTGCAGCAATTTTTATTGCTTTGGCTTTTCTTGCATCAAGCAGTTTAAGTTTATGATTTGATGAAGCCGCGGCATATTTGATGATTCCCAAAGCCTCTATGAAACTTCTTCCAAATGGAAAGACGAACTTAATTCCACTAATCTTAAAGTTTTCTAATGCACGCTGGGTTTGTGCGCCCCATAGGGCATCTTTTGGGACTTTTACTTCGCCCATTGTGTCTTTTTCAATCCTATATTTCATATTAGCTCCATAATTGGGTAAACTATTTTACACTTTAAGGAATTCATTATGGCAAAAGTTGTACCAATTAGTATAGATATTAACAAAGGCAAACTACCTCAGAAGCCTAAAGGCATTAATGAGACAGTCGAATGCACAACTATGGAAGAAAAAAGAAGGCATGAGCTAGAAAAACTTACTGCGGGTTTTAGGTTATTTTCTCATTTTGGTTACGATGAAGGTGTTGCTGGCCACATCACTGTTAGAGATCCAGAATTTTCTGATCACTTCTGGGTTAACCCAATTGGAGTTCACTTTGGCCAGATAAAAGTTTCAGATTTGTTGTTAGTTAATCATGAAGGAGAAATTGTTCAAGGAGATAGATCTGTAAACATTGCTGCATTCACTATTCATTCCAGGCTTCATATGGCAAGACCTGATGTTAATGCTGCTGCCCATTCTCATTCAATGTACGGTAAAACATTTTCAACTTTAGGGAAGTTTCTTGACCCTATATCTCAAGATTCATGTGCTTTTTATGAACGACAAGCAATCTATGACGATTTTTCCGGAGTCTCTGAAGATACTAGTGAGGGAGAAAGAATAGCTAATGCGCTTGGAGATAAGCAAGTATTAATTATGCAAAATCACGGAATACTTTCCACAGGATCGTCTATAGATATAGCTTTATGGTATTTCTTATCACTCGAACGCTGTTGTCAATCCCAGCTGTTGGCTGAAGCTGCAGGAAAGCCTACTTTAATTCCCCATGATACAGCAGTAAAAACCAGAGATTTTATAGCGAATGAATTAGCAGCATGGGCAAGTTTTCAGCCTATGTACGATATGATTACTCAAAAAGAGCCTGATTTATTTGAGTAAAAACTAACTTCCTAATATCGCTTTTGTCTCAAGGCATTCATTAAGACCGCTTAATCCGTGCTCTCTTCCATTTCCAGAAGTCTTAAAACCTCCAAATGGAGCTGCAGGACCTGTATTTCCTCTATTTATACTAATCTGACCTGCTCTAATCTTTCTAGCAACGTCCTTAGCATGGTTTTCGTCTCCAGATTGAACGTATCCAGCTAATCCATACTCTGTATCATTAGCAATATCAATTGCTTCATCTTCTGTTTCATATTTCAAGATACTCAGAACCGGACCAAATATCTCCTCTCTAGCAATAGTCATATCATTAGTAACGTCAGCAAAAACAGTAGGTTTAACAAAATAACCTTCTGAAATTCCATCTGGTCGCCCAAGCCCTCCTGCAACAAGTCTTGCACCCTCATCAATTCCAATCTGGATCAATCTTTGAACTTTTTCGTACTGAACTTTATTTGAAATTGGTCCTATTTTTACTCCCTCGTCTTCGGGAGCACCTACTATAGTCGAATTTGCAACCTGAGCAGCAGCCTCTACTGCTTTGTCATAATTTTTTGATGAGACTAACATTCTCGTTGGAGCATTGCAGGATTGACCAGTATTCATAAAGCAATGATTTGCTCCAGCTGCCGCTGCTTTTTCAATATCAGCATCATCTAAGATAATATTTGCTGATTTCCCACCAAGCTCCTGTGCAACTCTTTTAACGGTTGGAGCAGAAGCAATTGCCACAGCTACTCCAGCTCTAGTTGAACCAGTGAAATGCATCATATCAATGTCTTGATGTTCGGAAAGAGCAGCGCCGGCAATTGGCCCCATCCCATTAACTAGATTAAATACTCCGGCAGGTACTTTTGCAGCATCCAAAATTTCAGCAAATATAATCCCACAAAATGGAGTTATCTCGCTTGGCTTTAAAACCATGGTACAGCCTGATGCAATTGCTGAGGCAACTTTTGTACACATTTGATTCATGGGCCAATTCCAGGGTGTTATCATTCCAATTACCCCTATTGGCTCCTTTCTTACAATGTATTCATTTTCAGTAGTTTCAAACTCAAACGACTTTAATACACTTAATGTGTCTTTAAAATGAGATAGGCCTGATGTGACTTGCGCTACATTAGAAAGCCACAATGGCGCTCCCATTTCTGAAGATATAGTTTGTGCTAGTTCTTCAGATCTTTTTTCATACTCTATAATTATATTTTCAAGCAATGCAATTCTTTCTTCCTTGGAAGAGAAACCAAAAGATTTAAATGCATCCTTTGCAGCAGCTACTGCGACATCAATATCCTCTTTAGTGCCAGCAGCAATTGAACCAATGATCGATTCATCTGATGGATTGATTACTTCAATAGTTTCAGAACCCAATGAATTTACCCATTCGCCATTAATATAAAATTTGTGCATTTCTTTCATATAAATTTTCCTATTTTTTGAGTTCAATTATAACTAAAGAAATTATGCATCTCTAGTTGCGTTGTTTTCTTTAAAAACCTCAATAGCCCTTAATCTGGAAGATTTTAAATCCAAAATCGGTGAGGGATAATTGAAGCTTGTTAAAAGATCTGTTTTGGGCAGATGAACTTCTTTACTCGAAAGCATATTGAGCTCAGGTATAAATTTTTTAATGAATTTCCCTTCTGGATCAAAATTCGTGGACTGCGTTATTGGATTAAAAATCCTAAAGTATGGTGCTGCATCTGTTCCAGTTGAAGCGCTCCATTGCCAGCCTCCATTATTAGAAGCAAAGTCACCATCAATTAAATTTTCCATAAAGAATTTTTCACCTAATCTCCAATCATGAAGCATATTTTTTGTAAAAAACATTGCCACCACCATTCTTAATCTATTATGCATCCAGCCCTCGGTAAGCATTTGTCTAATGCCTGCGTCAACTATTGGGAAACCAGTATTGCCTGAATAGAAAGACTGCAGATCTTTTTCTGAGTATCGCCATTTTAGATTCTCAGTATGTGTTTGAAAGGGTCTATTTTTGCTGACTCTTGGAAAACAATGCATTATGTTTCTGTAAAATTCTCTCCAAACTATTTCATCAATCCATTTGCAAATACCTTTATTGCCAGAAGTAAATTCATAATTGTTAAGCTTTAAGCCTTCTAAAATACATCTTCTTGGAGAGAGAATACCTAACGCAAGATAAGGAGAAATTCGGCTTGTCCCATCAAGGATAGGTGAATTTCTTGATTCACTATATAAATCTGCTTTGATGCTTAAAAAATTAGAAAGTCTTTCTAGAGCTGCGCTCTCACCTGCGGGCCAAAGATCCATATTGACAGAGTGAGTTCTCACAAATTCTATTTTAGATAAATCACTTTCAATATTAATAGGTTTTTTAGAAGGGTGTGTGTAATTGATATCCAAAAAATCCATTTCAAAATTTTCAATCCATCTTCTCTTAAAGGGAGTAAAAACAGAGAATGGTTTGCCTTGTCCTGTTTTAAGATATCCAGGCTCATAAATAACTTGATCATCAAATCTTAAAGTCTTAACATTTTCTTTTTCAAGCATTGCACAAGATAGTAAATCTCTTTTCGATTCATTTACTCCAAATTCATTATTCCAAAAAATTTGTCTAACTTTATTTGAGACTACAAATGAACATAAATCTTTCGGTAAAGAATCAAAAGAATCAGTGTTAATTGTTATCAATGGGATATTTAGTTTTGATAACGACTTTTCTAAAAAGGTTAAATTCTCAATAAGAAACTCAAGCTTTACATTGGATTCATTGTGAGTCTTCCACTGGAGCTGAGAGAATATATATATTCCAATAACCTCTTCACAATTATCTAATGCATTGCGTAATGCAGGATTGTCATCAATCCTTAAATCAGTTCTAAACCAAATAACACCTCTCATAATACAGAACTTTACTAGATATATTTTTCTTTGTATAAATTAACAAATTTATCATGCATCATTATTTTTTCTACCTTTTTTAAATCTTGCGGTGTGTCAACGCCAAGGATTTGTGAAGTAGATAAAACTCCTTGTATTGATAAATCATTTTCAATAAATCTCATCATATCTATGGATTCAACCTCTTCAAGAGCTGTTGGTAAAAGACTGACATAGTTATTAAGAGCTTTTTTTGTTAGACCTATCATGCCCAACTGTCTATATCCACTTACGCAGTCGTGTGGAATATGCGATCTAGAGAAAAAATGAATAGTTAGATTTTTATCAAGAGCTACTTTTACTACATTGGGATCTTCAAGGCCATCATCTGAAATAGGAAAAACTAAATTTACTACTTCAAGTTCTTTATCAGAAAATGCTTGTTTGAGATTGCTAATATCTTGGGGAAAAATTTGAGGCTCATCTCCCTGTAACAAAAGCACTAAATCATAGTGCAGACCATCATTTGCAAGAATATCTAATGTCTCTTTTGCCCGTTCAGTAGCTCTCTTATGAGAATGACTAGTTAATATCGAAGGTATTTCAAATTGATTAGCCCAATCTATGATTTCTTGATCTGGTGTTGCAATCAATAAATTATCGCAGACACCTGATAAAAGCGCTCTTTCATAACAGTGAGCTAACATAGGAATATTAAGAATCTTTTCAAGCGGTTTTCCTGGAAAGCGAGATGAAGACATTCTTGCCGGAATAACTCCTAAAGTTTTTTTCATTTTAAATTAAAAGGAAGTCTTGCAGTGACATCTAGCATTCTGATGTCAACACTAAAAGCAATCATATTATATCCTTTATCATTAAGTTCATTAATTTTGTCTTTGTCGGGTTCAACAAGATGATATCCACATTTGATGCCCTCCTCTTTTGCTGCAGATAATATAATTTTTTCAGCACTATAAAATTCATTGGTATCAAATTTTCCTGGATTATTTAAAGATGCTGAAAGATCATACGGACCAATAAAATAGCCATTTATATTCTTAGAAAAAATTTCTTTACAATTTTTTAAGCCCTTTTTAGATTCAATTTGAACATATATCTCAATTTCATTTACTTTTTGATTAATATATTTATTTTTAGCAGAATTTTCTCCATACCCTTGAGCTCTAGCAAGGCCCATGCCTCTAGTTCCATCAGGTGGATATTGGCATGCAGAAATTATGCTTTCTGTTTGATGAACAGTCTCTATCATAGGAGCTAAAATACCTTTAGCTCCAGCATCTAAAACCCTTTTTATCTGCGAAGGATCATGCCCAGACAATCTAACAAATGGCTTTGATCCAGCTAAATCTATTACTCTAATTAATTGTTCTGCTTGATTAATGCCAATGCTGCTATGCTCAAGATCAATTACGATCCATTCATATCCAGCATTAGCAAAAATTTCGGCTATAGATTCATTAGGCAAGCTTAACCATGTACCGATAGAAAGTTTACTCATAAAGTTTATCTGTTAGGTGATATCAATATTATCATCTAATCCATTAATAGCAGCCATCCCCATTGAAAGAATGCCTTCATTTGTCAGGCTAGACCGATGCGAAGTTCCAAAAAAGTTTTTTAATTTAAACAATGGATTATTTATAGCAGGCTCTTCCTTGTAAACATCGAATCCTGCATAACTGTGAGGATTTTCTGATAGAAAAATATAAAGATCCTTCTCATTTACAATCCCGCCTCTTGCAGTATTCACAATGCAAACATTTGATCTCAATTCATTAAGTTCTTCTAATGAGATTATATTCTCAGTTGATGCATTCAAGGGAAGATGAATACTTAATATATCTGATTCTTTTAATACCTGCTGTAAAGACATTTGCTTTATCAAATTAGGTTCAAAATTTAAGCTTGATGAAATATTTGATATATCCTCCTTAGAAAATTTTTTTTCATCAAAAAATGAGATCTTGCAGTCAAAAGGTTGCAAAAGCGATACTAGTTTTTGACCAATATTTCCAAATCCAAGCAATCCAATATTTTTTCCATAAAGCTCTGACCCTTTTTCTTGTGACCAGTTACCATTAATTATATCTATGTTATTGTCCTGAATTTTTTTAAGACCAATTAGTATTAGCGTAAGCGTCAATTCTGCAACACTCTGTTTATTTACACCTGGAGTAAATCCTAATCTAATATTTCTTTTTTTAAGAAGCTTTAAATCAAGATTATTCAAACCAACGCCATATTTGCTGATAACTTTTAGTTTTGAAAGTTTATCAAGAACTGGCTCAGTTAATTCTTCAATACCTATTATTGCTTTTGTTGCAGGCATCAAAAAATTAACCAACTCGTCTCCTTGAAGAGTTTTACCAAAATTATTTAATATGACTGATGAGTACTTGCTTTGCAGATTTTTTACCAAGTCATCATTTTTTGAAAAGGATCTTGATGCAACTGCAACTGTATCTATAGTATTCAAATTATTACTCTATTATATTATTGGTAAATTTTGCATTTACCCGATAATCAGTTTGAATATTAGTAATAGATGCAAGGCCTCCTGCAGCATTTACAATAGCAGCGCCAGCTGCAATGTCCCAAAGAAAAATTCCATCTTCTTTGTAAGTCTCAGCTTTTCCTGAAGCAACATAGCATGCAGCCATAGCTGCAGACCCGATCATTCTGATTTTTTTCCATGCCTGAAAATTAGATATCATTTCACTAAACTCGCTATCAGAATAATTTGTTTTGGCTGGAATTCCGGTCACAAGTGTAGACTCGCTTTTTTGTGAAAGAGATGAGACGCTAATTTCCTTGTCGTCAATATAAGCCTTAGATTCCTTATGGCCCCAATATATTTCATCATGGTTAAAATCGTATATTACTCCAAGCATGGGTTTCATATCTTGCATTAAGGCAATTGAAACACAGCTTATAGGTATACCTCTTAAAAAATTTGAAGTTCCATCTAGAGGATCTACAACCCAATATGTGTTGCCAAGATCTCCACTTGAACCTGTTTCCTCTCCTAAAATTGGATATGAGCTGTCAGAAGTTATATGGTCTTTAATAAGTTTTTCTGTGTCAATATCTAATTGAAGCTTAAGATCTCTGCCGGTATTTGATAATACTTCCAAGCTTTGCCCTTTTGCATTTACTAAGAACTTTCCAGCTAATAAAGCTGCAGACTTTGCAGTATTGAGGCATTGATTTAAATCAAGCATCCAAAAATTTTTCTCTAAAATAAGATCCAACTAAACCACAAACTACCATGTGCAAATCTTCAGCGGGGCCATATTCACCAACTTTAGTTGGAACATGAATATTTAAATTACAATTATCTTTTAAATATCCCCCATCAAAAGCAGTTAATCCAACTACAAAAATTCCATTATCTTTTGCATATTCAACCGCTTTAATTAAATTTTTAGAGTTCCCTGATGCAGATATGCAAACAATATTATCTCCAGGCTTAGCTAAGGTTTGAAGCTGTTGCAAAAATATATTTTCGTATCCATCATCATTTGCAATGGCTGTTATAACGGCCTGATTATCGCAAAGACTGATTGCTCGAAAAGGTTTCTCAAATTGCCGACTTCCAAGAGACACATCATTTACAAAATGAGTAGCAGTAGATGCACTACCTCCATTACCGAGAAAAAATGTAGTAGTTGAAGACTCTCTAGATTCAAGAAGCAAATCTGCAAATTGGCCTATTGCCTCTCGATCTAATTGAGAAATAAGATCAGTTAGATACTCTAAGTAATTATTTGAATATGCTGAAGATGTGCTCATAAATGACCCTTTTTTAGTTATAGTATTTCTTTTTCCATTTAGGGTCAGCTTTATAGATAGTTTCAACCAACTTCATTGTTTCTACAGCGTCCCCAATGCTTCCCCTTTCAATTTCTAAATTGTTAGCCAAGCAGTTTGAAAAATACTTTATTTCATTATCCCATGATACATCTTCATTATATTTTTTAGTTGTCTCTTCTGGCATCCCCTTATCTTTCTCAGGATTAGAAGTTATGATTCGTAATGTTTCATCACCATAACTTTTTGAGCCTGTAAGCAGGCCTCCAAGCAAAAGCGAGCCTTTTTGAAGAGTAATTTCTAAATTAAATACATGCCTCCACTGTGTAGCAGATGAGTGCAATTGAGCCACTACACCTTTAGGAGATTGCATCAAAACATATGCATTATCTTCTACATCAAAATTCCAGAATGCATTATTAATAAAAGAGAAGACATTTGAGAAATTTTCTCCAGATAAATACCTTATCAAGTCAAGCATGTGTATTCCTTGATCTAATAATATGCCCCCTCCAGACTCCTCTCTTTTGGTCCTCCAATCGGTTTGGTTGAAATCTATCATTTGTGACTTCCCATAAACGCCTTTCAGATTAATAACCTTTCCATAATTTTTACTATCAATTATTGTTTTAGCTTCTTCTACGGACAAATGAAATCTATGGTTGAATCCATACATTAATTTTACATGAGGATTTTTTTTATATATTTTTTGTACGTCCAGCAGTTCTTCAAGTGTTCTTGCTGGAGGTTTTTCACAGAAAACATTCAAGCCTTTTTTTAGACTTAATGAAACTGCGTCTGAGGCATATTTATTTGGCAAGCTTATAAAAATAATATCTAAATCAGCCTTTAAAATAAGATCTTGATAATTATTAAAAACATTTACTCCATCAGGTATCTCATCTCTGGCAGTTGGATTAACCTCTGAAATATCAGTTACTTTGAATGAGGTATTTTTAATGATGGAAGAATATCTTTTTTTTCCAACAACGCCATACCCAGCAATACCTACCCTCATAATAATTATTTATATGTAATTCTATAAATAACATTTGCCTTATCATCAGACAACAATAAGCTGCCATCACTTTTCATGATAGGTGCAGAAGGTCTGCCAGAAACCTTTTCATCCCTCAGCCAACCACTTACAAAGTCAGATGTATTTAAAACGTTGCCTTCCTTATCTATTTGAACGCGAATCAGTTTATAACCAACTTTTTTGGTTCGATTCCATGATCCATGCAATGCAATAAAAAGATTATTTCGCATTTTTTCAGGGAACATGTCACCATCATAAAAACTAACCCCAGTAGGTGCGACATGAGCCCCTAACTCCAATATAGGATCTACAAAATCATAGCCAGGATTCATATTGCCAAACTCTGGATCAATCACATTTGATGCATGTTTGAATGGATAACCAAAAAATTGCCCTTCAAAATCAAGCCTGTTTAGCTCACAGGATGGAGAATCATCACCAAGCCAGTCCCTTCCATTATCAGTAAAATAGAGCTTGTTAGTTACTGGATGAAAATCGAATCCAACTGTATTTCTAACTCCTTTAGCTACATAACTTAGATTGCCGTCTTTATATTTTAAAATTGAAGCAAACTGAGGATTCTCTGATAAACAAATATTACATGGAGCGCCAATATTAAAATATAAACTTCCATCTTGATCATGTTGAAGCCACTTCCAACCATGCCATTTATCATCTGGCAAGTTATCAACCACTAAAATTTTTTCAGGCAATTTTGAATTCACAGAGTAATTAGCAATCCAATTTTCAATATTTTCAATTTTCCAAATCTGGCTGATCTCAGAAAAATATAAATCGCCATTAAACAAACTTACTCCTGTCGAATATGTAAGTCCATCTGCAACTAAAATTTTTGAATCAACTTGACCATTATTATCTAAATCTCTTAGTGCTAATATTTTGCCGTTTCTTTCGCCTACAAAAATAGTACCATTCTTTCCTTCAACCATTTGTCTTGGAGAATCAAGGTTTTCAGCAAAAATAGAAATACTAAATCCTGGCTCAAGGATTAAATCATCAAGAACATCAGCAAAAATTGATACACTGAAAAAAAGCAGGTAAACGTTTAAAGTAAAAATAAATTTTTTTTTCATCGATCAAAGCCCTCAACATTTTCGGTTAATATATTTAAAATTTCTTCATTATTATAATTTGCGATATTAGTTTGAATTTTTTCAAGAACGGGCTTTAATTTTTTATAATCAATGAATGTTTCATTTGCCATAAAGATTTTTTCGTTTTCGGTTTTGATTTCAGTGCCAGAAATAAGTAACTCTTCAAACATTTTCTCACCAGGCCTGAGCCCAATTTCTAAAATTTGTATGCCATCATCATTATGATTTTCAACATAATTTCTTCCAGATAAATGAATCAATTTTCTTGCGAGATCGTATATTTTAATTTGTTCGCCCATATCTAAAATAAAAACTTCTCCACCTTTGGCCATTTCACCTGCTTGCAAAACTAAACTTGATGCCTCAGGAATGGTCATAAAATATCTCTTTACCTCTTTGTCAGTTACTGTAACTGGGCCGCCTTGAGAAATTTGATCAAGAAACAATGGAATAACTGAGCCAGAGGAGTTAATTACATTTCCAAATCTAACCATGCTAAATTTTGTAAATGTTGATTTATCATTTATAGATTGAATTACGATCTCTGCAAATCTTTTTGTAGCACCCATAACATTGGAAGGACGAACTGCCTTATCTGTTGAGATCATGACAAAAGAATTTACCTGATGGTCTAATGAAATTTGAGCAAGATTATATGTGCCAAGAATATTATTTTCAGCAGCTTTTGCTAAATTATTTGTATCCTCTACCAAGGGGACATGCTTATATGCTGCAGCGTGATATACATGATCTATTTTATATTTTTGGAAAACAAAGTTTAAATTTTCTTTATCCCTGATATCGCCAAGTATTGGAACAATTTTTGATTGAAGTTTTTTTGAATCAATCAGCGAACTACATTCTCTTTCAATTTTAAAGAGGTTATATTCAGAAAGTTCAAATAAAATTATCTGTTGAGGATTACTTAATAATAATTGCCTAGTAATTTCAGAGCCAATCGATCCACCTGCACCAGAAATAAGAAAATTCTTTGACTCTACATTGCTCAGTGTAAAATTGGATATTCTAGCTCCAGGCAAAATATCATCAATCGATAGCTCTTGAATATCAGTCATCTTTTTTTGATCTGAAATTAACTCGGTAAGAGTCGGAACAGTTCTTACAGCAACTTTAATAGTTTCTAAGTCTGAAATTATTTTTCTTCTCTTCTCAGTCTTAATGTTAGGCAAAGCAAGAAATACTTGTAAATTGTTGTGCTTTGCTTTTAATTTTTCTAAATTCTTAAACTTGGAGATGATAGGAACATTATTAATTTGCAAATTTTTAAAAGTTGGTGAGTCATCATAAATTGCAATAACATTTTTCAAAGGATCATTTTGAAATGCATCTAATAAAGCTTTTGCAGATTTACCCGATCCATAAATAATAACTGGTAATGCATTTTCATTTTTTTGATACGGATAAATAAAGTACTTTGCTACATCTCTTGAAATATTAATAAAAGCATACAAAACAGCAGATAAAAGCAATCCCTGAAGAAGAATTACTGATAATAGACTTGTTTCTATTAAGTCAAATTGCAAAATATAAATTGCAGCCCAAGAAAAACCGAAAATTAATGATCCAGAAACACAAAGAAAAATCGAATCTCGCGAATCAAAGAATCGAATTAACGATCTGTAATATCCAAAAAAATAGAAATATGAAACAAACAAAGCAGCTGGAAAAATAAAAGAGTATATTTGTGAATAAATTAAGCTCAATAAATTTACAGTTGTATTGCTCGAAATAATTGTTGCCATTGGAGGGCCAAAAACAAGCCAACACGTAAAAGCTAGAAATAAATCATTTAACAAAACTAAAATAGTTTTACGAAGTCTAGATAAGGAGTTAAGTTTTTGACCCACTAAATTCATGATTTCAGTATTTTACTCATTGATAAGGTTTTTTAAAAAAAAGTACTTTTAAACTTTTCACTAGAAATTTTAAAATTTCCAAATAATCGACACATAATCAATTGTAATCTATTTAATTTTATCATTTGATTAAAAATGAAATCAGGAAGATAAATAATTTTTGGTTTTTTATTCAGCTGAATTCCGATTTTTTCAAAAAGATCATGCGTTGAGATAGCCCTTTCATCGGATAAATTAAATATTTCATTATTAATTTTTGTTTTATCATTAAGAAAAATTTTAATTGAAGAAAGTAAAAGCTTATATGATAAGAAGCTTCTTTCATTTTCATCTCCGATTTTGAATGATGGTATAGGAATTCCTTTTTTGACTATAAAAAATAATTTTGCAAGACTGGAAATAGAATGCTCTATAAGTAGTGGAGGCAGTCGTAAAATAAGATAATTAAAGTTTAAAATTGATGACATCTCGGTAATTAATTTTTCACATTGCTTTTTTGCCTCTCCATAAGAACTTTTTGGCTCCAAAATTGAATCTTCAGTAAATTGATTAATTTCAAAAGAGTTTTCTCCATAAACCTTAATTGAGCTAAAAAAAATTAGATTAGAGCATCCCGTAACTTCCATCACTTTGAATACGCTTTTACATAAATTTAATTCTTCATCTATCTGAGATTCATCTAGATTGGAGTTAATTGAAGCAAGATGAAAAATTAAATCAGCTTCAAAATTAATTTTACGTGAGATAATTTCATCATATGTATAGATATTTTTTTCATGAAATGAATGAGAGGATGATATACAAAAAATTTTATGCCCTGCTGACTTTAGGTCATTAACCAGAATAGACCCTATTGATCCAGAAGATCCAGTTAAAGCAATATTCATATATATGATTTAAAATATATTAGTATTTTACCTTACAAAATGATGCTTAAAAAAATTATTAAACTTTTTAGAAATGTTGTTTGTTTGATTGGTTTAATTAGCATAAGTCCATTAATAATTATTGTAGGTTCAATCATTATCATTGAAGATGGTTTTCCAATATTTTTTATTCAAGAAAGGGTTGGTTTAGATAAAGTAAGTTTTAATATAATTAAGATTAGAACGCTTAAAAAAAATACTCCAAATATTGGTACTCATGAACTTAAAGACTCAAATATGCTTAAAAATGGCAAGTGGATTAGAAAAATAAAACTTGATGAATTTCCTCAATTGATTAATGTTCTTAAGGGAGAGCTTAATATAGTAGGTCCCAGACCGGGATTGGTGACTCAGGAGAAACTCTTAAAAGAAAGATCGTTAAAAAATATTTTCATGGTAAAGCCTGGCATTACTGGATTAGCGCAAATACTTGGATATGATATGAGTGATCCAAAAAAACTTGCTGAAATTGATGAAGCGTATATTATCAACAGATCAATTGCTTTGGATTTTCTGATTATTGCTGGAACATTCTTCAATTTTCCAAAACAAAATTTAAAAAATAGATTCAAAATATGTTAAAAAATTTATTTAAAAAAAAGCCAACGGTAGATTTGATCGATAATCATCAAGAAGCAGATGTTGTATTAAGGCTTATGTTTGAAATAGCAATTAGTGATGGAAAACTTGATGAAGCTGAGTTAAAAATTATCAAAGATAGAGCGAGCTTAATTTCTGGTGAAGATACCAAAGTTTCAACAATCATTAGAAAAATTATTGATGGGGCCCAAGAATCAGTTTCTTTTTATCCTTTTGTAAAAAAAATTAATGAAACCTATAGCAATGAAGAAAAAAAAGATTTACTAAAAATATTATGGGAGTTAGTTACTGCTGATTCAGTTGTTGATGCATATGAGGAAAATCTTTACTTTAAAATAGCTGAGTTATTAAAGATAAAAAGGGTAACTGCAAATCAAATTAAGCAACAAAATTCTAATTAAGGCTTATTTACATATATTGGTGATGACCATGCCCGCTCATTGGCTGGACTTAGACAATTATCGTTGAGATTGGTTCTAAAGCTACCTTTACAAAGTTTAAATTCCTTTCTTTCTGATATAGATGATCCATTAATTGCTAGGGTTTCTTCTTGTATTGCTCTTACATAATAAACACTATCTCGAGAAAAATTTGGATCCTCAAATTCAATAATACATTCGCTTTTTCCATTACAAGGAATTGACATCCAAGGATCTTGAATTAATGTTTTAATAGATTCACCAACATATGATTGTGGGGTAATCTTTATAACCTCTATGCGCTCCAGAATGTGCCGCTCATTGGTTGGATTATAACATTCACCGGCACAGAGATATTCTAATCTATCAGACGAAAGAGCATCTATTGATTCATCAGAGCAGCCACTATTTTGTTTAAAACTACCGGCAGCTTTAACAATAAATCTTGGATTTTGGCTCATTGTAATTTCAGATCCCATGGGAACTTTGCCATCAGGAGAATTAATCAAATCAAACCATAGTAGTATCCTGGGACCACTTGTTCCATATACATTTTTATTTTTTAAAGCAGACCAAATTGCATCCTTACCTCTCCCATTTGAATGAACCGCTAAGATTCCGCCAGGGTAAACAAAGCTTGAAACCCTCTCACTATCAGGCTGACTTTCACCTGGGATAATTTTTGGTATCTCTGGAAAATTTGGATCTTCAGCTTTATATTTATATTCCCACATTTTTGATTTGACTCCGGTAGCAAAGGTCATCTTACGTCTTTCATATTGTTTATAACCGGTTCCAGGTCTGGCGGTATGATCATCTGTGGAAGCTATAAAACCAAAATTATATCTTTGTGGATCTTCTTCAGATTGATCGAAATTAGAGATTGCTAATGCATATTGAGCAGATTGTTTAGGTCTGTAATTGAATGCAGGTTTAAAACAATCCGTGCATTGATCGCAACTTAGCCATTCCTCTGGCTTAGCTTCTGGAAAAACCATATTAGTATAAGGGCCTCCAGCTAAAGTATATTTTTTAGCTAACTCAACTCTTGCACTGCATTCTTCTTCGGAGAGCCCATTACAGCGTTTTTTTTGCATTTCACCAGCTTGCCAGCAACATGGTAAAAAGTCTTGAGTTGGCTCAGGACAAATCATTTCGCCATCTTGTAAAAAATTTGCCGATGATATGTCTCTGTATTCTTCACTATTTCCATGACCCGACATTATTTCTAACAATATTTGCTTATCAGGATCATGGCCATCTGCATTCAAACGATTATCCCAAGAAGTACCTAATGGAACATGGTAGCCCCAAGACTGTCCATGGGGAATAACGATGTTGTCATAATTCCACTCATCGAGCTTGGAAAAAAGTTCTTTAGGCGAACTTGCATACTCATAACAATCTAAAGGTAATTCTGTTGACTTAACTCCCTCTTCGCAATACGGAATATTCCTAACTTCATTCAAAAGCCATTTCAAATCTGAATAACGTTTAAAATTAAAAATGTCCATCCATCTGGCGCCCACAGCTTGCTCAGTGGTGTCGAAAACTCCTAATCCAGACTCGGGAGTTCTTGCGCCAATTGGCCTTGCTGGCAAGTTATAAATGTCCTTAAAGATAACATTTCTATGGCCCCAATGATTTTCTTTTGTCGTACCAATTTGAGTCCACTCCCAACCTGGAAAAACAACCAAATCATTTGTTACAGGGTCATTATTTGAAACATTGCATTGTTCAACAATCTTATTTTGTTGACGCCAATGCTCAGGTGTTAAACCTTCAGCATGATCATTAAAACTAAAAAAATCTAAATTTGCGCAATAACGGGCAAAATCACAAGCCATAGAACTATCATGCACGCCCTGAAGCCCCATCATTGGTAACTCTAGAGTAAATGCATCTATTGAATATGTTGTATGAACATGCAAATCTCCAAATAATATTTGTGATGTTTCGCTTAATTCATCTCCAAATAATGCATCTTTTGTCTTTAAAAATTTTAAATCTTGTTCATAAATAGATTCACTAGCTCGAGGAGCGCCCTCGATCTTTCCTGGATCAACATCAGAACCACAACCAAAAATAAAAATTAAACCAAAAAATAAAAAAAGTATTTGATTATTAGATGAAGGTGAAGTCATTATTAAAAGACGCTTGCTGAACCATATTCTTCAATTAAATCAGTTTCAATCTTCTTCCTCTCTTTGAGCATATCAAACTGCTCGCAAACTGAATTATCCCATGCTAAAAACTCCCTATCCATTCGGTCTCCGATATTAAAAAATGTTTCTTCTGCTAAAAGACATTTTTCTAAGAGAGTTCCTGTTGGAGATAATTTAAGATTGCCTAAAATAAACTCAAGGGAAAGCATCTCTTGATCCAAAGATAGATATTTATCAGAGTCAAGTTTAAGAAATTTTCTATTTTTAGAGTCAAACTTTTCCCAGTCAACGCCTTTTCCAGTTATAGGAACACCTGTTTTTGCAAAAGATGCCCAAGCATTCATCATTGTTTCTTGCATTTGATTTCGAAGCTCTCCCTTGGGATAAACATATCTGCCAATGGGACCAAATTTGAAATCTCCAGTGATAAATGAAATTTCAATTCCATGAGCAGATCCAATAAGGTTTGGAAAATCTGCAAAGTAAGATGAAGCTTGATCATCCCAATCAAATCTGTATGCATATAAAGAATTATTTCCAGACTTTTCTAACTCCATTAAGGGTTCGTCAACACCTCTTAATTTCCAACCCTGCGATCGCGTTTTCACCCAAAGTTTGTACAGATTTTCTCTTTTAAAAACTATTTTAGGCAAAGGAATGAGCTTAGTAAAAGGGAAAGAAGCATCTACAAAATACCTATTTGAACCAAGCCAAAGAGAAAGTTCATCTTTATTTGATCCAGCAATGACTGGAATATTATTTTTCTTTTTAGCGGCGGCTAATCCAGCAAGCATCCCGTCAATATGAACTACAATTCCATCTCTGGTTAGTATAGGTAGCCGATCATAAGTGTCTTCAGAAATTTTTTTATATGTTTCTAGGAGATCCTTTCCATCAATTGATCTTAAATATCGTTGATAATCATCACCATATTTTTTCTGGTTGCTAATAAATAAATTTTTTATCGATCCATATCCTGATAAATCGTGAGCAGACAAAACTTTATCAGCAGCTAAATTATTTTTGTATATGTCCTTTCGATCTGACCCAAATGCTTCCTCTTTGGTAAAAGTTGTCGTATATCCTGATTGAGAAATTGCTTTATGAAACAAACCCTCGCTTAAAGGCGAAGCAAGCAATGAGAGAACATTATGACCTCCTGCGGACTCTCCAAAAATTGTTATATTATTTGGATCACCACCAAAATTTTGAATATTTTTTTGTACCCATTTTAAAGCCTCAATTATATCAAGAGTTCCAAAATTAGAGGTTTTATCAAGTCCATTTTGAAGTCCTTGAATTGCGGGATGTGTAAACCATCCCATAGGGCCTAAACGATAATTAATTGTTACAACAAGAACTTGATGTCTTCGTATCAACTCAGAAAAATCATAATAATCTTTAATGCCTGAAGTATTTCCGCCCCCGTGAATCCAAAACATAACAGGCAATCTTCTATTTAAATTTTTTACAGGGGCTCTAATATCCAGATACAAACAATCTTCTTGGCCAACAATGCCTTCACCTTGAATGCCTGCATAAATACTTGCTTCTTGTAGACAGCCGTTCCCCTCTTGACGTTGAATGACTAACTCAGGCGCAATTAATGATCTAGGTGCTTTCCATCGCAAATCTCCTTCAGGTGGTATCGCATAAGGGATGTCCTCCCATGAAATAACATCTTGTTTTAATGACCCTTGAGCAATTCCTGATGAAGTCGCAATAGTCAAAGAATTATTTTGTTGAATCGAACTTACGCAGGATCCTAAAATAAAGAGGCCAAACAAAATAATTAAATTTTTAAAGGTCACTCTTAGATTCATTGAGTAATTTTATCCTATCTTTATTTGGAAATGTTTTAATTTTTGGCGTTGAATTTATATATGCAACATGTAAATTATTTTTATAAACTTCCCAGTCCATTAAATCAGAGGAAGGAGAGCCAGTTTTAGCAAATTGACTCCATGAGACTTGAAAAAAATTAGATATTTCTTCAGATTTTTCAGAGCAAAAATCTTTAAAAATTTTTTTATTGACTGAACCAAAAACATAAGGTAATTCACTTGCATGATAAGCACCTAATTTTCCATCGAGCAATGGACTGGGTTCATTAAAAAAATATCCATAGGAACTATCTTGATGTTGCTCAAGAAGTTCCAATGCATGCATGCCAAATGTCCAGTCAGTCATTAAATTTGAAAGTGCATGCTGAAATTTATTTCCATCAGATTGATCACTTAAATAAATTTTTGCAATTTGATCCACAGCATCTTTTTTAAATATTTTTTTTAATCTCTTATAAAAATTATCTTCGTTCAAGTTAATGTAATAATCTTCAAACTCAGACCAGAGCCTATATTCGTCTGATGTAGTTCCGATAATGAGCCTAATTGATGAATCTTTGAAATTTTTAATTGGATTTAAAGGAAGAAATTTTCCATCTGCGATGGGGGCGAAACCAACCTCTGGGGTAAGCCAAATTCCATCAGCTATCATTGTATGTTTAATTTCAGATGATATTTTTGTTATCTGCTTGTGATCTAAAATATGTAAGTCATCAATTTTGAATCCTCTATCATGTGATGTTTTAATAAATAATTCTCCCCATTTGTTTCCTCTGTCAACATCGAAATAAGCATTCATCCCTCCGCTTTGACATATAGCTTTGGAGAACAAATTGCCCTCAGGACTTATGGATGATTGCAGAGCAACACTCCATGCTCCAGCAGATTCTCCAAAAAGAGTTATATTTTCTGGATCTCCGCCAAACTCACTAATATTTTCTTTTACCCACTCTATTGCTAACTTTTGATCCATTAAACCCTCATTACCAGTTGATTTGATTAGACCATTTGATACCTCATCTAGCTTTAAAAAACCAAATGGGCCCAAGCGATAATTAATTGTGACCAATACGATTTCATGTAACGGCAGATAATCTAGGTCGTATACAACTGAATTAGACGAGCCTGTGATGTAAGCTCCGCCATGAATCCAGATCATTACAGGCATATTTGCACTAATATCTTTTGAAGCTATGTTTAATGAAAGACAATCTATTGATTCATCTGGCATTGAGGGATCTGTTAAGAAAGATTCTTTGTAAATTGTTTGCGGTGCGCTACAGCCTCTTTTTACTGCCTGAAATATGATTTCTGAATTTAACTTTTCAGGTGGCAACCATCGCGTCTCCTTGGTAAGTTTTTTTGCATAAGGAATTCCATAAAAAAAATTTATTTTATTCTTTTGGATTCCAGTAAATTTTCCTGCATCACAGCTAACAGATACATAAGTCATGAGATAATTATAATTGCATGATTAAAGTATTTATTACTAATAGGAAATAAAAAGATATATAATGATTTTTATTATTTAATTCGTAAAATTTATTACAAATAATATGAATTATTAGGTTGATCGATTGAAGTAATAATGAAATCATTACATTCAACTATATTAAGAGGTGAATTATGCCATTAACAGCTATTGCAGAGAGAACTAACTTAGATCTTCACAACGAAATGATTAAAAGAGCAGAAGAGCTCATACCTGTGCTAAAAGAAAGATCTGAGTCAGCAAATATTGATAGAAGAATACCTAAAGAAACCATTCAAGATATGAAAGATGCTGGTTTTTTTAAAATTCTTCAGCCAAAACAGTACGGCGGTTTTGAGTTAGATCCTCATACATTTTCTGAAGTTCAACTGAGAGTTGCTCAGGGCTGCATGTCCACGGCATGGGTTTTGGGGGTTATTGGTATACATCCCTTCCAGCTCGCACTGTATGACAATAAAGCTCAGGAAGAAGTTTGGGGAGAAGATGACAACACACTGGTATCATCTTCATATGCTCCATTGGGTCAAGTAACTCCCGTAGAGGGCGGCTTCAAGTTTTCTGGACACTGGCAATGGTCAAGTGGCTCCGAACACTGCGAATGGGCCTTGTTGGGTGGATTAATATTCCCTCCTGAAGGTGGTGCACCTGAATATAGAACGTTTCTTATTCCTAAAAGTGATTATGAAATTAAAGACACATGGTACTCAATGGGTTTAAAAGCAACTGGTAGTCAGGACATTCATGTAAATGATGTTTTCGTGCCAGAGTACCGCACCCACAAACAATCTGATGGATTCAACCTAACTAATCCAGGGTATGAAGTAAATAAAAATGACCTCTATAAAATTCCTTGGGGGCAGCTATTTGTAAGAGCAGTATCTACTCCAGCAATTGGGGCTACTAAAAAAATGCTCGAACTTTTCATAGATGGGGCTAATAATAAAGCATCAAGTGACCCTTCTAAATTAGCTGGAGATACTCACACTCAAACAATAGTTGCTGAAGCAGCAGCAAAATTAGATGCAATCGAGACTGTAATGTTTAGAAACTATGACGTAATGGTAGACAAAGCTGGTAATCAAGGCGGAATCCCAATGATCGATAGGGTTAAATTTAGATATGATGCATCTTTGGTTATTGAGAAATGTCTTGAAGTTGTTGATACTCTGTTCTCAAATGCTGGTGGTGGTGCAGTATTTGCTGGTAGCGAAATCCAAAAAATATTTCTAGATGTGCATACATCTAGGGCTCATGTTGCAAACAATCCAGTCAGCTTTTCAAGAAACTACGGTGCTATGCAACTCGGAGTTGAAAACACTGACTATTTTGTATAATTATTAAAGGTGGTAGCCGCCATCAACTGGAATACAATGCCCAGTGATATATCCTCCTTTGCTGGATGCTAAAAACACAGCTGTATCAGCCACTTCTTTTGGCAGACCAAACCTTTTGATTGCGAGCGTGTTCATAACAGCCTCATGCCATGCTTCGTCAAAGAAAGTATCGTTTTCTTCTCTAAGCCTATGAAATATTCCTGTATCTATTACTCCTAATGCAATAGAATTTGCTCGCACACCATTCTTGCCCTCTTCCTTAGCGATGCCTTTCAGCACATGTTCGATCGTAGCTTTTGGTGCAACTGAAAGAATATCTCCAGGAGGATACTTGAATAATCCTGCAGAACTTATAAAAACTATAGATCCTTGTGATTCTCTTAGAAAAGGTAATCCAAATTTGACGAGATTAAAAAAACCATTTATGTCAGAGTCAATAACACCTTTCCATAAATCAATATCTATTTCACTGATAAATTTTTGAGGTATATCAAATCCAGCAGCATTTACAAGGGTATTTATAGATCCATGATCATTAGCAACTTTTTGAAAAGTTTCTTCCACTGATTTAGGGTTGCTATTGTCTAATTGATAAATTTGCACATCACCATTTATATCATTAGCAACATCAATGGCAGCTTGCTCATTTTTATAATAGGTAATTACTACCCTAGCACCTGATTGAGCAAATTCTTGTGCACACAATGAGCCGATACCTCCACTGCCACCCACAATAAGAACACACCCATTTTCAAAACTTTTATCCATTTTTTTTACCTCTTTTGTTATTATATTATTTCTGAACAATTAAACAAAAAGGTAACTTATTATGCGTTTTTCATATCATCCAACTATGTGCGATCCTTCATTTTATCTAGAGCTTGGGAAAGCGGCTGAAGCCGCTGGATTTGATTGCATTACATTTCCAGATAGCATCTGTTATCCAAAAGAATGTGATTCAACTTACCCATACAATGATGATGGCAGTAGAGAGTTCCTTGATGGAGTTCCATTCTTAGAGCCGTTTTCAATCATTCCAGCAATTGCGGCAGTAACTGATAAGTTAGAATTTTCAACCTCCGTTTATAAACTTGCTCCAAGACAAGCAGTAACTACTGCTAAATTTGTTACGACGCTTGGAGTAATGACAAATAACAGATTTCATTTTGGCATAGGCGTTAGTCCATGGTACGAGGATTTTCTTGCTACCGGAGAGAGATGGGAAAAACGTGGTAAAAGAATGGATGAACAAATAGATATTCTAAAAGGATTGATGAATGGTGAATATTTTTCTTTCAAAGGTGAGTTTTATGATATTCCTGAATTAAAACTCTGTCCTGTACCAAGTAAACCAGTCCCAATTCTGATAGGCGGTCATTCAAAACTTGCTCTTAAGAGAGCGGCTCGTGTTGGAGATGGCTGGATTAGTGCTGGAATAACTCTTGATGAAACTAAAGAATTTATTAACCAAATAAATACATTTAGGGACGAATTTGGAACACTTCATCATCCTAATTATCAATTCCAAGTAATGGGAGAGGCAGCTTATTCACCAGATGGAATCAAAAATCTTGAAGATCTTGGAGCAACTGAGGTAATTGTAGCCTTCAGAAATGCTTATGAAGGAGGCAAAGATGATAGGACTCTTGACGGAATGATTGCTGAAATTAATTGGTACGCTGAAGAAGTAATTAATAAATCAAGATGAATGGTCGGGATGGCCGGATTTGAACCGACGACCACCTCACCCCCAGCGAGGTGCGCTACCAGGCTGCGCTACATCCCGAAAGTGATTATTTTATAATGAAAAATAATTAAAGTATCTTTTAGATGCTTTTCTTAAACAAATTAAAGATGTGCTCAAAGTGAAAAAAATTAAATAAAATTTAGTTTTTTGAATTAAAAGTGTATATAATCACCACTCAGCATATAGTGGTGCTGAACAGAGAATAAATTTTTTCATGAAATATTGTGATATTTTATGAAATAAACTAACATTAGAGTTTACACTTACAGAGGAAGGTGAATAAAAATGGCGAAATTAAAATTTACACTTAGAAGATTTTTTTCATTTGGGTATGCGTTTATAGCAGGTCTCATTTCAACTCAGGTTATTGCAGATGATGGTGATGCGCCAAAAGCAGCTGGGGAAGAGGCTGCGGAAAAGGCTGGAGAATCACTTAGTGCAGGTGCAATTGCCGCCGCTGTGGCAGCTGTTGCAGCTATAGCCGCAGCATCAGATGATGATGATTCACCTGCGCCTACACCAGCGCCTACACCAGCGCCTACACCAGCGCCTACACCAGCGCCTACACCAGCGCCAACACCAGCGCCAACACCAGCGCCTACACCCGCGCCTACACCAGCACCGACTGAAGTTTATGAATATACAGTTGAGAACGTTGTTTCCTCTAACACAGTAACCTCCTCAGCTACTAATGTAGGTGTAACTGTTTCTTCTGCAACAAATACAAATGTTACAACTTTAACAAGTTCTAATACCTTGACAAGTTCAGCAACAGAAACCACAACTGTTACTGAAACTGATCCAACTGATCCTACAGCAGTTTCTGCTACTGTCTACCTTGGTTCAAGTCAGGTAGATGTAAATGACGGACAAGGTGGTCTGATGGGTAATGGCGATATTGACGGTAATGGCGGTTTCTATCCTGGATTCTCAATTGATGTTCCATTGGTACTCGGCCCAGATGAGCCATCTAATGTAGAACAAAGCTTTGAAGAATATGAGGCTTTAACAGACGTTCTTATCGAAGTTGATACAATTGTTGAAGAAACTCAAATGATCGACGTTGATACTACAGTCGATGTCATTGAACAAACTACTGCTACTGCAACAAGAGAAGTTCAGTAAACAAGGTTCTTAAAAAAAACCACCATCATTGGTGGTTTTTTTTGCCTGAAAAAAATCTAGTTTAATATTTAACATAATATTCAATAGTTATAACAGGCATTCTCGGATGAACATATTGCTTTGTTTTAAAAATTTGGCTATCTCTGTCCAAATAATAGATATTTTTTTCAGACCAATTTATCAATGGTGCATCAATTACTTCTTCAACCTTTGTAAATTCTTCTTCTTGATCTAACCTCATTAATTTAAATTTTTTGCTTTGATTTGAAGAAATTTTTGAATTTATGTTAAGACTTAATAGAGTTGGATTATAAAAATCTACAGCATAATTAATACTACTAGATGCATAAAAATTAGATATTTTTGAATTTGAATGTTGAATTTTAAGATCGTTCCTAAAGCCATCTAACTCAATAATTTTTCCATTATATGTATATATTCTTCTACTCTCTGCGTCTACCCATTCAAATACTCCCTTATTTTCATATGCTAGTATCATCAAAATAGGAGTTGATCTTCCTAATTTTACTTTTATAAAGCTATATTCTTGATTAATAAAATCTTCATTTGTAATTTTAAGGTCATTTCTACCAGTAATATACTTTGCAGAATCTTTAGCTACCTCAACATAATTTACAGAAGGTAAATTTGAGCATGAAGATAAAGCAAAAATTAAAATTACAAGTTTTATCTTATTAATCATATATATCATCCCAATCCCTAGTACTATGGCTCAATACTCCCTGATCGGTTACTCCATACAGGTGATGAGCGTGGACTAAATATACTGCTCCATCTCTTGTTAATGGCCTTAAGCCGAACGAAGTCATTTGTTTAGAATGTTTTTTTGAAAACATGCTTAGAGGAAATAAAAAATACCAGCCTTTATCAAAACTGCCTTCTCCAAATTCTGCATAACTAATATCTGTTCTAGAGAAAAATGCTCCTAGAGTCAATCCACTTTTAAATCTCCTAGAAAAATCAAAATTGAATCCAGAATCCTCTGCTAAAAATCTGCCAGCCTTTATACTCATCAAAACTTGAGATCTTGGTTCTTTAAAATAGAAATTAAAGTGTCCTGTTGTAGTCATATATTTGTTGTCGTCTTCTAAGAAAGAAAATAATTGACGATAACTTCTCTGTTTGACTCTCCATAACTCCATGCCGATACCATAGTTCTTTGTAAATGGTCTATATAGAGTTTCAATACCTATTCCGCCAAACATCTGCTCAAATAATCCTGCAGAAATTTTGTAGTAAAACGAACCGAAAGGATTTTTAAAATAATTGAGCTGCATTCTAGTTATATGAGCTTTTTTACTTTGCTTTAAATACTTAACTATGTCTGTTCTAACATGAGGTAATGAGCTGTCACTAGCAAGTTTTAAATCTCCCAAGTTATTAACTAAACCTATAGAGGCAGTTGTTAGAAGAGTTAAATTCTCTTTAATTATGAACTCTGACTTAACTCCATATGACAAATCACCAAAATAAAAACCGTCGGGTCCTCCGATTTGACTCCTAAGCTGAGGCGAAAAACTATTCAAGAGAAGTGGCAATCTAGTTATAGGTTGATACTCATAATTTTCAAGATCTTCCGTTTTACTTTTATATATTTCTGAACTAGATAGTAAGGGTTCAGTTATTTTTAATCTCTTATAGGTATTGAAGTCAGAGCGAGATATTTCATATGTTAAAAGCGGCATTTCTGCATTTAAATTTGTCAGCACAAATGTATCAATCTCATCAGGAGATAATTGATCAAGAATTCCTACTGCTCTTCCCATCATGCGTGGATAACTACCATGGGTATTTTGAGTAAATGTAATTTTAAATTTATTATCTTCTAAATCAGCGCTTTGTAGATAAAGTTTTTCTTTTGTCCTAAGGAATTCTAAACTTGTCTTATAAAGATTACCTTTATCAAGTGAGTTAACATATTTATATGTTCTAGAATATTCAATCTTTTTTGGAGGATCATTTTTTTTAACAACTGGATCTTTTTTACCCCAAGACCCCGAATATGAAAATCCAAAATTGAGCGTATTTCCTCTAGCGTAGCCTAGTTTAATATGAAAACCTCTTGTTATAGGATATACGAATCCATAATTCCATTTCGAATCTTGCTCTAATGGTTCATAAGACTCTTCTTGGTAGTTAGTTGCATCATATTCAACTTTCAGCCTAAGTCCTTTAATTTTTGGAAGAAATATTTCGGCTCCCGCAAACAAACCTGCTTCCTCACCACGAAAAAAAGAGGATGTATTTAATTCTCCTCCGCTTGTGATACCCTCTGTAGAATTAACACCTCTGTTAAAAAATCTTTCTGTAATCTTGCCAAGTGGATTTGAAATACCATTCCTATTCATGACGCCCCAACCAATACCTCCGGTGAGATCCACATTTTTGATTCTTTTCGTTGCTACAATATATTCTGAGGCAAATAATGCAGTTCCTCCGAGGTCTCTTACGCCAAGAGCAACAGCGGGTAAATATTTAGATTCCTTTAGAAGTCTAAATTTAATGTCAAATCCTTTATCTTTATACGATTGAGATCCACTAAATGCCTCAACATCACTATAAAGCTTGTTATTTATATCTGTATATTGATATGAAGCTTCAAACCAATTAAAAGGATAAGCAACAATGGAACCTCTTAAATATGGCTCATAATGAGACCAAGTAAAAGCTAGAGATCCCTCTGGAAGCAATCTTGCAGTAGGCATCTGCATAAGACCTATGGTTCCATAATTTGAGAAACTTGGTTGATCATAATATGGATAAATATAATCTCTTATATCTGCAGATAAAGTAATTGAAAATATCAACGCCGTAAACAGCGCTGCAAGCTTTTTTCTCATCTATATACTAGTTATTATTAGAGATGGCTGCAATTGATGCTGCAGTCACAGACAGATTTGCAAGAATAGGTGATAAAGTTTCAACTAGTGCAAGCGAATCAAGAGGTCTTGCCTGTCTTGGGACTATGATTGTGGATCCAGGTAACAAGTCTTTTGCTCCTAATCCAAAAAATGATTTCTCAAATTTTATTGAGGTTCCATTAGGCAAGATTGCATAAATCCTTGATTCATCTGCATCATTTTTTAAGCCTCCCGACAAATCAATATATTTTGAGAATCCAGCTCCAGTCTCGAATGGAATTGTTACAGGATTAAGTACTTGTCCAACGACTGTAACGACATTTTTAATAGAGGGCATATAAATAATATCCCCGCTCTCCAAGAGAGTATCTTGATTTGGATTTCTTGAAATAACTGACGGGTTTAGCTCGGTTACCAATCTACCAATACTTTCAACATTAGAAATATTAGACATCAGAGCAACAAGGCTTACCAAATCAGTTGAACTATCTTTTAAATAACCACTAGTCACTGCTGTAGATAATATTTCAGTCAACTCTTGCTTAGCTCTTTCAATAGCTTTTGTTTCCTGATCTTTTACAGAATCTCTAGTGAAGATACCACCTAAAGGATATGCATTTTGTGTCAAGCCTCCTGCTCGATCATACACATCCATCAAAGTTGTTGAGCCATCAATTGAATATATGCCTGGATTATTAAATTCGCCAACCAATGTAATATGACCTTCATAAATACTTGAAAAATCTAGTCTTGGATTAAAGAATGTTATCTGGCTAAGTTTTAAAAGATCATTAAATGAATATTTTTTAAAGCCATCATATTTTGTACCAACCTCAAATGAAGTATCTGAAGTTAATGTTTCATACAAAAAACCTCCAGCAAGATTAAAAATATTTCTCCCATTAACTCCAGCGCCAATTGGATATATCCCCGGAAATCTTACATTTCCAACAACAGGGATTGAATTCACAATTAGGATTGGGAGAAGTTCTGAATGCATGGTCAACAAATTTGAGCAGCCAGCCTCATTTACTGGCTCGAATGTTTCAAACTTAGACTCAAGAAAGGCAAGCAATGGTTTTTTATTAAGAGCTTCCAGGGATGCAAGGCACTGATATTTCTCATCTGAAATATCAATAGTATCTCCTTTATTTAAAAATGGATTGTCCGACAAGGCTTCAGAAGCTAATGCCTCACTGGGATCATAAAAATCAAGCCCATCAAATGACTGTTCATTATCTTCAGTTGCCATTGACTTAATATATTTAGCTAAAGTTTTAGATTGAATAAAGGCAATATCATCTTTTGAAAATATAAAAATTTGATCGCCAGAAAAAAGCCGAATTTTAGACAGTCTATTAGAGTTAGTTAGGTCAAAAGTGAATGCATTATATGATTTCGAAATAGGATCTAATCTTTTTAAGACTGCTAATCCAACATATGATGTATCAAGCAAATCTCTATCCAAATTGATAAAATCTCCAAGAACTTTGTTTTCATTAAAAGTATATTCTCCAGAATTTCGAATTTCGCCGTTAATGCTGAAGTAATTTGTTTTCTCTCCTATTACAGTATTTACAGTGATTCTGTCTCCATTTTTCAAAGAAAAATTTAAATCTCCCTCAGGATTTAATATTGCAGTTTTCCCAGAGGAAAGAACTCGTTCTACAGAGATATTGTCAATATCTGCAAAAGCATTTATACCGAGAGCATAATTAAGTACCGAGCCTAGATTATCATCGGGTTTAATTTCATATTTTGCCGGTCTTTGAACTTCGCCAAGTATTGAAACAGAATCTTTTAAGCCTCCTACAACAACAGAATCTCCATCCTGTAAGATCAAATCAACTAAGCCTGTGTCACCGTCAATTAAAAGATTATATAAATCAACTTCCGCAATTTCATTTTTATTTCTAATTACTTTTATTGATCTTAAAGAGCTAGTATTTTTAATCCCTCCAGCAGAAATTAGGCCGTTAAGAACGGTACCAAATGTATTAAGAGTATATGAGCCTGGCACATGAACATTTCCTATTACAAAAACCTGTTTGGCTCGAATTTGCTTCAAGGAGACTATAACTTCAGTTCCAAAATAATTGTCGCTAATTTCTTGCTCTATTCTCTGTTTAGCATCTGATAATGTTAATCCTGCAATTGGTATGCTGCCAACTTCTTCTACAACAATATGACCTCTTCTATCAACATCTATCTCAGCATCTTGATCTAAACCACCAAAGAGCAGAACTCTAACCTTATCACCTATTTTAATTTTGTAATCACCTCCGACAGGCATATTTTCATAAAAATTAAAGTCGGTTCTGTAACCAGAAAAAATATCTACTCCAAATAACTCCAAATTATCAAAAGTTTTTATTTCATTTTGATCAGATTCTGCAAATTCTCTATACTCATCTATTAAAAAACACGCTCTCTTATCCTTGATACATAGTTGGGTAGCTAGTTCAATTCTTTGCTCAGCTAAGTCACTAAAATATATTTCTTTTTTTTCGTCCAAAGAAAGCTCTTTCAACTGCTTCACAATTCCCTCATATTCATTCTGAACAAAAGACTTATAACCTCCGGTTTTATCATCATCTCTGTCAGATGAAGTAGAGCCACTCTCTCCAAGTTCAGTTAAAAATTCTAGTGCAGCCGCATCAGGAGTTTGGGTTAAAGCAGGCATACTCAGCAAAGTTAATAAAAATAATATGTATCTGGCTTTTTTAAACATAGTAAGCAAATTAATATGAGATTTAATTGGTCAATTATACACTTAAAAAATAAACTTTTTACCCAAAATGGTGATACTAGTAAACCTGACAGATAGAATAATATTCATACCAGGTATTAATTCCT
>MDSW01001886.1_pt1 | contig 32041 bp, 26 predicted proteins | sample 811171 | NCBI WGS metagenome assembly MDSW01 (sample SAMN05326641, study PRJNA326480) | marine metagenome | isolation source: seawater | place: Atlantic Ocean: North West | collected 2012 | reverse complement strand
CATTCTACGACCAAAAGTTTCACCGATTTGAGCATCGGACATCTCTTGGATTCCTGAGAAACTACCAGTAAATCCGTTTGCCTTTTTTAGATAGGTGGGTCTTCCTGTGATAGGTTTGTTTGCATCATCAGAATCTTTCTGATACAAATAATATTTTATTGATACTGGGTTAGCACCAGTAGACCTTGTGTCTTGAAATACTGAACCAGATGCAGAATCTCCTTGTGGAGAATAATTTGCAGAGGGTCTTGATGAACCTAACTTGTATACGCCTGGAAATTCATTTCCAAACAACATTTGTCTTACTCTTAAAGTAAGGTCATCAATCTCACCTGAATCCATTTCATGTATTTCAGGTGTACCATTATTATCAACAAACTCAATAGGTATTCTTCTTACCGAACCTGCACTATCAGGTTCAAAGTTAACACCAAGTTTTTGATATACCGTTGTGGTATCGGTTATAAGTGTTGGGTTACCACCTGCAAATTCATGGTCACCTTGTGCGCCTTGAAAATAGGTATCGGTATATGTTCCGATATTACGGTCATTGGTATCGATTATTCCTAGATTACCGACAAGATTAGAATCTTGCGATGCCATAAAGATACCTGCCTGATAAGCAATATAATGCTCATGGGCAGAATCCATCTGTTGCAAGTCGCCATTGTTTGCCGAATCTAATCTTAGTGCTATATTACCCATAACACTATTTATGCCTTTCTAGCGTATAGGGTATAAGTGTTTATGACTTCTGCATTCGCACCAACAATTGAACCCAAGTAATCTCCTGTGTAATCTGCGGTAAAGTTTCCAACAAACTCTAGAAGGGATGTTCTAGTTGAAGTTCTGGTAAACTCTCTACTATAATTACCCAAGAAGTTTCTAGTAAAGTTACCAACAAAGTTACCAACATAATCACCTTGGAAATCTCGTGAGAATCCTTCGGTTGCAAGGTAAGTAGATGTTCTGGTTCTGGTACTAGTTCTAGTAAAGTCTCCAACAAAGTCTCTTGCAAAACTTAATACTCTGGTATAATTAAACGCAGATTGTCTAGTTCTAGTGCTAGTCCTTGCATAGGTAGATACTCTGGTTCTGGCATAGTCACCTATATAATTACCTGCATATGTAGGACTACCTAAGTAGGAAGTGTCTATCCCATAAAAGATATCAGTTCCAACATAACTTGTTGCATCTGGGTCACCTGCCCCTAGAAAGTTTTGCACTCCATAACTAGAAAATCCAAATTGATTCACATATTCAATAGTTCTTGCAAAGTTTGTTTCCCTTGATGCACTAATAGAGTCTCTTGTATAGTTACCAACAAAGTCTCTAGCATAATCACCTGTATAGTTACCTGTATAATCAGTATTTCCAGTATAGACACTAGTTCTGGTATAGTTTGATGCTCTGGTTGTTTGATAATTACCTAGATAATCACCTGCAAAATCTCTGGTAAACGAAGCAGGAGCAATACGAGTAAAGTCTCGTGCAAAGTTACCAGTAAAGTCACCAGTAAAGTCACCTGTGAATGAGAGCAATCTTGCATAGTTACCAGTAAAGTTTGTTGCAACATTACCTACATAGTCTGTTGCTACATTCGAAGTTCTTGTAGAGTCTCTTGTAGAGGTTCTGGTAAAGTTATCATCTACATTTCTATAAACAGCATATCTAGCAGGAACACCATTTGTTGTACCTGTTTGTTTAGTTCCTCTGTAATAAACATTGCCATCAACAGTAACACCACCTAAACTATTAGATGTGGAAGTTGCTTGGGCTGCTCCATCGCCTGGGTCACCTGTAATAAAATATACTATTGTGTTGCCCCAGTAAATAGTAAGTCTTTCATTATCTGCTTGGTCTAAGGTAACATCCCAATAATATCTGTCATTAACATCCGTGCTATACTTTTCACTTGCAGAAGAAGAACCACCTGCATAGTTACCAACAAAGTCACCTGTATAATTACCTGTATAAGCAACATTTCCAGTATAGGTTGTACCAACTGCACCTATACTAGTTCTGGTATAATCAACCTGTCTTGAAAAGTCTCTTGAAAAATTAGCAGTTGAATTTCTAGTAAAGTCACCAATAAAGTTACCCAAGAATCCTTCTGAGAAACTGCTTGACCTTACAATAGTAAAGGTATCTGTAAAATCTGTAGTGTAGGAACTTTGTCTTAATTGTAGATATGTACTAGTTCTATTACCAATATAGTCTCCTGCAAATGCTCTAGTAAAGGTGTCAGTAAAGTCTCTTGTACTTACTCTAGTATAATTACCAGTATCAAGTTCGACTCTTCTTGTATCTGTAGCAACACCTTTTGCTACCCAAGTTCCACTGTATCCAATATCGTTAGGAGTACCTTGGTTAGCATTTAGTATGACATAGTTACCAACCCTGTTAGGAAACTGGGTTCTTAATCTTGCTCTACCACCAATCGCACCAACTATGGTGTCAGAGTCCATCTCTTGGAAACCCTTAAAGTCTCTGTATACCAACAGAGATATTTCATCGGAGTCCAATGCTCCTAAACTGTTTGAAGTGTTCTTTACACTGAACCCAAGTGCATCTGGTAATGTGCCACTGTTAGCAGACTTGATTGCATCAACTAGTGTTCTTGTTGAGGATGACAATACAGTATGACCATTCTCTACTCTTAGATAGTTAGCACCTTCTACTGGGAATCTTGTTTCCCATGCACCATTTGCTTCTGATTGATAGAAACCTGCTCCCATACCATTACCATGGTTAGCACTATCGTAAGACCTTAATCTAAATTTAGTGTTCTGGTCAAAAAGAATTTCAAATGTGTGATACCCATTACTGTCTTTTAGATTTTGGACAGTCGAGTCACTTCTTACTGCGTCAGCAACACCACCATAGGCTGCCACATTTGAAAACCTTTTAGTCTTAATCTTAACACCACGCAACAAGTTTTCAGCATGACCAGCGGCATCTGAATCCGACCTTCTTGAGAAGTAAGTGATATCTGAATCAAATTTACTAATTGGCAGATTATATAATGACCCTAAGAGAGTATTATCAGTTCTTAGATAGGCAGTCTTAAATCTTGACATCCTAGACCCACCTGCGGAGTCATTTCTATGTTGACCAAATAATTTAGTTAGAGTCTTCTTGTCTGGTGCAAGAGAGAAATGTGAATTTACTCCTGCACTATCTGAAGAGGTAGCATTTAAGAATCCTGCTACTGGTCTGAGAAGTAAATCACTTCTTTGGAATTGAAATGCAGGATTCAAACTACCTGCACTATCATGTGATGCAGTTGAATCCATGTAGAATCTAACATTAGGAACTGGTCTCTCATCACTATCACCTCTCTTAAAGAACACAGGTCTTTTAGCAGGCGGTGTTGTAGTACCAGAAGTTCTTTGCCAAATACTATAATTAAGTGTGTTGATGGCATTAGAATCATTAGCATCTGAATCTCGAATAGTATCACCAAAGAAATCAGGTATAACTTCGGTATATCCTGATTGACTTCCACCACTAGAACTTCCAGTAGCAAGTTTATAAGAACCAATCAGGTCTTGGTCAATAATTTTACCAAGAACACGGTCAGTAAAAGCATTATAGTTATCGTCAGACATTTCTGCGATGACCATTCTACCTTTACCATCTGAATCAGTAGATGCAGGATGAACATGATTTGTACTACCGATTTGACTTGAAATCGGAACAGTAGATTGTCTGTTTGTTCTAAAAAGAGTGGTAGTGTCTGTTGTAATGGTAAGAGAACCATCACCACCTGTACCTACTGCGGTAGTAAATCTTGTATTTGTGAGAGACCCAAGGTTTAGAGCAGTGCTATCATATTGGAATACACCCAATGCACCATGGTCATTAGAATCGGACTGTAGTAAGGCAGGCCCTACTTTGTGGGCGATAAAATTTTCGTCAGATGAATCTAGTCTCTGGAAACCCTTAGTGACATCAGAAGAGTCCTTGAGTCTGATTGGAATGGCATTGCCATAACTCATAATTTGCCCCTGTCATCAATTAAGTTGAGTGCCATTCTCATCAAAGATTAGTGCGATATCTGCCCTCAATGCGTTTAGTGCGTTTACCATACTTGTTCTTTCTGTGCCAATAAACGCAGAGTCCAAGTTTGCGAGTGTACCCAGTCTTCCTTCAAGTGAAGTATTATCACTGTCTAATAAAGATAAGTCTGCTCTTACATTATTAACAGCAGTTGTTAAGTCTACAACTGAAGCAGGGAATGTTGTTCCGAAAGCAAGATTACCTACTGCGGAGTCAAGATTTTCTAGAGACTCCATGACACCAACAGTATCTAGGTGTGCGTTTTTACCATCTGAATCTACATTAACAGAAGTAAATAATTCATTGATTGATGCAACGATACTTGATTTATCTGTTGTTGATAAAGATGCGATAACCCCTACATCACTGTCTAGTTCATTCAATGAACCTGTGATTGTCTTTGCAGTTGTAGTCAAAGTCGATGCAGGGTTTGCACCAATATCACTATCTAATTCGTTTATAGCATCAACTAAATTCTTTTTTGTTGTTGTTAAAACATTAGCAACGAGACCAGTATTAGTACCACGAATAGCACTGTCATGTTCGTTGATTGCAGAGATAGTATCTGAATCTTGATTCGTCAGTAAACGACCAGTCGCACCTAAATCCAAAGATATAGTGTTAATCTTATCGACTTGTTGACTGAAAGTATCAGTAATGATTACTTGTGTTGGTGCGTTAGTTGCCATTATAGTTTCTCTACAAGTTTATGAAGGAGAGTTTTGATATCCTCGACATCTTGTTTTAGTGTTTCAAACTCTTCTTCTTTTGCTAATCTCTTTCTTTTTGCTTCTTTTGCAGTGTTAATCTCTTCTTTATTTATATTAACAATGCCCCCAGATGGTGTTCTTGCGAGTCCATCATTTCCATCTACCATTACCAATTTTGACATTATGTTGCCATTGCGATTACACGCAAGTCCTTAAATATTGGTATTCTAGATGTGTTAGTTGATTCCATCACAATCTTAACTTGATACTGAGTGAAGTCATCTAGTGTTCCACCATTACCACCTGCTAAGAAACGATATTCTCTAAAGTTCTCTGCATCTGGTGCAATTGTTTGTTCTGCCGATTGCTCAATGAAATCTTTATCAATCAAATTCTCATCTGAGGCGGCAGTTCTATAGAACAATCTAAAGTTTGCTTCACTAGGTCTCATACAAGATACAAGAATCTTCAGACCAACAGCAGTCTCTTCTAGAGTCTGAACTGTGGTCATATGTTTTGCTAGTGTAGACCCACCAAAGGCAGAAGTCTCTGCTTGATAGTTCAACGGAACATTTAATCCACTTCCTGCACTATTTGCCTGTTTATCAATTTGGTTGCCCTGAGTAGACAATGATGCTCTTTGTGCATCAATTACTGGAGATACACTACTTCTTGCAGAAGTCATATCAACCTTAAATGTGGTTGACCTAACACCTGCACCTAAGTTTGCAGTCTCGTTTGAATCTTTTGCAATCAATCTTGGAGCATCAAATCTATTCTCATCATTGATAACAATATCTGCACTATAGTTAGCATCCTTTTGATATCTTACTTGGTTACCAGTAACTTTCGCAAGAGATGTTCCAGTAGTAAACTTAGCATTATAGTTAAGTGTAGTATCTTCAGGTATCATTGTAGTGAACTGAGGAATAGCAGTATCAAACTGAATCTGTCTGTCTACAGCAATATTAGTTCCACCAAATCTACCACTTGAAGTTCCACCTGATTGAGTAAACTGGAATCCAAATCCATCTACAGCAGTGATTGTTTTAGCACTACCAGTTAATGTATTTCCTGCAAGACCGAAGGTAGCATAGTTTTCACTATCTAGTTGTTCAATGTTGACTGTATCACCTACATCATATCCATGGTTAGGCATCAACACAGTCATCTTATTATTACTGTGGTCAAGGTATAGACCATTATTTTCTAGAGCATCTTCTTCAACACTTGCGTTTTCGAATACTGCATAACCACCGTTAGTGTCAAAGTCTGCTCTGTAAATTCTGAACATCAAGTCTTTAGTCTGGTCAGGCTCCCATGTTGTTCCGTTCTGTGATTTGAACAATGAACCCATAGAAGGTTGTCTGCTAATTCTTTTCTCTGTTGAACCTAATTCAAAGGCATATGTTTCTGCCACATACGCATTATATTCAATTGATTCTGCCAACAGAACAATAGCATATTCTGTATCTGGATTCAAAAAGATTGGTTCATCAAAAGTAAACTTAGTTGGGTTAGCAACTACAGTTGCTTGTGTTGCACCAGATACGGCAGTTGTGTTTACACTACCAGGCGCAAGGAACTTAATCGCATTACCGATAATATCAGTAGCAGATGGAGAACCATTTACCATAGGTCTGATTTGAAGTTCTACAGGAACATCAGCATCTTTACTTGCAAAGAAACATTCTACTGCGGTGACAAACATTCCACTAGGAGTAGTCACGGCAAAGGACTGAGCAAGTGGGTCTCTTCTTCTTACCCTTTGAGTCTCAGTCCATCTTCGTGTTCTTACCTGAGTAATACGAGTTGATGTAATTGTTTCCTGTCTTGTATCCAGAGTTCCCTGTGCAACATAGTTTGCAGATGCACTTGACAGTTCACTACCATTGTCCACACTTACATCTAGAAGTTTGAACTCACGAGTTCCTGCACGGAATCTGTTTGTTTTTGACGAAGGAATAAAGAACGACCCTGCAATCTCACCATTACCGTCTGAGATTAGGTTAGATTTAGTCTGTGGGTGTTCTGTAGAATTTCTATACTTATTACCATACTTCAATTGGTTTGCTTGTTGTTGTGCTTCAGTATGTCTTTTGAAAGTTTCTTCTCTTACAAAGTTATCAACTGCTTTACCATCAAAGAATGGGAAGTATCTAGTGTTTGGTCTAAGACCTTCTGCCTTAAAGAATAGTTTTCTTGAACGGATAAACGGTAAGAATGTTAGAGATACAGACCTATCACCAACAACCTTTCTTACGGTTCTACTACCAACGACCACTCTTTGTTCGTAACTTCTTACTATGTTTCTACCAACTCTTTGAGTTCTTGTTTGAGAAACACCATTATTGTTCCATGTAATCCAGTTTGCCCAACCACCAAAAATATTGAGGCCTGGAATAAAACCAAATCCAATCAACGGAACAAAGGAGAATCCACTCCATGCCCATTGTCCAAATCCTCTGTTACGAGCAGTTCCTAATGCTAGATTACCTTCGTTAAGGTCTGGAAGTGTTTCTTCAGCAGTCTTATTAATTACATTTGCAGGAGCATATTTTGTTTGTGTCCATTCGTCAGTGGCAGGTGATAGAGTAATATTACCTTCACCAGTAATAACCGCAAATGGGTTTACATTCTCTGTTCCTGATACGAGTTCTTGTGCTATTGCTTGAACTTCAGTGTGCTTCAAGTATATTGTGTCACCTTTCAAGATAGTGTTTGATGACTTATCTGAGTCATATACTAAACCAATATTATCTTCAAAGGTAGCAGGTTGTAGTATTCCTCTTGAAGGGTCAATACCTGCTCTGTATTCTGAGTTAGTTGTATCTGAGAAGTTTCTGTCTACAAAGTTATCAACAAAGAATCCTGATTTAGTTCTGACATTACCAGAACCATCCAATACCAACAATGAGTCAGTAGAGTTCTCAAGAAGACTTAGAGATGTTACTTCTTCTAGTTTATCAATTCTGTTTTCAATCTTCTCAATGTCTTGCATTCTGAATCTTTTTGCTCTGATTGGTGTTGATACCAAGTCAGAGTCATGTAGACCATATGCATTTAATTCTAGGTCATACAATCCTAATGTATTCTCAGGAGTATCTGGAACTTGTGAACCGAATCCATCTTGTCCTTGAATATGTTTGATTACACCATCGGTAGTTACTACAATCTTATCAGCACGAGGTTGATAATATTCGATATCTGCCTGAAAGAGGTCAGAACTTGTAGGTGGTTCAATAGCAATTGCTCTTGTTCCACTGAAGTTACCATCAGAATCAACAATTGGACGGAAGTCAATCACATCACGCAAATTGATAGTTTGTTTTCTAGGTGAAGAGAAGTTTGGAATATCTTCATAGTCTACTTGACCAGTATATGAATTAACTGACATGTAGTCACCATTACCATGTAAGAAATGCCTGAACTTATAGAAAGTTGTAGAAGGCATAGTCGAACCTGCGTTCAACTTCAATCTTGCATTGTCATAGAAACCTGCTCTCTGACCATTATCAATAGTAAAGAGGTTAGAGACATCAGTACCATTTGCCGAATCCTGTCTGATATATTCAACATCGAACAGGTCTGCTCTATGTAAATTGATTTCAGTACCAGTTGAGGTTATACCTGCTTCTACAGTGGTAAGTGTTTTTGTAATAAGTGTTGGTTGACTTTTCTGAACTTTTGCGTATACTGTATATGTCCCAGTCGAACCTGAAATAGCAGGAGTTCCCCCTGATATTGTAAAAGAGGTATTACCTGTAATAGTGATTGTAGGACTAACAACTGTTTGTCCATTCGTACCATCACCTCTAATTACAACCCAAGAATCTTTTGATGCAAATGCTTCACCTGTAACAGATAATGAACTGGTAAGGTTACCACCAGTAGGTGATAAGTCAGTAAATACTCTCTGAACTTCAAAGTCTACATCTGTAACAGACTTAGGTCTTGGATTAGGTGTAGGATATAATAGGTTTACTTTTTGTGATTCTTTTAGAACACACTTAGAATTCTCAAGTACAACCTTGGCAAACTGATTGGTCTCTCCAACCCTTGCAATCATTTTAGTATTACGGAATGATTTACCTGCATCCATTTGAATATCAAATAGATATGCTTTATGGTCAGTACCATCTTCTTCTAGATATCTTAATCTAGCAGTTCCGATTTTACCATCGTTACCTGACCCACCTAGTTTAGCATTTGTTCCTGCGGAATCGACCAATACTAACTGCTCGAATGTAGCATCTGACAAGTCACCAGAAATATCAGCACCACCTTCAACATTAATATATTGACCGTAGTTAATACCTACATTCTCATTGGTATTTGTGATAGTAGTTCTAGGTTTTGGAATGGTAAGTTTTGTGGGTTTCTCTGTAGCACCACGATAACCATTAATATAGGCAACACCATCACCGATTGATGCGATGAGGTTTGTACCTGAATCAGCATAGTCAGCATCAAAGTTTTTAACGATGTAATTACCTGATTCATCGAAAGTTCTTTGTGCTAGAAGTTCGTTAATTTTATTGTATTGGTCTGCACCAGTTACTTGGTCAACAATATTACCATCTACTACATCACAGTAGTAAACAAAGTTTTCATCATTTGCAATTTGGTCTTTTGTTGTTAAAGTAAGTTGAATTCTGTATCGGTCAGCACCAGGCGATGACAAGTTAGGCACTGCACCCTGATTATCAAATAGTGCATTATCGTCAGCAGAAGTAACAATGTCTTCTGTTATTTTGAAACCAACAACTTTAGTTGGGAATCTTGTATACTTAGAAAGTAGAATCTTTTGTGCTTTAGCAAAGACAAAGTGTCCACGAGCAAAGAAGTCACCTGCTCCGTTTGCAATCAAACAACCTCTACCAGTGGCAGGGTTTGCAGTTGTGTCTACTGATTGAACAGTAAGGTTACCAGATGCAGGCCCTGTTAGGGTTGCTCCTGAATTAAATCTTACTGGGTTAGCATTTGATTGTCCTGCACCAGAAGTATTAATATACTGAACATAAAGTGTGTCTGGGTCAGAACCTTCTGCTCCAACAAATTGTAGAATCTTTGCTTGAACTGTATCGTTTGTTCCACCAGATTGTGTAATAGTTGTACCAATCAGAGTTGATGTATCTGTAGGAATGTTTGTAGATGCAATTTTAACGAACTCATAATCACTAGTGATAGTAGGCCCGCCTGGGTTTACAGAAGCACCTTCCTTGAAGATATTACGACCAAATCGTGCAATCTCTTCTTGAATAATAGTCTGTAGTTGAGTTAACTCTCTTGCTTGTAATGCTCTACCAGAATTAAATAGAATTCTGTGATAGTTATCACTATCAATAAAGTCATCTTTGTAAGTAGATGAGAAAACTGATTCTGTAAATGTCTTTGGCATCTTCTATACCCTAAATTTGTATTACGACTTTGATATCTTCAGTTTGGTCACTTGCACGAGTCACCGATGCTCTATTATCAACATAGAGTATTTCACCGTCACGAGTATCAATCTCTGGTTTAACAAATGGTAAATCAGAAGCAGTTGAAGTTAAAGTTCCTGCTCCATTACCGTTTGTTTCTGTTATTGCTTCACCACCACTAAAGTCACCATATCCAGTTGCCTTTGTTTGATGATAAAATATATTAGATGAATCCACTTTATCTATGAGTGCTTTTACACCACTAGTTCCACCAACAATAGTATTATCAGCAGTAAAGGTTTGAGTTACTGCCGACAATTTAAGTTGTTTCAGTGCAAGACCTGTTGATTCGGTGTATCCAATACCATTAGCACCAGATGAATCCGTTTGAATTGGGTTTCTTATAATACCCACTTGTCTGAAGTCATTACCTATCACAAAGTCTGCTTGACCATCTGTAGTTTCTGAACCAGTTGCCTTAATAGACATCATAAGTCCAGTTGATTTCAAATCATCTCTTGGGTCAGCACCCATACCATCTGGACATCCGAAGATAGGTCTGATAGATGCAGGTTTGCTTGGTGTTCCACCACCTGTTACTGATACGGTTGCTTTTCTCATTCCACTTCCGAATGCGAGTGTTCCAGAGGAGTCAATGATTTCTGCTTTTACTACGATACCACCAGAGATAGTTAACCCACCTTTAGCAACTTCAAGAAGTGTAGTTCCAGTAAGGTTAGCACCCCCACCTGCGGAATCAGTACCTCTGAATCCTAATGCACTATCATATCCATATGCATTTACTGTTAGTGTTGGGTTTGAAGTATATCCTGCTCCACCTGAGTCAATAGCAAATCCAAGTATCTGTCCTTTTACTGAATTATTCTGTACAGTGAACTGTTCGATATCAGATGCTTGTGAACTTGAGTCAGTAGCAAGTTGTTTCTTTACTGGAATAAAGTTTGCGGCGACAAACTTGTTAGCATCAATCGCAGAGATTGAATAAGCAAACTTCCAGATATAACCATCTGCCGTAGCAAACGCAGTACCAGTTGTGTTACCAGTTGGTTGTACTGTTGATGGTTGAGAAGCACCTGTAGCATCTTTTGATTGTTGTAAACAAATGTAAACTTGGTTGTTGTCATTCATGACATAGTATGTCTGAGTAGGATATCCTACTTGCTTATCATCATATGCAGAATAAATTGCACCAGATGACCAGTTATATCTTGGCACAACAAAAGTTCTATCAACGACTTGCTTGATAGATTGCAATCCATCTCTGAATGCTTCTTCTTCATACAAAGTAGAAAGAGTAGTTGGTGCTACATCTGAATCATTCCAGTCTTCTGACTTACCAATACCAATATAGTATTCATTTGCGGATGAATCAAAGTCTGCAATCAATTGTTCGATTGTCAGTTTTTTCTGTTTCGTTGTTAAAATTGCCATTTTAATTTACCTAGTTTACAAAAGTAGTTCCGTTATTACCGACCATAAACCACTTACCTTCTCCTGTGTTCCATACTAAGATACATCCTTCACCTTGGTCTATTTGAATATATCCACTACCTGTGCTAACTCCCTGAATATTAGATGATGCTCCTGAAGGAGTAACTCTTGCTTGTCCACTGTTTACATTACTCAAAAATAGTAAAGTTCCTGTTTCAGTTCCATCTGCTAATGTAGGAACAATTTGTGAACCACTATTGAATACTGTGTGTGGTTGTGTTAATTGAATCGCAGTATTACCTGTGATGTCTGTTCCTTTCTCAACAGAAGTAGCAGTTACTAAATGTATTGTCTCTGTTCCTTTACTTGCAAGTTCAAGTGAGACATTAGTATCGTCACCTACCGCACTAATTCTTGGACTATTAGTAGTTGAGTTGTTTTTGAAATCAATATGGTTTACCGCACTTGCAACTCTAGTGAATGTAAATGCTTCGTTTGATGCACTATCAAAGAATACTGAACCTAGATTGATACCACCAATCTTTGCGTTATTAAATGATAAACCATCGATAGTTTTGTTTGTTAGTGTTTGTGTTGTATTTGCTAATACAAATGTGTCACTGTCTGACAAAGAAGGAATATTAAGATTTGTATTAGCAGATAATCCACCCACTTGAATATTGTATGTATGACTTGAATCTACATCTCTAATTTTAGGTGTAGTAAGTGTGGGTTCTAAAATTGTTTTGTTAGTCAAAGTCTGAGCGCAAGAATCAAGAACTAATGTTCCAGAATCGTCAGCAATATAGACAAAGTTATCTTGTGTAGGGTTAATGGCATGTAAAGTGGTTTCATTAGAGTCAGCAGAACTTCCTTCGAATACTACCCCTTCGGCAGTCAAAGTTACTGTCGCACTGAGACTATCTCCACCGAACTTAGCATAAAGTTCTGTGAAATTCTCGTTTATCTTCTGGGCGGCAACTCTGAGACTATCCCCAGTTCCGTCATTTGCCGTTGTCCCTCTATTCAGATTTTGCTTTGCCATTTATAAACCTATAATATACTTTACTCTATTTATACTACTTTTCTAACTGAGATGACCTAAATTTAGTAGATATTGGTCAGAATCCGCACTATAGAATACATGTCTGTCTTGGTCTATAGTTTCGAAGTCAAAATTGTTAGAGAAATCTATACTTGTATCGTCCAGTGTCGGTGAAGATGCGATTTGTGCTTCACGAAGTGAACTATACTGTAAATTAATCTCATTAATTGTTTTACTAGACAATTTATTTAGGTTAAAGAATTCTGTTCTAATTCTAGACTTAATACCTGCCGAATCCACATTGAAATCATCAACCAATGATGTTACATCTGATACTGCCGTGTCTGCCAATGATACAACCCCTGTAATTGCCACTGGGGGTGGTGGTTCAATAACAACATTAGGTGCAGTGATTGTATCTTCCTTAGATGATATAATCTGCACTTCCGAACCAATAAACATCCCAGCTGGATGAACAAATAACTTATATGGTTGAATCCATTCACTCTGAGATAATTCAGAACGCACCAGAATAGCAAACTGTTGATACAGTTTATTGTTAGTTAAAAACTTCTGTGAGTTAAATCCAATTTGTGATGTTGCTCTATAATTATCTTTTAGGTAGGTTTGGTACTTCGTTCTTGCACCATCACTATCTAATTGACCGTATTCTGTAGCAGGAAAAGCAGGAGAACCCTTTGATGCTTCTTCAAGTGCTTCAAGTTCTATCTCCCTAAAGTCATCCCCACCATTCAGTTTGAATACTTGTTCCTTTGTGTATATGACTTCTGGGTCAATACTAAAGAAAGTTCTAAAGAACTGTTCAATAGAATACTTAGTTCCCTTAGAACGATACAGTGTGTTCGAGTATTTGGCAGCTGCTCTTTTATCAGCAAATCCTTCGAAGTATGCTTGACCCAAAAGCAGTTCATCTTCAATATACTCAAGTAAATCTAAATCTGTTTGAGTGATGTCTCTATTATAGAACAACTCATTGATTAGTCTTGTAGGTGAAGAATCATCATCTTGATAATGATAATACTCATCTAACAGAGTAATCAGTTTAGGATATTCAGTACGAAAGAATTGCGGAAGAATCTCTTTAATAGAGTCTTTAGGAAAAGCAATCTCTCTCCTATTTAAGTCCTTGAGTGTATCGTCTTGTTTATGAGGCATCTTAACTTGTCACATTAGGGTCAACATCAACAATCTTAGTAAATGATTGTGATACATCGAACTCAATGATATCTTCTCTCAATGGTGTTACTGCACTCTGATTTGCAGGAGTTGCAGATAGTTTAATAAATTGGTCAGCACCAATAAAGTTATCAACAGTAAGACCAACGATATTTACAGTGTCACCACTAAAGTCACCTGCGTTATCAATTTCGATTTTCTTGTCTTCTGCATTGAATACTTCTAGTTTATTCGAACCTAGTTTGTTTCTAAGAATACAGTTTTTATTTTTGAAAGTAAATCCGTTTGATTCGATAACATATACTTTATCATCTGCTTCAGCAATCTCTGCGGCGTATCTAATTTTATGGTCTTGCTTTACTGTAAGTGTTGGAACAAATCTTCTCTGCATTCTAACTTCCATACGAGATGATAGGATTGCAGGAGAGGACTCATCAATCAATGATAATAGATTTGACCTTCTAAATGATTGTCCGAACCTACCAGTATTAGTAGTAAAATAATTTGTAATAACTGTATTGACACTATCCTGAATTGTGTTACGAGATAATTGTGTTAGATTCTGATTGAACTGGAAGAATGTCTTACATTCTATAAATGTTTTGATTGGGTCAATAAATCTAAGTTTGAATGACGCAACTGATAATTGTCTTGCAAGGTCTTGTATCTGACTCTTTGTATCTGATATTGTTACTGCACTAACATCATCGTTAAACAATACAGAAAGGAATACTGCACCGAACTCTGGTTCAAGTGCATCTTCTCCACCAAATGCTTGAATATCTTTAATTAGAGTTGAGAAGTTTTTCAACACCAATGCAGAGTAATCATTATTTGTTACCATTCTATTCTGTGATGCATATTGGAATGGAGCATTGAGTCGGATAGATTCAATACTCTCTTTGTCTCCACCACCCACTGCTTTTGCATGAGTTGTAACTGTTAAGTCATATCCAGTTCCTAGGACATCTACTTTAGATTGTGGTTCAAATACTTTTGCGGTATCTCCTGCGTCACCATTGGTAGCAATATAGGTAATAGTAATCTTACCACCATCACTAGGCGCACGACCAAGAGTTACACCATTACCAAAAGATAATTCGTAATTACCATTAGGTGCTTCTTTTAGAATGTATACTGTTGAGTTTGCATTAATAGTAGTTGCTTTCAACAGGTTTGAATATGTAGTAAATGCAGAACTAGAAGGAGTATCGAATACCTTTACTACTGCGGTATCGATATCTAACTCTGTATCTTGAATTATGTAAACTGGATTATCTGTTGATTTCGAAACAAGAAAAGTCTTAGTTCTAGTTGTACCTTCAAAGACTTCAATGTTTTTACTACCAACTGCATTTTTGAATTCGTAGATACCATTACCATCATCTGTGGCATTGATATCTGAAATAGTTTGGAATACATAAGTGACATCATCAACCACTGAATTAAATTTAAGTCCAGCTGGAATCTGTAATGTAGATGGTCTACCAGTCACACCAGATAGATTCAAACTCAGATTCAATACTGCTTTTGATGCAGTCTTTGAGTCTGGGATATATCCAATACCTTCGGCAAGGGATACTAGAGAACTACGAAGTTGTGCAGTCCCTAGAAATGATTCGTTAAGAGCAAAGTTAGCAGTCAATGCATTATAATGAGTGTTATAAGCAAGAACATCCAGAATATTAGACAGACCAGATGCTTCAAAGTTGTAATCATTAAACTCAGGTTTATCTGCTAAAAAGGTTTTTAGATTGTTCTTAATCGCATCGAATGATAGTGCGGTTGATTTTATTGTTGTTGCCATCTTATCTTAACCTATTCAATATCGTAGTAAATTCTACTGTCTCTTCAGTGTTTACTACTTCGAATTTTATTGTCACATTGAGTGAGTGTCTATCAGGTTGTAAATCTACCTTCAAATCCAGAATCTTTGCTCTGGGTTCATATGAGTTTATTGTCTTCTCAATGTTCTGTCGAATAATACTCGACTTACCTTTATCTGCTAATTCAAACAGTTGTCCTCTTACATCTCCCCCAAAATCAGGAAGAAAGGGTTTTTCTAATACATCTGTCATAACCAAAGTTTTGACTGCTTGTTTTACGGCAGCTGCATCCTTCTTCTTAAAGATTTCTCCAGAAGATGGTTTTGCTTTGAAAGCAAGGTCAATATCTGAATATTGACGCACACGAGATGTTGCAACCGTTGCCGTTTGCAGATTACCGTCTTCTTGTGCGAATGCTCTTCGTGTTGCCATGATACTATTTATAAGGGTTTACGAATCTTTTGGTAAAATTTCTATCAACTCACCTTTACTCTGAATGTGATTGTTGAATTGTGTTTCTACTTCTTTCTTAAACTGGACATCAAAGTCTTCTGGAATACTTGGCATGAGCAATCCTATGGATGCAGTCAGACTCTCGTCTGTATTATACTCATCATAATCTAAAATAATCTTTTCAAACTGTATAAAGTCTTTCCAATATTCTGCAACCTCAAAGGTCTTTTCAAAGTCAATCAGTCCATCCTGTCCAATTACTTGATAGTATATCAACTCTCCTTTGGACTTTTGTAATGATATATCGTCAGCAAATCTATATGTGGGTTCTGTTGTATCCAGAACACCTTCACTGACAATCAATCGAACATCATTAAAATGTATCGGATTCTCAGTAATTGTCTTCATTGCCATAGCATGTAATACTAGATTTCTTGCTATCTGTCTTCGTACAAAATTAAATGATTCATGATTAAATGATGTTCTATCACCATATGCACCAAGAAACTTTGCCATCGTAATACCAGATGCCAGTTTAGTATTGGAGTTAATATCTACCTGAAACTGTGGATTATAGATTGGGTCAATTAATATTCTACTCATGTTGTAAACCTCTTACCTCTATTTTGTATCGAATTACCTAGAGGTGTAAATCCAAATCTTTTTGCTTTTGTTTTACCACTAGCAGTTCTACCAACTTTAGGTGGAATCTTACTATTGTATTTTGGATTAAGTTTTCCTTCTGCAACCAATCTAGATGCAACATCATCTCTGTTTACTGGAGACCTAAGTGCAGAACGAATCTCTTGATTAGTTGGAACAAATCTAAACACATCATTATAATCATCTGTATGAGTGATACTATTCAGAATTCTGTCTCCTGCATCAACCACTACAGTCTTAATCGCATATGTTCCAGTCGTACCAAAGTCCACAACATCTGGTGGAGTAATTGGTGCTTTACCAGTGATACTCGCTTGTGTCTTATCTGCGGCGACATGTGTAGTTCCAACTGTAGAACCAGAGGTTGCGGCCTCACCATATGACTGTGAATGTGCAAGGTCTGCTACTTCTGCGAATCCTGCTACATTAGCATTGTATGATTCAACTGCTTCGTCAGCAATACCTTTGAATGTTCCATGGAAGATTGCACCAGATAGTTCTGCCGTTTCACCTTCATTACCCATGTATACTCTACCAGTAAAGTCAACTGTCTTACCACCAATCGAACCTGCTTGTCCCATAACAGATACATTATTCACACCTGTTAGGTTGGTTGATTTAGATATTGCGACCAGACTCTCTTTTGATGATAGATGCATACTGACTTCAGATGCCATGTCAATCGTACCTTCAACAAGGTTTGCCTGATTACCATTGACTGCCTGAACATTATCTGCTAACATAAGGTTAACATTATCACCGATAGTTTTATGTGTCCTTGTACCATGTGTGGTATACTGGACATTTTTCAATACTGTTGTTCTATTGTTGTCCTTGATTGTGGTCTCTTTGTTACCTGCCACATTGACATTATAGTTACCACCGACATCGACATTATAATCACCTGATACTTTTAGATTCAGGTTTCCTTGATAGATAAGATTACCGTGTCCTTCGATGATAACGGTTTGGTCTCCACCTGTAACTTCCACTTTATTATTAACGGCAGAAATAACAACAGAACCATCAGCACGAACTTCAACACCTGCACCCTTACGGTGTTTGAGGAGAACTCTTTCACCGCCTGGCGTATCATCAAGTTCAATGACATGCCCAGATGATGTTTCTTGGACTTGGTTATAAGGATATTGAGAAGGTCTCTGTGGTGTAATACCAAGAGGAACACCAAAATCCCCACCACCGATAAACAGTTCATTTACTTTTGTTCCTCGTGATGCTTTGTTTATTGATGACCCAAAGTTGTAGTCACGACTAGGATATGACCCAGTTGCGTCTTGTTGTCCCTGTTGAGGAACACCCAAAGACTCTTCTAGACCTTCACCTAGTTTATCTTTTCTTATTTCAAAATTATCTTTTTTAGTTGTCATTGTATGTTAATCTCCGCAGGAGACAATGGAGCATCTGTTCCTTTACTTGTATTCTTCTTATTAAAGATAGACTCAATATAATCTTCTACATCGAAGTATGGGTCTTCTTCATTCAAATCTGTATCTGCATGACCAAATACTTGACCGCCTGGAAATTTTCTATAGAATGATGCAAGAAACTTTTCTAGAGTATCAAACTGCGGTTGAGTAAATGACCCAGAAGATTTATTCTCTAGTGGGTTGATACTTCCTGCGGATGCTAGAAGACCACCTACCATTACAATACCTATTGAGTAAACATTGTGTCCATTGGTTGGAGCATGTTCACCCTTCTGGTCTACTGGTCTTCCTCTTTGTAGTCTACCATCTCTTCGTATAACATAATGGAATGCAATACCATCATGCCCTAGTGAATTGTGTATATTGTTAATCTCAATCGCACCAATGTTCTTATTGTTTACTGTTTCGGTTGCATGAATAACAACTTCGGTAATATCTCTTGTTATTGAAGCAAGTTCAAAGTCAAGTTCCTCTACAGATGATACATAGGTAAATACATCATCGTCACTTGTTCTACCAGACCATTTATTTTTATCTGCGGTCAAACTAGTTTCTTCATCAAAAATACTTGCATCGACAACAAGAGTTCCACTAATTGTGGTATCAAGGTCTTGTAATTTACTGTCAACTGTTGCAAACTCGTTGCTAGTTGCATCAATCTCACTTTGCTCGACTCCTTCTCTCTCTGCCCTTGTAACTACTGCATTCTTGAAGTCTTGATTGTTATTATGTTTTGCTCCCTCTTCCTCAATAATAGTTTTCATTCTATCAGAGACATTAGGAGATTTTGCTAGAATATCTTGAGTTGCTTTCTTTCTACCTTCCTCTGTGCCATCAGATTGATTCTTTAATACTTCTTTTTTCTTGTCTGCACTAAAAGCAACACCACCACTGACTATGTTTCCTATGAAACCAGCGGCAAAACCAGTTACGGTTTCTGCTACATTCTGAATAAATCCACCCAGACCTTTGTCAAAAGTATCATTTACTCTATCAGCAAAGTTATTAATTCCATTTTCTGCTTTCTTCAATGCACCTGCAATACTAGAGAATCCACCTTTCTTTTTCAAATCAGATGCACTCTTGATACCGTTCAAGGCATTCTTTGGTGCTAACTTATCAGGATTCATCCCACCTATGGCAGTAGCATCACTTACCTTATCAGCAATATCACCTGCTTTACCACTAATCTCAGCAACAGGAGATATATCTTCTACAACCTTTGTAATGTCTCCAAGGTCAGGAGATGGGAGTTGTGCAGTGATTGCAGATAGTTCGTCTGCGTCTGCAATAGTCTGTGAGAAAGCAGATATCTCTCCAAGAGTCTTGGATGACTTATCTTTACTGACTGCTACTGCTTCTGCTATACCTTCAGCATTACCACTACTGATTGCTTCAATAGTAGACGATTTTTCTGGTGTAGGTAATCCAGTAAGAGTTACAGGGGCAGAAGTTGGAGTCTTGAGTCCTTTAATATCTGGCATCTTATCAGTAAGTTTACCGATTGCACCTGTAGTAATCTCATCTGCACCAAACTTTTCTACACCTAGAGTCTCTACTCCACCCAGAACTTCTCCTGCTTTACCACCAATCTTGGTTGCAGTCTTTGCAAATTTTTCGTCTTGAAGATTTAGTGCGTTACCAAGTATCTCAGTATTACCCTCTACTTGGGGTAAAGATACTTTCTTTTTGAGACCGTCAACAGTGATTTCTTTTGTTCCAGTCTTGATAGCACCTTCTGCTTTCTTCTGAACGGCAAGAGTATTGTTTAGTGTTTCTTTATCCAGTGCCATTATGTTGTCCTATCCATAAGTCTTCGTGCTTCAAGTTCAGACTGTTTAATAAATGATGCATCACTCTCTTTGATATAATACTTAGAGAAGATATGTGGGACACCGTTTTCACCTTCCAATCTTTCTGATTGTAGAACACGGATATTTGCAGTCTTCTGTGTTCCTCTTAATTCAAATGCAATAAATGCTAACTGAGTATTAAATGATAGGAACGATGAATCGAATCTTTTCAAATCTGTAAATCTTGCTACACTATATTTAGCAAGTCCTCTGGACTGGACATTCTCTCCAGTTCTCATTCCAGATGCATGAGATAATGTTGCAACGATTCCTACTGATTGTTTCAAGGTATAACCAATATTCAGAAAGAAACGAATCGCAGTTTGTTGCCTTGCAAGTTTTACAAGATTATTAATGTTACCTGAATTAGTATCCTGAACATCAACCTCTTTTGGTTTGACTGCTTCAACTATTTTCTTAAAGAAGTTCTCTGGTGTTTGTACACCGACATCTTCTTCTGCTTGTCCTAATTGTACTTGTGTAGGAAATTCTATATGAGGAATCGAACCAAGAATCAAAGGTGTCTGTGAATGTTTACCATCCATGAACATACCAAACACCAATGCATTAGGCATGAGTTGTGGCATTTTACCTATACCAGATACACCACCTTCGGTTGTTGGAAGGACACATTGCGCCCATGGCAAGTCTGCTTCTGGAATATCTACAGTAGATAGAGAATGCAATCCATGGATACGAATCTTAAATCTACCCTCAAATCCATCAGGGGCTGCATTGTCTACGACAGTTGCAATAAACCATCGTGACTCATCACCGTAATATTCTGTAGGTATTGCTCTCATGATTCTCTTGCCAACTTCACTACATTCATTGATACATTGTGGGTAGTATCACGGAAAATATGTCTTGTATCGAAAATAAGAAAATCACCTGATTTGTTTTTATCAAGTAATGTATCTGCATTTTCTGTTTTACCCATTTCTGTATTATCGTTAATAATCCTTAAACGAACTAAGTCTCCAACACTTGCTTTACTAACAATAAACCCTACGCCTGGAACTACAACATTAAATTGATTCTTCATTAATGCAGACTTCAGTGCAGGTGCTTCTACTTTGTGTATAAACTTATGCTCTAGAAACTCATCACTATATGCTTTCTCTCTACCATATGTGCCAGTAGAATTTATTGTATGGAATCTTCTTCCCTCTAAGTCTCCAAGAGGTTGACCATTCAATAAGAAGTCATCATCATATACATTCTGTTCTGTGCCTTTTTGAATTATTTCTTGTGTGTTTAGTCTATCCAAAGTATTGGTCAAACTATAGTGTTCCATAAAGGTAAGACCAGTATTTAGATTGGTATTACAATAAGACGCACCAGTAAGACCCATTTCTGCTAACTTCAAAGTGTTACCCATTCTAGCAGTTTTCATTCCTGCAATAGTAAAACTCTTCTGTCTTTCCCCTGCATCTTCTTGGGTTGCCACATTAGCAGGGTTATAGACATATGGTAATTTAGAATTAAATGGTTTCTGTGTCAACATTTTATCTAAATCACCCAGTCTTATATTATCGTCATGCATTGATGCGTAACAAAAATAAGGTGAACCGTTCTCTGTAGTTGCTCTATTGACCAACCAATGCAAGGCATCCATGACTGTCATGTTTGGAATAATACCTGTAATACCACCCTGAACCGCTTCTTGAGCAGAAAGATATGATAAATCGATATCCTTCTTCATCTCTTTGGCAATCAGTTTAGTCAGAATCTTATCAATAGTTCCTCTGAATGACCTACTGATTTTCTTTGCACGAGCAGTAAATGCATGTTCTTCAATCAAATTAAATACATAAACACTACCTTTACCATTCTCGTTTGCCTTGGTAACCTTTTCAATACCAGACATAATAAACTCTCGTTCAAATACTGGAGTCAAAGATTTATCTACGGTAGCACAAGTAATCTTAATTCTTTCAGTTCCCTGAAAGTTTATCTTATCGAATACACCTTTGTCATCGTTAATAACAATCTGTCCAGTAAGATATGGTTTGTCTAGGGTTTCGAATATGTTCAGTTCAGCAATCTGAGTTCGAACATCGAACTTAGTTCTAAATAATCTGTCAGCACTAATTACTGCTTCAGTGAACTTAAACTGTTGTGACTGTGTGTTAGACATTCTATTGTCTCATAAGTTTATTGAATTCAGATACAACTTGACCAACTGCATCTTCTCTCAATACAATAATCTCTTTCAATTCCTCGTTTCTTGATTCGAGTCTATCACGGTAAGTGATTGGTGTAAGCAATGGTGATGGATTAGCAAAATCAAATAAAGTTATGTCTTGTTGTACACCATCCGTATCTTCATAGTGATGCACCGCATTGTATTGTTCAGATTCTTTTACTGCCGTAAGTGTCTGGATATTTCCATCAGTATCAGTATATGATATGACTTCGGTAGAACCAAAGTTATCTAAATTGGGTTCTGCTCCAGTGTCAATTACTAATTGACCTAGTTCTAATATCTTTCTTTTAATAACACCAATTGTTCCTGAAGTGTTACCTGTCACAGTTTGTCCTACTGGAAAGGTTGTTGAGATATCTGTATTTGTTGTAACCATACGATATGGATACTTGGATTTAGCAGAGTCAAGGATATCGTAATTAGGTATAGGCCATCCAGAGATACGCAGATGGTCATTCATCAAAAAGAATGTCCAATAATAATCTACCGTATTATATAGTTTGTATGATAGAGTATCTGGACGGTCACCTGCTTGAATCGTATACTTGTTATAAAAAGAAACATTATCTTTTATCTGGTCAACAATATCTACATACGCAGATAGATTATTAAATAATACAGGTGATTCATTATCACCAAATTTGTATGCTACTGTTGGAAAATTCTGAAAATACTTTGCCATTAGAAACCTTCCTGAATGTCAGTTCGAGACAATGTTTTTGTTTCTTGGAAATTCAAAGTCATTTCAATCTCAGAGAAACTACCATCTCTATGCATTGCCATTGTTTGGGGATTATAAGTCGTACCAACATCACGCAAAAAGCAAGGTTTGATTTTAGTAGCAACATGTTCATCATTATACTCTACAGATATCTGGAACTTATTAGGGAAGTTATAACCCAGTGATATTTTAGTATCACCGATAGTATCAAAGATTTCTGTAGGATATAACTCTTCACGGAAGAACTGAATAATGTTTTTTACTTCTTCTGCTTCTCTTTCTGATTGTGGAATAAACTTAAACTGAAATGCAAACTCACGAATGTTTACTTGTTTGAACAAGGCACGAGTGTTTGGGTTAGTGGTAATCTGACCACCTTCACGAATTGCTCCTGCTACTTCGGCAGGAAGTTTTGATTGTAATCCTAGTACGGCAAGTTTTGCTTGTTGTGAACTTGCACCACTTGATAAACCTTCGGATGCAGTTTTTCCTAAAGCAGATGCACCACCTGCAATCGCCGCAACCTTTGTACTCATCATGTCAAAGTTTTCGTATACGACATTATCTCTATATTGTAAACCAATAGGTAAATATAAAGATACTTCTCTTTTAGGGTCTGCTAATTTAGGTGTTCTGTTCTTAAATGTTGATTCTATCAAACCATTGAATGAATCAAACATTCCACTCTTTTCTTCGTTAGTAACAGCACCCACTGCTTCAGCAACAGCATTATCTGCCTTATTCCCAATTTCAGCAATCTCGTTGAAGTCTACTGGGTCATCTTGTAGAATAGAAAACTTAATCCGACCACCATAATCTTGTACATTATGGATAGGATATTCTAAGTCTACTTTCTTTTTGGCAGTATTTACACCTTCTGTTGACATATTAATCTCTACTAAATAGGTTTATCTATGAATCTATTTATAAGGTTTTTATGGCATATTCAGGACGATATAGAGTAAAAAATCCAAAGAAGTATAAGGGTGACCATACGAATGTCATCTACCGTTCTCTATGGGAAAAGTATGCTTTCAAATGGTGTGATGACAATAATAATGTAAAAACATGGTCATCCGAAGAGACCATTATACCATACTTATATGAAGTTGACAAGAGATGGCACAGATATTTTGTTGATTTGAAAATAACAATGCGTGATGGAAAAACCTTTTTGATAGAGATAAAACCTCACAAAGAGACTCAAAAACCCAAGGGACAACGCAGAACAAAGAAATATATATCAGAAGCAATGACATATGTCAAGAATATGAACAAGTGGGAATATGCATCTGACTATGCAAAAGACCAAGGATATCAGTTTGTTATCTGGACTGAGAAGAATGAACCGTTAAAAAGTCTTATTCCAAAATCAACAAAACCGTTAAAACCTTTCAAGAAACCGTATAAATAGATGCATGAGTAATCTATTTCAAAGATTAGAATTACAGGCATTCCGTGCAGGGATAACTCCTCGTACTAAGGAATCTCGTGAATGGTTTCGAAAGAAAGCATCGAATCTTCGTTCTATTAATCGTGAAGACTTGATGAAAGAAGAACCATTGAAGACAGGTGCAAGGCAGATTGTTGGGTCTATGCAGATGTTTTTCTATGACCCAAAGACAAAGGATACTTTACCGTATTACGATAAGTTTCCTCTGGCAATCATAGTAGGCCCTGCCAAGGGTGGGTTTCATGGATTGAATATCCATTATCTACCCCCAGTATTACGAGCAAAGTTCCTAGATGCCTTGATGGATATTGCAGATAAAAAGATTACAGATAACTCAAAGTTTGATTTGACATATAAAACATTAAAGAATGCGTCTAAGATGAAATACTTTGCACCATGTTATAAGCATTACCTGACTGAACATGTCAAGAGTAAGTTTGCTAAAGTCCCTGCTCCTGAGTGGGAGATTGCTACATTCTTACCGACTGCAAGTTGGAGTAAAGCAAGTTCACAGAAAGTATTCAGTGACTCTAGAAAAATGATAGGTAACTAATGACTAGTAGAATAGATGATTTCAAATCACAAGCAAGTAGAGCAGGTGGATTCTCTGCCCAGAACTTGTTTAAGGTTACCCTGCCCAGAATAGCAGGCGCACCTCTTGGTGGTTCTAATCCAAGAGAACTGAATATGTTATGTCGAGCAATGAATATCCCAGGCCGACAAGTACAGTCTACAGAAAAGACAATCGGAACTGTGGTCAAGAAAGTAGCAAATGGATATGTTACAGATGATGTATCTCTAACATTTTATGCCATGAATGATTATGGAGTAAGACAATACTTCGAAGCATGGCAATCATTAGCACATGACCAAGATACATATACAATAGGATACTATAAAGAATACACATATCCTGTAACATTACAGGCATTGAAAAAAGGAACATCCTTTCCTATCAAGAAAAGACAAATCTTTGATGCAGGAAAGATACCATCAAGTATCAGAGGAAGACTCCCAAGGTTAGGCCCAATCGACCTAGCACAAGGTGAGTTTGACCTCAGTGCGGTATTTGGTGACCAGATTGCTTATACATGTACATTGGAAGAATGTTATCCAACAACATTACAGGCAATTGAATATAATAACGACCCTGACGGAATATTAGAAATTGGGGTGCAGTTATCATATAAGGACTGGAAGTCCGAAAAAGGAGATGTGTCCAGTGGACTCGTTGAGGGTCTTGCAGGACAATTGATTCGAAAATTAATATAGCATAGGATAAAATTATGGCACTACCTAAGTTGAATGAAAACCTAAAGTATGAACTTGTTATTCCTTCATCGGAACAAACGGTCACCTTTAGACCTTATCTGGTTAAAGAAGAGAAAGTTCTTCTGAATGCTTTTGAGCAACAAGACCAGAAACTAGCAATGAGAGCAATGGTTGATACTGTTGTCTCATGCGTATATGATGAGATAAACCCAAAGGATTTATCTACATTTGATGTTGAATATATGTTCACCCAGATACGAGCAAAGTCTGTGGGTGAAACAGCAACAATTAAAATTAAATGTGAGAGTTGTGAACATGAGAATGAACAGACTATCGACTTGACTCAAGCACAAGTAGAGAAAGAAGAAGTTGATACTATCATTCCAATCACAGATAATATTTCAATTGAAATGAAATATCCATCATATGAATCGTTTGTTAATCATTTCGTTGACGGAATGAGTGAAGCAGAATTTGGATTCGCAATGTTATCAGAATGTTTGGTTTCTATTATGACCGAAGAAGAAAACCATCTTGTTTCTGAAGTGAGTAAAAAGGAACTGAATGAGTTTATTGATTCAATGACCAATGCACAGTTTGCAAAGATTGGTGAATTCTTTAACACAGTTCCAGTAATGAGAAAAAATGTAGAATTTACTTGTTCCAATTGCGGTCATGAGAACAAAACGAAGTTAGAGGGACTTCAAGATTTTTTTTAGTGTGCCTTTCGCACGATAGTTTGTTTAATCATTTTCAAACAAACTTTGCATTGATGCAACACTTTCATTATTCGTTATATGACATAGAGCATATGCAACCGTGGGAAAGGGAGATATATTTAACACTCCTCACTGCACACTTGGAGAAAGAAGAAGAGAGAATGAAACAGGAAAAAGCAAGGTATAGTTGATGGCAGAAGCAACAATAGGACATCTGATTGAGGTAGTTCGTGAAGAGAACGATATTACTCGTTCTGATACCAAGGAAAATACTAAGCAGTTGATATCACTCAACAAGACTTTTAGTGCTTACTTTAAGTCCTTGAAGGCGGATGACCTCGATGAAGCAGAAGATAAACGAGAAGAGAAAAGGAAGAAAGTATCTGGTGATGACTTCTCATCTAAGATAGGTGAGATGAGTAAAGATGCAGGTGGATTCGGTTTTCTTGGTATCGTTGGTGCTATCCTATTTGCTATCACTGGACTGGTTGCAGGTGTCATTTCAGGTATCGTTGACAGTTTCAAACTATTAACTGCTCTAACAGATAAAGCATTTGGTAGAAGAATTACCGCATTTAAGAAAGGACTCAGTGCTAGAGTCAGTGCATTATTCCGACCAATCACAGGATTCTTTGATGCCGTTGCAGATGCATTTCGTAAGGCAGGAACAGGAAAGTTTATACGAGGTAACCAATACTTAGGTAGGTTGGTCAAACCTCTTACTGATTTCTTTGCTTTTATAAAACGAGTCGGTGATAGTTTCAGACAAATGGGAAGAAGTTTCAAGGCATTCTTCCTCAGTTTCAGTGTCATTCGTAGTCAACTTAGAAACTTTAGAAGTGTTTTTGATGCCTTTACTCCAATAGCAAAAGAAGGTGGAAAGGTTGGTAAGTATCTTGCAGAACTAGGAAAGGTTGTAAAACCATTCTTTAGTGTCTTCCAGAGACTAGGTAAATTCCTTGGTGGGCCTATTGTACTGGCAATATTTTCTATTGTTGATGGTATCTTTGGTGCATTCAGAGGATTTAAGGAACAAGAAGGGGGAATATTTGCAAAACTAACAGCAGGTCTTGCAGGATTTGTAGGTGGAGTCGTATCAGGATTTGTTGGTGGTCTTTTAGACTTAGCAAAAGGACTTGTTGGTTTCTTAGCAGGACTTCTTGGGTTTGATGGAGTCAAAGAAGCATTAGCATCATTCTCATTCAGAGAAATGATATTCGAAGGATTCATGGCGCCGTTCCATGCCTTCCTAAATCTCTTTAAGGGTGACGGTAATATTTTTCAAAACTTTGCAGAGAATATTTTCAGTGGTATAACAAGTATCTTCGATGCTATCACAAACTTTATTAAAGAGAAGTTTAGTGCAGTAGGTAGTGCAATTGCAAATTTCTTTGGATTCGGTGGTGGAGATGAAACAGAATCTACTGCTCCTGAACCTCTAAAAGAACAACCAGTCAAGTTAGAAGCACCAAAAGAAACCATACCTGAAGAACAGCCTGGTGGTATGACCGTTGCAGAATTAGATGAGAGGATTAAGAAAGCAGAGATAGCACAAAGATTACACGATAATAAACTCGACCTAATTCAGATGGGTGAACAAGGTAGAGGTAGATTTGCTAGAATGTCAGAGGATGAAAGAGATAAAGCATTCGACAAATCACTAGATAGAAGAAATGATTTAGAGTTAGAACTTGCAAACCTCAGACAAATGAGATTTGACCAGACAGGAAGTTTTGGTGGTTCTAATATTAATGTTCAGAACTCTACGAATACTGCTTTACTTGATGATACACCATCCGCAATGGATAGTATGGATAGAAGTTACGCACCTGCGTAAGGGGTGAGAGGACTTTGGTTTATAGACTGAAGCCCCCTCAAAAAAAGTCTGGTGACCTGTAAGTAGGTCAAACTCCATACCCAAATGTATGGTATTTCTTTACTCTTCGTTTGCTAGTTTAGCAAAGTATGAAAGAGTGTCATCATCATCATCCTTAGATGTGATTTCTGGTTCTGGTGCAGAAGGAACTACTTTTGGTTCTGCTTCTCTAGGTGAGACTGCTTCTGCCGTTTTATTGAGTGATTCATTCTTGACAGTTGAACCACCACCAGTTGCCTGACCAAGGACTACCTCAAGACGAGACTTGAGTTCATCGTAAGACTTGTAGGTCTTAGGGTCAGTGAACTCTGTTACTTCATGTAAAGAGTTATAAGTTGCTTCGAGTTTTGCTTCGTCTGCTTCGAAGAGTGCAGAAGGTTCTTTGAACTCTGACTTATCATAGTTCCTGTAACCTGCAACATTGCGGATTTTCAATTGAAAGTCTGCACCTGCCCAGAAGTCAAAAGGATTGACTGGTTCTTCGCCTGGAAACTCAGGTTGCATTTTATCCATAATCTTGTCAAAGATTTTCTTACCGTAATCATAAAGGAATACCTTTCCTTCATTCTCAGGTTTAGCAGGGTCACTCACGACCAAGATGTTGGAAACATAGTGAAGTCTGCGTTTTTGTTTTCTAGCAGTTTCCTTATCTTCCTCAATCCCAGAGTTCCACAATCTACTATTGTGTTCACTCACAGGGTCTTTCTCATTGAGAGTAGTCAGTGACTTCTCCACATACCACTGCCCAGTTGGGCCTTTGAAGAAATGGTCAAAGTATCTTACCCATGGTAAGTCTTGTCCTTCTCCTTGTGGTAGAAAACGAATCTGTGCGAAACCGTTCCCACTCTCATCGACAGTAGGTTTCCAGAATCGTAGGTCTTCGTATTTGTTTACAGTCTGCTTAGTACCAGACATCTCTGCGGCTGCAGATGCGAGTTTGCTAACATCAGTTCTGTTAGACTTTAGATTTGCAAAAGACATATGTATTCTCCGTATTTTTGCGTATTATGTGTATCCACTTTATTCATAATATAATGTTGTGTATTATACCCTAATGGGTATGCAATGTCAAGCGTTTTTATTCTGGTAATGACTCCCCAGATTTTGGAAGGAAATTGAGATTCATTGCTTCTAACTCAATCTTCTCCTTGATAGATGTAGAGATATACTTCTTTACATCCTCAACTTCTATTGTGTTCTCTTCACACAAATAAATGACTGCATCCATGTAAGTCATTACTTTCTGCCTTACAGTGTCTTCAATCATTTTAGAAAACTTTTTCTTTGATAGAAAGGATGCAGTATCACCACTGCTATCCACTCCACCCATAATCATATCAACCTTCATCTTCTTCTGCCCATAATTCTTCTAGTTCTTTTGTCCATACTGTGCCAATGTCTGGATACCAAGTATTGTAACTCCTTTTAGGATTACCATCCTTGTCGTATGCCATTGCCAAACAGACTTTCTGAACTCTATGTTCACGATTCTCACCGTATCTGAAGTCTAACCACACACCGTGTGTTAAATACTTCTTCATATTATGTATATAAGTTGAAAGGTCTTGATATTCCATTCGTTCTTTGGAACTACTAGATGTCCTATAACTCCTTATACCTTTAAGTTGTGCTTCGCACTCCTTTAACCATCCCTTTACTTTCTTCCAGTGTATCCAATGGTCTTCTGGCATGTCGAGAAGAGAAGGGTGAACAGATTTACTACCATCCATTCCCCTTGCTTCTCTTGCTTTGGCAAGTCTCTCAGATGCAGCCTTCCTTTGCTCTTCAGACATTGGTTTGCGTTTGCGAGTAACTTTCTTTCTCTCAAACCCAAGGTCTTCCATCGCCTTAGATAGTTTGGCATCACGAGTTGCTTTTGCCTTTTCAGCAGGGGTCAGTTTCTTAGACATAATATACTATATAGTATATCTTAGACTGCGACAAAAGTCAACAGTGTATCTGGTCTAAAACTTCTCCACTCATTCAAGTCTAAGTCAAAGACTTTTACAACAGATTCGTTCTTTGTTTCAGAACCTTCTGTCTTAGGTCTCTTCTCAGACGGTATTAACTCTGATTTCAGAGTTGCTTTCATCTCACGAACACCACCATCTTTCACCTTAGTAAAAGATAGGTTAACAGTATTCTCTCGTAAGATGTTTACGATTTGGTCGTATGTCAATTCAAGATAAGTGCTAGTCCCAGTCATTGTCATACCTCGTAGTTTCATGATAAGTTTCTGTCACACCGATTTGGTCAAAATACTCATCAGTATCTTGCCAGTGCAATGCAGAATTATCATCGTAATCCTCGAAGGGTAAATCCTCAGAGATTACTTTCTTCTTTCTTCCAACCATAATCACTCCTTATAATATAGTGTTGAAACTAAGTTTAAGTCTGCGTCCCCCAGAGTTGTAATCTGGAATGAACTCATACTTGTTATCCAATAAATCCTCTACCTCAACTTTTATCTCTGTGGCAAAGCCTGGATACCAACTGAAACTGATATTGAAAGTATTGACATCATCAATCTCTCTGCCATCAAAGTCAGCACCTTTATCGAATTCTCCAAGATACTCAACATTGAATCCTGCATACTTATAAGACACCTTAGTCCTATAGTCAGGAACTCTTAGTTTATCCGAATCAGTGAACTCACTATACACGAACAAACTACCTTTGTCAAGCGAAATCTGATTTTGAAATCTAATTCCTTTGGATATGTAACTTCCAGTATTGATATAAGAATAAGAGTTCATATCAAAATCTATTCCTTCACTAAACTCATAGTAATATAAAGACAACCAGTCGTTGCCTATCTCTGCTCCATATCCTTGTTCTGGTAACAAGTCTGGATTAGCAGATACCCATGAGTCCCCAAACTGTTCGTACAGATTGGGTAATCTATAACTGTTACCTACGGAGAATCTCAATCCGTCATTCTCTAATCCTAGTCTTACAATGTGTTCGTCCTCTTCGTATCGATAACCAACACTCACATTATCATTTGACCAGATGTAATAGGCAGAGTATGTTTCTCTCTCCCTTTCTCCGTAGGTCTCCTTCTGTCCACTAATGCCTAGTTCGTGACCAAGCATATCTACCAAAGTAATGTCAGCATAAGTTCTGTCTGATTCCATATCATATCCAGTATTATGCGTTGACTTATTATTAGTATAACCCAATGTAAATCTATCATGGTCAAGAGAGACATTTAACTTCTCACCTTCCACATTGCAATCATCACTGACTGCAAAATTAGTGTCATAACAAGTGTCATACTCATAGTAATAATCAATCAGTTCAATATTGAAAATGTCATACCCTGCTTTGAATGTCTTGTTTTCATACCAATCCTTCTCAGTGTTGGTTGACTTTACTGAACCTTGAGTTCCTTTATAGTAGGCAAGTTGAACATAATCATATTCAAGTATTGCTTTGGTTTCATCTTCTGCTACTTGAGTAAATAGATTCCTGCCAAAGTTCTCTTCTAAAAGAACCACACCTGCCATAGAACCACTACCAAATCTTACACTGTTTGCTCCAGTGATTACAGTTATTTTCTGTCCAGTAGATAAGTCATGACCAAAGTCATACCATCCAGAACTGGGGTCATTTACTGGAACACCATTCTTAAATACTCCAGTGTGTTTAGTGTCTGT
>MDSW01192843.1_pt1 | contig 32063 bp, 29 predicted proteins | sample 811171 | NCBI WGS metagenome assembly MDSW01 (sample SAMN05326641, study PRJNA326480) | marine metagenome | isolation source: seawater | place: Atlantic Ocean: North West | collected 2012 | reverse complement strand
GCTGGCGGGCCTTGATCGTGGCTCGCCACGCTCGGCGGCCCGCGCCTTGCCTGACACGCCCGGCGCGGGCAATGCGACGTCATATCTCATGACGACACGCCCAAGGCCGGCATTTCGAGCGAGCGATCAGCCGAGTGCCAGATCGATAGCCAGTCCGGCAAAGATGAGGCCACCCAGGTAGTTATGCTGCATGAACGCCTTGAAGCAAGACGCGCGATCACGTTCGCGCGTTAGCCATTGGTGATAGAGCGACATCGCTACAGCGGCGAACAGCCCCAGATAATAGGCCAGGCCCAGCGAGAAAATCAGGCCGACTCCGACCAGCAGCCCGTAGAAAAGCGCCTGAAAGCCGCCGATGATGGCGCGGTCGCGGCTGCCCCAGAGCACGGCCGTGGATTTCACGCCGATCTTGAGATCGTCGTCGCGATCGACCATGGCATAGAACGTATCGTAGATCAGCGCCCAGATCAGCGTTGCCACAAACAATACCCAGCCGCCGATGGATACGCCGCCGCTTTCGGCCGTGAAGGCCATCGGCACCGCCCAACCGAACGCCGCGCCCAGAAACATCTGTGGCCAGTGCGTCGCGCGTTTGGTAAAGGGATAGAGAACCGCCAGGCCGACGGCCACAACCGACAACGCGATGGTGGCCGGATCGAGCGTAAGCACCAAGCCAAATGCGAGCAGACAAAGCACCGCGAATACGCCCAGCGCTTCACGAGCGCTGACCTCGCCGGTAGCCAGCGGGCGCTCCCGGGTGCGGGTGACGTAGCCGTCGATCTTGCGATCGGCAAAGTCATTCATCACACAGCCGGCCGAGCGCATCAACACCGCTCCGGCCACGAACACGAACAACACCCACATATCGGGCACGCCGTCGGCGGCCAGCCACAGCGCCCAGAGCATCGGCCACACCACGAGAAAGATGCCGATGGGCTTGTTCAGGCGGGTCAGACGCAGATAGCAATCGAGCCGACCTGCACGGGCCGTCGTGCTGGACATGGATGCACTCCGAAGATTATGGGCTGGCGATGGGCATCCGTGGCACTACCAACTACCGCCCAAAGTCTCTGAAACGGTACCATGCGCGAAATTGTTGCGGCAGGCTCGCGAGCCGTCGACGTTGAGACCAACGATCGAGCGACTACGCGAACCCGAGCTGCTTTTCGGAGAATCCATGTCCGCTCCTTCTCAATCCGGCGGCGCGCCGATCACCGACGAACGACAACTTGTCGATTATTTCGAGAATGCCTGCAAGCCGCCGAGCCGTTGGCGGCTGGGCACTGAGCACGAGAAGTTCGTTTTCGATCGCGAAACGCTGCGCCCCCTGCCCTATGAAGGCGAGCAGAGCATCTCGCGCTTTCTCGAAGCGTTGACGCGCTTCGGCTGGACGCCGATGCAAGAAAACGGGCGCACGGTCGCGCTTGAGTGCGGCGACTGTCATATCACGCTGGAGCCCGGGGGCCAGCTGGAGCTGGCCGGGGCACCGCTGTATACCATTCACGAGACCTGTGACGAGATCCACACGCATCTACGCCAGGTCAAGGAAGTGGCCGCGGATATGAACGTCGGTCTCATCGGCCTGGGCTTTCAGCCCAAATGGTCGCGTGAAGACAGCCCGTGGATGCCTAAGGAGCGCTACGAGATCATGGGCAACTACATGCCCAAGGTTGGCAGCCTCGGCCTGGACATGATGCTTCGCACCTCCACCGTGCAGGTCAATATCGACTACGGCTCCGAAGCGGACATGATCAAGAAATTCCGGGTCGGCCTGGCCCTGCAGCCGGTGGCCACCGCGCTGTTCGCCAACTCGCCCTTCACCGAAGGAAAGCCCAACGGGTTCGTGTCCTATCGCAGCCAGATCTGGACCGATACCGACCCGGATCGCTGCGGCATGCTCGACTGGGTCTTTGAAAACGAGATGGGTTTCGAGCGCTACAAGGACTTCGCGCTCGACGTGCCCATGTATTTCGTCTATCGCGACGGGCACTACATCGACGCCGCCGGCCAATCATTCCGGGACTTCATGGCCGGCAAGCTTCCGGCGCTGCCGGGCGAACGCCCGACCATGAGCGACTGGGATGATCATCTAACCACGCTGTTCCCGGAGGTCCGCCTCAAGCGGTTTATGGAAATGCGCGGCGCCGACGGCGGGCCCTGGCGCCGGCTGTGTGCGCTACCCGCGCTATGGGCCGGGCTCTGCTACGACAGCACGGCCCTGGATGAGGCCTGGGCGCTGGTCGCCGACTTCACGCCCGCCGAGCGCAACCATTTGCGCGATAGGGCGCCCATCCACGGCCTGGCGACACCGTTTCGCGGTGGCACGCTAGGTGATATCGCCCGCGAGACGGTGGCTATCGCCCAGCGCGGCCTGTCGCGCCGCGCCAATCTCGACGGCCAGGATCGGGACGAGTCGATCTATCTGGATCAATTGGCCGAGATCGCGGCCACTGGCAAGACCCCAGCCGAAACGCTTCTCGATCTCTATCACGGTAGGTGGAACCAGTCCGTAGACCCGGTATTCGCGGAATTCGCCTACTAGCGGACGACAGTCACACCCTTCCAACGGAGCCGTCGTCATGGCCAATCGCTCTTTTGAAGTTCACGCCGTCGATCACGTCGGGTTTGCGGTCCCTTCGCTCGACGACGCCACGCGCTTTTGGACCCAGGCGCTTGGCGCGACGCTCGTTCGCACCGGGCAGATGAGCGGCCATTTTCTCGAGCAGGTCACCGGCGCCCGCGACGCCAGCGTGCGTATGGCGATTGTCGAAATGGCCGGTCGGCGTATCGAACTGCTCGAGTACGAGCACGCGGCGCCGCAAGACGACCTGTCATCTAGGCCGTATGACGCCGGCGCACTGCATCTAGCAATCCAGGTCAGCGATATCGATGCCGTGATCGAAGCTGTCCGCGACCACGGTTGGCATCCCCAGGGTCTGACACAGACCATCGATGCCGGGGAGCGCGCGGGCACGCGCGTGATGTATATCGTCGGCCCGGCGGGATCGGCCATCGAGCTGATGCAACCGCCGCGACGGCATCGCTGAATCCGGACGCTGCAACCTGTGATACGACGCGCGACGGCTCGTAATACTCGCGCCGACAATCGTCGTGCCCCACGATCGCCGCACTCAGATGATCGTTTTCATCCGTCGGTATTGCCAGAGCGCGCCAGCCAGGGGTACTCGCCGCGCGAGTCGCTGCCGGGCAGGGGCGATTTGACCGCCTCGCGACCGTAGAACTTGATGCCTTTCTGGATACGCTCGCGCCCGGCGGCTTGGCGGTGGCGGTTGGTATCGCGCAGGCTGTAGACACAGCCACAGTATTCCTGCTGATAGAACGCCTCGCGCTTGGCGATTTCGATCATGCGCGCCGCACCGCCCTTCTTGCGCCAGTTGAGCGTCCAGTAGGTCACCTCCGGATAGCGCGATGTCGCGCGTACGCCGGCTTCGTTGATCTGGGCCATGTTCTTCCAGCGCGAGATACCCAGCGTGGACGAGATCATGTGATAGCCGTGCTCGGCGGCGTAAAGTGCCGTTCGCTCGAAGCGCATGTCGAAACAGACCGTGCAGCGCCGGCCGCGCTCGGGGGCATCTTCCAGTCCGCGTATGCGGTCGAACCAGTTATCGGTGTCGTAATCACCGTCGATATGCGGAATGCCCAGTTCTTCACAATAGCGCGTGTCTTCGGCCTTGCGCATTTCGTACTCGGCCTCCGGGTGGATGTTTGGGTTGTAGAAATACACCGTTACATCAATGCCCGATGCCTTGACCGCTGCCAGCACTTCCCCGGCGCAGGGCGCGCAGCAGGAATGCATGAGCAGCTTCGTGCCCGGCTCCGGCGGAACGAGGGTCGGGCGTTCATAATCGTCGAGCTTGTACGGGTTCATGGCGCGACCTGGTCATTCAAACGATGCGATAATGACGCGTATTGTCCGCATCAGGGCGGCTCAAGTCCACGGCCGCTTTCAAGGCAGCAGTTTCAATGCAGAAAGGCAGTATCTCTCTCGCGATCGTCTGGATGGTCGTCATCTCGCTCGTGCTGTTCTGGCTGCCCGTAGCCGGGCCGCTGCTGGCCGGCTTCGTCGGCGGGCGCACCGCCGGCAGCATCGGACGTGGCATCTGGGCTGCGATCCTGCCGACGGTTATCCTCTGTCTCATTCTACTGGGCGCCGGCACCGCGCTTACCGGTCTGCCGATCATTGGCGTCATCGCTTCGGTCAGCGTGTTTCTGGTGATCGTCATTCAGCTGGTGCCGCTAATCGTGGGCGCTGTCATCGGCGGCATGACCGCTTGATACGACGCTGCGGCGCATAAAAAAGCCCCGGTCGATGACCGGGGCTTCGATCTACGCCCAATACGGGTTGCGATCAGTCTTGCGGCGGCACGTAGGCGCCGTCTTCGTCGTGGATCTCGCGACCGGTGACCGGCGGGTTGAACGCACAGACAAGCTTCATTTCCGTCTTGGCCTTCAACGTGTGCTTGTCGTGATTATCCAGCGCGTAGACCGTGCCCGGCTTGATCTCGAACTCTTCGCCGGTGTCGCGGTTCACGATCGAGCCTTCGCCCTGATAGCAGAACACGGCTTCGAAGTGGTGCTTGTACCACATATCGAATTCCAGGCCCGGCGGAAAGGTCGTTTCGTGGAACGAAAAGCCCATACCGTCCTTGGCCAGCAGCCAGCGCACGCTGGTCCAGCCGTCCGGGCTGACGACTTCACGATCGGTACCGCGCAGTTCTTCGGTCTTGATGATTTTCATGTTTGGCCTCTTTGAGGTGTTGCTCTAGTGCATCCTACACCCGGAGAAGTCGCCTGAGACGACATCCCCGGGCTTATAACAACGCTTGTGCGATTAGGCCGCGTTGGACAGCAGACCGTGCTTGTCCAGCACCGTGTGGATGGCCTTTTCGAGGGTGTCTAGGCCTTTCTCGATGTCGGCATCCGGGCTGATCAGCGGCGGCATGATCTTGATAACGTTGTCATCGGCGCCGGCGGTTTCCAGAATCATGTGATTCTTGAAGCACTCGGCCGCGATCTCATCGGCGAGCTCGTGCTGCTCGCAATCCACACCGATGAAAAAGCCGCGACCGCGTACTTCGGCCTTGAAGCCGGTCTCGGAAATGATGCCGTGCAGGCGCTCCTTGATGCGATCGCTCATGCGCAGCACGTCTTTTTCGAGCTTGTCGTCTTTCCAATAGTGCTCGAGTGCTGCGATCGCCGTGATGAAGGCATGGTTAAAGCCGCGGAACGTGCCGTTGTGTTCGCCCGGCGCCCAGATATCGTACTCGGGCTTGATCATGGTGATCGCCAGCGGCGTACCGTAGCCCGACAGGCTCTTGGACACCGTGATGATGTCCGGGCTGATGCCGGCCGGCTCGAACGAGAAGAACGGACCGGTACGGCCCACGCCGGCCTGAATATCGTCCACGATCAGCAGCATGTCATGATCACGACAGATGCGCTCGATCTTCTTCAGCCAGTCGAAATCGGCCACGTTGATGCCGCCTTCGCCCTGCACTGTTTCCACGATGATGGCCGCCGGCTTTTCCAGACCCGAAGAGCTGTTGGACAGCATCATCTCGAGATCGTCGGCGGTATCGCGGTCTTCGCCAAAGTAGCCGGAATACGGCATCGGCGTGGAGTGACACAGGCACACGCCGGCACCGGCGCGCTTGGAGGCGTTGCCGGTCACGGCCAGCGCACCCAGCGTCATGCCGTGATAGGCGTTGGTGAAGAACAACACACGGTCGCGTTTCTTGACCTTGCGCGCGATCTTCAACGCGGCTTCAACGGCGTTGGTACCGGTCGGGCCAGGGAACTGGATCTTATAGTCCATGCCACGCGGCTTCATGATCACGTCCTCGAAGGTCTCGAGGAAGCGCACCTTAGCGTCGGTGGCCATGTCCAAGCCGTGGGTCACGCCGTCGGACTCGATGTAGTCCAGCAGCGCTTTCTTCATCACGTCGTCGTTGTGGCCATAGTTGATGGCCCCGGCGCCGGAGAAGAAGTCCAGGTATTTAGTGCCGTCTTCAGCGGTCAGCCAGTTGGCCTTGCCCGTGGTGAAAACTTTCGGAAACGAACGGACATAACCGCGAACTTCCGATTCCAAACGATTGATGGTTTCCATTAGAAAACTCCTGACTACGCAGGCTGTGCGTCGTATTAAGAGGAAAGCGCGTTAACACGTTGGCCGTCAAATGGGCCGATGCGGAAAAGAATCTCCGGCTCGTGCGGGTCATGCGGCTCGCCTTCGTCGAAGGCGTCAAACAGCTCGGCCGAAAACAACTCGTTTTCTTCCATGCCGGTATCGAGTCGTCGCGCCAGACCGCGGAACAGCGCTTGAGAGGGTTCGTTGGTCGGCCCGATCGTGGTGTCCAGATAGCGCACATCGGCACAGGCCGGGCGCTTCAAGATCTCGACGAGCATACGGGTGGCCAGGCCTTTGCCGCGGCCGGCCTTTGCCACGCCGACCTGCCACACGAATACCGTCTCCGGATCCGCCGGCAATAAATACGCGGAGATGAAACCGACCAGTTCGCCGTCAATCTCGGCGACTACGCTCGTTCCGGCGTGGTGTTCGCCGATGAGCATGTAGGCATAAGCCGAGTTGATATCCAGCACACCCAGCTGATGCACGAGCTTGAGAATGCCAGCGCCGTCTTCCTTGCCCGGCGGCCGAAAGATCACGTCGTCCGACGCGGGGTTGTCCGATTGAGAAATGATCGTTTTACGATTCGAGTGATACCCCGAGTATAACGAGTCGCGCGCGCTTGTGCTGCGCGCGCACCTCGTAGCCGACCAATCAGGCCGTAACGTCGGCCTGGATCGACTGCAGCGAATAGACTTCCAGCGCGCGCTCGTCGGACAGCGCGGTGGCACTGGCCAAGCCGCCTGCGATGGTCGTGAAATAACTGACCTTGTAGCGCAGCGCCGTCATGCGGATCGAGCGCGATTCTTCGATGGCCCGCTTGCCCTCGGTGGTGTTGACCACGAGCGCGAACTCGCCGTTCTTGATCATGTCCACGATATGCGGCCGGCCTTCCTTGACCTTGTTGACCACTTCACAGGCAATGCCAGCGTCTGTGATTGCTCGCGCGGTGCCGCGTGTGGCCACCACTGAGAAACCGGCGGTGACCAGCTCGCGGGCCATATTGACCGCCAGCGGCTTGTCGGCGTCGCGCACGGTCACGAGTGCGACGCCCGGGGCCGTAGGCAGGCCCACACCGCTGGCCAGCTGAGACTTGGCAAAGGCCTCGCCAAAGGTCTTGCCTACGCCCATGACCTCGCCGGTGGACTTCATTTCCGGGCCCAGAAGCGGGTCCACCGTCGGGAACTTGGAGAACGGGAAAACCGCTTCCTTGACTGCATAGTGCGGAATACGCCGCTCGGCGCCGGCGTTCTGTTCGGCCAGACTCTGGCCGGCCATGCAGCGCGCGGCAATCTTGGCCAGGGGCATGCCGGTGGCCTTGGACACGAAGGGCACCGTGCGCGAAGCCCGCGGGTTGACCTCCAACAGATACACCTCGCCGCCACGAATGGCGAACTGGACGTTCATCAAGCCCACCACGGACAGCCCCTTGGCCAACGCCGCGGTCTGGCGACGAACTTCGTCGAGAACGTCATCGCTTAAGCTGTACGGCGGTAGGCTGCACGCCGAGTCGCCCGAGTGCACACCGGCCTGTTCGATATGCTCCATGATGCCGCCGATGAAGACATCGGTGCCGTCACAGATGGCATCCACGTCGAGCTCGATCGCGTCTTCCAGGAAGCGATCGAGCAGCACGGGCGAGTCGGGCGAGACCTTGACCGCGGCCGACATATAGCCCTGCAGATCCTCCGGGCCGTAGACGATCTCCATCGCCCGGCCGCCCAGCACATAGGACGGGCGCACCACCATCGGAAAGCCGACTTCTTCGGCCAGGCGCATGGCTTCCGCCTCGGAGCGCGCCGTGCGGTTGGCCGGCTGTTTGAGCCCCAGTTTGTTGACCAGATTGAGGAACCGATCACGATCCTCGGCCAAGTCGATGGCATCCGGTGCCGTGCCGATGATCGGCGCGCCTGCAGCTTCCAGCCGGCGGGCGAGCTTCAACGGCGTCTGCCCGCCGTACTGCACGATGACGCCCTTGGGTTTTTCGACGTCGATGATCGACATCACGTCTTCGAAGGTCAGCGGCTCGAAATACAGCCGGTCGGAGGTGTCGTAATCGGTCGACACGGTCTCCGGGTTGCAGTTGACCATGATGGTCTCGTAGCCGTCTTCGCGCATGGCAAGCGCGGCATGGACACAGCAATAGTCGAACTCAATGCCCTGACCGATCCGGTTGGGCCCGCCGCCCAGCACCATGATCTTGTCGCGATCCGAGGGGTTGGCTTCGCACTCGTCGTCGTACGAGGAATACTGATAGGCCGTGGCGGTCGGAAACTCAGCCGCGCAGGAGTCCACGCGCTTGTAGACAGGCACGATGCCCTGGTTCAGGCGCGCCCGGCGTACGGCGAATTCGTCACAGCCCAACAACGTGGCCAGACACAGATCGGAAAAGCCTTTGCGCTTGTAGGCGCGCAGCGTATCGGCGTCAAGATCGCCGATGGTCGAGGTCGCAAGCGCGCCTTCCATCTCGATGAGCTCGGCGATCTGGTCGAGAAACCAGGGATCGATATGAGTCAGCTCATGCACGTCGGCCACGGTGAAGCCGGCCCGGAACGCATCACCGATATACCACATGCGATCGTATCGGGGGGTGGACAGCTCGCCACGCAGTGTGTCCTTGGCGGCGTCGCTTGTGACATCGTCGAGCTTGGGTTCAAAACCGTCCGAGCCGATCTCCAGGCTGCGCATGGCCTTGTGCAGCGACTCTTGGAAGTTGCGGCCAATGGCCATGGCCTCGCCCACGGACTTCATCTGCGTGGTCAGGCGATCATCCGCGGCCGGAAACTTCTCGAAGGTGAAGCGCGGCATCTTGGTGACGACATAGTCGATCGACGGCTCGAAAGAGGCCGGCGTGGCCCCGCCCGTGATCTCGTTATCGAGCTCGTCGAGCGTATAGCCAACGGCCAGCTTGGCTGCGACCTTGGCGATCGGGAAGCCGGTGGCCTTGGAGGCCAGCGCCGAGGATCTAGAGACACGCGGATTCATCTCGATCACGATCATGTCGCCGGTGGCCGGGTTGATCGCGAACTGTACGTTCGAGCCGCCGGTCTCTACGCCGATTTTGCGCAGACAGGCCAGCGAGGCATCGCGCATGACCTGATACTCGCGATCGGTCAGCGTCTGGGCCGGCGCAACCGTGATGGAATCACCGGTATGCACGCCCATGGCGTCGACGTTTTCGATGGCACAGATGATGATGCAGTTGTCCGCCTTGTCGCGGACCACCTCCATCTCGTATTCCTTCCAACCCAGCACGCTCTGCTCAAGCAGCACTTCGTTGGTCGGCGACAGCTCCAGGCCACGCGAGAGCAGATCCTCGAACTCTTCCTTGTTATAGGCGATACCGCCGCCGGTGCCACCCAGCGTGAACGACGGGCGCATGATGATGGGAAAGCCGATACGCGCCTGGACCTGCTCGCCCTCGGCCATGGTGTTGACCGTCTGCGAGGCTGGCGTCTTGAGCCCGATCTCGGTCATGGCCTCGCGAAACGCGGTACGATCCTCGGCCATATCGATGGCATCGCGCGAGGCGCCAATCATCTCTACGCCGTGCTCTTCCAGCACGCCGTTGTAATACAGCTCCAGCGCGCAGTTGAGCGCGGTCTGGCCGCCCATGGTCGGCAGCAGCGCATCCGGTTTTTCCGTGGCGATCACCTTGGCGACGGTCTGCCAGTCGATCGGTTCGATATAAACCGCGTCGGCTGTCTCCGGGTCAGTCATGATCGTGGCGGGGTTCGAATTGACCAGGATGACCCTGAACCCCTCGTCCTTGAGCGCCTTGCAGGCCTGCATGCCCGAGTAGTCGAATTCACAGGCCTGACCGATGACGATCGGCCCGGCGCCGATGACCAGAATGCTTTTAAGATCTGTGCGCTTGGGCATGGCTACACTTTATTGTCCGCAAATGAACGCGAATACACGCGAATGAAAGACAAGATGTTAGAGCGGTTGGCGCTCGTCGTAGGCGTTGACGATACGTTTGACGCCAACTCTGGATTTTCCGAAATTCAGCAGTAACCCGACCTTCAGATTGCTGGCCTTCAGATAATTCATAAGCTGCGCTTCATGCAGCGTGCTAATCGCCGAGAGTGCCTTGATTTCGACGATCAAGACCTCGGCGATCAACATATCGGCGACATAATCGCCAACGATGACGTTGCGATACGTCACCGGTAGACGTTTCTGTCTCACGAAAGCGATGCCAGAGCGTTCAAGTTCGACTGCCATCGCGTTTTCATAAACTGCTTCGAAGAACCCTGCACCTAATCGGTTGCTGACCTCGAACGCGCAACCAATCACGCGTTTCGAAAGCCGTTCTTCATTCGCGTCCATTCGCGTTTATTTGCGGACAGACTTTGCTTGCTCGATCGCCGTCACGAACTGTTTGAATATCGGCGCGACATCGTGCGGGCCGGGGCTGGCTTCCGGGTGCCCCTGGAAGGAAAAGACGGGTGCATCGATCATTTCGATGCCCTGCAGGGTCTGATCGAACAGCGACCGGTGCGACACACGCACGGTATCCGGCAGGCTGGCTTCGTCGATGGCAAAACCGTGGTTCTGCGACGAAATCATGACCTCGCCGCTGGCGGTATCGATTACCGGATGGTTAGCGCCGTGATGGCCGAACTTCATCTTCAGGCTCGACGCCCCTACGGCCAGGCCCAGAATCTGGTGGCCGAGACAAATGCCCAGCGTGGGAATCCGGCGCGCGATGAGTTCGCGACACGTCGCCACCGCATAATCCAGCGGCTCGGGATCACCAGGCCCATTGCCTAACAGCACCCCCTCGGCGCCCAGGGCCACAACGTCATCGACTGATGTCTTGGCGGGCACCACCGTGACACGGGCGCCGGCATCGACCAGCTGACGCAGGATGTTGTACTTGATGCCGTAGTCGTATACCGCCACGTGAAAGCGCGGCTCGGCCGGCGCGTGCAGATCGTTCGGCCCGATCCAGGTGCCTTGAGTCCATTCGTAGGCTTCACGTACACCGGCTTCGGCGGCCAGATCCGCGCCCTTCAGGCCCGGAAAATCGCGCGCGGCTTGGATCGCAGCGGCCTCGTCGATATCATCACCGGCCACGATCGCGCCGTTCTGGGCGCCTTTTTCACGCAGTAGTCGTGTGAGACGTCGGGTATCTATATCGCCGATACCCACGATGCCGTTGGCCTCGAGATAACCTATCAGGCTGTCGTTGGACCGCCAATTGCTTGGGCTACGCGGGACCTCGCGGATGATCAGACCGGCTGCCTGGACCCGATCAGACTCGACGTCCTGGTCGTTGGTCCCTGTATTACCGATATGCGGATAGGTCAGTGTGACCATCTGCTGCTGATAGGAGGGATCGGTCAGGATTTCCTGATAACCGGTCATGGCGGTGTTGAAGACCACCTCCCCGACGGTCCGGCCGGTGGCGCCGATGGCGCGGCCGTGAAAGACACTACCGTCTTCGAGCGCTAGTACGGCTTTGGCGCGCAATACATCTCTCCAGTCGCTGATTGCCAGTGGGCTGCCCGGAGGCGGCGAGAGTATAGCCGCTAGGGCGCCGTCTCGCCAGCGATGTATGACGCGCGCTTAGTCAGATAGCCCCAGCACATCGTTCATACCGTAATGCCCGGGCGTCTGAACGCTGGCCCAGACTGCTGCTCGCATCGCCCCGCCGGCAAAGGTCTGGCGCGATGTCGCGCGGTGCGTGATCTCGATGCGCTCACCGGCGCCAGCGAATAGCACCGTATGCTCGCCGACGATGTCACCGCCGCGCACGGTCGCAAATCCAATAGCGCCGGCCGGGCGCTCACCGGTGTGCCCCTCGCGCGCGTAGACCGCGTTTTGATCCAGCGTCTGCCCGCGCCCGCGCGCGGCCACCTCGCCTAGCTTCAAGGCTGTGCCCGAGGGCGCATCGACTTTGTGTCGATGATGAGCTTCGACGATTTCAATATCCACATCATCGCCCAGCGCAGCAGCTGCGCGCTCGACCAGGTCCAGCGTCAAATTGACGCCCGCGCTGTAGTTGGGTGCCTGGACAATAGCGATGTCAGCCGCGGCCGCGTCAATCTCGGCCTGCTGTGCGGCGCTAAAACCAGTCGTGCCGATCACCATGGCCGCACCCTGGGCACGACAGGCCGCGAGCGCGCTCATTGACGGGGCCGGCAAGGAAAAATCGACGAGCACATCAAAGGCGGCCTTCGCGATTGACTCGGAGGACGTCAGAAACACACCGGTATCAGCCACTCCGGCCAATCGACCGGCATCGATGCCTAGCTGCTCGTTGGTCGACGAGGCAAAGGCCGCGACCAATTCAAGATCGTCGCGGGCCTGGGCAGCCACGATCAGCTCGCGCCCCATACGCCCGGAGGCGCCGTTGATTGCCACGCGTTGGGTCATGATCAGTTCAGGTGCTCGCCGAAGAAACGCTTGGCCTTGTCTAGCCAGCTGCTCGTGGCCGGGCTATGGCTATGGCTGCTCTCGTTCAGCGACTCTTGCAGCTCTTCTAGCAGCTTCTTCTGCTTGGAATTCAGGTTGACCGGCGTCTCGACGCTGACCTTGACCAGCAGATCGCCCGGCGACGAGGTGCGCACCGACTGGACGCCCTTGCCCCGCAGCCGGAACGTCTTGCCCGACTGGGTTTCGGCCGGCACTCGCAGGCTGACCTTGCCCTTCAAGGTCGGCACATCGATCTCGCCACCCAGCGCGGCCGTGATCATGTCGACCGGCACGTTGGCGCGCAGGTTGTTGCCATCACGCACGAAGAACTCGTGCGGCTTGACGTTGATCTGCACGTAGAGATCACCGGCCGGGCCGCCCATCTCGCCGGCCTCGCCCTCGCCGGACAGGCGGATACGATCGCCGTTATCCACGCCCGGCGGCACCTTGACCGACAGCGTCTTGGACGACTGGACGCGCCCGTCGCCCTGGCATTTCTTGCACGGGTTGCGAATCTTCTTGCCCGAACCCTGGCAGTCCGGGCACGCCTGCTGGATCGACAAAAAGCCCTGCTGGATACGCACCTGGCCCTGGCCCTTGCAGGTGTCACAGGTGTCCACGGGCGAGCCGGGCTCGGCGCCGTCGCCGCCGCAGGTTTCGCACTGTTCCAGCGTGGGAATCCGGATTTCGATGGTGTCGCCGTCGACCGCGGTTTCCAACTCCAGATCCAGATCGTAGCGCAGGTCCGCGCCGCGGGCGGCCCGGCTGCGACCGCCGCCCATGCCGCCACCGCCGAAAATATCGGAAAAGATATCGCCGAAGATATCGCCGAAACCGGCGCCGCCGCCGCCAAAGCCGGCACCGCCACCGGCCGCGCCGCCCATGCCGGCGTGACCGAACTGGTCATAGGTCGCGCGCTGCTGATCGTCAGACAGTACTTCGTAGGCCTCGGAGGCCTCCTTGAAGCGCGCCTCGGCGTCTTCATCGCCCGGATTACGGTCCGGGTGGTTTTTCATGGCCAGACGTCGATAGGCCTTCTTGATCTCGTCCTTGGACGCGCTCTTGGATACGCCCAGCACTTCGTAGTAATCGCGTTTCGCCATGGTCGTCGTCTTTCAAAATCCCTGATTGATGCGTCCGCACGTCGTATCCGCGGCGGCGGTCGAATTAATCAGAAATCTCGTGTGGTCAAAATCAAAAATGCCGGGGCAGCTCTCGCCGCCCCGGCGCATCGGCTCACTCGATGAGCTTACGAGTTGGTGCCCGACTTCTTGTCGTCGTCTTTGACTTCCTCGAAGTCGGCGTCGACGACGTCATCGTCGCCGGACTGCTGCGACTGCTGGCCGCCGGCGGCCTGCTCGCCTTCGGCGCCTTCTTCGCCCTGGCCGTAAGCCTTCTGCATGATCGGGGCCGAGGCCTCCGACAGCTTCTGCGTCTTGGCTTCGATCTCGTCCTTGTCGTCGCCTTCGAGTGCGGTGCGCAGCTCGGCGATGGCATCATCAACCGGCTTTTTCTCGTCCTCGGAGATCTGGTCGGCCAGATCCTTCATGGACTTCTCGATGCCGTGGATGAGGCCGTCGGCCTGGTTGCGCGCCGTGATCAGCTCGTTGAACTTGGCGTCTTCCTCGGCGTGCGCCTCGGCGTCCTTGACCATCTGCTCGACTTCGTCGTCGGACAGACCGGACGAAGCACGGATCTCGATGGACTGCTCCTTGCCCGTGGCCTTGTCCTTGGCCGAGACGTTCAGAATGCCGTTGGCGTCGATATCGAAGGTGACTTCGATCTGCGGCGTGCCACGCGGCGCCGGCGGGATATCCGACAGGTCGAAACGGCCCAGCGACTTGTTGCCGGAGGCCTGCTCGCGCTCGCCCTGGAGCACGTGCACCGTCACGGCCGGCTGGTTGTCTTCCGCGGTGGAGAACGTCTCCGACTTGCGGGTCGGGATGGTCGTGTTCTTGTCGATGAGCTTGGTCATCTTGCCGCCCAGGGTCTCGATACCCAGGCTGAGCGGCGTGACGTCCAGCAGCAGCACGTCCTTAGTGTCACCCGACAGCACCGAGCCCTGGATAGCGGCACCCACGGCCACAGCTTCGTCCGGGTTCACGTCCTTGCGCGGGTCACGACCGAAGAAGCTCTTGACCGCTTCCTGGACGGCCGGCATACGAGTCTGGCCGCCGACGAGAATCACGTCGTCGATGTCCGAGGCCTTCATGCCGGCGTCCTTGAGCGCCGTGCGGCACGGGTCGATGGTACGTGCGACCAGGTTCTCGACCAGGGACTCCAGCTTGGCCCGCGTCATCTTCATGTTGAGATGCTTGGGACCGTTCTGGTCGGCCGTCACGTACGGCAGATTGATCTCGGTCTGCTGCGTAGAGGACAGCTCGATCTTAGCCTTCTCGGCGGCTTCCTTGAGGCGCTGCAGGGCAAGCTTGTCCTTGCGCAGGTTCACGCCCTGGTCTTTCTCGAACTCGGCCGCGATGTGCTCGATGATCTCGTTGTCGAAGTCTTCGCCGCCCAGGAACGTGTCGCCATTGGTGGCGTGCACCTCGAACTGATGCTCGCCGTCGATCTCGGCCACTTCGATGATCGAAATATCGAACGTGCCGCCGCCCAGGTCATAGACCGCGATCTTCTTGTCGCCGCCCTTTTTATCCAGGCCGTAGGCCAATGCGGCCGCGGTCGGCTCGTTGATGATGCGCTTGACGTCCAGACCGGCGATGCGGCCGGCATCCTTGGTGGCCTGACGCTGGCTGTCATTGAAGTAGGCCGGCACCGTGATCACGGCTTCGGTGACCTTCTCGCCAAGATAATCTTCGGCGGTGGCCTTCATCTTCTGCAGCACCTTGGCCGAGATTTCCGGCGGCGCCATCTTGTCGTCGCCGACCTGCACCCAGGCGTCGCCGTTGTCGGCCTTGACGATCTGGTAAGGCACCGTGTCGATGTCCTTCTTCGTGGTCGGATCATCGAAGGTGCGTCCAATCAGCCGCTTGATGGCATATAGCGTGTTGGTCGGGTTGGTGACCGCCTGACGCTTGGCCGGGCGACCGACGAGCGTTTCTTTGTCATCGGTGAACGCGACGACCGACGGGGTAGTGCGCTCGCCTTCGGCGTTTTCGATGACTTTGGGGTTGTCGCCTTCGAGCACCGCGACACACGAGTTCGTGGTGCCAAGGTCGATACCGATAATCTTGCCCATGGCTTGTTATCCCTCTTTGAAGTCTGTTCTAGGCCTTGCGGCCGCTGAATGATGTCTGTTCGTCGATTTGGGGGAGCGGCCGATGTTTTTCAACCGACCGGAGCGGCCGGGCTAGCCCTGATCGGCCGGCTTGGCCACGGTAACCATGGCCGCGCGCAGCACGCGCCCATTAAGCGTGTAGCCCTTCTGCATCACCGCGGCCACCGAGTTGGCGGGCAGCTCATCGGTGGGCTGGGTGGACACGGCTTCGTGATATTCCGGATTGAAGGTTTCACCCTGCGGATTGATGGCCTCGATGCCCACTTTTTCCATGCTGGAAGCCAGCATGCGATGGGTCATGTCCATGCCTTCCTTGAGCTTGTCGAAGTCGCCCGCGTTGTCCTCGGCGGCTTTCAAGCCCAGCTCAAGACTGTCGCGCACGCCCAACAGCTCAGTAGCGAATTTCTCGATCGCAAACTTCTTGGCCGATTCCACGTCGCGCTGGCTGCGTTTGCGCACGTTTTCCAGCTCTGCGGCAGCCCGTACGGCCTGGTCACGATATTTTTCGGCATCGGCGCGGGCAGCCTCGAGTTCGGCGGCCAGCGTCTCCGCGTCCTGCTCACCGGCCAGCACTTCATCGGCCTCGGCGGCGGTTTCCACCTCGCCTTCAACCTGCGACGTGTCGTTGACTGCGGATTCGTCGACCTCGGACTTGTCGTCCGCTGCCTTGGGCTTGTCGTGTTCGCTCATGAAATCCCCGCCTTTTAATGTGTTTCAGCGTGAACGGCGATGATCTGCATCATCCCATTGCTCGACACGACACAGAATTGGGCTCGCCACCGGCTTTTCAAGACGTGCTTCCGAAGGCCAGCGCGCATTCGAGACGACGACGTATGCGAGCGCCTGTATCGCGCACCGGCATTGAAATCCGACGCCCGACAGTGAATGCTTGTGCCACCCATACGGTGCCCCTGCGTGCATTTTCCATGACCGACCTCCGGGCCCAGACGTCAGACGCGTCTTTCGACACCATCGGCGTCTTTGCCAAACGCCACGACGACGGCGTGGCCGCCACCTTGGCCGCCCTTACGGCGGATCTGACGGCGCGCGGCAAGACCGTCCTCATCGACGATCATCACGACGCCAGCGGTTATCCGGTTACGCCCTGTGCCCGTGAAGCGCTCGGAGAGGCCTGTGATCTGATCGTCGTGGTCGGCGGCGACGGCACCCTGCTGGATGCCGGACGCGCCGTCGCCGCGTCGGGCACGCCGCTCTTGGGCATCAACCTCGGCCGTCTCGGCTTCATGGTGGACGTACTGCCGTCTGACATGAGTAGCACCTTCGACGACGTGTTTGCCGGCAACTACATCGCCGAGTCGCGTCTCATGCTCTCGGCATGGGTCAAGCGCGGCGGCGCGATCGTCCACGAGGCGCCGCTACCGGCCATCAACGAATGCGTCATCCGTAACCAGGCGTTCGCGCGCGTGCTGGATTTCGACACGTACATGAACGGCGATTTCATCAGCCATCACCGCGCCGACGGTATGGTGGTGGCCACGCCCACCGGCTCGACGGCGTATGCGCTATCGGGCGGCGGCCCGGTACTACATCCGGGACTCAACGCGCTCGCGCTCGTGCCGATCTGTCCGCACACGCTCTCCGACCGGCCGTTAATCGTCGACGGCGATCACCAGATCGAGATTCATATCGCCGACTCGCTGGACGGCAATGCACTGTTCACCAGCGACGGCCAGGTCTCACGCGCCCTGGACGCCGGCGACAGCGTGGTGATCGCCCGCGCCGATCACGATCTGGCCTTGATCCATCCGCCGGGCTACGACTACTTCAATATCCTGCGCAACAAACTGCATTGGGGCCGCGGCCAGAGTATCCCCAGCCTGTAGAACACCGTCGTTCCACTTAGACGGCCGGGCCTTGCGCTTTGCAACCGCTTCTGATGTAAGCTGTACTTTCGTACAGTTCATTGGCGAGCGGCGTGTCATGCTGGCAGAAATCTCTATTCGCGACTTTGCCATCATCGATCGGCTATCGGTCGAGTTCGGGCACGGCATGACCGTGCTTTCCGGGGAAACCGGCGCCGGCAAGTCGATTCTCATCGATGCCTTGAATCTCATCCTCGGCGAGCGAGCCGACGGCGGTGCGGTTCGAGACGGCGCCGAGCGTTCGGATATCACGGCACGCTTCACGCTGGGGGACGCGCCGGCCGCCAACGCCTGGCTGGCCGAGCGCGAGCTCGACGCCGACGACGAGTGCGTCATCCGTCGGGTCGTGGCTCGAGAAGGACGCAGCCGGGCCTGGGTCAACGGTACGCCCATGCCCGTGCGAGAGCTCAAGACCCTGGGGCGCCTGCTGGTGGATATCCACGGCCAACACGCGCAGCAGTCGCTCCTGGGCCGCGATGCGCAGCGCGACCTGCTTGATGCCTACGGCGAGCACGCGCCGCTGCAGACCGCGGTCGCCGAGGCGGCACGCACGCTCCGCGACACCCGCCGCTCGATCGCGCGTATCGAGCAGCGCGACGGCGACGGGGACAGCCGGATCGACCTGCTGCGCTATCAGGTCAACGAGCTGGAGGCGCTCGATCTCGGCGTGGACGAACTCGACGCACTAGAGGCCGAGCACAAACGCCTGGCCAGCGCCGAGCGGCTGATCGGCGACGGCCAGCGCGCCCTGGCCCTGCTGTACGAAGCCGAAGACGGCGCGGCCGCCGAGCGTCTGGGGGCCGCCGAACGGCTGGTCGGCGAGCTGGCCGGCATCGACACCGGCTTCGAGGCCACTCTGGAACTGGTGGCCAGCGCGCTCATCCAGACCCAGGAGGCGGCCGACACGCTGCGGCGCCATGTCGAGAATCTGGATATCGACCCGGAGCGCTTCAACGAGGTGGAAACCCGGCTCGGCACGATCCGGGATATGGCACGCAAACACCACGTCGCCCCGTCCGAGCTGCCGGCGCTGGCCGAGCGGCTGGCGGCCGAGCTGGCCGAGCTCGAAGGCGCTGGCGAACAGCTCGCCGCGCTCAAGCAGGACGAGCACCGACAGATCACGGCCTATACCGACGCGGCGGCCGCGCTCAGCCAGGCGCGTCAGGCCGCGGCCGGCACTTTGGGCAGCGCCATCACGGATATCATCCAGACCCTGGGCATGCCCGAGGGCGAGTTCGGTGTGCGGGTACGCAGCCAGGCCAGCGATCGCATCAGCGATACCGGCACCGATCACATCGAGTTTCTGATCGCCGCCAACCCGGGCCAGAGCGCACGCCCGCTGGATCGTGTGGCCTCCGGCGGCGAGCTGTCACGAATCAGCCTGGCGATCGAAGTCATCGCCGCCAGCCGGACACGCGTGCCCACGCTGGTCTTCGACGAAGTGGATACGGGTATCGGCGGCGGCGTAGCCGAAATCGTGGGGCGCCAGCTGCGGCGACTGGGCCATGCCGGCCAGTCGCTGTGTGTCACCCACCTGCCCCAGGTCGCCGCCCAGGCCGAACATCATATGTACGTGGCCAAACAGGTCCGCGACGGTGCGACCCGCACCCGTATCGCCACACTGGATGCCACCGATCGCGTTGAAGAGCTGGCGCGAATGTTGGGCGGTGTAGAGCTGACCGAGCAGACGCGTGCCCATGCGGCCGACATGATCGAACGCGCCGCTGCACAGCCGGCATAGCGCTTCGTCGTCGGACTTGCCGAGCCCGCGTTTGGCAGCTCAAAAACGCCTGCCGTATCATGCAAGACGCAATACGGGGGCAGACACCTCCTGCCATGCCGCGACGGATCATTGGGAAGGATCGGCGGCGCACGACCGACAAGGAGCGCGATTTGCCAACCGCAATCAATCGATCCGGCCTGTTTTCGACCAAGACCGTGGCAGCCGTTGCGCTGACCGTGGGCCTGACCGGCTGCAGCCTGCCCGTGTTCTTCCGGGTGCCCGTCGTTCAGGGCAATATCGTGACCGCCGAACAGGTCGAGAAGCTCGAGCGCGGCATGACCAAGAAACAGGTCGCCTACGTGTTGGGCACCCCGCTCGTCAGCGCGCCGTTCGAGACCGACCGCTGGGATTACGTCTTCTATTACCGGAACCCGCGAGCGCATGTCCGCCAGTCTGAGCTCACGGTCTATTTCGTGAACGGCAAACTGGCCGAGCTGACCGGTGAGCAGGAATACGAAGCCGCCATGCTCAAGATGGGCGATCAACCCGAGGGCGACGACGACGCACAGCTCCCCGGCGGCACCAGCTCGACCGGCGACGTTCTGGGCGTGGGCGCGATTCCCGGCGTACCGCTTCCTACGGGCAGCTCGGGCGCGAACACACAGCCGGACAGCCTGGACAGCGAAGGCGCCAACGACGAAGCCGACAACGCGGAGTACGTGCCCGAGCGTGCCGTGCCCCGGAACGAACAGCCCAACGATATGACCCGTGATGGCGGCGCACCGCCGCTGCCTGGGCAGTCGGGAATCTAGTCCTCGGCGCGGCTCTGCCGCGCTCGCGTGGCGCGATCACGCCGCGCGGTCTTGGGGTCGATCTCCAGAGGGCGTAGCAAATCGATACGGGCGTTGTCGCTCGCCGCCGCGTTGCCGTTGATGCGTCGCCCGTAGGTGCCATAGGCCGAGGGCCATCGGCCGGTGGCCTCAAAACACACGCGATCAAGCCCTGAAGCGGCGACGGCCGCGGCCACCGTCATCGCTGGCGTCGTTTCCACGCTTGCGCGATGACAGTGCGATGGCAGCGCCAGCACAACCTCTATCCGGGCTGTCTCGTGAGCCTGCTCGGTCATGGCACATCACTCCAGAAGCGTTGTAGTACATCGATAAGGCCCAAGCCCTCAACAGCCACAACGATCAACGCCAGGCGTACGGGGTGGCGCACCAAGCCGTGCCAAAGGGCCGTCACTGCTCGGCCCGACCCCAGGTGCAGCTGATGTGGATCAATGCCGATCGCCATAAGCGTGGCAAGCAACAAGGCGGCCAGCGGAAACACGATATCGCTGGCGGCCACCGTCAATAGATCAGCAATACGCGGAGGCTGGCCCACCGCGCCGCCGAAATCGTGTTGTATCCAGAGCCCGATGATCAACAGCACGCCGGCGACTGCCGTGCTGGCGCGCGTGCGCGATATCCGCCGTAATCGTGTTACGGCCTGCACGAGCATTTCGAACAAGACGAGTGCCGTCGTGAGTGCCAGCAGCAAGGCCCCAATAAAAAACAGCATGGGCGCCATACGGCCGGGCAGCGCCGTCGGAACGTGCGCCAAAAGCCCTGAGACGCCGGACAACTGCACGCGCGTTGGCGCGTCGAACATGACCGGCCAAGCCATACAACTTGCCGCGCCGATCAGCATGACACCGGCCACGATACCCGCAGCCGGGCCGAGCGCCGCGGCGCGCGGCCGTCTTTGTTGGCCAAGAACCAACGCCAGACCGCTACCGAGCGCTAGCGCATGAAACGCCTGAACCAGCGCCTGACAGACGCCGTCCAGCCCGATCGGCCCGAAGGATAGCAACGGGTTTGTATCAACGCGGTCCGGCATACCCACGAGCGCCATAACCGCCATACCGATCAGTCCGGTCAAAAACAGAGCACTGCTCAACAGGGCGCTCAGGTAGCGCGGTTTTGACAAAACGGCCGCGATAACGAGCACGATCCAAAACAATAAAAGCCAGCCCAGCCCGCGCTCGGGCTGATGCACCAACGCCGAAAGTGCCTCGGCGCCGGCCGAGGTGTCGCGCCCGGCAAGCCAGCCCCCGACCGCACGCCCCGTATACGCCAGCAACCAACTGGCAATCACGCCGTAAACGGCCAGCAGCGCCGCCACGCCGGCCAGCCAGGCAAACCCAACGGCCTTGAACACCGGTGCCCAGACGCCTGGCGCCCACCAAGCCAAAAGCGAGGCGAGATCACGGCGCTGGCCCCGAGCCAGCATCAACTGGCCGGCCAGAAGCGGCCATCCCACGAGCACTAGCGCAGCCACATACAGCACGAGAAACGTCGCGCCGCCGTATTGCGCGGCCAGATACGGCAGGCGCCAGAGACCGCCGACGCCGGTGACCGCCATGACAAGACCGGGCACGAGCCAGAGATCCGAGCGCGCCAGCCGGCTAACGATAGACACAGAAGCAGGCATGACGCGCAGCTTGCCTCTAGCGCTATACTAAGTCCATATGAGTAAGGCTAAAGACAACAAGACATCGGGCGGCTCCACCATCGCGCTCAACCGGCGTGCCCGCCACGATTATTTTCTGGAAGACAAGTTCGAGGCCGGCCTGGTGCTCGAAGGCTGGGAGGTGAAATCGCTTCGGGCGGGCAAAGGCCGGGTGGCCGAAGCCTACGTGCTGATGAAAGACGGCGAAGCCTTTCTACTGGGCAGTCATATACAGCCGCTGGAATCGGCCTCAACCCACGTCCTGGCCGATGCGACCCGCACCCGCAAGCTGCTTCTCCATGAGCGCGAGCTGGCCTCGCTCATCGGCGCGACCGAGCAGAAAGGCTATACCATCGTGCCGACGGCCATGTACTGGCGACGCGGCAAGGCCAAGCTGGAGATTGCCCTGGCCAAAGGCAAGGCCAAGTACGATAAGCGCCAGACCAAAAAGACCCAAGACTGGCAGCGCCGCAAGGCCCAGATCATGCGCAGCGACGGATAGCCGATACAAAATTTGCCGCTCGACGCGGCAACAGGCGTGTTAAACTATGCGCTTAGCTTTCGGGGGCGACATGGCTTCGACGCGGATGTCAAAACCCAAGGTGCATGCCGAGGTTGCAATCTTCCTCGTTAATCCGGTTGCAACTTAAGCTAGTTGCGAACGACGACAACTACGCACTAGCGGCTTAAACCCCGCTAGCGTCCGCCTGGTGAGTGTCTGTGCTCCCAGCCACGGATGTCATATTACATAGACTCGCGGTAAAGCCCCGTTTCGGGCTGATCCGTTAAGAACAAACGAAGCTACGCGCAGGTTGTCCCTTTTCGTCGGGTAGCCTGCGCCGACAACTAAAGACGAAATAAGCATGTAGATCCGAGGGTTGAGAATCCGCGGACGCGGGTTCGATTCCCGCCGCCTCCACCACCCAAAGCCCCTGCCGGCGTGCCGACAGGGGCTTTTTCAGTTCAAGGTCAATGCGTGCTCGATGCCATCACATCAGGCGATAGAGCATGAATACAGCGATGACCAGCATGGCAACAGCGAATACGCGTTGAAGCTGGTGCCCGGCCAGGTGGCCGGCAGCGAGCCGCCCAAGCGTCATGCCGATGAGACCGCCGGCGATAAATCCGACGGCGATGCCTGGGTCGAACACGCGGCCGGCCGCAAGGGTTGAAGCCACACCCGACAAGCCGATCGCGGCGATGACGAACAAAGACGTCGCCACCGCGCGATGGATACCCATCTCAGTGACCCAGACCAGCGCCGGGACGATCAGAAAACCACCACCGACGCCGAAGAATCCGGCGCCCACCCCGACGAGCAGGCCAACTGCCAGCAGCGCAGCACTACAAGGCGCATTCAGCCGAAGACGCCCATCTGTGGCATAGCGACAGACCGTGCCGCTGTCGCGCCCGGCCTCGGCGGACACTCGGGCCCGCACCACGCGGCTGTCGTCAGGCGCACGTGAGGCACGAACAAGCATGCGAGCGGCCACGCCGATCATCAGGCAGGCAAATGCGGCCAGCGTAACCGGCTCGGCGACGCGATCGCCCAGCCACACGCCAGCCGGTGCAGCGACCATGCCGGCGCCAGCAAAGATCAGACCGGCGCGCCACTCGATCACCCCGCGTCGAGCCGCCTGGATCACACCCGACGCCGCCGTCAGCGACACAGCCACCAACGACAGACCGATCGCCTCACGCGGGGCGACGCCCAGGCCATAGATCAACAAGGGCACAGCAAAAATCGAGCCGCCACCCCCGGTCAGGCCAAGAGCGGCCCCGACGAGCGTGCCGAAGAGCAGGCTCAGCATGAACTGCCTCGAAAACGATCAACCAACCGCGACGCCAAAATTCACTCTAGTTATTTTGATATTCCAAATAGAATGGTACGACCGGTTGTGCAGCGCTTCAATCGGCCGTTTAGCGTGCGGCCGCCGGCTTGATGACGTGTCTTTTGGCCGATACCGGCGGCTCGTCGACAAGCCACGTGCGCCGAAAGGCGCGAGTCGTGGTCATAATGGGGCGTCGGCCAAGCGTTATCCTCTATGACCGAAACCAACGTCATTCTCTTTGTCGTGGGGCTGATCCTGTTCTTGAGCGTGCTCGCCAGCGCGCTCGCACGGTTCGGTCCGCCGCTGCTGCTGATCTTTCTGGTCTGCGGCATGTTGGCCGGTAACGACGGCATCGGACAGATCGGCTTTTCCAACGTGCCGGTCACCTACTTCATCGCCAATCTGGCGCTGGCGATCATTCTGCTCGACGGCGGCCTGCGCACGCCCTTCAAGTCGTTTCGTGTCGGCCTGCAACCGGCGCTGTCGCTGGCCACCATCGGCGTGTTGATATCGGCCTCGCTGGCCGGCGCGTTCATCGCGGTCGTTCTCGAAGTCAGCTGGCGCTATGGCTTGCTGCTTGGCGCGATCGTGGCCAGCACCGACGCTGCGGCCGTTTTCTCACAGCTGCGTAGTACGGGGGTGGCGCTTAACGAGCGGGTCTCAGCCACGCTGGAGATCGAGTCGGGCACCAACGATCCGATGGCCATCTTTCTGGTCACGTTCTTGATGACGGCCATCGGCAACGACGCGCCGTTTGATGTGGCCAGCATCGCGACCGAGCTCGTCCAGCAGTTCGGTATCGGAATCGTCGGCGGGCTGACGCTGGGCTACGGCCTGGCCTGGCTGGTGGCCCGTATCCCGCTGGTCGAAGGCCTGTATGCGCTGTTGATCGCTTCCGGTGGTGTGATGGCGTTCACCGCGATCAACCAGCTCGGCGGCAGCGGGTTTCTGGGCATCTATCTGGTCGGGCTGGTGATCGGCAATCAGCGCAACCAGGCCACGGAACATGTATTTCGCGTGATGGACGGGCTGGCATGGCTGGCCCAGGCCGGCATGTTCTTGCTGCTGGGCCTGCTGGTCAATCCAACCCAGATCTGGGCCGACGCGATCCCGGCGTTCGCGATCGCCCTATTCCTGATCTTTGTGGCACGCCCGGCCGCCGTATGGGTCAGCCTACTGCCGTTTCGGTTTCCGCTTCGCGAGCAGACGTTCATTGCCTGGGTCGGTCTGCGGGGCGCGGTGCCCATCGTACTGGCTCTGTTTCCGTTGATGGCCGGCCTGCCGGAGGCCCAGTTCCTGTTCGACATCGCCTTCGCGGTGGTGCTGCTGTCACTGATCATCCAGGGGACGTCGCTTGGCGGTATGGCCCGTTTGTTGAAGCTGGAGGTGCCGCCCGAGCCCACGCCGGATGCGGTGTTCGCTCTGGAAGGCGTGCGCGGCTCCGACTATCAGCTGGTGGCCTGTCGAATACATAACGCGTCCGCGATGTCCGGCGCTGACGAACAGGCGCTTCAACGCATGGCCGATATCCGGGTCGCCGCGGTCGCGCGGCGCGGGCGGCTGATCCTGCCCAAGCCCGGCTTTCGCTTTGCGCTCGACGATTTGGTCTATCTCATCGCTCCCGCGCCGCTACAAACCGAGCTGGCTCGCCTGTTTCAGGGCGAGACACGAGACCCCGTGACCCAGCCTAACCGATTCTTCGGTCCGTTCATGATCCACGCAGAAGCGCCCGCGAGAGACTTCGCAGCGCTCTACGAGGTTGAACTCGAAGAGGCCGAAGCCAACCTGAGCGTCGGTCGGCTGGTACGGCGGCGCCTGCGCCGTCGCCCGGTCACCGGCGATGAAATACGGCTCGGTGCAGCCCGCCTGATCGTTCGCGAGCTGGAAGACGGGGTGATCTCGGAGCTGGGCTTGGCGTTTGGGCCGACGCCAGCTGACGCGGAGCGCGAGGCAGAACAGATATAGAGACGCCGGAAAGCGCGTGAGGGCTCAGCGCTGGCGCGGTCGGTTGGCACCGCCGAAGCTGTGCCCCTCGGCCAGACAATAGGCCAGCCATTTGTTGAGCAACAAATTCCGCGGCCATTGCTCGGACAATACGTCTTCATCGATGTTCGGCACGCCGGCCAGCGCGGCATAGCGCGAGCGGGCGTCGCAGTAGATCGCCTCGGCTAGCTCGGCGTCGCGATACACACGCAGCGTGATATCCGGGTCCGGCCGGGCGGCCTCGCCCTCGCCGAACCAGTAGGTCAGGTTCAGCGTTGTGGTATAGCGACAGCGCTCGATAACCCGCAGATGCAGCGTGGCCTGGCTGCCCACCGAGCGCGCGTGCTCGAACGGCAGATCGAGCTCGGGCGCCAGCCGTTCAAAACGCCGAAAGTTGCTTTCATAAAGCCCCATCAGGCCCGTGAAGCTCCGCGGCTCGGCGCCGGCCAGCCAGTGATTTGCTTTGAGTCTGGGCATTCCGGAAATATACGGCAGCTGCCCGGCTTTTCAAACGCCGTCGGGCAGCCGGTCAAAGCTGTGCCCCGTGTCTAGAACGAGCGCCGGCGCAGCCCGCGGTCTTGCATGATGACCGCAGCCACCTCTTCGATCGAGCGATTGGTCGTTTCCACGAAGGGGATACGATGGCGCTTGTAGAGCGACTCCGCCTGACGCAGCTCGTAGCTGACCTGGCCCATGGCCGCATACTGGCTGCCCCGGCGGCGCTCGCTGCGGATCTGGTGGAGTCGATCCGCCCCGATATATAACCCGTAGAGCTTGTCCCGATGCGGCGCCAGTGCGGGCGGCAGATGCCGAGACTCGAACTCATCCTCGGTCAACGGATAGTTGGCCGCGAAGATGCCGTGCTGCATGGCCATATAGATACAGACTGGTGTCTTGCCGCAACGCGAGGGCGCCATCAGGATCACTTCGGCCTTGGCATAGCCGTTCTCGCCCACCCCGTCGTCGTGGGTCAGCGCAAAGTTCATGGCCTCGATGCGCGACTCGTAGACCGCCTGGTCGGCAATGCCGTGGGCACGCCCCATCTGATGCGACGACTTGGCCTCAAGCGCGGCTTCGAGCTGTGGCACAAACGCATCGAACAGATCCAGAAAGACGACATTGCCCTCCCGCAGGATCTCGCGTACCTCATCCGAGACCGTGGTCGAGAACACGATCGGGCGCGTGCCCAGCGTTCGCCCGGTGTGCTCGATATATTCCAGCGCCTGGCGGGCCTTGTCGGCTGAGTTGATAAACGGCAGCGTCGACTGACGAAACTGACGCTCGTCGAACTGCGTGAGCAGCGTGGCCCCCAGCGTTTCCGCCGTGATGCCGGTCCGGTCGGAAACGAAGAAGACCGGCCGCTGGCCCGTGTCGTTTGTGTTATTCATGACGGCATGGTGCCGGGAATGCCCGGTGGCGTCGATTGCCTGAGGTAGACGGTTTGTATCGGTTACCACCGGGATCGTTCCCATGCGGGCACTGCCACGGCTCTGTGTAGAATGCGGACCCGATATTTTTAGATCGTCAGAGGAAGCCTCGCGTGAACAACTCGCATGTGGTCTGGTTCAGCCAGCTCGGGATGAACGACGTCGAATCGGTCGGCGGCAAGAACGCCTCGCTCGGCGAAATGATCAGCCATCTGGCGGATGCCGGTGTGTCGGTCCCGGACGGATTTGCCACCACGGCCGATGCCTATCGCGAGTTTCTGGCCCACGGACATCTTGCCGACAAGATCAACGCCGCACTCGACGCACTCGACGTAGACGATGTTGACGCGCTGGTCGCCACCGGCGAGAAGATTCGTAACTGGGTGATCGAGCATCCGTTCCCGCCGGCGCTGGAAGCCGCTATCCGCGAGTCGTTCGAGACGTTGGCCGACGGTCATGAGGATATCGCCGTGGCCGTACGCAGCTCGGCCACCGCCGAGGATCTGCCCGATGCCTCCTTCGCCGGCCAACAGGAGACGTTTCTCAACGTCCGCGGCCTCGACAACATCATGCTGGCGATCAAGGACGTCTTCGCGTCCTTGTTCAACGACCGGGCGATCTCCTATCGCGTGCATAAGGGCTTTGCGCACGACCAGGTGGCGCTTTCCGCCGGTATCCAGCGCATGGTGCGCTCGGACACCGGTGCGTCCGGCGTCATGTTCACGATCGATACCGAATCCGGTTTCGACAAGGTGGTCTTCATCACCAGCTCGTGGGGCCTGGGGGAGGCCGTGGTCCAGGGCGCGGTCAACCCGGATGAGTTCTATGTCTATAAGGACAACATCGATGCCGGGCGACCCGCGATTCTGCGTCGGGTGAAAGGCGGCAAGGCCATCAAGATGATCTATACGGCCGATCGCTCCCACGGCAAGACCACCGAGTTCGTCGACGTCGACGCCGCCGATCAGGCCAAGTTCTCCATTACCGGCGAGGACGCCGAAGCACTAGCGGCCCAGGCGCTGATCATCGAGCGCCACTACGGCCGGCCTATGGATATCGAATGGGGCAAGGACGGCGAGACCGGCCAGCTGTTCATCCTGCAGGCCCGCCCAGAGACCGTGAAGTCCAACGCCACCACGCTCGAGCGCTACCAGCTCGATTCCAGCGGCCACGACGTGTTGGTCGAAGGCCGCTCGATCGGCCAGCGCGTGGGCGCTGGGCGCGTGCGTAACGTCGCCTCGATCAAGGAAATGAACAAGGTCGAGGACGGCGACATCTTGGTCACCGACATGACCGACCCGGACTGGGAACCGGTCATGAAGCGCGCCGCGGCCATCGTCACCAACCGCGGCGGGCGTACCTGTCACGCGGCCATCATTGCCCGCGAGCTGGGTATTCCGGCCGTGGTGGGCACCGGGGATGCCACCGAGCGCCTGACCGACAAGGCCCGTGTCACGGTGTCCTGTGCCGAGGGCGATACCGGCTATGTCTATGACGGCATCATCGACTTCAATGTCGACGAAGTCTCGCTGGACAAGATGCCCGAGATCGGCACCAAGATCATGATGAACGTCGGCAACCCCGAGCGGGCCTTCGATTTCGCCGGCATTCCGAACGCCGGCGTCGGTCTGGCACGGCTGGAATTTATCATCAACCGCCAGATCGGCGTGCACCCGCGGGCCCTGCTGGAATACGACGACCAGCCGGACGAGCTCAAACGCCAGATCGATGCCCATATCGCCGGCTACAACAGCCCGCGAGAGTTCTATGTGGACCGGCTGGTCGAAGGCATCTCCACGCTGGCTGCGGCCTTCCATCCCAAGCCGGTGATCGTGCGCCTGTCGGACTTCAAGTCCAACGAGTACGCCAACCTGCTGGGCGGCGAAGCCTACGAGCCGGAAGAAGAAAACCCGATGATTGGCTGGCGCGGCGCCTCACGCTATCTGGCCGAGGATTTCAAGGCCTGCTTCGAGCTGGAATTGGAAGCCATGAAGCGCGTCAGAGGCGACATGGGGCTGACCAACGTCCAGATCATGATTCCCTTCGTGCGCACGCTGGGCGAGGCCAAAGGGGTATCCGAACTGCTCGAATCCCACGGCTTCAAGCGCGGCGAGAACGATCTGAAAGTGATCATGATGTGCGAGCTGCCCAGTAACGCGGTGCTGGCCGACGAATTCCTCGAGTATTTCGACGGCTTCTCGATCGGCTCCAACGATATGACGCAGCTCTCGCTGGGCCTGGATCGCGACTCGGGGCTGATCAGCCATCTGTTCGACGAGCGCGACCCGGCGATCAAGATCATGCTCGAAAAAGCCATCTCGGCCTGCAAGCGCAATAACAAATACGTAGGGATCTGCGGGCAGGGACCGTCCGACTACCCGGACCTGGCCAAGTGGCTACTTGAACAGGGCATCGAGTCCATGTCGCTGAACCCAGACACGGTGGTTTCGACCTGGCTGTATCTCGCCGGGAAAAAAGTCTGAGCCGCCTGACGCGCCTGTTGGGCGATAGGCCCCGATCCGACCTGCCCGCGGCGCCGACCGATCACTTCGACGGTCGGCGTTTTATCTATTACGGCCGCAAGCAGGCCCCGTGTCGCCAGCGTGATCTATGGCGCTGGCTACTGACCCGACAGCTCACGCTGTCGCCCTGGCGCCCGGCACCGCAGGAGGCGCCCGGCCGTCCCGCCGAGCGCTGCCAGGCCGCGACCATCACCTGGATCGGCCACGCCACCGCGTTGATTCAGGTCGACGGCTTGAACGTGCTGACCGACCCGGTCTTTGGCGATACCGTCAGCCCGATTCCCGGCCTGGGCCCGCGACGCGCGCATCCGCCCGGCATCGCGTATGCCGATCTGCCACCGATCGACGTGGTGCTGATCAGCCATGCCCACTACGATCATCTGGAGGCGGACACGATTCGCGCGATGGCGCGTGACCACGCGCCCCGCTTTGTAGCCGGGCGGGGCCTGCACGACTGGCTGATCGCCCGCGGCGCGCCGCGCGTTACCACGCTGGACTGGTGGCAGTCATGTAACGCCGCCGGCTTGCGCGTAACGGCCACGCCGGCCCAGCACTGGTCGCGGCGTGGCCTGTTTGATCGCAACCGCACGCTCTGGTGTGGCTACGTGCTCGAAGCCGCCGGCCAGACGCTCTATTTCGCCGGCGACACCGGCTACGACCCAGCGCTGTTTTCTTCCATTGCGGATCGCTGGCCGGCAATTGATTGCGCCCTGCTGCCGATCGGCGCCTATGAGCCGCGTCGCTTCATGCAGCCGCAACACATGAACCCGAGCGAAGCGGTCAACGCGTTTCGCAAGCTACAGGCGGCCAGCGCCATCGGTATTCACTTCGGTACATTCCGCCTGACCGATGAGGCCCGTGAGCAGCCGGCCGAGGATTTGGCCGCGGCGTTGTCCGAAGAAGAAGCGGCGCGTTTCATCGTGCCGCGTTTCGGCCGGGCGATTATCCCGACCGAGCGGGTCGAGCCGCGTTAGCGCTGACGCGCTTCACCGATGGGTACGCCCTGCTCGACCAGTGCGGCATGCAGCGCATCGAAAGCGGCAGCGGCCACGTCTGGCGTACCGCTCACACCGAACTCGATCGCCCGGCGACCGTCGGCCGCGGGCAGGCAGGCAATACGCGCCGCCGGATGGGCGTCCATTACGCCCTGCATCAGCTCGATCAGCGCGCTTTCGGGCGTATCAAAAACCTCGAGTAGAAACTCCACGCGCCGCTCTTGGCTCTGGAGGCCGGCGTAGTGGGTATCCAGCACCCACTCGATCATCGGCCAAGCCATATTGGGAAAGCCCGGTACGAAGTGATGATGGCCCAAGGAGAATCCGGGCACCTGATTGACGGGGTTGGGGATGACCGCCGCGCCTTCAGGCCACTCCACCATATGGATACGCTGCGGATAGACCGCCTCGCCCCATTTGTCCTCGAGGATGGCCCGGCCTTTGGCGTTGAACTCGAGCGCTACGCCAGCGGCTGCAGCCGCACATTGACGCGTGCGGTCGTCCGGCGTGGCACCGATGCCGCCAAAACTGAACACGATATCCGGGGTGTTGATCGTCTCACCCAGCGTGCGTGTCAGAAGATCGGCGTCGTCGCCCACCATGCGCGCCCAGGCCAACTCCATACCTCGCGCAGACAGCCGCTCGATAACCGCCGGCATATGCTTGTCGGCTCGCTTGCCGGAGAGCAGTTCGTCACCGATCAGCAGGATGCCGATACGGCGAGGCGTAGAAGGCTGTGTCATAGAAGGCGGCTACGTGCTGTGCATGAAAAAGGCCGGCGTGATGCCGGCCTTCGTTACCTGCGCTTGGCAGCCTACGAGTCGCTGCCGGCGCTGGCGTTTTCTAGCATGGTCTTCAATTCGCCCGACTGGAACAGGTCGATGATGATATCCGATCCGCCGACCAGCTCGCCGCTGACGAACAACTGCGGGATGGTGGGCCAGTTGGAGTAGATCTTCACGCCCTGACGATAGATCTCTTCGTCGTCGAACACGTTGACCGCCTTGAAGGCCACGCCGCAGGCCTTAAGCGCTTCTGCGCTGCGCGCCGAGAACCCGCACTGCGGAAAGTCGGGCGTGCCTTTCATGTACAACACGACCGGATTGGTCTCGACTTCGTTCTTGATGACTTCCATGGCCTTGGCACTCATCAGCGAATCCTTTTCGGCTGGCATGTTTGAACAGTGTGCAATATAGGAGCGATACGCGCGTGATCAACCCCGCGCTAGGGCCTGTTGAGGTTTCATGCGAGTCCGCGCCAAGCGCTGTTTTGCGGCAAGACGAGGCGTAGCCCTTGCCGCGCGGTCATTCTGCGCAAGAAGGCTAGAACGCTGGATTGCCGCAAAACAGCGCTTGTCCCGAAGGGTTGGGCCGCCCATAGAAAATTTACTAGGGGCGCCCTG
>MDSW01080584.1_pt1 | contig 32079 bp, 13 predicted proteins | sample 811171 | NCBI WGS metagenome assembly MDSW01 (sample SAMN05326641, study PRJNA326480) | marine metagenome | isolation source: seawater | place: Atlantic Ocean: North West | collected 2012 | reverse complement strand
GCCGCGGGGGCTTCATCCTCGGCCGCGGGGGCTTCATCCTCGGCCGCGGGGGCTTCATCCTCGGCCGCGGGGGCTTCTTCGGCCGCGGGCGCATCCTCGGCCGCGGGCGCATCCTCCGCCGCGGGCGCATCCTCGGTCACCGCGGGCTCTTCCGCCGCGGCGGGCTCTTCCGCCGCGGCGGGCTCTTCCGCCGCGGCGTCCTCCGCGGGCGCGGGAGATTCTTCGGGCGCGGCTTCCTCCGCGGCGGGAGCTTCCGCCTCCGCGGGCGCGGCCTCGGTCTCGGCTTCGGCGGCGGGGGCCTCGGCCTCGGCCTCGGCCTCGGCGGGGGGTACGGTCTCGGGCTCGTCGGACATCGCGATGTCCTCTGCGCGGTGCGGGGGGATCTGTCGTGGTCGCGATTCGATTCGGGCCAACGGCCGTTTTTCGCGCGGCGTTGACCTTTTGAGATGTACTCGTACTCTATGTGTATTTAGTTAACGTGCGATGTACGCTTCAGGCAGCGCCGGCTGCCGGCCGGACGCACATCGAGGCTTTCGATCTCGCGCAGCGGCGTTCGCGACTCCCGAGGAATGAATCGCCGCCAGTCGCGAGACGCGCGTCGGCGGCGCTCCGCATGGCGACGCCACCCTTCGCAGCCGCGCTCGCGGCGCTGGCGTCGCCTCACTCCACCCCGGAGACACGCGCGGACGCGGAGCGCGTCGTCACCGCGGCGACGGAGGACCCCGGCGTCGTCCTCGCGCTCGCCGCCGCGCTCGCCGCCGCCGAGGCGAGTCCCGCGGAGCGGCACCTCGCGGCGGTGCTCCTGTCCACCGCGGCGGGGAAGCACTGGCGCGCGCTGGACGAGGACGCGCGATCGCGCGTGCGTCGCGGCGTCCTCGCCGCGCTCGCGTCGACGGAGAGCCCCGCAGAGCTCAGAGCGCTCGCGCACGCCGCGGACGTCGTCGCGCAGGCGTCCGCGGGCGGCTGGACCGAACTCCTCCCCGCGCTCGCGGACGCGTCGTCGTCCGCGGTGGACGCGCACCGCGAGGCGTCGATCGTCCTCCTGGGGAACCTCGTCGAGAGCATGGGCGCGCATCTGCACGAGCATCACGCCGCGCTGGCGTCGAGGTTCGCGCGCGCGGCGAGCGGAGATCCGTGCCGCCGCGTGCGAGACGCCGCCGTCGCCGCGTGCGCGCAGCTGGCGACCGCGCTGACGGAGCGAGGGGACTTTCCGCTCCTCGCGTCCATCGCGCCGTCGATCGTGGCGTGCTTGATCGACGCCGCGAGGAACCAGGTCGCGGCGAAGGACGACGACGCGCTCGCGGCGGCGTTGAACGCGCTCGCGTCGGTCACGTCGTCGTGCTCCGTCGACGCGATTTTCGGCGACGACGCCGCGTTGGCGACGCCGGCGGCGGAGATCGCGCTCGCGGTCGCCGCGGACGCGACGCGGCGCGACGGCGCCGCGAGAGGCCCCGCGTTCGAGGTCCTGAGCGCGCTCGCGATGAAACACGGGGAGCTGATCGATCGGACGGACGGATCCGGAGCCGGTGCCGGATCGATCGCCGCGCGGATCCTCGCGTTTCTCGTCGCCGACGCCGGCTCCGCGGACGCGCGCGCGACGCTCAGACAGTTCGCGCTGCATCTCCCCCCGGCGACGGTGCTTCCGGTCGTCGTGGCGCCGCTTCTCGCCGCGAGCGACTCCGGCGCGGTCCCGACGCCCGGGCAACTCGCCGCGCTGGCGGCGGCGGCGGAGGGGTGCGCGTGCGACGTCGCCGAGGACGACGTCATGCCGCGCGCGTTGGACGCGCTGAGCGCAGGAATGACGTCCGGGGACGCGCGCACGATGACCGCCGCGGCGGAGGCGTTCGCGGAGATGGCCGAGCACGCCGGGCACGCGATGACGTCGTTGCACGAGACGCGCGTGGGAGCGCTGTTCGTCGACGCGATCCGCCGCGCGGTCGCCGCGGAGAGCGCGAGCGCGTCGGAGGGCGGCGGCGGCGGCGGCGGCGGCGAGACGGAGGCGGAGGCGTTCGCGCGCGCGGCGCACGACGCCGCGGCGAGTCTGTGCGACAACTACTCGAACGAGGAGCTCGCGCCGTTTCTCGAGCCGCTCGTGAGCGCGCTCGTGACCGGCGCGACGAACGTCGGCGCGTGCGCGATGGCGAGAGCGCGGTGCCTCGCGTCGCTCGCGTGCGTCGCCCGAGCGGCGGCGTTTGATTTTGAGCCGTTCGCGCCCGGGACGTTGCGCGCGCTCGCGTCGCTCGCCGGCGCGGAGGCTTCCGGCGGCGCGCCCGTGGACTCGCTGAAACGCCTCGCCGTCGTCGAGGGCGCCGCCGCGGTCAGAGCGAGAGCGCTCGCGGCGATGGCGACGATCGTCGCCGCGGTCGGCGAAGACGCCGCGCCCGCCGGCGCCGTCGACGCGTTGTTGGACGCCGCGACGAAGGGCGTCTCCGACCAGGGCGGCGACGACGCCTCGTCCACGATGCGCGAGTGCTCGCTTCGGTGCTTCGGGCGGCTCGCGGTGGTGTTGGAGGGGAGGCTATCGCCGTGGCTCCCCGGCGCGACGCGCGCGGCGGCGAACGCTCTGGTCGCGGCGAGAGCGAACGCGAGCGTCGGCGGCGGGAGGCACGGACGCGCCGCGGTCACGACGGGCGGCGTCACGGAAGCGCAAGCCGCTGCGGAGACGTTGGGCGCGTTCGTGAACTCGTGCGGCGCGAGCGTGGTGCCTTTGATGCCGTCGATTCTCTCCGCGCTCGCGTCCGCGGTCGAGCCGACGAACGCGGCAGCTTTGCGAACCGCGGCGGCGCGCGCGTTTGAGTTTTCGCTGCACCCGTTCGACGCCGAGGACCCGGAGGCGGGTCCGACGCGAGAGACCGTCGCCGCGGCGATGCCGTTCGCGCGCGACGCGCTCGCGCTTCTTTCGCGCGTCGTGACCGAGGAGGAGGAGCCCGAGGTGGCGCTCGCGGCGGCGACGTCGCTCGAGACCGTGATCGAGCGCGTCAAACGGTTGGCGGCGGTGTCCCCGGAGGCGGCGGCGGCGGCGACCGACGCCGCGACGGGCGCGCGGGCGGCGGCGCAGGCTGTTCTCGATGGCGCGACCGCGTGCCAGGCCGAGCTCGAGGAGGGCGGCGGAGGGGGGCACGAGGGAGGGGACGGCGAGGACACGGGGACGGTGTTCATGGATTTAGAAGACGAAGCGCGGCGGATCGTGAAGCTGTGCGAGAAATGATACAGATTTTTTGTAGAAGCTGTGCGAGAAATGATACAGATTTTGTTGTAGTTTCTCTCATCACAGTCTAAAAGATGGAGTCGTGTAGCTAGTCTAGACTAGTTTATATCGAGAAGATGACGTTGTTCCTCGTCAAATCGAACGTGTTCCCTCTCGACACCTCCAAGGGCACCGCCATGTTCGTCGCCTTCGCCGGGGACTTACACCGCACGATGTTCTCCGCGTGGTATTCCGCGGGTATCGGCCCCGTCGTGCCAAATTTACACCACACCGGCTCGTCCACGGTGAACCCAGCGCCGAACACGTTGACGACCGTGCCGCCGCCGCTCGTGCCCGCGGGCGGGGACAGCGACAGCACGAGCGCCTCCGCGAGAGGCTCGAAGTACGTCTGCGACCCGGTGAAGTCCTCCCCGGCGTTCGTGGACGTGTCCACGGACAACGAACGTCCGACGGCGGCGTCGGAAAACGTCGGCGTCTCGCATCGCAAAACCGCGCTCGACACGGCGCTCGCGCCGACGGTGTACGCGCCGACGCCGCCGAAGCGGCACGACAGCGCGTCTTTCCCCTTCATCGCGTCGGACCCGGAGCCGAGGAAAATCCCGCCGCCGCTGCCCGGCTGCGCGGTGTTCCCGTGGCCGTACCCCCACTGCTGGTTCGACGCGATAAAGTTCGCGCCCGCGACGGTGACGAGCGTCCCGCCGGACGCGAGCCCTGTGGGCGGGAACAAAACCTCTGGCTCGTGCGCAGCCTGGAACTCGAACACGACGCCGAACGTCGTGAAGTTCCCCGGGCCCGCGGATACTTCCACGGAGACGAACCCGACCGCGTGCGGCGGCGAGCGGCACGTCGCCGTCGTCGCGGTGACTTCCTCGCCGAGCGCGTTGGACGCGAGCACGGGGAAGAAACCGAACCGGCACGTGAAGGTCGGCTTGGCGTTGAGGTCCACCGCGGGGACGAAGTTCTTCCCGTGCACGATCACGGAGGTGCCGCCGACGCTCGGGCCGTAATTCGGCTGAAGCCCGTACACCTCGATCCGCGCGCCGTACGTGAACGTCAGAGGACCGAACGCGTGGGAAATCTCCGGGGAAAAGTCGCGCCCGTTCACGGCGACGCCGAGGCGGGGGAGATATCCGTCCCGCGACGGCGCGTGCGCGGGGGAGACGCACTCCAGGTGATTCACGCTCATGAACCCGGAGGAAACGACGACGGTGGAGCCGAACGAACACTTCAGCTGCGCGCCCGTGTCCCTGACGTCGCTCCCGGTGAGCTTCGCCGCGGTCCCGCCCTCTTCCGTGCCCCACGCCGGTTCGCTCTGCAGCGCCCGCGGCGTGCGGTGAAAGGCGATCAGCACGCCGTCCGCGCTCCACGCGTTCGGGTCTCTGACCGCGGCGTGCGACGACGCCACCTCCGCAGGCGCTTGCGTGTCGTAGTTGTGATCCCCCGTCGCCTCGAGTCGCATGAGCGCGGAGGAGATCACGACGCCCGCGGCGTTCGGCCCGGGCGCGGCGAACTCGCCGAAACGCGCGGCGGTTTCCCCGAGGACGAACCCGCCGCCGACGAGGTCGAGCACGCTCCCGCCGCCGTTGGGTTCGCAAATTCGCGGGAACACCGCGCGCACGACCGCGGTTGGTCGGTGCTCGAGCTGCGGCCACGAACCGATCAGCGCGTGAGGCTCCGAGCCCGCGGTGTTGACGCCGCGGTGCGCCCACGGCGACGGCGGCTGCGGGACGGAAAACCCCGCGCCCGGATTGGGCAGCGACGTCAGAGACGCCTCGTTCGAGCGCGTGCCGTTGACGCCGCCGCGTCGAAGAACCGGGCGCGTCGCGCGCGCGTCCGCGGGCGACGCGAGCGCGTCCTCGCCGCTCGCGAGCTCGAGATCCGTGGGAAGGAACCCGAGGTCCGCGAAGAGCGTGACCGTCGCGCCGCCCGCGGCGGCGACGACGGGAGGGCTCGCGTCGCGCGAGACGAACGGCTGATGGTACGTCCACCGTTCGGACGCGACGTGCGAATAGTCGGACATCGCTCGCCCGATCGCGACGTCGACGACGCGGTGCACGTGCGCGGGCGCGATCGTCTCCGCGTGCCCCGAGCCCGCGCCGGAGCGCAGCGCGATCGGGCCGAACGTCCCGATCCGCGCGGCGACGTCGTCCGACCCTGACCGCGGCTTGAGGTTTCTCCCCGACAGAGACACGACGACGCCGCCGGTGACGACGCCGCTCGACGGCGCGATGTCGGTGAGCACCGGCGCCGCGGTCACGGACACGGGCGCGGACGACGCCGTCGCGGACGTCGCCCCCAGCGCGGGCGTCGACCCGGCGAGACCCACGGACAGCGCGTGCACGCCCTCGGGCACCGAACCGGGGGCCTCGCACGCCGCCAGCGCCGACGACGTCACCGCCGCCGCGGAGGACGCGGGGGCGTACCCGCTCACGCTGTTCCCGACCCGCGGCCCAGTCGCGAACACGCAGAGGAATCCGCCGCCCGGGGCGTCGTCCACTCGGAAGTCCGCGCCGACGATGGTGATCACCGCGCCGCCGCCGACGTGCGTCAGCTCCGGGCTCCACCCGGTCGCCGTCGGCGGCCGCGCGAACTCAAAGCCGACGCCCGCGAACGGCGCGTCTCGCCCGCCGTCGCCGACGTACAGACCGGTCACGCCGCCGCCGGGGCTGTCGATCACGATGGGATAAAATCCTTGCATGAACGGGTCCGCCACGGGCGCGCAGATCGTGCCGTTGACGCCGGTGACGCCGATCGTTTTCCCGCGCGCGGAGGACCCGCCAAACGCGCACGCGTCCAACGACGCCGCCGTCGCGGCGGACGCGTACGGCGTCGCGAACAGGACGTCCACGCCGCCGTCGCCGCCGTGCAGACCGGTCATCCCCGGGTACGACGCCGGCGGCATCGCCGCGGAGACGATCGCGGTCGCGGTGAACTCAAACTCGTTCACGGGCACGTGCGTCGTGATCGTCGTCGTGACGTACGCCGGCGGGGACCCGGCGGGGACGACGGCGGAGGCGTCGATCACACTCCGCGTCGCATTCGTCGGCGGGTTCACCGTCCAGTCCTTGCCGTTGCCGGAGAGCTGGACGTTGACGACGCCGCGCGATGTCGCGGGGGTGAGGCACCGAACCGCCGTCGTCGCGTTGCTGAGGTGCTGCGCCGCGATGGGGCCGATCGTCCCGATTTTACAAGACACCGAGAAGCCCGCGCCGGACGCCGCGGCGCCGACGACGGTGATCATCGACCCGCCGTGCGTCGGTCCGCGCGCGGGGGAAACCTCGCGCACGGCGAGCGCCGGCGCGCTCGAGAACGTCGGCGTCGCGATCCCTGCGGAGGACGACGCCGCCGCCGCCGCCGCTTCCGTCGCGGTCCCCCCCGCGATGGCCAGCGCGGCCACCGCCGCCGTCGCCTTCGGCGCCTCGACGCGCGCCACCGCGGAGGACACCGCGCGCGCTTCCACGGCGACGTCCCCGAAGAGCACCCACGCGTCGTCGACGTCGCCGCCGCCGGCGGCGCCGCGTCGCAGATTACGCCCGGTCACGTAAACGACGGACCCGCCGCCGTGCGCGCCGATCGGTGGGTCGATCGCGTCCACCCGCGGCGGGGAGAAAACCACGACGCCGAGCGCCTCGCCGACGACGGCGCGCGAAAGCGCTTGCTCGCTCGCCGCCGCCGCGGGCGCCGCGATCGCGACGAACCCCTGCGGCGTGATCGCGCCCGTGGACAGCGACCCGCTCGGGCACGCGACGTACCCAAATCTCGAAACGTTCGACGCCGGCGCGGGAGACGGCGCGCGGACGCCGCCGGCGACGGAGACGATCGCGAGCTCGGCGCGCGTGTCCACCGTCACGACGCCGCCGCCGCACGGGGCGGCGACGCCGTCGCGCGCGAACCCGGCGCCGATGATCGTCACCGACGCGCCGCCCACGGCCGCGGCGGACACCGCGGACGGCATCACCGCCGTGACCGCGGTCGGGGGCGCGATCGCGGTCCAATAGATCGTCTTGTCGACGACGTCCACCGCGGCGTCGCGAGACGCCTCGACGTGGAAGCCGTAGATGTTTTGCGCGATGATCATCGCCTCGTCAAACTCGCCTCGTTTCGCGCTCTCCACGAGTCCGCGGAAGTAGCTCCACTCGTCCGCGGTCGCGTTCGGGGCGTTGACGTCGACGATCTCCGGGATCGTCTCCGGTAACGTCGCCGCGCGGGTGTAATCGCGGCGGTTGAAGGACACCTCGACCGGGTACCCGCGCGGCGTCAACGCGGGGACGTCGCAGGACAACTCCCCGGCGGAGCTCACCACCGCGCGCAGCGGGCCGACGCTCCCGACGCGACACGACGCGGATCCGGTATCGAGAAACCCTCTGCCGGTTATGACGATCGTGTGCGCGCCTCCGGACGCGCCCGGTGAGGAAGGTCCGGTCGACGGCGACATCGAGCTGATGTCCGCGCCGGGGAGGACGCCGATCGATAGCGTCGCGCCGCCGGCGGTCGCCACCGCCGCCGCCGACGACGATGACGACGCGACGTGCACGGTCAGGCTCAACGACGCGGCGCCGGGTGGCATAGACGGCGCCTCGAGCGAGGCGACAGCGGAGGACACCGCGCGAATGTCCGCGCCGTACGCGGAAACGCCGGCGCCGGCGCCTTGAGACGACGAGAACGCCGCGGCGACGACGTGCGACGCCGCGCGTCTCAGGTTTTTCCCGGAAAGAAAGAGAACGCCGCCGCCTGCGGAGGGCGTCGTCGCGGGAGACAGCGTCCCCGCCACCGGCGCGGCCGCGATCTCGATCTGCGCGAACGGAGTCTCGCCGCCGTTGACGCCGTCGACGTCTAGGGATATCGGCACGAAGCCGCCCTCCGGTCGCGCGGGGACGGACAGCGTGCGAACGCCCTCGCCGTCGCCGCTCAATTTCGCGCGCGTCGGATCCGCGCCGAAGAGTACCGACGAAGAAGCCGGGTCCGCGGTGAACGGCGTCCACACCTCCGCGTCGCCGCCGTACGCCGCGAGCGCGGTCGCGCGCAGTAACACCGCGGCGACGCTCGCCTCGCTTTCGGCGTGGACCGAGAACGAAACCCCTGACCGTTCCGCGCGATGCACGGACGTCGCGACCAACCCTGGGTGCGCTGCGGCGGCGACGTCGACGTCCCCGGCGCCCTTTCCGGGGGTGACGCACTCCACGCCGCCGCCGCTCGTCAGCCTCGCCGCGATCGGCCCGGAGCTCCCGAACCAGCACGCGATCGCTTGCGCGGCGGCGCCCTCGCCGGTGATCGGCGGCGAGACGACGAGCGTCGCGCGAACGCCGCCGCCGGAGACGCCCCTCGTCGGCGTGATTTTCGTCGCGACGCGAGGCGCCGCGAGCGCGAGCGCGAGCGTCGCCGTCGGCGCCGCCGTCGCGTCGCTCGCGTTCGACGTCCCGGACACCGCGCCCATCGACGTCAGCGTGATCGCGACCGTCGAGGACAGCTCGCGCGCGTCCAGCCGCCCGGGAGCTTCCAGGAGCAGCATCGTGGACGACACCGCGATCGCGGCGACGCTTCGAGCGTCGAACATCACGCGCGCCGCCGCGTGCAAATCGTCGCCGAGGATGCGCACGACGCCACCCGCGGCGGACGACACCGACGCCGGCATCACCGCGCGCGTCGTCGCGACGGGCTGCCGAGACACCACGAGCGCGTCGCCGCGGACGTGATCCGCGTGGGATAACGCGACGGCGACGAACCCGCCGACGCCAGGGGGCACCGCGCACGCGAAGACGCCCGCGGAAGCGAACGACGCCGCGCGCGTCTCCGCGCCGACGACGCACTTCGCGTCTTCGCCCTCGCCCTCGCTCGGGAGCAGGCCCCACCCGATGAGACGCGCGGTCGCGTCCGCGGCGGTCGCGGCGTCGCCGCTCCAGTCCGCGTCGATGACGACGCCGCTGGAGCGGAACGCGAACGTCGGGTCGACGCTCGCGCGAGCCGACCGCGGCGCGGCCACGCACGCGCGCGCGTGCACGCGCACCGGCGCAGCCGCCCCCGGCGCGTGCGCGGGGGTGAGGCATTCCAGGCTGCTCGACGTCCCCGTCTCGCTCGTCCGCGTCGCGATCGGACCGATCGAGCCGACGGAGCACGCGGACGCAGACGAAGACGACGCGCTCGCCCGGTTCGGGAGTTTTCCGCCGACGGCGCGCGACTGCACGCTCTCGACGACGCCGCCGGCGACGAGCCGCACGACGGTTCCGCCGCCGACGCCGCCGCGCGACGGCGACGACGACCTGATCCACGGCGTCGGCGATGTCGTCCACGCCACGGACGCGGATTCCGACGACGTCGCGCTCACGCCGGGGATGGTCACGGACAACGCAAGGTCTCGCGTCCCGAATCCGTTCACGATCCCCGGGGACTCGCACCGCGCGACCGCGGAGGATACGAGATGCGACGCCGCGTGCGCGGCGTCCGCGCCCGCGCCGAAAGCGCACCGAGCGCCGCCATCGACGAGGTCGGCGCCGGTCACGAAGACGACCACGCCGCCGTCGCCGCCGCCGCCGTCGGGCGACACGGAGAACACTCGCGGGGGTAACACCACCTCCACCAGCGCCGCCGCCGTCGCGAACGACGCCGCGGGAACGCCCGCGACGTCGACCACGTTGATCGCCGCGAACGCGTTCGCGCCGAAGCCGCTCGAAAACGACCCCGCGCCGCAACGCGTCGCCGTCGACGACGACGCGACGTTCGACCCGCACGAAGAACCCGAGAGCCACAACCCGTACACGTCCACCGGGATCACGCCGCTCGTGGCTACCGACGCCGGAACGGTGGAGTCGCCGAACACCACGGGCGCGCGCGCGTACGTCACGTTCGCGCTTCTCGCCGGCTCCCACCACGCGCCGTCGACGACGCCGACGAACAGCGTCGTCGAATCCGGCGCCTTCGCGGGGGCGACGCAGTGAAACTCTGCGCCGTTCGCGAACGACGGCGCGATCGGACCCACCGCGCCGAATCGACACGCGGCGTCTCGCCTAGAAACGCCGAGGTTCCCGCGCACGACGACCACGACGCCGCCGTCGTCGCTCAAAACGCTCGGCGCGAACGACGCCACGCTCATCGCCGCCGTGTACGCGAACGACGCGCCGCTCACCGCGTCGTTGACGTCGATAGGACCAACGCTCACTCCGTACGGAGCCTCGAACACGACCACGGCAGAGGACACGAACGACGCCACGGGCACGGACACGCCGCCGAGGACGATGAAGCGCCCCAAGTCGCTCCCGTGCACGAGCACCCGAGACCCGCCGTTTTTGAACGCCGTCGACGGCGCCAGCGCGATGACGCGAGGCGCCGCGTCGTCCTCTGCGGCGTCGATGCCGCTCGGTGCGGCGCTGTCGTCCACGTACTCGATGACGTCGCTCGAGCGCTCGTAGAATCCGCCGCTCGCGGCGATGCCGACGTCGACGAGGCCGGCGTCACGCGACGGCGTCACGCACTCCACGGCGTCCACGTCCACGACTCGCGCGGTGATCGGTTTCACCGTTCCGAACGCGCACGTCACTCGCCCGTGCGAACCGAACGACCCGCGCAAGGTCACGACGTCGCCGCCTTCCCAATCCACGCTCGTCGGCGTGAACGATTCAAGCACCACGCGAGGGACGTACGTGAACGCGACGTCGTCGTAAATCGTCGTCAGCCCGTTCGCGTGCGGTGGAAGCTCGACGAACGCCACGGCGGTGGACACCGCGTGCGCTCCAACGATTGCGTCGCCGACGTTCACGAACGGCGACACCAAGAGGTTCGCGCCGTGAACTTCGACGAGCGACCCGCCCGTGGACGCGCCGACAGACGGAGAGACAGACGACGATGACGAAACCGCGACTGGCGCAGACGCGACGGAGTCGCTTACGTCCACGCCATCGCCCAAGGACGCGAGCGCGATCGTCGTCTCGCCGCCCGCGTTCCCAAACTCGGTCCCGACGCCGACGCGGACGACGACGTCGCTCGACGGCGCGAGCGCAGGCGCGGTGCACGCGACGACGCGGGCGGTGACGAACTTCGCGCGTATCGGCGCGATCGTGCCAATCGCGCACGCGAGCCATCGCGCGTTCAGGTGCCCCGTCGTCGCGACGTTCAGCATGGCGCCGCCGCCAGAGCGCGGCGGCGACGACGCCGCGTCGACGTCGATTGAAGTCACCGATTCGATCGCGCGGTACTCGTAAATCAGCTCCGCCGCGCTCGTCGCGTGCTCCCCGTCGGTCAAACGCAGACCCGCGTCCGAGGCGCCACCGTGTTCGCTCGCCGGGGTCTCGCATCGAATCAAGACGCTCGATACGAACTCCGCCGCGCCGCCGACGCCATCGAGCGCGCACCCCGTGTGCGTGCTCGCGTGTCGCGTCACGATCGTCGCCATGGACCCGCCGCCGGCGTACCCGGACCGAGGGTACACCCCCAGCGTCTGCGCGGGGGTTCGGAACTCGAACACCACGTCGATCGATCCGTCGTCGAGCTTCAGCCCGCCAAACCCGACGGCCACGAACCCGGTCGCGTCGCCGCCGGACACGGCACACGACGCCTCGCCGGCTCGAGGCACCGTCGCCGCAAACGCGCGCGAGCCTACGACGCAGTCGAACGTCCCGTCGAGCGGTATGCTCGCGCCGAAGAGCGAGATCACGCGCGCCGTGGACGACTCCCCCGACGTCGGCAACGCAGACCGCACCGCCAGCGCGGATTCGTACGCGTAACGCACCCGATCGTTCGAGGCGTACCCGGACGTTCGCAAACCAACAGACGCGAGCACTGACCCGGAGTCTCTCGCGGGCGTGACGCACTCGACGCCGATGGTCAAGTTCAGACCAGTCGCGTCGTTATCCCTCGCCGTCAGCGGACCGATAGACCCGAGCTTGCACGCCGTGGGTTCGATGTGCGCGAATCCAGTTCCATAAATCGTCACGACGTAGCCGCCCATGATCGGACCGCTCCTCGGGGACACGGACGTCACTCTCATCGTCGGGAGGTAGTTCACGACGATATCCGACGCGCTCCTTATTCCGCCGGTGATGACGCCCGCTTCAAAGCGCACTAAACCCGGCGCACCAGGGAGCGTTTCGCACATCAGGAGCGCCGTGGACACGAACGCCGCGGGGGACGCGGCGTCGTCGAAGAAACACGCCGGGCGCGCATCGATGAAGTTCTCACCGCGCACGACCGCGATGGCGCCGCCTTCGTCGAAGCCATTCTTCGGCGATGCCGACGTCACGCGCGGCGTATCGAGATACGCGATGGCATTGCCTGGAAGCGTACTCGCCCCCGCGACGCCGACGGCCAAGAAGCCGCTCGCGCTGGGAGGCAACGCGCAATCTGTCGTCTGCACGCCATCAAAGAGACACGCCAGCCTGTACCCGAGGTTGTGTAACCCCCATCCGAAGGCGGTTACTTTCGTGGACGCTACACCAATCGAAGGCATGGTCGCGCCGACGTGCGCGCCCTTGATGTGCGTGAACTCAAGCCCGCTGCTCGAGTGGTACGCCCCAGATAAATAAAGCATAACCGGTGAAGTCCCAGGGTATCTCGCCGGGGTGATCATCTCCACCTTCGTCTTCGATATCCACCGCGTGGAGATCGACCCTATCGTCCCGACGCGCACGCTGAAGATGTCGCCGTCCGAGAGCGCGGTGCCCGATGCCGTCACGACGTCGCCGCCGGACGCCGACCCTCGCGTCACGTCCATCCGCGACAACGTCGCCTCTCTGGTGAACATCACCGTCGCGGACAAGAGCTCCGCCTCCGTCTCCGCCGCGGCGAACTCCGTCGCGACGGAAACAGCGGCGCCGCCATCGACGGTGACGGCTTCGACGCCGTGTGCGTGCGGTGGTAGTTCGCACATCACGAGCGCGGACGACACAAAGTGCGATCGCGACGTTGACCCGTCCACGACGCAGCCGTTCGCGCGCGGGGAGAAATGCGCCCCGAGCACCGCCACGGGCGCGAACGACCCCGAGGCGCGAACATGCCGCGGCGATACCGAGCTCACGACGCCTGGAACACTGTTTTCGACGTCCTCGTCCTCCTCTACCAGCATCGCGTCCTCGTACACGTGCGTCAGCGTCGCCGCAGCCGCGCGCTCGCTCGCGCTCGACGCCACCCACAACGGCACCGAAGTTCCGCTCGCGCCGCCGCCCGCCGGGGACGCGCACGACGCCGTCGCCACCCCGCCGGCGCCGCCGGCCACGTTCGCGGTCACGTCGATCGTGCCGAACCTGCACGTCACGGACGCGCCCCAGCCTCTCTCGAAGTACGAGCCCGCGTCCGCCGCCCACGTGATCTGGACCACCGCGCCGCCGCTCGTCGCGCCCGTCGTCGCGGTCGCGTTCAGAGCGCCGCCTCCGGTTGGCGCGATTCGAGCCTCCGACGGCACGGACCAAGACGCGAACGGCTTCGCGCCGACGCCTCCGACGCCCCCAGGTATCGTCCCCACGTTTACCTCGTGCACCCCGGGCGGCAGCGCGGGCATCTCGCACCGCATCACCGCGGAGGATATCCACCGCGACGGCGCCGACGAGGCATCCGCCAGCTGCGCGCCGTCTCGCACGACGACGGCGCGTTCTTCGCCGTCGGACGCGTCGGCGCCGCCGCCGCCGGCTTGGAAGAAGACGCACGTCGCGTCCGGGGTGAACCCGCCGCCGCCGCCGATGCCTCTCCTCGACGTCGCGATGATGAACGCTCCGCCCACCGCGCTGCCTCCGGACGGTTGCACGCCGTGCAGCCGCGCCGGGTCGCGGTATAAATAAAAGATCGAGTCGTCCGCTTTCGCTCGCGTGAAGTCCTCGCCGTTCATGCTCACGGCCACATGCACGAACCCGGCGCCGAGGACGCTCGGCGGCGCGATGCATCGCATCGTCGAGCTGTCTGTCACGTTGCTCGGGACGGCGTACCCGCCGAACGCGCACGCGGTCTTCGCGTGCGGGCTCGACCCTGGGACGTAATCGCGCCCGTGCACCGTCACGAGCGTGCTCGAGGCGGACAACGACCCGGCGACGGGGGCGATCATGTCGACCCCGCCTCTCGTTTGTGTCGGCAGGGTCAGGGCTATGACTAAGAATAGGAGTCTAAGCGCCGTATCGGCGTGGAGCCTCATGTTCTAAGCCGGCCCCGACCCCACTAAGCGCGGACGCGCGCTGTGTAAAAAACCCGCGCCCCCGCCCCGCTGGTCTTGAACAAGTCGAAGAACCAGCGATTTCGGGGCGCGGTCGGAGCGCGACGCGGCCTACGAGCCGCGCGATCGAACCCGGACTACCTCCGGACGTTCGACCGCGACGGTCTCGAGCTAAACTAAGGCGCGCGCTCCAGAGGCTAGTCCTCGTGAAGTGACGCCCTCCCGCCCGCGTCTTCCAATTTAACGGCTTCAACGACGCGAAAATAAAAACCCGCGGCCTCTTCAGGGTGATCCGAAAAAAAAGTTAGTCGTTCAGTTGAAAGGGGAAGCGATCAAATGTTGAAACCGAGCTGAGGGTGAAAAACGAACGCACCTCGGCATTTGAAAAAAAATGTTTCTTCCGCCACTTCTTCGCGCGCGGCGACCAGATCGAGCACGTTAAGGTCGTCGTCATGGCCGAAGATACGGCCGCGCCGACGCCGGCGAAGAGCACCGCGCCGGACATCAGCGGGATGTACTCCCTGAAGGTCGACAACATCGCGTACAGGGTCGACGTGGGGAGGGTCCGCGAGATGTTCGCCGCGCACGGGGAGATCGGAGACGTGTACATGCCTCGCGATCGCACCACTGGGAACAGCCGCGGGTTCGCGTTCGTGCGCTTCATTGACAAGAACGAAGCAGAGGTTAGTAACGACGCGAGTGAAGTAGTGCTCGTGACCTGACGTGGACGCCCGAACCGCGAGCAGAGCGACCGATCCCGCGCAGATTTCGTCCGTCTTCGAATCAACCCTCGTTCAATCGCCGATCACCGATCGATCCAGACCCACGAGAGCGCCACAACACGAGACTTCTGTTTCATCAGCCGTTCACTGTTCACGTCAGCGACGCGTTCGATCTTCACTCGGCGCGCTCACAGAGATCACAGATCGATCACCGCTTCAGAGGAACCGACGAAAGCCGAATCGATCGTCGCGTCGGTCGCGTCGTCTCCAGAGGCGGTTTACTTCTCGTTCCTGACAGATTCTGATTCTGATTCGACGATTCCCCCCGCGCTCGCCCACTTGACTTCGTTCCCGCAGGACGCGATCAAGGCGATGAACGAAAAAGAGATCGAAGGCAGAGCCATACGCGTCGCTTTCGCGGAGGAGCCGAGGGCGGCGAACCCGCGCGAGCGATACTTGCCCGGCGGCGACAGGGCGCACGAACACAAAGATTACATGCGACCGGCGCCCCGGGGGCCGCCGCCGAGGTATGAGCGCGGCAGGGACGACTACGACCGCGGACGAGGACCGGACCGCGGCGGATGGCATAACGATCGGAGGGACGACCGCCCGTACCGACGAAGCCCCTCGAGGGATCGCCGAGATTCGTACAGAGACGATCGGAGAGACTACTACGAACGCGACAGATATTCGGGATATTCCCGCGGTCCGCCGCCGCCGAGTTATGACCGCGGGAGGTACGACGACCGCGATCGGAGGGATTACTACGACCGAGGGAGAGACCGGTCGAGGGATAGGCGCTGAGGGCGAGGAGAGAAGCCGCGTGTGACCTTAACTTGTTGAAATACACGATACGCACCGTGCAAACCAATTTCAACCTACGCGTGCTCTTTCCAGTCTAGTGTCCGTGTAAAATCCGTCGGCTGCACATGCTTTTCTCGTGCCCCCCGTTTCTAGTCCTGCGCTTTCGCACCGCACGAAGCACGACCGCGGTCGCATCGACCACCGGTCTTCGCGCGATTCCCGCGACGTCCTTCGCGTCGACCGCGCATCGCGTCTTCGATCGCATCCGTCGTCCCGCGCCCGGCGTCTGGTCGCATCGGCGTTCGTTGCCAAAAAGGGGAATTTACGCTTCCTAATCCGCCACGATGCCCGCGGCGGCGTTCGACCCGGTCGCGAAGAACAGAATATGGAAGGAGTTCTGCGACAGAGAGACGGCGACTATCAAACTGAACACACACTTCTCCGTGTCCGATCCGTCGAAGCTGGACGTCTTCCCCGAGAAGCCGAACAACATGGTCCCGGAGTTGTCGTTGGATCAAGCGGAGATGGACGAGGCGAACGACAAACTTCGAGAGCTGTGCACGGTCCGCGACGCGTTTAAACCGCCGCAGGAGAAGTACGACCTCCCGATGACGTCGTCGCAGGAGATCGGGTGGGCGACGCGGATGTTGATGCCGCGCAACCCGATGTTCCACAAGCCGAGGAACTCGTGCGACATCACGCGGTACGCGGATGCGTACTACGCGGATAAAGGAGTGACCCCTTTCACGCAAGTCGGTCCCAAGTTCGCGGACCCCAACCAGGGGTTGTGACGTGCCGTAGGAGGACGATACTGTATGATAGTCTATCATTATTTCTAGCTGTATCAATATTACATCAGGGCTATTCCCCGACGCTGAGATATCATACGATGACGCTACAGGCTCACGACGACCGACGGAACTTGTTCATCAGCGCGTTGATGCCGCCGTCGTCTTGTTCTTCGCCGCCGCCGCCGCTCGACGGATTAAACTCCGGCTTCCCCGGGTCCTGCGTCGCGCGCGGAAGCCCGCTCCCGCCTTTCTTCTTCTTCTTGCTCTTTTTCCCGCCGCCGCCGTTGTTCGACAGCGTCCCCACCTTCATCTTGGACGGCTTATCTTTCGACTCCACCGCTTCGAACGGAGCTTTGATCGTGTTCTTCCCGACTTGAATCGAGAGCGCGCCGCCACTCGCGTCCACGACGGTGCCGCTCTTCCCTTTGTTCACGCCGCCGACGATCTTCACGACATCGCCGATCGTGAACCCGCCCTCGTCGTCGTCGAAGTCGAAATCGAACCCGCCGCCGTAGCTCGTCGTCGCGGGCGCGGGGACGCGCGCGTTCGACCGTCCGCCGCCGCCGAGGAGCGCGTCGACCCGCCTCGCCGCCTGCGTCCCGCCGAGCGACCGCGCCTTCGCGGGCGGACGCTTCGGTTTCGGCGCGTCGGCGTTCATTTGGAGATCCTCCGCGTTCACGGTGAGCTTCATGATTCCCGCCTGGACGGTGACCGACGTCCCGGACGTCCCGATCACCTTACCCGCCATCCCCGTGGCGACGACGACGACGTCGGCGCCGACGTCTGGAATCCACCCGCTCGGCGTGACCGGCGCGGCCGCGGCCGCGGCGGCGGCGGCGCCGGCGGCCGCCGCGCGCTTAGCCGCCGCCTCCGCGGCGGCGGCGGCGGCGAAGTCCATCGCGCCCGTTTTCATCGTGTCCGCGCGTCGCTCCCGAGCCGCCGCGGACGCCTTCTCGCGCGCCTCCGCCGCGAGCGCCGCGCGTCGTTCCCTCGCCAATCGCGCGATACCCGCGGCGATCTTGACGTCCGTCGCCTCCTCCGCAGCCTTGACCTTCGCCGCGGCGGCGGCGATCCTGGGAATCGCCCTGCGCGTCTCCGCGAGCAACCGCCGCGCGGTCGCGATGTCCTCGTCCGCGCCCCGACGCGCGATTTCGAGCGCGGAAATCGTGCTCTCGAGCGTGACGCGTCCCTCCCCGAGCATCGATCGCGCGTCGTCCACGACGTCGGGCTCCAACCCGAACCGCTCCGCGATCTGCAACGCCCTCGAGCGCCCGGGGACGCCCCACAGCAGGCGATACGTCGGCGCGAGCAGGGCTTCGTCGAACTCCACCGCGGCGTTTTCAAACACGCCCCCGGGGTGCTCGTACTTTAACGCTTTCAACTCCCCGTGGTGCGTCGTCGCGAGCGTCAGCCCGGCGGAGTTCGCGCTGTTTCCCCCGGCGACACCGGCGAGGCGTTCGAGAAGCGCCGCGCCGATCGCAGACCCCTCCGCGGGCGACGTCCCGGTCCCGACTTCGTCCATGAGCACGAGCGACGTGGGCGAAGCGGCGGATAAAATCGCGCGTTGCTTCGCGAGCCGCGCGCTAAACGTGCTCAGCGACGTCATCAAGTCCTGCGAGTCCCCGATGTCCACGAGCACGGAGTCGAACCACGGCAGCTTCGCGGTCTCCGCGGGGATGAAAAGTCCGGCGCGGGCCATGAGCGCGGCGAGGCCGACGGCTTTCATCGCCGCGGTCTTACCGCCGGTGTTCGGGCCGGTGATGACGACGCAGCGCGCGTTCAAGGGCACGAACACGTCCACGGGGACGGGGCCTTTGATCTTCACGACGCCCGGTCGGTTCGGGTCGTTCCTCGCGAGCCGGCCGCCGAGGAGGAGGTCGTCGTCGTACGAGTCGAACGCGCCGGCGGTGGACGCGGCGGTGTTCTTTCGTTTCCGCGCCGCCTCCGCGGCGGCTTTCCTCGCCGCCGCGCGTTGCGCTTTGATCGCCTGCGCCGCGAGCACGGGCTGCCTCAACCCGGCGAGCTCGACGAGGAGCTCGCGCTCTTGCCCGTTACCGTCGTCGTCGTCGTCGTCGTCGTCGTCGTCGTCGTCGTCGTCGTCGTCGCCGTCGTCGTCCGCGACCATCGCGCCGTTCACGCCGACGCCGTCGCCCGGTCTCAGCGTCGGAAACATTGCGCTCCGCTCCGCCGCCGCCGCCGCGGCTTTCGCTTCGTTCGCCTCGTCCTCGTCCACGCTTCCGCTGAACCCGCCGCCGTACGCGTTAAACCCTCCCGGCGGTAGCACGAACGTCGGTCGTATCGCGTTCAAAGCCGCAGCCTGCCTCGCTTTCGCGGCTACGACGTCCAGACGCGTCACGACGTCGAGCGCGGCGAGTAAATCCACGCACACGGCGGCGACTTCGTACGTCAGCCGTCTCCTGACCGCGTCGATCGCGGTCTCCTCCGCGCCGTTCGCCTGCGCGAGCGTGCCGTTCAAGAGCACCACGGAGGGCGGCTCCACGAGCACGAGCGCGCCGCCCGCGGCGACGCCGACGACGAGCGCCCCCGGCGGCGCCTTGTCCACGGCGAGCACCATCCGGCCTTGGTGCGACACCGTGGACCCTCCGAACGACTGCAGCGCCCGGCGCAGCTTGCTCTCCGCGGCCGATTTCTGCGACCGCGCGCGTCGAAGTTCCGGCGACGCGCCGTCCTTGAACCCGCCTTGGTCGTCCACGCACGCGCGTATCGCGTCCGCGACTTCGCCGTGCGCGATCGTCGTCGACGTCAACAGTCGCAGCGGTTCCAACTCCGGCGGCGGCGCGCCGTTCACTTTCACCCCTTCCACGGATTTGGTCAGGCGCTTCACCGCGGCGATAAACGACATCATCGCCGCGAGCTCGTCCCCGCCCAGGGACGCGTACTTCTCCGATTTGTACAGCGCCCTTCGAACCTCCGCGCTGAGGATGCCGCCAAAGTCCAGGGACACGCCGTGATGGCTCTCCATCGCGACCGCCGCGGAGGTCTCGTCCAGGAGCGCCTCGGACGCCCACGGCCCTTCGGACGGGAGCGGCAGCGTCCGGCACGCCTCCTGGCCGAGCGCCGTGGACGCGTACCCGGCGAGGTGCTCGCAGAGCTCGTGCCATCCGCACGCGACGAGGCTCTCTCGAGACAAGTCGGCGCTCGAGATGTCGGGCGGCGTCGTGGACGTCGCGACGGAGGCGACGCGCGCGGTGGACGCGCGTCGCGCCGCGCGGCTCGAGGACGACGCGCGTCGCGCCGCGCGATCGCCATCGCGGCGGGCGCACGGCGGAGGCCGTGCAGGGCCAGCCGCGGCGGTGCACGCGCCGGGCGCGGCCATCTCTGCCCGTCGTCGCGTCCGAGCGAAACTGGAAGGAGTCCACGTGTCGTCCGTGGATGACGCCGCGAGCCGACCGATCAGTCGATCGGCAAGGTCGATCGGCACTCGGTCGAGTTCATCGAGAAAGCGCGCGTCAGCGACTATCATACAACTACACGCGCAATCCAAAAAAGGGGCGAATGAAGAATCGCGCGCCACGATTCGTTCATTGATTCCCGCGCGCTCGCGCCCTGGCGCGATGTACAAAAACGTCGCGTCGATCGTCAAACCCCCGTCGCCGCCCCCGATGCACAAGGTGTTCGTGTACGGCACCCTCAAGCGCGGGTTCCACAACAACCGCCTGCTGCTCGAGAAGAACGCGGTGTACGTGGGAAAAGCGAAAACGCTGCGAGAGACGCGCCTCGTCGTGGACAAGCGATACGGGATCCCGTATCTCATCGACAGCAGCACGGACAGCGCGGACACGACGTACGCGGGCGGCGGCGGGCACGGGCACAGGGAGGTCGTCGCCGGGGAGCTCTGGGAGGTGGACGGCGACACGCTCGCCGAGCTGGACTTACTCGAGGCGACCGCGGAGGGAATGTACGTTCGCAAAGAGATGGAGATCGTCTTCGTGAAGGAGAAGCTCGACGAGTACACCCCGGGGAAGTCGGAGATTTTGATCGCGTGGGGGTACGTCGCCGGGCCGGCGTCGCTCGCCGCGGGGATAGGGACGACGCACTCGAACGACGTCACCGTCGGGGAGTACACGCAGTGGGTGCATCGGTCGACGTACGTCCCGAAGAGCAAACGCGCGGACGGGAGCCTCGGAAAAAATTTGGGGAGCGCGGGGCCATCCGCGCCGCCGTCGACGATCGCCTGAGATGAACTCACGAGGAGGCGGGCGCGAGCGAGGGGAAACGGACGGTGCGGCACGTGTACTGTACCACGGGGGGAATCGGGAACACGATACGCGCGGCGTGAGGGGTTCATGTATAGATGCTAACCGCTCGCGGCGGCGGCGTTGTAAATGAATGATTGACTGGCTACCGCTAAAGAAGACCCGGCGTCTACGTCTCCGCTAATCACGTCCGGAACGAAAACTCCTCCTCGTCCTCCTCCTCGTCCTCCTCGTCGTCGTCGTCGCTCCCTCCCACGTGGGTGTCTAACACCCCCACCTTGCACCGCTCGAGCATGAACTCGCCGTTCACCCACCGGTGGAACTTGTCGAACAGCGCGGTGCAATCCTCCCCGAGCGCCTTCTTCAGGATCTTCCTCCCGCCCGGGTGAAAGTCCAGGTACGGCGAGAGGTGGTACACCTTCCCTCGGAGCACCGTCCACCCGTCCTCCTCCGTGCGATGTGTCTTCACTTCCTCCATGGATATCTTCCTCTTGCGCGACGCGCCGTTTAAACCCGCGATGTCCGGGTGCGTCTTCGCGAGCCGCATCCACGACATCTGGCTGAACCCGGGCGCGAGCTGGATCTTCTTCGGCGCGCCGTCGCCGCCGTCCGCCGCCGCGCTCTTGCTCTGCGTCCCCGCGGACGCGGGCGCGTCCTCGTCTCCGTTCAGGCGCGACACGCCGCCGCCGGACGCGGACGTCACCGTCGCGTTCGCGAGGAGCCCGCCGTACTTCTTCGGCGGGTCGCTCATCTCCGCGTCGCGTCGCGAGAACTGACGAGCGTCGCGTCGCGTCGCGTCGATTTCGATTTCGCGAAAAATACTCTAACCTACCGCTGCTACGTCATCATCATAACTCTATCGACCCGCCCGCCGCCCTCGCCGCCAACTCCTCCTCCTGCTTCTTCTTCAAGGCTTGGAGCTCCTTCTTCCGAGCCTTCCCCGGCTTCTCGTGCGCTTTCGCGAACGCTTCTTTCTTCGCCTTCTCGCGCGCGATCGCCGTTTTGTACGGCGGCTCCGTCGGCGGCGCGATCGGGGCTAACGGGACGTACGGCTTATGCCCGACTCTCCCGCCACCGTCCTCGCCCTCCTCGCCGTCGTCCAAGCTCAACTTGCTCTCGAAGTCCAAGTCGTAGTTCATGTCCGCGTCGTACCCGTTAAGGTCCCCGCACGCCACGAACGGGACGACGCACTCGTCCGGCCACGACATCAACCCCAAGTCGACGTCGTCCGCGAGCAACCCGCGCGCGCGCTCCTCTAATATCACCCTCAAGTTTTTCGGGTCGAACCCCTCCGGGGGGCGGAAGTCTTGACACACCACGAACGCCTCCACGCTCGAGTTCCGGCTGCTCTTCGGCTTGGCGCACGTGACTTGCGTGAAGAACATCTTCAGCTGGGCGTAGAGCAACGCGACGTCCTTCCCGCGAAACACTTTCGCGATGTACGTCCCTCCCGGGCGCAGGATGTGCGCGCACACGGCCAGACCGGCGAGGATGAGCTGCGCTTGCATGAACTCGTCCATGTCGTGCAGTCCGGTCACGTCCGGGGCGCCGTCGCTGACGATGAGGTCCGCGAGCTTGCCTTCGAAGTGCGTCAGGACTTCGTTCACCTTGGCGAGCGAGGTTATGTCGCCCTGGATCTGCACGACGCCCTCGATGGGCGCCATGGGTTGGAGGTCGATGGCGACGATCTTAGGCATGTCCTCCGCCGCCGTCCCCGCGTCGCGCGCGGGGATCCACAGCCGCCGCGAGATGACCTGGCTCCACGAACCGGGAGCCGCGCACAGATCGACGACGTGCTTCACGTCTTTGAAGACGTCGAAGCTGTCGTCGATCTGCAGGAGCTTGAACGCGGACCGCGCGCGCCATCCTTCCTCTTTCGCCTTGCGGTAGTAGATGTCGCGCTTGTCTTTGCTGCTCTTCCCCATGGCGACGGCGCGGTGGAACCGGGCGCGCGGGGGGAGTGCGACGTGCACTGGCGCCGCGGTCGCGCGACGAAGCGCTGTTACCCTCCGTCCGGTGCGGCGTTGCGTTGGTTGAGAAAACGGCGGCGCCGCTTGTAAAATTTCCTGTTTCACGACAGATGGCGGCGTCGCGTCGGGCGGATCACAATCAAGCGCGCGTGGCTCAAGGGGAGCGAGGCTCGATCCGCGCGCGATGCGCAAGAAAGTGGACTCGCGCATACGAACCCTCGTCGAGAATGGCGTCAAGCTCAACGAGCGAACGCTGTTCGTCGTCGTCGGCGACCGCGGGCGCGAGCAGGTCGTGAATCTGCACTACATGCTCAGCAAGGCGGTCGTGAAGTCGAGACCGAACGTCCTGTGGTGCTACAAGAAGGAGCTCTACCTCTCCTCGCACAAGAAGAAGCGCGTGAAGCAGATCAAGAAAATGGTGTCGAGAGGGCTGATGGACCCGGAGAACGAGGACCCGTTCTCGCTGTTCGTCGCGAGCACGGACATCAAGTACACGTACTACGCGGACACGCAAAAGGTTCTGGGAAACACGTACGGCATGGCGGTGCTGCAAGACTTCGAAGCGCTGACGCCAAACTTGCTCGCGCGCACCGTGGAGACGGTCGAGGGCGGTGGCATCATCGTGTTACTCCTTAGCAACTTGGAGTCGCTGTCGCAGCTGTACACGCTCACGATGGACGTGCACTCGCGGTTCCGAACAGAGTCGCATCAAAACGTCGTCGCGCGATTCAACGAGCGGTTCATCCTGTCGTTAGGGCACTGCCAGACGTGCATCATGATGGACGACGAGTTAAACATCCTGCCGATATCCACGCACGTCCGGGATATTCAACCCGTCGGCGGGGACGTCGAAGCCGGCGCTGAGGCAGAGGACTTGACGGACCTGAAGCGATCCCTCGCGGACACCGAACCCGCGGGGCCGCTCGTCTCCGCGTGCAAAACCTTGGACCAAGCGAAAGCGGTCGTGACGTTTCTCGACGCCGCGAGCGAGAAGACGCTTCGGAGCACTGTCGCGCTGACCGCCGCGCGCGGGCGAGGAAAGTCCGCGGCGATGGGCATCGCCGTCGCGGGCGCGATCGGCATGGGGTACGCGAACGTGTTCGTCACGTCGCCGTCGCCGGAAAACTTGAAGACGTTTTTTCAATTCGTCTTGAAGGGCTTCGACGCGCTGGGGTACAAAGAGCACCTGGACTACGACATCGTCGAGAGCTCGAACCCGGCGTTCGGGAGGGCGATCGTCAGGGTAAACGTCACCAGGGTGCACCGGCAGACGATCCAGTACATACTTCCGCAGCATCACGAGCGCGCGGCGACGGCGGAGCTGCTCGTCATCGACGAAGCCGCGGCGATTCCGCTGCCGGTGGTTCAGAAACTGTTGGGTCCGTACCTCGTGTTCCTGTGCTCGACCGTGAACGGGTACGAGGGCACAGGGCGCGCGCTGTCGCTGAAGCTGATCAGCAACTTGCGCAGGGAGTCCGCCACCGCGGCGGCGCCGGGGAAGGACGGCGGCGGCGGCGGCGGCGGCGGCGGACGGATGCTCAGAGAAGTCCAGCTCGCGGAGCCGATTCGGTATTCGTTCGGCGATCGCATCGAGGCGTGGTTGAACAACTTGCTGTGTTTAGACGCCGCGGACGCCACGCCGCCGCTCATCGGCGCGCTACCGCCGCCGTCCGCGTGCGAGATGTTCGAAGTCAACCGCGACACGCTGTTCAGCGCGCACAAGGCGTCGGAGACGTTCTTAAAACGCATGATGTCGCTGTACATCGCGAGTCATTACAAGAACACGCCGAACGATTTACAGCTCATGGCGGACGCGCCCGCGCACAGGCTGTTCGTGTTGCTCGCCCCGATCGTGAAGGACGCGAACGCGCTGCCGGAGATATTGTGCGTCGTGCAAGTCGCGCTCGAGGGCGCCATCACGCGCGCGTCCGCGTCCGCGACGCTCGCGGCCGGTCACGCGCCGCAGGGAGACCTTGTGCCGTGGACGGTGGCGACGCAGTTTCAAGACCCGGAATTTCCGTCGCTCAACGGCGCGAGGATCGTGCGCATCGCGACGCACCCGGACCTTCCGAGGCAAGGGTACGGCAGCCGCGCGCTCTCGCTTTTGCACGCGTTCTACGAAGGGAAGCTCACGGATCTCTTCGAGGCGGACGAGTTGCCGTCGGACGAGGCGCGAGGCACGAGCGACGTGACGCGGCAGGAGGGCGGGTTGTTGAAAGAAGTGCTCAAGCCGCGCAGCGCGCTGCCGCCGCTGTTGGCGTCCTTGGGGGAGAAAAAGCCGGAGAAGGTGCACTGGATCGGCTCCGCGTTTGGTATAACACAAGGCCTGCACAATTTCTGGAGCAAGGCGGGGTACAAGCCGGTGTATCTGAGACAGACGAAGAGCGAGGTCACGGGCGAACACTCCGCGATCGTGATTCGCGCGATTGAAAACGACGACGACGACGACGACGGCCCCGCGGCCGCGCCGAAGTGGCTCCAAGCCTTCAACGCGGACTTCCGTCAGCGGTTCACGAGTTTACTAGGCGGACCGTTCCGGGACATGCCCCCGGGGCTCGCGCTCGGGGTGCTCGCGCCGAGGGTGGACTTCAGCGACGCCGAGAAAGAAAACGGATGCGACGTCTCCGTCGTGCGGCGCGCGGATGGCGAAAAGATCACCGCGCACGATCTGAAAAGGATCGAGAAGTACTCGCAGTCTCTCGTGGATCATCACCTCGTCGCGGACCTGATACCGCCGCTCGCGAGGGCTTTTTTCGCGGGGAACGTCCCGGCGTCGATGTCGTACGCGCAGACCGCGATTCTGTTGTGCCTCGGTCTGCAGCACAAGGACGTGGACGACGCCGCCGCCGCGCTCGGTCTCCCGGTGAATCAGATCATGGCGTTGTTTAACAAGCTCGTGAGGAAGATGCACAACGCGATACGCGCGGGCAAAGAGCGGGAGATCGAGGATGCGATGCCGAGGCAGACGATCATGCCGGAGCTCAACCCGCACGCGGTGAGCTTGGACGAGGATTTGGAAGACGGGTGCGCGCTCGGCGTTTGTTTCGCTCGCTCGTTTTTTCTTTCTTTTCCTTTTTTCGAGTCGACGGCGAACGGAAGTGATGGATACAACCAAGGACTATGTCTCCAGAAACGGCTTCGCGGGCGCCACCGTGTATTCGGGGTTATAAGTCCGCGAAGCCTCGGACCGTGATGGTTTCCTATGCTCAACAGGACTGATCCGTTCGATGTCGCTCGACTCGACCGCGCTCGCGTGCGATTTACGTTTCCCTCGCTTCGCCGCTCACGCCGCTCTTTTCTTTTCTTTTACCCACCCAGAGCCGCGAAAGTCACGGAAGCGATGCGACTGAAACAAAAGCAGCTCCTCGAGGTGCGTCCCCGACCCGAATACACGCCCGACACGACTTTTACCCTCCCCGTCGGAACGGCGATGACGACTGGTTGTCAACCAGGTAGCTGACTCATCCAACGTGATTAAAAATCACACCGCTGCGTTCTTTCCGAGCCGTTCTCGGCGGGGTATCTCTGGTTTCTTTCGCTCGCGCGTCGACGCTCTCGTCCACATTTCACGAACACACGCGCGACGTACTCGCAGGAGACTGGCTTGGAACGATACGCGATCGAGGGCGACGTCGGTGATTGGGGCGACGCGTTGAAGGGCGGGAAGACGCCGTCGTCGGGGTTACTCAGCGTGAAGCGGAAGCCCGGTTCGGGGAAGGACGACGAGCGGACGCCGAGCAAGAGCGCGAAGAAGGAGGGGAAGAAGGATAAGAAGGACCGAACCCCGGGGAGCCATAAGTCGCACAAGTCCGGCGGCAGCGGGAAGAAGAGCAAGCACAGATAGAGAGAACTTAGACGTTCTGAGAATAGCGAGAACACGGGAGCGTTTTCATCACTGAGACAACTGCGTCACTCCCCCTTCCCCTCCCTGCGCCGCTCTCCACCGCGCCTCGATCCCGTCCATGTGCGCCATCCCAACGACCGCGACCGTCCGACCGGGGCACTTATGAAGCAGCCCGTTCGTCATCATCTCGTCTCGTTCGTCCACCATCGCCACGGCGACTTTCGGAAAGTCCGTTCGCAAATGCCGCGTGACTTCCGCGACCGCTCGCCGCGTTTTCATCATCTCCACCGCAGCCTGAGGGTCGTTCCAGTCAATCTTACTGAACCGCTCCGCGAGGTCGGGCGGCATGTGGTCCGTCGGGATGGTGCATCCCGAAAACATCGCGCGGAGGAAGTCAGACATCGTCAAGGCCTCCCGCAGGCGGCGGATGGTGACTTCCTGATCCCTGTCTCCCATCACGAGCTTCGCGCCGATCTTCTCCGCTTCCTCGATCGCGACCTTGAACTCTAACCCAGGGTCGAGGCCGTACGTCCTGAACGCCTGGTAAATAGATTTCAAACCCGCGCCGAGGACCTTTTCGGCGACGTCCCCGGGAGCCCTGCGGAAGGAGACGTCAGCGTCATGTTCTAGTAGATCAGGAGATGTAACAACGAAGAGGAGAAGAGAAGCGACGCACCCTAACACGCGAAGGAACTCTTTCACTTTATCCTCCACGCCGCCGCCGGGAGCGCTCGCGCCGTCATCTTGAAGCATCGACCGGCGGATCGACGCCGCTCGCTTCTCGCACAGCTCCACGAACACGGTGTCTGGCCTGACCGCCTGTATCACGTCCCTGACTTCCTCGGCGGACTTCTTCGAGACGTGCGCGGTCCCTATGAGGTAGACCTCGTTCCCGGTTCGAAGGTCTCGGAGGTAGGACATCGTCCCGGGGAGGTTGGTCGTAGACGTGCTGGACGCGCGCCATCGCTGGAGCACGGGACGCAGCGCGCGCCTCGCCACCGCCGCGGCCATCGCGTCGCTCGAAGTGATGTCTCGATCTACCAAACTTTTTGTTTGTACGAAGGTGTTGTTCACACTCACAACGCCAACTGCCTATGATATGTACTACCCGTTCGCCGGGTCAACTGTCTACAACTACCTAGAACCGTCGACATCCATCACGCCGCCGGTCGCGTCGACGCTCGTGCCGCCACCGCCGCCGCCTAAGAACAGATGCTCGATGGCGTCGTTCGGTCTCAACCGTTCGCTCGGGGACCACGTCAACGCGCGCTCGACGAAGTCGTAAAATAACGCCACCTCGGTGAGGTTTTCGATCGATCTTCTTCGCGCGTGGTGCCCTCCGGGCGCCGCGCGTCCGTCTGTGCCCCGCGCGTCGCTCTCGTCGTCGTCGCGGATCCCGAGCTCGTGGAGGGACAGCATCGCCGCCTCCGCGGCGGACGTCGACGTCGCGGCGCCTCTCGCGTCCGCGCCGGAGCTCCTCTCGCGGTTTAAACTCTCCCCGCGCCAGCTGTCGTACTCTTTCGCGACCGCGATGATCGTCGAGCGCAGCGGCTTGGACCCGGGGACGGGGCACTCGCCGATTTCGCGGTCGATCATGACCGGAAAGTGCACGGCGCGTTTCTCCGGCGGCGCGCGGCTCGCCATCTCGCTCGGGACGGACCCGAGCGCTTCGGAAATTTTCCACAGCTGGTCTCGCTCGTCCTTCCCCGGGAACAGCGGCTTGCCCCCGTGCATCTCGACCATGATGCACCCCAGACTCCACACGTCGACCGCGCAGCCGTACGGAAGCCCTAATATCACCTCTGGGGCGCGGTAGAACCGCGACTGGACGTACGTGTTGTCGTCCGTCTCCCCGGCCCAACCGCTGCTTCCGAAATCGATGAGCTTGATCGCGCTTCGATCGACGCCGCACAGCAGGACGTTCTCCGGCTTCAAGTCGCAGTGCACGACGCCGTGCGATCGGAGATACGCCAGCGCGGACACGAGCTGCTTCGTGAACTTTCGTATCAGCCCCAAGGACACGCCGTGGAACTTCGTCGACTGCAGGACGTTATACAGCGAATGCGACAAGAGCTCGAAGACGAGGCACCGATACGCGGGCAACGCCGCGTCGGACGACGCGCCTTTCTCGCCGCCCTCCTCCTTGTCTACCCTCCCGACGTGCGTGAACGAATCCAACAGAGAAACGACGCACGGGTGCCCGACGTTTTTCCCTTCGCCCTCGCCTCGGCCGCCGCCGCCGCCGCCGAGGACTCGCAACACTTCGATCTCTCGTTTCGCGTGCGAGTCAAAGTCGTGTCCTTTCTTTATGATCTTCATCGCGACGCGGACGTCGTTCACCATGTCGTACGCGACGATGACGAACCCGAACGCGCCTCGGCCGACGACGCGACCGACGACGTACCGGTCGTGTAAGATATCCCGCGGGTCCGTCGGGCCTTTCCAACCCACGCTCGTGGACGTCGTGAGCTCGAGCGCGCTTCGAAACGCGCTCGGTGGCGACGGCGACATCGATTTGGGCTTGCCCCCCGACCCCGAGGTCCTCCCTGAGCGACCTTCGACCGACCGACGCAACGCCGCCGAGCCGCCGCCGCCGCCGAGGGAGTCGGCTCTTCTTTCCGTCTTGCGCGTGTCGAAGTACTTCCGGTTGATCCGTTTGTACACGTCGATCAGGTGCACGGTCGTGAGCTTACGCAGCGGTACGTCGGCGAGCTGCGGGCGGTTTGGAAGGAGGAGGGAGTGCGGCGGCGTCGGTCGCGGCGGCGTCGGAGAGGGATCGAACGAATTATTGGAAACGAAAAGACAGGCCAGGCCGCGTCGGAGTTTTTTCGCCCGCGTCCGCGGATTTGGTCGGTAACGGCAGCGGGTCGAGTCGAGCGCGCGTGGACGCGTCGCCGTCGCAACCGCCCGCGCACCTGAAGGTCGCTCACGCCCGCGTATCCCCCTCGGACGCCGCGCTCGAGCGGCGGCGGGCGTTCCTCGCGAGAACTCCCGGGCGGCGTCCACATGCCCGCGTCCCTCGGAGCAGCCGCGCGGGAACTCTCGTCGACGTCGTCCGTCTCCGCGAGCGCGCCCGCGGCCGCGTCCATGGGGTCCGGCGGTGGGCTCGACGGCGTGGGGGTTTGAGCCTCTTTCCCGTCGCGCGAGGACGGCGGCGTATCCTCCCTCATCGTCTGCAGCGGCGACGGCGGCGACGGCGGCGACGCGTCCATCTCGTCGCGTCTCGAACGGCTACAACGACACGAATGCTCCAAAAAAAGTGCGGTTACGAAACGCGCGCCGCGGTCGCGCGTGCCATCGCGCGCGGAGGTTCGACGCGCGCGTATCGCGATGTGGCGAGGTACTGTACGCGAGCGCGCGATACCGCAATCTCCCGCGCGCGCGACAGCCGCGCGTCTTCTTATGACGCGGGAGCTCTCGCGAAGGAAAAGGCCGCGTCACCTTTTTCGCGCGTTCAGTTCTAAAAAACGCGTGATGAGATCTCGCGCGTGATGCTCTCGCCACAGCATCCTACCCGTCGTCGTCGCCGGCGCCGACGCGCGTCGCGTCCACGTCCACGTACCCGAACCGCTTCGCGAACGCGTCTATGAGCCGCCACTCCACCTCCATCGCGCTCGGCGCCCCCCCCTCCCTCCCGCCCTCCACCTCGTCGCGCAGCGTCGTCACGCCCTTCCCTCTCAGCCCGCACGGCACGATGGCGTCGAACCACCGCAAGTCGACGTCGCGGTTGAACGCGAACCCGTGCGACGCGACCCCTCGCGATATCTGCACCCCCACGGCGCCGAGCTTCTTCCCTCTCGCCCACACCCCCGTCATCTCCGGTACCCTCCCCGTCGCTCGCACGCCGAAACTCGCCGCGGCGTCGATCATGACGTCCTCTAACCCCTCCACGTACGCGCGCGCGCCGAGCTCGGACGCGCGGAGATCCACCACCGGGTAGACGACGTGTTGCCCCGGGCCGTGGAACGTGACGTCGCCGCCGCGTCGCGCCTTGTGCACGGTCGCGCCGAGGGACGCGAGGGTTTCGACGTCGGTCAGGATGTTGTGCTCCGTCGGGCGCTTGCCCATGGTGTACACCGGCGAGTGCTGCGAAGGAGGGACGAGGGGTGAGGGAGACGTCACGAGACGTTCGTCGGCTACTAGGGTTGGTTGGACGGACGCGCGACGCGAGACGCGCGCGGTGGGTGCGGCGCGTCGAAGGTCGCGACGACAAGCGCACCTGCAGCACGAGGAGCGTGTCCGGCGCCATCCCCGCGCGGCGGGCGTTCGCGAACGATTCCTGCGACGCGTGCGAACGACGCGGGGGGGTCAGAATTGGGTGGCGGACGTCGAGACGCGGCGACGGGAGCGATTCGTGAATTCGCTTTGTTCGTGCCGACTCCGCGCGCGTTCGAAGGCGGCGCGGAGGACGGCGACGGAGCGAGGGCGCACCTGGAGCGCGAGGCCGCGTTCGTACGCGACGAGATGGTCGTATATTCGCACCGCGAGCCGCCGGCGCGTCATCGCGCTCGGTGACGCGCGCGCGACGCCCGCGGTGGGCGCCGCGAAAATGGTGCTGACGAGGACTTCTCGCTGACTTCTCGCCGCGTGCTTCGACCTGCTTCGAAGAGACCTGACGCTGACGTCGCTCGAAGAAGGTCGCGACTCGCGGGAGCATTAATGTCGCGCGCGTCGGCTGTGCCCCGCTGCCCGTTGCTCGCGGCCCCGCCGCGGGCGTCCGCGGCGTCGTGCCGCTGCGGCACGCCGCCGACGCCATGGCGCGCGCGATCCCCCCCGGGACCGCGCGCGCGCGACGTCGCCGCCGCGGCGAGCGCGGACGCGACGGTCGACGACGGATCGAAATCGGCATCCGCGGAGGACGAAAAGCCCGCGAAATCCGTCGTGTTCGTCTCGTTCCTCTGGCCGGAGTCGTCCTCCTCCGCCGCGGGCGTTCGCACGTGCGCGCTCGTGAGAGATTTCAAGTCAAGGGGCTGGCGCGTGCACTTCGTCGCGTGCGCGAAGCGGAACTCCCACGCGGACGCGCTCGAGGCGGAGGGGATCGGCGTTTCCGAGATCTTACCGAATCGCGGCGCCGACTTCGAGGACGTCCTCGCGACGACCGCCCCCTCGGTCGTGATCTTCGATCGCTTCATGGCCGAGGAGGCGTTCTCGTTCCGCGTCAGAGCGGCGTGCCCGAACGCCGCGCGCGTGCTTGACATGCAAGACCTGCACTCGCTGCGGTACGCGCGTCATCACGCGATGAAGGAAGCGATCCGTTTTAACAGAGAGAAGGATGCTGAGAAAGAGAAAGACGCGGCGACGGCGGCCGCGGCGGCGGCGGACGCGGCGGCGGACGACGACGACGACGACGACGACGACGACGACGACGACGACGACGACGACGACGCGCGGGTGAATC
>MDSW01104051.1_pt1 | contig 32088 bp, 17 predicted proteins | sample 811171 | NCBI WGS metagenome assembly MDSW01 (sample SAMN05326641, study PRJNA326480) | marine metagenome | isolation source: seawater | place: Atlantic Ocean: North West | collected 2012 | reverse complement strand
AATTAACTAGTAATATAATTGATATGCAAAATGCGTATAGTAATTTAAATAGTAAAGAACAAGAATTAGAAGCAACTTTATCATCATTAAACAGTGAAAAAGATAAATTAATTAACGATTTAGAAAATGCTTCAGGAAGTATTATAGAATATCAAGCAATTTTAAGTAATATAGCATCATTTAATATAAATTTTGATAATATAAATGAAGAATTAAGTTCAATAGAACAACAAAAAGAAACAAAGTTCTTAGAATTACAACAATTAAATAGTGATTTACAAGGCGAACTCTCAGCTATAGTAGATAATAAAATAGCATCTGCTAAAGATTTGGCACAAATGGAAGATGATATAGGTGCTATTACTCGAGAAATAAAAAGTTTAAATACATATAAAGAACAAATTAATAGTAATTTTATAAGATTTGAAAATAATATTGAAACAGAATATGCAAAAACAATAGAATTTCAAGCAGAAATTGCATCAAATAATTTAATACAAAATGAAACTATAGTACAAATAACATCAAATACTGAAATATTCTTAAAATTAACTGAAATATTAGAAAGTTCAAACCAAGATGCAGTATTTTTTGCAAAAGAATTTTTAGATTTACATCAAACATTTAAAGAAAATTTAAAAACAGATAAAGAAACATTAGACCTGAAAACATCAAATGTTATAAAAGGAATCGGAATATTAGAACAAAAAATTGCAAATATTCAAAGCGAAATAGAAAATCGTCCTAAAAAAGTATTCTTAGATTTAGAATTAAGTTTAAAAGATACAAATCCTTTAAATAAAATTACAGGAAATACAGATATAGAAAAAAATAATTTTAAAAATAATATTATACTAGAATTAGCTGATATTACAAAAACAGGTATAAATAGATTTAATATATCTGAAATAGAAATATTATCACCTGAAAGTAATATATCAATAAATACAGTAATATATCCATCTAATGCATTTGGAAAATTAGATAGTAAAAAACCGGAAGATATATATACAGATATAACAGATAAAGCAAAAGAGGATAATACAATATTAAGAAATAAAAAATATTTAAAATATTTACAAAAAATTACAAAAACAACTGAAGAAGAAAGTGAAGAAGTAATTACAGATGTTTCTTTTCCATTAAAAAAATTAGATTTAACAGATAAAATAAATAATAATAATATATTAATTACAGATATTAATTCAATAATAAATTATATTAATAAGTCAGAAAATACAAATAAAACATATTACGATGAAATAAATCCATATTTAATAAAAGAATTAAATTATTATCGTGAAAAGAAATCTGATTATTATAAAAAGAAAAAAATAATAAATTCAAAATTAAATTCAAAACAACATAAATATAATTATTATAATAATATATCTAAATTTATGATTGAAATTAGTTTATTAATAGTATTATTATTAATATTTAAATTATTTATAAGTGATAATAATTTATTAATTTTATTAATAGCAACAATTGCGTTTATATTATTATTAAATAATTTATATTTTAATATAATAAAACATACTAAAAAACATTATAGAAATAAATATTGGCAATTACCAGAAATAGAAATATAATTTTTTTTTAATTTTTTATTTATAAATAAACAATAGAATACTACATAAAAAATATGTCATATATAACAGAACAAGATTTTGTAGAAATTAATAGTATTTCAAAAAATGCTATGTTTGATAAAATATTAAAAAAAAAAGATATATTTGTAAATGCAAGTGATTATCAACAAGAATTTATTAAAAATATAAATAATTATTATAATAATTTACTTCATATTAATAAAATAAAATCATCTGCTTATGATAAATTTACAAATAAAATAATATATTATTATACAAATAATGATAATGTAATTGATTATGATAAAATTGATATTAATAAAAATAAAAAATATAAATTATCAGAAATAGATGCATCATTTTATATGAATCCTAATATGAAAAAATACATGTTTTTATATGATTTTTTAAGAGAATATTATCTAAATTTAGCTGAAATAAAAAAAAATAAATATAATATTGATAATGCATCACTATATAATCATGAATTTAAAATAAGATGTAAATATTTTTCAAGTGAAAATGAAATAAATAATGTATATCATACTGCCTTAAATATCGAGGACTATGTAATAACATTTAAATTTAATAATAGTAATACTACTGGAAATAAATTTGTTCAACCAGATATTACTAATTTAAGTGATATTAAATTATATTCTAAAAATAATCAAAGAATATTTACTAATAGTTATGATAATGATTATGTTAATTCATTTAACGAATTAATTAAAATAGTTAAAAACAGCGATATTATAATAAATAATGATATTAGTTATCACAAATTATTATCAGAATCTTATAAATATAAATTTAATAAAATATTACTAACATATATCATATTAAAAATAATATATTTTTATTATAGAAAACATTATCCTGTTAAAATTAAAGAAGTTAATGATATATTGATGAAAGACTATCCAGTTTTGTTAAATAATATTAGCAATAAAGTTAGTGATAAAGATAATTCATTATTAGAAATTGCATTAAATACAGAAAAAAAACAGTTTAAATTAAATAGAAAACCAAATTTAACAGAAATAAAAAGATTAAGAGAACTAATTACTAAAAAGAAAGGAGAAATTCGTGATTATATTGAACAAAATATGGATAATGAACCACAAGAATTATTAAATAATATTAAAGAAAAAGAAAACTATATTGAAAAATTAGAAAAACAATTAAGTAATGAAATGTATGCAAATTTAAATAAATCACAAGAACAAGAAGCAATTGCGTATAAAAATGAATTAGATAAAATTAATAAAAATATAACAAATAAAATTAAAAATATAAATAATAAAAATATTGAAATTAATTCCGATGATAGTTATTACAATAAAATAAATATTATGAATTATTTTGTAATATTTTTATTAATAACAATAACTGTTATATTTATTATAGATAACACATATAGTAATTTAAATGTATCAATTTCAATATTATTATTAACTATATCTATTATATTATATTTAATTGTAAATTATGTTATAAATAATAATCCAAATTATATATACAATAATAAAGGAATAATAAAAAATATATTTAATTATTTTTCAGGTATACAAATTGAAAAATTTAATTTAAATGCAAATAGTGATTTAGATATTAATGTTACTTCTGTCCCTATAACATTTGAAGAATTAAATAGTTATATAAAAGCTAACACAGATACAAAAAATTTAGAATCAAAATTTTATTTAAAAATAAAAAATACAGATGATGGAACAGAAAATTATATTAATATATTTACTGGGACTGATATTTATACAGAAGATAGTTCTACAGAAGATATTTCTACAGAAGATAGTTCTGATTATGTTAAATTTGATGATAGTAGTAATATTACAATAGATTTAAAATATGAAGAAAATAAAGAATATAGTATTTACGTTCCAAATGTATTTAATGAAGTATCTGATGAAACTATCGGTATTAAATCAAATATATTAGCAGTTGGCGGAGGTGCAGCTGGTACAAAATATCATCATATTGAAAGCATTGGATATAACAGATTAGGTGAAGGCGGAGGTGGTGGTGCAGTTATTTATAATGATAATTTTACATTAATTGGTGGAGAAACATATAAAATTAAAATAGGTACAGGGGGGGTTGTACAAGATGAAAACATAACACAAGCAACAGATACAACAATAAGTCTAAATGATGAAAATAAAATAACAGCAAAAGGCGCTGAATTAATATTATCACCAATACCATCTGACATAAATGGAGTACCAGAATATGTTGTTAGACAAATTTCAGGTGCTGATATAGATGGTAATATAGATGGTAGTGAAGATGGTACGTTTATTAGGAATAAAGATAGAGGCAGAGGAGGGTTAAGTGGATATAATATACAATCGTCTCAAGAATTTACTTATAAAGATAATTCAACATTATCTTTTGAAACTATAACACAAAATCCAAATGATGGAGATAGTGGTTATGAATATGAAGAAACATATTATGGTGCAGGTGGTGGGTCATATAATTTATGTAGTGATGGTAGTGAATATTATACAAGTCCTGGTGATAGTGGTTTAGAACAAAATGGTGATAATATTTACATATGTAATAAAAATGATCTTGGAGTATTCGTACAAGGACAAGGGGGGGGTATAATAGAAAATGATAGCGGTGACGCAGGGTTAGAAAATGGTAAAAACGCTGAACAAAATACGGGTTCAGGTGGTGGTGGTGGTAAAAATAAAGGCGGTAATGGGGCAAATGGTCGAATTATAATAAAAATAAATAAAGAAATAAAAGATAGTATAGACAGTATAATAAAAACAGAAATAGAAAAATTACAAAAAAAATTATTACAAGCAGCAGCAGAAGATGGAAAAAATGAAGCAGGTTTTTTATATGAAAAAGCACAAGAACATAGTAGTAATATAACATCAATTAAAGAGGATTTATTAACAGGTAAAATTGATTTAGAAAAAGCTACATCAAATATTGAAATATTACAAAGTATTTATAATACTGATTATCAAACATATATTTCAAATCAACATTTACTTGATAGAAGAAAAGAAAGTATAAACCTTTATACAACAAATAACATAAAATTACAAGGATTAATTAATGCAACTACAAATAAAATAGAATATAATAATGCAATTATAAGCAGTAATTATGCAGATCTAACTGCATTAAATCATGAATTAGGTAATAAACAAAGAACTAGTAATTTAATAACAAAATTAAATTTATTGAATGAAAGTAAATTAGAAGATATAAAACAAGAATACTATACACAATATGATCAAGCAATTGAATATAAAGAATGTAAAAATATAATGGAACAACGTAGTATAGAATTAGCAGAACAACGCAGTAAATTATCATCAAATATATTACAGAAACGTTTAGAAATAGATGATAAAAAATTAGAAAGAAAAAAGGAATTAGAAAAAGAATTAAGCGAATTAAGAAAATTAAAAATGGACGCAATACAAAATAGAATTGAACAAGAAGATATATTTAGAAGTAAAAAACGTCAATTAAATGAAGAATTGAAAAAATTAGAAGATAATACCGAAAAGAGTATGATAGTAACTTTTAAATTAAATATAGATTATAAACATGCAGGTATAATAGGATTAAATACACAAAAAGAAATAGATAAACGAGCATTATTTAAAGATATATTATTAAACGATTTAGCAATGTCATTGGATGTAAATAAAAATAGATTTAGTATAGACAGTATAACGTCAGATAAAGTTGAAATAAAACCAAAAACAAATGAATTATCAGAAGATGATATATTATTAAAAGATTTAAGCGGTTATATTATAAAATATACCGAAAATTTCGAAACACAAGAAAGCACATATTATGAAAATGATAAAAATATTTTAGTAACGACAACAATATATCCTGCGCCAGGTAATTTAAATATTAATAATCCAGATAAAATATATAATAATATAGAAACACAAGCAAGTAATGCAAAATCAAAATTATTAAATAATACAACATATTTTAGATATTTATTAGAATATAAAAAAGAAGAAACAGAAACAAATGAAAATGATGAAATTATTGATAAAAGTGTTTGGGTAAAAGCGGTAGAAAGACCATTAAGGGTGAAAACAAATTCAATAATAATAACAGACAATAATAATAAAATAAATAATATATTTAATACATTTAATGAAATAGAAAAAACAGATATAACAACACCTACATACTATGAAAGAGTCAATCCATTACTTAAAAAGGAATATAATAAATTTAAAGAAAAGAATGATGCATATAATTTAAGTTATATGAAAAATAAAAATAAACAAAATCAAAGATTATATAATATTAAATATAAAAAGATAATAATTGATTATGTAATATCAATATGTTTATTATTATCAATATTAATGATATTATATAAATATATATCAGTATCTTTAGTAAATTTAATATTTATAATATTATTTACAATATTTACAATAATATTTATATACAAAATAACACAAATACTTCGTACTAAGTCAAGAAATAAATATTTTGAAAAAAATTAATTTAAATTTTTAAAACCTTGCAAATATAATTGCTTATCGGAAATAAAATTATCATCTTCTATAAATTTATTTTTAATTAACCATTTTTTAGAAATCATATTGTATTTACTATTTTCATTTAAAATAAAATATAGTAATAAATATGAAATAAATACAATAATAAATGCTTTAGTTGCATCTTTAGTACTAAATAACAAAAGTGAATAAAAAATAAGCCCTTGTGTTATTTTTGAGTTTAATATTTTTTCTTGCACGGGGGTAATATTAAATTTTAAAAATCTTCCACCAATATGTATAAAAATTAATTGTAAATAAGATATAGGGTCAACATAATTCATATTTAATCTAATTTTTATAAATATTTTTATTAATAAAATATAGAGTACTTAATATATATATAATGTCACTACGGGCCGCCGCTTTTGTAAGTGAATTATTAGAAGATAAAGAAAAAATAAATGTTCACAAATTAGAAAATAATTTTGTTAGTGATATTTTTTCTAATAAAGAATTATTAAATGAAGATTTTTTAAAACAATTATTAGATAGTGAAATTAAAAGTGCAGATAATATTTATAAAATAAGTAATGAAATTTTAAAATATAATAAACCGATATCTTACGATTATTATGAATACATACATTATTATTATTATGATAATAAAATATATTTCTATATATTTTGTTTAGACTTTTTAATTCAATTTTACAAAATAATTAATATGTATATTAACAATAATTATATATTAGATACTAGTATATATAATAAAGAGTTTAATATAAAATTATTTTATGAAATAAAAAATGATTATGTATTATTTGTTAAAAATGGTTATGATGTAAAATTTAAAATTAATAAACCACTATATAATAAAATATCAATAAACAATATAGAAACTACCAATGTTAATTTAACAAAATTATTATCAAAAATTGTAGATAATTTTGAATTAATAGATATGACTGATAGTAATAAATATTATATGCGATATGTATATTATGATAATTTAAAAGTTAGATTACAATATATATTATTAGAAACTTTAAAAAAAAATTTAAGAGAAATTAATAGTTCGGGATATATTAGTAATAAAAGTATTATAAATAAAAATATTGAAATTAGTGATGAAATATTTATTAAATTATTGCAAAATAAAAATATAAATTATGACAAATTAATAGAATCAACAAGTAAATTAAAATCAGATGAAAATGAAACGAAACAAGTAAAAGATGCGATACTAAATTCGTTAAGTATAAAAAATACGAATGAGAATGTTTTAAATAATAAAGATAAAATAGAAAAAATAGAAGATTTAATTAAGATAAAAAAAGATAAAATATTGAAATTAAAATTACTATTTGTATGTATGTTATTAATATTTATAGTAATGGGTATTTTATTATTACAAATAAATAAAATAAAAAATAAAAAATTTGTATATATCACTCCAATAATAATAATAGTAATATATGTAATATGTTATTATTATTTATATAATAATAAAAAATATTATGAAGAATTTACAACAGAAACAATAGATGATTTAATAATATTAAATAACAGTAAAGCATCAGAATTATTAGTTGTATTAAATTATAATAAATTATATTATAATAATATAAATCCAGTCTTAAAAAAAGAGCTTAAAGAAACAAAAAATAAAGATGAACATTATACATTATATAAAAAAATTAAAAATTCAAATTTAAATACAATTGAAAAAGATATAAAATATTATAAAGAAAATATAATGTATTTTATAAATTTAACATTATTATTTACAATAATTTTAGTACTAATATCAGTAACAGAAAAGTATAATACTATTATATATATATTAAGTTTAATAATATTTATAATAATGTCATATATATATATATATAATATAATTAAAATTGTTAGAACTAAAAGTAAAAATAATTATTGGAATGTAAATACAGATTAAAAAAGTTTATTTATATAATCTAATATATTATTTTTAATATTATATTTAAAATTAATAATGTTTTCATCGGTTTTATAATCTATAAAAGGTTCGTGTATTATTTTTTTTTCATTTTTAATAAAAATATAATAATCAAATACGAGTGATATAATACAGGTTAAAAATAGCGTACCAATTAATTTATCAATTAAAAATAAATAAAAATTACTTATTAATAATATGATAAATAATATATTATTATCGAATAATTCTAATATAATATCTGGATAAGGTACAGAAGGTCTCAATGCATATATAATAACATATGCACATAATATGCCAGTAACTAATGCCAATATAATTTTTTTTATTGTGGTATAATAATCAAGTTCCATTATTTATTGTTCTATATATTATAATTATTTTTTTAATAATGTATAATAGAGATATATTATATAAAATGAATTATTCTACACTAACTGAAGCATATAATATTCCAATATTTGAATCAAAGGGTGGAGAAAATATTGATAAAAAGAAAAAAAAGAAAGATAAATCTGTATCAGAACAAAACAATATAATAGAACCTTATAAAAAAGAATATAAAAATTGCGAACCAATACAGCAACCACATTATAAATTACCAATTAAAGATAAACAAATAACAGAAGATACAAAAGTATTTGAAGATTATTTAAAAGAAAGAAATTTAAAAAATAAAGAATTTACAGAAATTGAAGGCAGTAATATTAATATATATGATAATTACAACAGTATTTTAAATGATGAAATAAAAGATATTGAACCATATTACGATGAAGATTTAGATAATTATATAAATATTAATGATATGGGGAATATAAATTATTCACAAAAAGAAATAAAAAAAAAATTAATGTCAGAAGAATTTAATTTAAAAACACAGGAACCGTTAATAATAAATAATAAAGAATATGTATTGGTACCAAAAAAAACAGAAGTAAAAAATAATGAAATTCCTGATAATGATATACAAAATCAAGAAAAAGAGTTAGAAGATAAACAGGAAGAAAATAATATTGATGTTGTTGTAAAACAAGAAAGTGAAAATTTAGAAGATAAAATATCGGAAATGGTTAAGTTATATATAAAGGAAGAAAAAACTCCACCAAAAATAAGTAATTTCTATAAAAATATAATTAATATTGTTTTATTTATATTAATTGGAATATTTGTTATATTTTTATTAGATTTATTAACAGAATTGGCATTACATAAAGGAATGAAACAAACTGTTCAAATATTATTACCATTATTAGAAGAGTTAAAAGAGTTAAAAAGAATATAAAAAAATTATAATATTTTTATTATAATGACACAATATTCACATATTGTAATATCAGGCGGGGGATTATATGGTATCTCTTTACTAGGTATATTTAGATATTTTTATATTGAAAATAAATTAAAAAATGTTAAAAATATAGCTGGTAACTCGGTTGGTTCATTATTTTGTTTGGCGCATTCAATTGGTATTGATATTGAAGAACTAGAATTAATAATTAAAAATTTAGTAAAAGAGGAAAAATTAATAGTAACAAAAAAAAATATAGGAAATATATTTTTATATAATGGTATATTAAATTTCAACATAATAACAAATAAACTTAAAGAATATTTTAATCAAAAATATAATGAAACGGATATTACATTTTTAGAATTATCAAAAAAATTTGGTATTAATTTATATATAAGTGCTACAAATATAAACACAACGGAAAATATAATTTTTTCTACTGATAATACGCCAAATGTAAGTATATTTGACGCAACACACGCATCTATAACAATACCATATTTAGGGATACCAGTTTTAATAGATGGTGAATATTATGTGGATGGTTTAATGTCTAATAATTTTCCAATAAATATTTTTAAAAATATTAATAAAGATAATATACTTGGAATAGTAATAAATGTGAAAAATGATTATAAAGTAAATAAACTAGAAAAAAATACACAAATAAATTTTATAGATTATAGTAGAAAATTAATAGAGATATTAATAAAAAATTCTAGTAAAAGTACATTTCTTAAATATATAAAAAATGAATATGCAAATTTACTAATAATAGAAGATTCCCCCATTAATGAAATGATTCCTTTAAAAACTTGTGACAATAATATTAAATATGATTTTACAGAATTAGATATAGATAATCTAATATTAGATGGTTTTATAAAAGCAGAAAATTTTTTTAATTATATAAAGAGTTAATAAAATAAATTATTATAATATATGAATTCTTTATTAAATAATAGTATAGTTGTTGGCGAATATTCATTAAAAAATAAAGAAACTACTGATAATGAAGAACCAAATAACACTGATGATGTTTCTAATGATAATAAATCTTCATGGTGGTATAAATCGAAAAATAATAAAAAACGTGTAATGTTATGTGGTACTTATCCTATAGGCACAAGTAATGGTTATTCTAAAGTTGTTTATTATATATGTAAAAATATGGAAAAATATGATGATATTGAATTAACAATATATGGTTTCCAAAATGTAAATAATACAAGTGGTTCTAATTTAAGAAATAATTTATCAGATAAAATAATATTATATGATGTAATGGCCAATGAAAATCCTAGAAGAAATGGTTTTGGCGAAAAAGAAATTGGTGACTATATAAAAAAACACCCACAGGATATTATAATTATATTTAATGATTCAATGATTACAACAGCTTTAACACATACAATAGTTAAAGAATGTTGGGATGAAAAAAAGAATTTTAAATTAGTTTCATATATGGATCAAGTTTATCCCTATCAAAAAAAGAAATATATTGAATTACTTAATGTTTTCTATGATGCTGTTATAACATTTACACCATACTGGAAAAATATCGCAAGAAAATTAGGTATAAAAAAACCATTATATTGTTTCCCACACGGATTTGATACAGATTTATATTATCCAGTTGATAAAAAAATAGCAAGAATGTATTTAAATTTTCCTTTAGATGATTATTTAGTATTAAATTTAAATAGAAATCAACCTAGAAAAAGATGGGATATTACCATAATAGGATGGTGTAAATTTTTAGAAAAATTTTATGAAAATAAAGAAAATAAAAGAAATGTTAAACTTGTAGTTGGTACATCTATGAATGCATACTGGGATTTAATGGATATATTTGAAAATGAAATAAAATTTACTAATGTGCCTTGGGAATTTGCAAAAACAACAATAATATCTGTTGATATGCCACAACAATTATCTGATAGAGACATTAATATATTATATAATGCTTGTGATGTTGGATTAAATACTGCTGATGGCGAAGGTTTTGGATTATGTGGGTTTGAATCTGCCGCACTTGGCAAAGGTCAAATATCATCATATGTTGGAGGAATGATTGATTTTTTATTAGACGATTTTGCACTTCTTATAAGACCTTGTACTGCAATTTATTTAGATTGTAAATCTGCTGGTATCGGTGGTAAAGCAGAAATTGGTTCCCCCGATGATTATGGTAATGCATTTTGGAAATATTATAATGATGAAGAATTATTAAAATCACATGGCAAAAAAGCAAGAGAATATATAATAACACACTATAGATGGGAAACAGTTGTAGATTATTTTTATAATAATGTATTATTAAAAATATAATCTATAATAATAATAGAAACAATAAATGGTTGAATGCGATGAATTAAAAATAAAAAAATGCGAAAAACAACAAAAAATATGTAATAAAGCAACTGGTAGATGCAATAAAATAGTTTTAAAAAAAGAAAAAATATGTCCTGAAGGTAAAATATTAAATCCAGTAACAGGTAGATGTAATAAAATAAAAAAGTTATTAACTGCAAAAAAATCATTAAATACAATAGAAAAAATATCAAAGTTAAAAAAAATATGGAAAAAGGTAAAATTAAATAATGCAAATGAAAACACTGCTCAAAAAAAAAGAAAAGCATTCGATATTGTGATAAAACATTTATTGCCATTTGTAACAAAAACATTTACTTTAAAAAATAGAATAAAATATGCGAAAAATGTTCATAAAGGAATGTTTAAAGATTTTGAAATTAAAAAACTTGAATCTAAAAAAATTCCAGCAGAAAAATTTAAAATAATTAAAAAAGATAATTATTATTTAAATAATATTCATTTATATAAAAAAATAGGTTCAGAAAGTGTATATGGTACGATTTATAATGTAAAGTATAAACACGATGATAATTTTTATAATATTTGTGGAAAAATAATGTGTGATACAAAAGATAATAGAAATGAAATTCAATTAATTATGAAAGCAACAGAAAAAACTATGAATAATGAGACACCACATTTTCCAATTATGTATTTTAATAGTTTTATACAAAAAGATACTAAGTTAAAAGATTTTAGTGTTTATTTGCCAAAATCTATTAAAAGATGTAACAAATTTATTGTTAATTTTAACGAGATGTTTTCAGGTGATTTAAAAATATTTATGGAAGAATGTAAACATAATAATAATAAAAATTTACTAATAAATACATTAGAACAAATATTTATATGTATATTAACATTTCATAAAAAAATAAAATTATCACATAATGATTGTCATTGGGGTAATTTTTTATATCATAAAATAAAACCAGGTGGATATATACATTATAATATTTTTAATAAAGATATTTATTTAGAAAATAAAGGTTATTTATGGATAATTTGGGATTATGGTTTAACATCACCATTATATGATTCTAATAAATATGTTGATTATTATAGAATATTAAATGCTTTTATAAGTTATGAAGATTATGGATGGAATAATAAATTAAAATACAAAATAAATAGAGCAATTAATATTTTGGATAATATACCTGAATATAAAAATAATAAAAATTTTGAAAATAAATTATTTAACGAATTGTTTTCATATCATACACCCATATATGTAAAACCACCAGATAGTCAAATAATTAATCTAAATAAACCATATATATTATAATAAAAAAAAATAAATTTATACTAATTCACTTCCTAATGTAGCAGTCGCTTTAATATTATCAGGTGATAAATCACTAATTGCCATATCGTCAAAGGCAATTAGTGTATTAGGTAAAGAAACATTTGTATTTTTAAATTTATTATAAACTTTTTTCTTAATACTATTTGGAAAATTATAATCAATTTGTTCAATTAATGTTTCATATTCTCTAATAAAATTAGTTATTTTATAAAAATCTAATGATTCTGTATCATTAATCATTGCTTCATCTATTCTATGATTTAATTTATTCATTTTTTTAGAAATATTTTGAAATACTGTTACTCTTTCATTAATTTTAAAATTATTTATCATTGCAAGTGTTAATCCGGTTACACTATTTATAACAATATTTGGTATTTTCATTTGATCACCAGTTAAACTTGCACTATTTAATATTGCCAATGATGTACTAGATAAAATCAAGGGTATATTAACAAAATTTTTAATAGTAGAATAAAACTCATAAGACCTTTTACATAAAATTGCTACAATTAAACTTTTATCTCTATATGATTTTAGTAATTTTAATTGTTGATTACTTACTTTATTTTGTTTTTTCTCCACCTCTTGAACATTTTCCTCACCTATTTTTACTAACTCTTTTAATTCTAAATTATCAGTCATTTCTTCGCTATATATTATAATCAATATTATGCTTAAATATTTTTTAATTTAATATGAATATTATTACTGCAAAAAATAATCCAATAATAAATGTTCCAAAAATTAACGGATTTCCATTTTCATCAATTATATCATTTGTATCTTTCCTAAAAATTTTTACAATAATATCTGCTATTTTATAAGTATTTTTATTCGATAAAATCATATATAATATTAAACAATATAATGATATTTTTAACTTATTTATATAATTTGTTTTTTTCTTTTTTACTTGCTTAGTTTCCTTTTTTGTATCTTTATATTCATAATAAATTTCTTTATTATCCATATCTTTAATATATATAAATAAAAAAAAGATTATCTATTAAATAAATCCATTAAATAATATATTGTTGTATTATCTATAATATTATCTAAATTTATACCACTATTTGATATATTATTATGTACTCTATTTATTTCAATTGGTTCAAAATTTGTATCAAAAAATATTGTCATATTTGTAGTTGAATTTATATTAGAAATCCAATCTGGTAAATTATCATAAAAATCATTTGAAACAAGTGCTAATGCTTTTACAAAATTACAACATAGTATAAAATGTTCGTTACCATTTTTAAATAAATTTATAATTTCATTAGCAAATACATTCACATAATTATTATTATTTAAAATCAATACTAATTCTTCATTAAAATAATTATTTTCTATATCAATATCACTTGTTAAATCTTTATAAATATTTATTATATTTATAATATTATTAAATTTTAATTTTAAAAACCATAATACATTATTATAAAAACCAAGTTTTTCCATATAATATACAACATCTGTATATGCTTGTTCCTTTGTATCCCATTCCTTTTTATTTTCTTTTATTTTTAATTTGTTATATTTTATAAATAATTTTAATTTATTTATTATATTTTCATCTAATATTTCTCTTGTACAAGGATTTATATTGTTTAATTTTATATAATAATCAAATTCTATAGCATTGAAACAATATATTTTATTACCTGTTTTAAAATAAAAACGTAGTTTTTTCGGTATATCTACTATTTTATCTAATGTAAATGGATCATTTTCATTTGATATTTCATTTATATTATATTTTTTATTAACTAATTTATATAAATAATTTCTAATATTTTTTTGAATAATAATTATTTTATTTATATGTACTGTTAATTTATATGTTGTATTAAATATATTATAAATTTCTAATATAATTGTTTTTTTATTATTATTTTTTTTTATATTATAACAATGAAACAATTCAATTAATACTATTTTATTAAATAAATATGATAATATTTTTATAAATAACAGTTTTTTTAAGTCATTTGTATCTTTATATTTTTGTATATATTTAAATAATAAATATATATCATCAATAGCATCTATAAAAAGTTTATTATTTTTTTTTAATATTCTATTTATAATTTCAAAAAATTTTATATTTTTATATTTAATATGTTTATCACAATATAAACAATTATCACATATTATATTACATTTTTTTTTTTGAAATTTATTAATAAAAATACAATAGTTTGTATTTTTAGTGTCCATTTATAAATTATAATATTTTTTTTTTAGATTTATTTACACTGGTAGTAATATACCTGAATTTATATAACTATTATAATCATAATATTTATTATTTAATTCAACATATTTTTTATTTTTTATTAATACTACTTTACCCTTGCCCTTTTTTAATTTGGTATATTTTTGAAATTCTAATATTTTATTATCTTTATTTATATCTTTCGTAAATGATAATTTTTTATTATTTACATTTATTGGCCAATTATAACATTTATATCCACTTTCTAATGGTTTATTTTTTTCTGAATTAATTACACAATCAAAACTTGACGCTTTTAATAATTTTAAAAAACTATTTATTAATTCCTCTTTATTTTTCGCAATATTATATATATATTCATCTGTTGTTATTCCTTTATCCATCGTTTTTATTGTAAAATTTTTCTTTAATTGTTCTTGGGTTAATTTCATTATATATGAATATACTTGTACATTTCTATCTTTTAATGGCAACTGTTCATGAGAACACGTTCTTACCGCTCTTCCTATAACTTGATTTATTCTTACTGAATTCCAAAAATATTCCATTATTAATACTCTTCTTACATTTTTTAATGATATACCTTCTGCACCAGATTGTGTTATCATCATTACTTTAACTAATTTACCATATAATTGAATTTCCTTATTTTTTTTAATTCTATCTGGTAATGAATTATATAACTCACCATTTAATTGTGAAAATTCTCCATTAAATAAATGTATTAATTGATTTGTTTTTTCTTTATCACTATTAAATACTATATATCTTTTATTATCATATTTTTCATCAAATACTGATAAATCACTATATTTATATCCATTTTCTGATTTTATTAATATTATTTCTTTATAATCATTATAATTTAAAGATTTACTAAATATTCCTAAACCTTCTACCATTCTAAATTGTGAATATATTAATACAGAACCAGGCGATTCTTCTATATCATCTAACATTTTTGAATATTTTGGACTATAATAATTTTTTAAATTTTCTTTTGATAAATATTCATTTGTATCCAATTCTTTTATTACTTTATCTAATTTATTTTCATAATCATTATTTACTACTATCTCTTCATTTATATTATCTTCTGCTATAATATCTAATTCTTTCCGTAATATATTTTTAATATCACTTGGATATACTCTTTCTAAATTTTCAGGAAATGCAAAATTACAAACCATTCTACTATATGCTCTATATACAGACGATTTTTCATCCATATCATTTTTACGAAATTTTTTCGCTTCATCTATTTTTCTTTCTTTACTTCTTACTTCATCATATTTTGTTAATTGATGGTTTGACATATTTAAGTATTGTATTTTTATTGGCAATAATTCAGGAAAAAATTCACTTCCTGATGTTCTATAATAACTAACTGTACCTAATATTCTTCTTTGAAATAAATCTAAATTTTTTGTTACTGGTTTCTCTTCATCTTTATAATCTATAAACATTTTATCAAAATCATCTTTATTATTTGGTAATGCATAATATAATTCCTTTGTTTTTTTTATACCTATTTTTAATCCTTTTATATTTTCTAATTCACTTTTAATTATTTCTATTAGTTTATCTTTTGTATATTCCCATTTATATTTTACTATTTCTATTGATTTAGATTCTTTTATATATCCTTCTGGTAATAATGCTATACTTATTTCTCTATTATTATAGTAAATATAATCTATAAATTTATTTATATTTAATTCATTAATTTTTTCCTTTAATATTTTCTCACTAACATCTATTGAAGATGATAGTAATTTTATTTTAAATATTTCCATCGGTCCTCTTAATAAATTTATTAAACTAGCAATTTCATATGGATTATTTATAATTGGTGTACCAGATAATAACACTAATTTGCAATTATCTGCATTCATCATATTATTATAAACTGTTCTTGCTATTTTTGAACCATTTACTACCCTACTTATAAAATTATGAACTTCATCAACTATTATAAATGAATTATTAAATATATCTTTTCCCATTTCTGTAAGCATTTTTTGTGTTAAACCATTGTAACTTATAAATTTATATTTATTTCTAATTATATGTAATATTATATCATCTATTATTTTTTTTTTATCACTTTTTAACGAACTATATGTAACATCATTTTCTATAACACTCGCATAATCATTTAAATCATTTTTATAAAGTGGTAACCATATTTGTTTATCCTTTTTTATATATTTAATATTTATACCATATTCTATTAATTTTTCTATTAGTGTTTTGGATTTTAAATCACCTGTTATTTTTAATAAAGTCCACGTTTTTTTCATATTTAATCCTAAAGTTGATATTTTCATCAATTCATTTTCATAATTTTTTGCTAATGATGCAGGTGTTAATACAAATATTTTTCTTTTTTCCATAAAAATTTCTGCAGCTGCGATTGATGCAGCTGATTTACCTGAACCCAATTCGTGATATGCCAATATACCACGGTAAGGACTATCTAGTTGAATATAATCTCTTAATATTCGTTGGTGTGGAAATAAACTTATTGTTTTTACATCTATATCACAGTTATCACTTTTACATTTACAATTTTCTTTTTTATTTGTATCTTTATACTTACTACGATTAAATGTATTATTTATTTTTTTATTATAACCAATTCTATTTTCTAATATCCAATTTTTTGGTTTAACTTCTATATCCATATTATTTTATATTAATATTATTTTTTATAAAAAAATGATTAATTTTATATTACTTCTATTTAAAATGAACAGCACTTTTAATGATAGTTATTATGAATTACATAAGAATAGATTAAATAATATTTTTATTAATCATGCTATTAATGCGGCAGATAATAGTGACGGTGGTCCTTTTGGTGCAATTATTACAAAAAATGATAATATTATATCAATCGGTAATAATAAAGTAACTGTTTTAAATGACCCAACAGCACATGCAGAAATTGTCGCAATTAGAGAAGCTTGCAAAGAATTAAATACTTTTAATTTACAAGATTGTACTTTATACACTAGTTGTGAACCTTGTCCCATGTGTTTATCTGCTATTTATTGGTCTCGAATTAATACAGTTTATTATGCAAATACACGTCACGATGCAGCTGATATTGGATTTGATGATAATGAAATATATAAAGAATTTGAAAAAAGTAATAAAGATAAAAATATTAATTTAATACATTTAAATAATACAAGTGCATTAAATACTTTTAAAAGATGGAAAAATAATGTTAATAAAATTAGTTATTAAATTTAATTAATTTATCTAAAAAATTTTCTTTTCCTTGTTTTGTAAATTTATATTTACTTAAAACATAAAATATTGTTCTATATTCTGTATTTGTTATTATTTTTTTATCAAATATTTTTTCTATTAATAAATCGGTATCTTTTATTGATAATCTACCGTCACCTTTTTTTTTTATTAATTCTTCTGCAAGTTCTAACACTTTTTTATCATAATTTAATCCATCTATAGTAGTATAATAATTTGTCGATTTATCACTCATTTCTATTTAAAAATAATATTTTTAAAATAAAGAATATTATATAAATAGATAAATATTAATAATAATATGGCTCAATACATTAGTAGTAATATTAGTAACATTATTATTAAAAATATTGAACAAAAATCACTAAATAATGAAATTTTTATTAATAATATTGATTTATCTTTTTATAATGTTTATTCTAATGTAATATATTCAAATTATGATATAGAAACTAATTTTGATATAAATAATTCTAATTATGAAATAATACATAACAATATTGATAATAATATTTATAAATTATATACTTATAATGATAATATTAATTATAGTAATTTATTAATTAGTTATACTTTTAATTCAAATTTATATAATAATGTTTTTGAAATTGAAAATTATAGAAAAATAAATAATATATCCAAATATAATGATTTGTCATCTATTTATAATGATAATAATATAGAAATTAATTATGATAATTGTAACATTATTTTTAAATATGATGATTTAATTAACAATAATAATCAAACCACATATAATATTAATTTTTTACAAGATACTATATGTGATATATTAATAGTTGCTGGAGGTGGCGGTGGTGGTATGGATATGGGTGTGGTGGTGGTGGTGGTGGTATTATATATCTACAAAATACTTTAGTTACAAAAGGTAAAAAAGTTATAAAAGTTGGCAATGGTGGTACTGGAGCACCTGCAGCAGGTACAAATGGACAACCAGGGGGTCACCACTACACAATAAATGCTACTTCCGGTTCTGACTCTCAATTTGATACACATATTGCTGTTGGTGGAGGATATGGAGGGTCTGGTCCACATAATCATACACTACAAGGTAAAGCTGGTAATGGCGGTTCAGGTGGTGGTTCATCTGGTTATAATGCAAATAATGATATTAATGATGCTGGAACTGGCATTGATGGTCAAGGATATAGAGGTGCATATGGTAAAACATCACATTATAGTGGTGGAGGTGGAGGTGCCGGAGAAATTGGCGGCGGTGGTTCAGATGATGCAAGTGAACGACAAAGAGGTGGTGATGGATTAGCATTTGATATATTAGGTACTTTGTATTATTGGGGAGGAGGCGGTGGTGGTTCTGGATATTCAACAACAGGTGGTGATGGAGGTAAAGGCGGTGGTGGGGGTGGTGCAATTGGTATAACTTATGGAGGCGAGGGGGGTTTAAATGAAGGGGAACCAGGTGGCGCAGGAGGAACAAATAGTTGGGCAAATCGTCCAGGTGGTAATGCTGGAAAACATACTGGGGGCGGTGGTGGAGGCGGTTCTCACTATAATAGTAATAATAAAGGAGGTGATGGTGGGTCTGGTATAGTTATAATTAAATATTCTCACAATACAAGTAATTATTTATTGGCAACTGATAATTCATTGACAACATCATATACAACTACTGATAATTTATACTATGATACATTAAATATTTTTAAACAATATGAAATAAATAATTTTTATTTTAATAATTTATTAACAGATAATTTTACAATATCTTTTTGGATTAATATTACAGGGAATAATGATTGTGATATAATATATGATAGTTATAATTATTTTAAATTTCAGTATAATTATAATAACCATTTATTTTATATTATTAATGATACAAATACTTTGAAATATAAAATTTTATCTAATGATAATTTTATATTTATATGTATTATTTTTACAAAAAATAACAATGATTACTATATAACTTTATATCAAAATGATAAAATAGTAAATAGATATGATGATTTTATAGAATTAATAACATTTAATGATACAATAAATAATAAATTTTATATAGGCAATGCTACAGGTAATTTCCAAATTAATAATTTTAAAATATATAATACTAAATTAACAGATAATAGTATTAATTTATTATATCAAAATAATAAAATAAATAATTATGATATTACAAAAACAAATAATTTAATTGCAAGTGAATTTTATAAATTAGAAACATATTACAATTTTAATAATAATTTAATTAATTTAATTAATAATGAAATACTAGATATAGATAATAGTAATTATAAATTAAATTCAGATTATATTGTCATATATAATAATAAATTTATAGAAATTCCTAATGCACACTGTAAAAATATATTAAATACTATAGATGATAGTACTTTAAGTATAGATTTTTATATTACTAAAATACTTGAATATAATACACAATTTTTAATGGGAATTAATTATACAAATAATATTTTTATTCTAAGTATTGCACAAAATGGTAGTAGTAATATAATTAGTTGGACAAAAAAAAATTATGGAATCGGATTTAAAATAAAATGTAATTATGATGATTCTATATATAATAATTGGAATACGATTACCTTAATTTCAAAATATAATAACAACACAAAACAATTTTACCCTTCTATATATATAAATGGTATTAATCAGCGAATAATATTTGAATATGAATTTAGATATTTAGATGATACAATATTAACTAATAATTTAAATAATTTGTATATAAATGGTATTGTTGAAGAAAATAATACTTTATCTAATTACAATGGTGAGAAAATGTTTAAAAATTTAAGAATATACAGTAGGGAATTAAATATTAATGAAATTAGATTAATAAACAAATATACAAATATTACAAACAATCATGGAATATATAATATCAAAGACATAATAACTACAACAAAAGAAAGGGTATACCCACCTACAAGAAATTTAACAAGTGCTTCACATACTATATCTCAACAACTATATGGTAATGGGTTATATGAAACATCTCATAGTGCTGTATATTCTAGTTATGCTGGTTATTCTGCTTTTAATACGGGTATAACTGCCGGTTATCACAGTCCATCACATTATACTTCATCATCTGGTGTGTTTAATGATAGTTATTTTAATAATGATAATGGCAATTTAACAAGTTTTGATTATACAGGTGATTGGGTAAAAATAAAATTACCTGTTTATATAAATTTAACAAAATATGGTTTGAAACAAAGAGGTGGAGTTCCAAATAGATCACCAAAAGATTATAGAATATATGGCAGTAATGACAATACTAATTGGACTATTTTAGTAGATAAAGCGGGAGATAATGCTATTATTCCAACGTATTATAGTTCTGGACTGTTTCAAGAATCTGTATCTATGATAGGTGAATATCAATATTTTCTTATAATTGTAAATAAATTATTGGGTAATGATACTTATTTGAATTTAGATGAATGGTATATATACGGTGTAGAAAAAATAGATATTGTTAATGGTTTAATTGCACATTATAAGTTTGATGGGGATTTAGTAGATAAAACAACAGATAACGCTGATTTGTCTGTTGTTAATAGTCTAAATGGGTATTTATTTGTCGATGATTACATTAATGTAACAGGTGACACAAGATTGCAAATACCTAAAACAATTTTGACGGAAGGACAAACAGAATTGACAATAGGATTTTGGTGTGCTAAAATATCAGGTACATCATCAACTGGTAATCACATAATAAGATATAGACCTTTAAATTTAATGGTTAGATATAATTATAATAGTGATGGTAGAATAAATTTGCTATTAGAAGGTAAAGATGCCTATTATACTATTGATTTGACACAAGATACATTCACTAATTTATTATTTACAGTAAATGGCGAAACATATAAAATATATGTTAATGGTGTGGAAGTAACTTGGACTTCAATAACAGGTGATAGCACGATGGACAGTAATGGATTTACTCACGGGACTTCAACTGATAAGTTTGAATTTTTTAGCAATCCAGATAATTCAACAGATTTTAGAGGAAAAATAAAAAACTTCCGCATATACGACAGAGCATTATCAGCTGCGGAAGTAGAAAAATTATATTTAGAAGGAAGCGAAAAAAAAGCAATAGAAAATAATATAATACAAGATTCAACTGATGAATATATAACTTTTAAATATAGTTCTAATACAGAATTAAGATTTGTATTTAGAGAAGATGAAAGTCCTAATTCTTGGCAAGAAGCCTATGATGAAGCAATTGCTAATGGTGGAAGAATGCCAACTAAAACAGAATTATTAAATTATTTAAGTAGTTTAGGTTATACTCTTCAAAATGATGATACAAAATCTCCTTTATATAATGAAGATATATGGACTCCTGTTATTGCAGAATATTCAAATGGTCGCGATTGGATACAATTAGGAGTAACTTCATCACATTGGATAGGAAAATCACATACAGAACATCATGGTTATCCATCATGGGGCGATACTGCAGATACTAGAAGTTATAAAAGAATTTATGTAGAAGTTTATGAAGATACTAAAAACAAAAAAAATAGTAATTATACTATTTTTTTTAAAGAAAATGTTGAGTGTGATGTTCTAATCGTTGGTGGTGGAGGAAGTGGTTATGTTAATGAAAATTTTAACGATGAACCAGGTGGTGGTGGAGGAGGCGGTGGTGGAGGACTAGTATATATTTCTTCCCATATTTTTAATGGTTACTATAATTTAACTGTTGGTTGTGGAGGTGACTATAATTCTGATGGTTCAGCATCACTACTGACAGATGGCAATGATATTTATTATGCGTTTGGAGGAAATTCAGGTACTATTAGTGATGGTGGTAATAGCGGTAATAGTTATGTAACAAATTTAACAAATGTAACTATAAATACAACAAATAATAATGGTGGTACGAGTGTAATTTCTACATCTGGTACAATATCAGGTGGAGGTGCAGGTTCTGCTGAAAATGGAAATAATAATGGTACTGGAGGTGATGGTATAGAAATAAATATTAATGGTAATAATATATACTATTCAAGTGGCGGTGGTGGTGGAGGCAACACTGATAGTATTGTTAATGGAGGTAATGGTGGTGCAGAAACTGGTGTTAATGCATTAGAAAATACAGGAGGTGGCGGTGGTGGTGGAAATTTAACAAATAGAAGTGGTTTAGGAGGTTCAGGTGTAATTATATTTAAATATTCTCAATTAAATAATAGCAAAATTAAATATTGGGAAAGAGAACCTATTTTATCTAGAATATTTACAAATAATTCAATAATTCTTCATTATAATTTTAGTAGTTCTATTAATGATATAAGTGGTTATAATAATAATTTAATAGTAAAATCATCAAGCAATACACCGAAATATAGTTTTAATAATTATGTAACAGATAATTCAACAATTTACATAACAAATGAAGAATTTGAAATACCTTTATCTACATTTGATATATTAAATATACAAAAAAGTTTTACAATATCATTTTGGTATAAAAATATAATAAATTCAAAAAATACATTATTACATACAAGTATAATAGAAATATTTTTTGAAAATCAAAATACATTTAATATTAAATCAAATTATAATAATGAAATAATAGTATATGATATAGATTATATTAATAATAATAAATTTAATCACTTTGTATGTGTATTTACTTACAATAATACAATAAATAATTATATAATAGAATATGAAGTAGTATTATATAGTAATAATAAATATATTAATAAACAAAATATAATTTTTAATATAAACAATGATCCAGATAATATAATAAATTTAAATAAAAGTGGTGAAAGATTAAATGGTTATTTAGATGATTTTAGAATATATAATTATGATTTAAGTTATACAGAAGTATATAATTTATATTTGAGTTATAATATAGAATTAAAGGAAGATGATTACTATAAATATTATATTTTTAAATGTATTGATAAAAACATAGCAAAATATAATATTAATTTTAAAAATAATACTGTTTGTGATATATTAATTGTTGGCGGAGGTGGTAGTTCAGGTAAGGGTGGTAGTGGATCACACGAACCTGGTGGTGGCGGAGGAGGTGGTGTTATTTATATGACTAATAAAGAATTTAATAAAGGTATATATAATATTAGTGTAGGCAATGGTGGTTATCAATTAAATGGTTATGATAGTTGTATTAAAAAAGATAATATTATATTAGAAATTGATAATATTAAGTTAACTGCATATGGTGGTGGTTTAGGAGGTGGAACACAAAGCGGATATTATAGTTCTCATAGTAGTGGTCATGTTCCGGGTTATGATGGTGGTTCTGGTGGTGGAGCATCGCATATTAGTTATTATGGCAAATCATTACAAGGAAAAACAGTATGGAATGGTACAGAATATATTAGTGGTGGTTATTCTTCAACAATGGGCGACCCATATGGTGGAAGTTCTAATGATGGCAGTGGAGGAGGTGGTGCAGGTGGAATAAATATAAAAGATAATGGCGGAATTGGTGCAAAAATAAATATATTTGGCGAAACTAAATATTATGGTGGCGGAGGAGGTGGTTGCGGTGGTTCAAGTGTTGGTGGAGGTTTAGGTGGTTTGGGTGGTGGTGGTAATGCAAGAAAAAAATCACACGGCGATGGTTTTGAAGGATTACCTTATACGGGAGGAGGAGGTGGTGCGTCATATGGTAACGGTAGTGTAAATAAATCAGGGGGTTCTGGAATAGTTATTATAAAATGTCATAAAGTAAAAAAATATATAGTGAAATATATAGTATTACTAATAAAATTAATATAATAAATAATTATAATGATTATACAACTAACTTGGTACACCAATACAATTTGGAAAATGATTTAAATGATAATATAACTAATACATCAAATTTATTATATAATGAAGTATATTATTATGAACAATCTAGAATAAGTAAAAATCGTTTTATTATAAATAATTTAAATACATATAATAATTTAAATACTACATTTGTAGATTTTTATTCAGCATTTGATTCGGAATATAGTAATTATTTTAATTTATGTGAAGGATTAGTATTAGAACAAGGTACATATAAAGTAAATTATTATACTGGTTATTTGCCTACTAATGGTTCAGATCAAGGAACTTTATATAAATGTAATTTTGTAAATAATAGATGGTTTAAGAATTTTAAAAATGAACCAATAGTATATGGTATAGGTGCCCAAGGTAATTGGCACAACCAATGGAGACAAGAAGTTCATGTGCCAAACATTGATGAATATCGTTTTACATTAACAGAAAAAACTGTTTTAATATTACATACAACGGGAACATCTGGGTGGATAAAAAAATATGGTGAATGGAATAATACAGATAATGTAAATATATATAATCAATATTTTAAGTCACAATATAATAATTATGGATTTCCAGGCAAAGATAGTTATTGGGGATATAGAGAATGGCAAGGTGGTAGTTGGCATAAAATAAAAATAAATAAAGAATATACAACAAATATTCCTGATAAATATAAATATAAATCTAATATAAATGGTATAATATTAAATAATGATAATTATTTAGAATTGCCATCAACTTTTAATCCCTATACAATATGGAATGGGAATGGTATAACATTTAGTTTATGGTATAATTTTACTAGTGCTAGTCGTTCTGCAAGATTTATAGATTTTCAAGAAAATTTAAATTCATCAACTGGTATTAGAATATTTAGAAATAATACTAGCAATACTATTATTAATATTACAGTTAATAGTGTAGATAGTGGTTCTATTAATGTAGATAATTATTTTGATGGCAAATGGCATAATTTAGTATTTTCAATTAGTAAAGATAATATATGGAAATTATATATTGATAATATTTTAAAATATAATCAAACAAAAACAGGAATATCATCTACAATTAATTGGAACTATAGATATATTAATAAATCTGTATATATAGCAGACGGTTCATTTACAGGTGCTATTAGTGATTTTAGAATATATAATAGTGATTTAGATGATAATAGTATAGCAAGTATATATAATTATAAAAAAACACTGTTGTATAATTTATATCCTGAAATAGATACTACTAATTTATTTGCACATTATATATTTAATAATAATATAAATGATAGTGGTAAAAATAATATTAACTTAATTGAAAATACATCAGGTGATATAATATATAATAGTAATGATATATATCTTAATAATAAATATTTGTATTCTGAAGTAATAGAATTAAGTAATTCTGAATTTTCAATATCTGTGTGGTTTAAAAATTATAATAATACAAATAATATTATATTATTTAGACAAGGAAATACAAATACAACTAATACAAATTTGTATATAGGCTACAATAATAGTAAATATTATATTGATTTTTATAATAATCGTTTAGAAACAATAGCAATAAGTAATAATAGTGATTGGTCGCATTTAGTATTTATAGTTAAAGAAAATAATAATCGAGAAATATGGATAAATGGTAAATTAACAGCATATGATTATAATACAGATTTTTTTAATACAACATATAATTTATTTAAAATAGGTGAATCAATAAATGGTTATTTAAAAGAATTATATATTTATAAAAAAGTGTTAACAAGTAATGAAATTATAGATTTATATAACACTAACTATATATCACTTTATGATATGTATTCAGATAAAAAATATAATATTATGACATTTAAATATAATCCAAATAATGATAATGGTTCTGGACAAACTGAATATACTATAAACTTCCCCCAAAATACTGAATGTGATATTTTAATTGTTGCTGGTGGTGGTGCTGGAGGACATCAAAATGCAGGTGGTGGTGGTGCAGGAGGTGTTATATTTATAGCAAAACACATATTACCATCGGGGTCATATATAGTTAATGTTGGTGATGGTGCTACTAGGGGACCAAGAAATCCACATCCAAATAGTCAAAGAACTTCTGTATATCCAGCTGGTAAAAGAGGAAATAATTCGACATTAACAAGTATTGATGATTCTTCGATGGAATGGATAGCCATTGGTGGAGGCAATGGTGGTGGTGATGATTATTATGGTGTTCCAGGTGGTTCTGGTGGAGGTGGTGCGGATGATAGTAATAATGGTGGTCCAGGTATAAGCGTGCAAGCATCTCACGGAACATTATATAATAACATTGGCACACATTATGGTAATGATGGCGGTGATGGTCGTACTGGAGGCAATGGTTATGCTGGGGCAGGTGGTGGCGGTGCAGGTGAAAAAGGGTTTAATAATAATAATGGTAGACACGGTGGAATAGGTAAATATTTTGGTGATATATTTGGAACAAATGTAGGTGATAAAGGTTGGTTTGCAGGAGGCGGAGGAGGTTCTGTTAAAACAACTGATTCAGGTGGTATACATGGTATTGGCGGTATGGGAGGTGGCGGTAATGGTGCTGCACGAAACGGTGTTGGTTATGGTGGATTAAGTAATACAGGTGGCGGAGGCGGTGGTTCAAGTGCATTAAGTGATGGTGGTAAAGGTGGTTCAGGAATTATAATTATTAGATATAAAAATGAAAATAATATTATATTAAACAATTTTTGGAATAATAATAATAAATTATCAAATAGTAATTTAATATTAAATACAAAAATAAATGATGAAATTAAATTAAATTTTAATGAATATAAATTTTCAATATTTGATATTATCGATATTAATATTTATTTTAATATTGAAAATATTATAAAATCTATAGATAACACTTATCCACCAATTAGTTATAAAACAACACCATTTTATAATAAATCAGCAGTTATACATCATGTTACAAATAGTAATTACGGGAATGGAACATATTTTATTAGTTATTCAAGCAAATCTAATGTATATATTAATAATTTACCCAATCAAGTATTTTCTAACTATTTAGGTGGAGGGATATGGAAGTCTTTAAATTATGATGATAAAACAGGTAAATATATTGGTACTACTTCTGATATAACATATAGTAGATATACAGGGGATTGGATAAAAATAGTATTACCACATTATATTATAGCAAGTAAGATAAGTTTTAAATTATTTGATAACAATTTGGCATTTAGTAATAATTTTCCTAAAAATTACAAATTTTATGGTACAAATGATGAAATAGAATGGGTAGAAATTTTATCAGATAATAATGTTATTATGACAAATAATGTATATGAAAAAGAAATAAATAACAATAGAATGTTTAAAATTTATATTTTAATTGTTAATAAAATTGGTTTATCACATTTTTTAGCATTTACAGATTTTAAAATTAATGCTATTGAATTAAATAATACTGATTTAGAAGATTATAATTATTATTTACATAAACCTGTCAACAATTTAGAAATAAGTCAAAGTATATATTATTTAGAAATACCAGAACCAACTATATGTGATATTTTATTATTAGGTGGAGGAGGTGCAGGTGGTTACGATAATGGTGGTGGCGGAGGTGCGGGTGGATTAGTATATGTTGAAAATGAAACATTACAAGGTTTATATAAAATAACTGTTGGTAAAGGAGGTAGTGGAGTTTCTAGTGAAACAAAAGGTGAAAGTGGCAATGATAGTATAATTAGTCAAAATAATATAAATTTATATGTTGCTACAGGAGGAGGAGGTGGTGGAACAGGTAATGGAACATCTGCTGCAGGTACAAATGGGGGATGTGGAGGTGGTCGTGCGGGAGAATATAATAATAGTTCAGTTACAGGTGGAATTACAACACAAATTGTATATAATTTAGATAATGTATATACATTTGGAACAAATGGTGGAAATGCACCTTCTGGTTATGGTGGTTCAGGTGGTGGTGGTTTAAAAGAAAATGGATTTGACCATTCAAGTAAAAATAATAGATATGCAGGAAGAGGTGGTGATGGTATTTCGGGAATATATACAGAAAATTTATCTGTAAATTTTAAAAATAAGTTTAAGATTACAGATAAAAATATTGGACAGCATATAATAGATAATAATAATAACTATAATGTATATTTTGGTGGCGGAGGAGGTGGTGGTAATGAAAATAATTATGTAAGTTTATATTATGACCAAAATAGAGGTGGTATAGGTGGAGGAGGTGTAGGTGGCGGTTATAGACATTATGGAAATAGTTCATCGACACAACATGATGCAATGCAAAATACAGGAAGTGGTGGCGGTGGGTCATTTTATAATAATTCAACAGCAACAAAAGCAGGTGATGGTGGTTCAGGAGTAGTTTTAATAAAAAAAAATTATTTAGGTAGCATATGGAATGTAATATTAAATGATAATATAGAATTAAATAATATATATATAGACCCAACAGAATTAATTTTTAATTTTGAATCAGAAATATATACTTATAAAAATTTTAAATTAAATACATTCATTGAAGAAAAATTATATCCTTCTTATTTAATACGTGAAAATATTCGTAATAATAATTTTGTAATTAATAATAAATTTTATGGAAATGGCAATTATGAAATAAGTTATACAGGAGAAAATAGTTCTATTATAAATATATTTAAATATAACAGGGAAAATATATTTCAAGAAGCAATATGGAATGATAATTATAGTGATATAGAAGAACATCAATATATTGGCAATGATAGTTTATTTGAAAATACTACATATAAGGGTGAATATGTTAAAATAAAATTACCTTACAAAATTTTATTAACTAGGATATCATTAATTGGAAAAATAAATAAAAATAATTTTCCAAGTGATTTTAAACTATATGGTTCAAATAATAATGAAAATTGGAATGAAATTATAATAGAAGAAAATTATAAATTAAACTTAAATGAAAATTACAGTAATTATGAAGGTTATTCATATAAACTAAATAATTATTTAGTATTTGATAATTATGCAATAGTTGTAAATAAACTAGTAAATGGTACAAATTTGATATTATTGGCTTGGCATTTATATGGCAAAGAAATATTTAGAAAATTACAAGATAGACCAACAAATATGCCAATAAATGAAAATGTTAAGTTATCACAATTATTTCAAGTTTATAATTTAGATAATAATTTTTTAAATTTATCAAATGCAAATATAACAATAACAAACTATTATAATGGTGGCGAATATATAGACAATGATAATGTTCCTAATCTATTAAATGATTTAGGTAATAATAGTACATTAACATTTGGGAATTTTAAGGGTACTAGTGTAGATACGTATGAATTACCATTTATAGATAGTTTATATGCCAAATATTATTTAGATGATGAATCATTATTACAAATAAGTAGTGGCAAATTAATTAAATGGAAAGATAGTAGTGGTAATTCAAGAGATATTGTAAGTTATAGAGGGTCGCCCCAATTAACTACATTTACAAAAGGAAGTAAAGGATTATATGGTAGCGGTGATATTAAAGTTGTTAGCGGTAATGAATCAAGTGGTTATATTTTACCATTTAGATTACCTAAAAATTATACATTTTGTTATGTAGCAAGATACAGTGAAGTAAATAGTACTTATAATAAAAGGATATTTGATTCTAGAGATGGAGAGGGAAGAAATACTTTATGGGGATTTCATAATAATAAAGTAGGTCTATCACATAATAATCGTAATGGTTGGATAACTATGCAACATAAAAAACAATCTGAGAATGATTATTGGTTAATTGGTATAGAAACAAAAAAATCTGCAAGATTTAATGGTATAGACTATACTGATTATTATACACATCGTGATGGTATGGTTTTACCACGACAAAATGATAGTGATTATGATAATCCTTGGCCAACAATAAATTATGGTTATTATACAGGACAAATAAAAACAACAGAAGTGAGCAGATGGCAAGTAGCAGAAATGATATTTTATGATGAAGAATTAGAAGAAATAGATATGATTAAAATAGAAAATTATTTTGCAAAAAAATTTGGTCATATAAGTTTTAAAAATACAATTAAAAATGTTGAATTATATAAATCATTGAATGATATTACTTATAAAAACGATATATTATTTACATATGACGGTAATAGGTATTTCTATAATAATACGAAATTATATGGTCCTATACCAAATAGATTTGATATGTTGGTATATAATAATAATGTATATTCAATATTATTATACACAAATAATGTAGGTGGTGGATGGTGGGGAAGAGGAGTAGCAAAAAGTGGATATAGTAATAGAAATAGTGATAGATATATATATCCAGATATAAATATAAATAATATTATAAATTATTCATCACAAATATATAAATATAAGTATGTTAATATGTTAGTTTTAGGGGGTGGTGGAGGCGGAGGTGGTACTAGTGCTGGTGGTGGCGGAGGAGCAGGTGGACAAGCATATATTGTTAATAGTGATAATATAAATAATGTTTCAATTGATTTAAAAATTGGTTTTAGAGGTAAAGGTGGTGATTATTGGAGTTGGAATGGTGGTTCATCAGGAGGTGACACTGAAATAATAATAACAGATAATACAAATACAACGTCAACTACGACATT
>MDSW01052071.1_pt1 | contig 32092 bp, 32 predicted proteins | sample 811171 | NCBI WGS metagenome assembly MDSW01 (sample SAMN05326641, study PRJNA326480) | marine metagenome | isolation source: seawater | place: Atlantic Ocean: North West | collected 2012 | reverse complement strand
TGGATGTGGAAGCGCAGTAATGCGTGCAGCTGACCAGTACTAATAGCTCAATTGGCTTGATTTATGCACTGAAAAAAATTTTTATTGTCCAAATATAACCTTCTTTATATTCATAGATATCTTAATGGAAAAAAATTCAAATATATTTAAATATTTGTTGTTATTAATTACAGTAACATCAATTTACTTCATCTTGGTTGTCGGTGATTACGTTCTTCATCTTTCGATTTATTCAAATGTTAGAGAAGCTCAAAAAATTATTACTAAAAAAAAACAAACTGAAGATCGTGTTCTTTTTAAAGAAGCAAAAGATAATGGTTATTCTCCAATAATGCTACCATACCTTTATTCTGATAGTTCTGAAATTTATAAACAAATTACTAAAAAAAAAGAAATTGTGCCTGTAACAGCACAACCAAATAGAAACGTTTACTATTGCAATGAAGGTTATGGATTGATTAAGTTTGAGACTGATAAATTAGGTTTCAGGAATCAAAATGAAGTTTGGAAAAAGTATTATAAAAATCAGAATAATATTATATTTATTGGAGACTCGTATACTGCAGGAGCATGTGTAGATGCAGAATTCAGTATACCATACTTTTTTAAAAATAAATTCAACCCAATAAATCTTGCTTGGGATGGAAATAATCCATCAATGTATGCTTCTCTAGGAAAAATTTTTATTCCAGTTATTAAACCAAAGTATGTTATTACGATTTTCTATGGCAATGATAATACTTATAATTCACCAGATGGCTTTGCATTTTGGAAAAATTTAGATAATGAAAATATTCATGAACAATATTTTAAGGAAATAGGAAATAACATTGAAGTTTCAAATGAAGTATTAGATACAATTAAAGAGGTAGAAAATTATTATATTCCACCCAAACCAGGAGTTAGATCAAATATATTTCAAAGAGGTGTTAGATATTTGTCTTTACCAACCCTTAGAAGAACAATTAAAATTGCATATTTAAAATTATTTTTTAAAATTCCCTTTACTACAAAACTTGCAATAGACGAAATCGAAAAACAATGTCAAAAACATAATTGTATTCCTATATTTGGTTTTATACCCAATAGTGATTACTGGGAACCAAATCCACTTTTAAATCAATATAAAGAGTCAATTAAAAATTATGTTTTAGAAAAAAATTTTGAATTTGTAGATTTTTCTGATTCAATTAATAAAATTGATGATAGAAAAGGTTATGCACCTAAGGGGACTCATTTATCACCAGCTGGCTACGAAGCAGTAGCTAGTGATTTGAAGAGAGTAATAAAAGAATATAATTAATTAAATAATGAAAATAGTTTGTATAGTCCAGGCAAGAATATCAAGTTCAAGATTGCCTGCAAAAATTTTACTCCCTGGTTATAACAAGCCTTTGTTATTTCATTTAATTGAAAGACTTAAAAAGAGCAGTTTAATTAATGATGTGATTGTTGCTACTTCAAAAAATCCATTAGATGATTTAATTTATGATTTATGTAATTTAAAAAAGATAAAAGTCTACAGAGGAAGTTTAAAAGATCTTTTAAATAGATATTATCATTGCGCGAAGAAACACAACGCTGATCATATTGTTAGAATTACTTCAGATTGTCCATTAATTGATCCAAAATTAATCGACTCAATGATAAAAAAATATTTAAGTTTAAAAAATGTAGACTTTCTGAGTAATACTCACCCACCATCGTATCCTGATGGATTTGATGTTGAGATTTTTAGTTTCCAAGCTCTTCAAAAAGCATTTAGATCAGCAAAAAAAAATTATGAGAGAGAGCATGTAACACCGTTTATATGGGATAATCCAAAAAAATTTAAAATTTTCAATTATACTAATCTTAAAAATAACAAGTTATATAAAAAATATAGACTTACACTCGATTATAAGGAGGATTTTTTTGTAATTTGGAGTATTTTTAATAAACTATATAAAACAAAAAAATATTTTGAACTAAAACATATAATTAATTTTTTAAAAAAAAGACCAAAGATATTGAAAAATAATCACTTGATAAAGGTTAACTGGTATAAGGATCATTATAATCAATTAAAAACTATCAATAAAAACGACGTAAAAATTTTAAAAAAAGATGTATAAAAATTTAAAAACTAATCCAAAAAAGTTGCAAATTTACGCTTCTAAAATTATTCCAGGCACATCTCAATTGTTTGGAAAAAAACCTGAATTGTATCTACCTGGAGGTAGGTGGCCTACTTACTATACAAAAGCAAAAGGAGTAAGTGTTTGGGGAATAGATAAAAAAAGATATATTGATTTTACTATGGTAGGTATCGGAACTTCAGTTTTAGGTTATTCAGACCCTGATATTAATAAGATAGCAATCAAAACAGTAAAATCTTCACCAATGAATACTTTGAATCCTCCGGAGGATGTTGAATTAGCAGAAATGCTAATTAAGCTACACCCATGGGCAGAAAGCGTAAGATATTGTAGGACTGGAGGAGAAAGTATGTCAATTGCTATTAGACTGGCAAGAGCTCACACTAATAAAGATAAAGTTTTATTTTGTGGTTATCATGGCTGGCATGATTGGTATTTATCAGCAAATTTAAAATCAAAATTATCTTTAAATAGTCATCTTTTACCTGGCTTGGAACCTCTTGGCGTTCCAAAAGGATTAAGAAATAGTGTCCTACCTTTTAAATTTAATGATTTTGATGATTTAAAAAAAAATGTAAAAAAAAAAAGCAAAATATTGTGCTGCTATAGTAATAGAACCTTGTAGAGAAAAACTCCCTTCAAAAAAATATCTTAAAGAATTAAAAAAAATAGCAAAACAAAATAATTGTGTATTAATTTTTGATGAAATCACTTCAGCATGGAGAACAAGCACTTCTGGAATTCATATGGATATTGGTGTATATCCAGATATAGCAGTATTTGGAAAAACTATTGCAAATGGTTTTGCAATGGGGGCCATAATTGGTAAAAAAAAAATAATGCAAAATGCTACTAAAACTTTTATTAGCAGTGCTTTTTGGACAGAAAAAATGGGTCCGTCATGTGCGTTAGCTTTTATTAAAAAACACAAGAAATTAAATCTTGGAAAAATATTAATCAAAAAAGGAAAAAAAATAAAAAACATATGGCATAGAGCTGCAAAAAATGCTGGATTAGGTATCACAATTCAGGGTATCGATCCTCTTGCCTCATTTAAACTTCATATTAAAGATTGGCGAACTGGAATAACATATTTTATTCAGGAAATGTTAAAAAAAAAAATATTAGCTTCTGATAGATGTTATGCAAATTATATGCATTCAAATAATTTAATTAAAAAATACGAGCAAGCTTGTTTTGAAATTTTTACAAAAATTGCTAAATTAGAAGAAAGCAACAAGCTTTCAAAAAACTTAGATGGCCCCCCGAAACAGATGGACTTTAAAAGGCTTACTAATTAATTATGTCAAATATTAATAATAAAATTATAATAGTCACAGGAGGATTAGGTTTATTGGGATTATCTTTAGTTGAAAAATTGGCGAAAGATGGTGCAAAAGTAGTTATTTTAGATCTTAAAAATTCCAAATTCTTACATAAAATCAAAAATTATAATTTAATAAAAAAAAAAGTATTTTATTTTTATTGTGATGTTTCTGAAAAAAAAGATCTTGAAAAAATACAAAAAAAAATTATCTCAAAATTCAAAAAGATTGATGTTTTAATAAATGCTGCTGCATTAAATGATGCAGTAGAAAAAAACCCAGACCCAAAATCATCAATGTTTGAAAATTATTCATTAGATGATTGGAATAAATCTATTAAAGTTAATCTTACAAGTATATTTTTGTCTTCACAAGTTTTTGGGATTAAAATGGTCAAACAAAAGTACGGTTCAATTATTAATATTGCTTCAACTTATGGAATGGTAGCACCCGATCAATCTATTTATATCAATAAAAAATCAAAACAAACTTTTTATAAAAATCCATCCTATCCTTCGACTAAAGGTGCAGTGATAAGTTTTACAAAATATCTTGCCTCATATTGGGGAAAGAAAAATGTTAGAGTAAACTGTATTTCTCCAGGTGGAATACATAACAAACAAAACAAAAATTTCGTAAAAAATTATTCCTCAAAAACTTTGTTGAAAAGAATGGCAAAACCCCATGAAATATATGGAGCTGTAAAACTTTTATGTAGCAATGAATCTAGCTATATAACAGGATCTAATATAGTTGTTGATGGTGGATGGACGGCAATATAGGTTGAAGTAACTTGAAATCAAATTTATGAAAAAATGCTCTAAGTGTAACCTACCAGAAACTTATGAAACAATAGAGTTTGATAAGAATAATGTTTGTAACATGTGTGAAGGTAATGAATTTAAACAAACAAAAATTGATTGGAAAAAAAGAAAAAAATTACTAGATGATTTAATTGAAAAATATAGAGGCAAATCTAATTATGATTGTATTGTTCCTTTTTCTGGTGCAAAAGATAGCACGTTTCAACTTTACTATTTGATGAAAGAGTACAAATTAAAACCTTTGGTAGTTAGGTTTAATCATGGTTTTTTACGAGAAACTGTTCAAAAAAATACGATCAGAACATTAAAAAAACTTGGGGCAGATTTTCTAGAATTTACTCCCAATTGGAGAATAGTTAAAAAATTAATGCTAGAAGCTTTCAAAAGAAAGACAGACATGTGCTGGCATTGTCATACAGGAATTTTCTCATATCCCCTGAGGGTAGCACTAATGTATAAGGTTCCATTGGTCTTTTACGGCGAAACATCTGCTGATTATGATCATTACTATGACTATCTCGAAGATGAAATTGATTATTTTGATGAAAAAAAATTTAATATAAAATTTAATTTAGGAATAACTGCCGACGATATGCATGGAATGATAAATACAAAAGAAGATCCAATAGATAAAAGAGATCTAATTCCATATACTTACCCAAGTACCAAGGAATTAGCTGAGTTAAAGTATGCTCCTGTTGCATTAGGCAGTTTTATTAAATGGGATACTACTAAAAACACTGATTTAATAAAAAAAGAGTTAGGATGGGAGATAGATGAGCTTGAGCAAATTCCAAAAGAATTTAATACAAATGGAGAAAAAATTGAATGTTTTATGCAGGGTACTAGAGATTACATTAAATGGTTAAAACGTGGATATAGCCGTATGTCACAAATTAATGCAAAAAACTTAAAGGAGGATAGGATTACAGTTGAAGAAGCTAAATTACTTAATGAAAAATACGATAGTATAAAACCAAAATCTTTGGATGTTTTTTTAGAATATGTAGGTTTAACTGAAGAAGAGTTTAATTCATTTATTAATCCAATGGTAATACCACCTCATAAAGCAAACTTTAAAAACAATAATATCTCAAAAAAATTATGGGATTTTGATCAGTGGTACAGAGAAAATAATTTAAATAAAAAATGATAGGAGTAATTAATTTTGGCCTTGGAAATTTAGGGTCAATAATAAATTCATTTGAAGAAATTAATGCTAATATAAAAATTATATCAGATCCAAAAGATATAGATAATGTAGAACATTTGATATTACCAGGAGTTGGCTCATTTAGATTGGGGATGAAAAATTTGTTAAATAAAGGATGGGACAAAAAAATATTTAGTCATGTAGAGAAACAGAAACCATTACTTGGTATTTGTCTAGGAATGCAGTTATTATTTGATAGAGGCGAAGAAGATGGTGAATGTAAAGGTTTAGGTTTAATCAAAGGAAAGGTGATTAAAATGAAAAGTATGAAGAATAGAAAATTACCTCATGTAGGATGGAATCAATTAAATTTTAAGAATAAACACCCAATATTTGAAAAAGTTAGAGATAATGTAGATTATTATTTTGTTCATTCATATGAATGTCGTGTTGAAAATAGTTCTAATATTATATCAACTTCAAATTATCATACTGAAATTTTATCCTGTGTAAGTGACGGAAAAAATATAGTGGGAACCCAATTTCACCCTGAAAAAAGTCCCCCGAATGGTTTAAAAATTTTAAAAAATTTTTTAAATTGGAATGGAAAATGCTAAAAAAAAGAATAATTCCAGTCCTACTTTTAAAAAATGGACGAATGGTAAAAGGAAAAAAATTCTCTAACTTTATAGATACAGGAGATCCTAATACAGCAGTTAAAATTTATAGCTCCCAAGATGCTGATGAGTTAATGTTTCTTGATATTAACTCTAGTCAGACTACAAGAGAAATTTTATTAGATACAGTTAGAACAGCTGCGAAAGAATGTAATATACCCCTTTCTGTTGGGGGCGGAGTAAAAACAATAGAAGATGTTAGAGAAATTTTATTTGCTGGTGCAGATAAGGTAGTCATAACTTCATCAATTATAAATACTCCAAAGGTTTTAGAGGATGTAGCTAAGTTATTTGGATCACAATGTATTGTGGCTGGTATTGATTATAAATATAACGAATCGAAAAATTATAATGAAGTTTGGATAGATTGTGGAAAAAAAAATACTCAAATAATTTTAGATGATTACATAAAAACAATTGATAATTATGGAGTTGGTGAAATCTTATTGAACTCAATTGATAGAGATGGTGGAATGAGTGGATATGATGTCGAAAATATTAAAAAAATTGCTGAACAAACAACCATCCCAGTGATTGCCTGTGGTGGAGCTGGAAATTTTAATCATATCCTTGAGATATTTAAAAAAACTGAGGTTTCTGCAGCAGCATGTTCAAGTATGTTTCATTTTGGAGATTATAATCCTATTCAAATAAGAACGTACTTAAGAAATCAAAATATTGAAATGAGAAGAGTAAAATAGAATAATTTTTGATGAAACAATCTAAAAACTTAATATAAAGGTAGTATGAAAATAAATTTAAAACCTCCTTATTTAATTGGTGAAGTAGGTATAAATCACAATGGTTCCGTTCAGCTTGCGAAAAAAATTATTCTTGAGGCAAAAAAAAATAATTTTGATGCTATTAAATTACAAAAAAGAGATTTAAGAATATGCATTCCTAAAGATCAACAGGATATTTTGCGAGATACACCATGGGGAAGAATGACTTATTTAAACTATAAGAAAAAAATTGAATTAAGTAAAAATGATTTTCAGAATATTATTAAATTTTGTAAAAAAGTTAAAATTGATATATTTTGTTCAGCTTTTGATGTTAATAGTCTTAAATTTTTAAAACAATTTAAATTTAGATATAACAAAATTCCTTCTGCAATGATTACCAATATAAATTTTATTGAGGCAGTCGCCAAAGAAAGAAAAAAAACTTTTATTTCAACTGGGATGTGCGAAATGAAAGATATAATTAAAGCTGTTAAAATATTTAAAAAACATAAATGTAAATTCGTTTTAATGCATTGTGTGTCAGAGTATCCATGTCCAGAAAATAAATTAAATTTGAATATGATAACAAGTTTGAAAAAAAAATTTAAATGTGAAGTTGGATATAGTGGCCACGAAACATCTGTTTCACCTAGTATTTTTTCATGGATTATGGGAGCAAGTTACATTGAAAGGCATATTACAACAGATCGATCTTTATGGGGAACAGATCAGGCTGCATCTATAGAACCGCAAGGCATGACAGCCTTAGCTGGAATTTTAAAAAAAGCACACACATTTTTTGGGAATGGAAAAAAGAGGATTTCATTAGTAGAAAAAAAAATGTTAAAAAAATTTAAATATTGGTAATTAAAAGAATTTTTTTAGATTATTAATAATCTTTTTATAGCCAAAATTATCACCATCGATTTGGATATAATTTGAGATAAAACTTTCAAATTTTATTTTTGAGTGGTTAAATTCATTTAAAAGTTGAGATTTATCTATTTGAATATTTTCACTAAGTTCTATTTGGGGTAGTTTAAAATTGTCTTTAAATTGATTGCTAGCGTTTCTTACGCTTTTGTCCATGAATTTAGAAAAAACAGTAATTATGTTTTTCTTAAATAAAATTGCATCAATAATTGCAGTAGACTCAAAAAATATAACTATAAAAGATTCAATAATTTTTTCTCTAGTTTGATATTTTAAAACTTTATAATTTGAAAAAAGTTTTTGTTTAAGTTCAAGGTCATCTTTTGGATGAATACAAATTACAATTTCTTTATTATATTCTTTAGATAATATGTTTAGAAAAGTATTTAAATACTGATAATGAAGTTTAATATCTGCCTCATTTAATTCACCTCTCATTGCTAATGAAGTTGGATGACCAAAATGATCATCTAATAAAACAATTTTATCTTCTTTAATTTTTGGTTTTTCTGAATTTAATATATCAAACGCTTTACTATTTATTTTAACAATTTTTTTAAAGTTTAAAAATTTTTTTTTTGAATTTTCGATTTTTTTAAGATTTGAACAAAATAAAATTTCATATTTTGAAATTAAGTTAAAATTACTCAATAAAAAAAATTGTAATATATAATAAATTTTTTTTAATTTAAATTTTATACCTTTAATAAGAAATCTTAGTTCAAGTTTTTGTTTAATTTGGATATTTGATATATCATTAATTTCAAAAAAAATTATTTTAAATTTTTTGAGATATCTTAATAATTTTATGCTTGGAAGATTTGTTCCAAAATTATTAATGATTATTGCATTTAATTCTTTTTCAAAAACAAAACTTTCGAAATCATTTTTTGATATTGGATTAAAAATTTCTACATTATTCTTAATATCAAATTTATCATCTATTTTATCGATGAATTGAGTTATATTTTTTTCATTATCTTCTAGAATGATATTTAAATTTTTTAAATTAATTAAAAAAATTTTTTCAAAATTTTCTGCTAGTTTATTAATTAGAAACGAGTGTGTTGCTAGCGGCTGATTAATGTTGTCGGATAAAAAAAACCACACTAAATACTTTTTTTTCATTTTTTTAATAAATTATACTGGATTAGTACAAATAAGATAATATAAATAAACAACATAATTCTAACAAGGAAAAAAATTATTATCAAATTACCATTTCATGATTAAAAATAATTCATTCATAATTAATAATTTGAAAAATGTGGTTTTTATAGGTGAACATCAATCGTTTAAAGAATTAATTGAAATTAATAAACAATATAAATTAAAGTCATTGATTATAACTTCTCCAAATCAAAAAAAAAAAATTGATAAAAATCTACAGTATAAAGTTTTTGGAAAACTTGATAATAAGTTTACGAATTTTATAACAAAAGAATTTGATATCAGTAAAACTTTATTTATATCTATTAAAGCAAGATGGATTTTTGATAAAAGAATTATAAAAACATTTTTTAAAAATAATTTAATTAACTATCATCCCGCAAGACTTCCATTTTATAGGGGTGGCGCAACAGCCTCATGGAGAATTATGAATGGAGATAGAATTGATTGTCAATTATTCCACGTAGTTTCAGAAAAAGTAGATGAGGGACCTATAATTTATTTTGAAAAATCTATTTTACCAAAATATTGTAAAACACCATTAGATCTTGAAAATTATAGTAATATTCAAATTGTAAGTTTATATAAAAATTTCATCAAAATATTAAAAAATAAAAAAAAAATTCCACTAACAAAACAATCATTATATGTTGGGCAATATTATCCAAGGCTTAACGCAAAATTGAACGGCTGGATAGATTGGTCAGTGGAATCATGGCATTTATCAAAATTTATTGATTCATTTGATGAACCATATTCTGGAGCTTGCACAATGTATAAATCAAAAAAAGTATTCATCAAAGATGCTCACATACATGGTGGTGAAATATCAAAACATAATTATTTATCTGGATTAGTTTCAAGACATGATGGTAAATGGATAACTGTTTGCACATCGGATCAAAATTCGATTTTAATAAAAAAAATTTTAAACAATAAAGGAAAAAACATAATTGACTCGTTAAAGGAAGGTGACAGATTTTATTCCCCATATTCAAAAATTACTAAAGCTCGAAGTTTTAAAGCAAAATATGGTCCAAAATAATATCTTTATCAACTTATGAACTTGTAAAAGGTCTCAAAATAAATAGACAGATATTATGAAATTTAAAATATTAAAAACTAAAAAATCCTATTCATTCTTAAGCGCTTATTTCAAAAAATTTGGACTTGATGAAATACTTAAATCTAAAAATTTTCACAAAAGATCAATTAACCAAATGAAAGTTAACTCTGCGTATGAACCTGAATTAGATGATTTGTTTTTACTACATAGTTATATAATTAAATTTAGAAGAATGACTGTTTTGGAATTTGGAACGGGATGGTCAACGCTAGTAATGGCCAACGCAATAAAATACAATAAAATTAAATATTCAAATTATACTAAAAATTTGAGATTAAATAATGCAGGTGAGGTGCATACTCTTGATAATGAAAAAGCCTGGTTAGGTAATACAAAAAAAATTACATCCAAGTATTTAAAATTTATTAAATATCATTATTCTGAAGCAAACATGGATTTGTTTAATGGAAGAATTTGTACTTCATTTAAAAAGTTGCCTAAAATAAATCCAGATTTTATTTACTTAGATGGTCCTGATCAATTCAACATAAAAGGTAACAAGAATGGCATAAATTTAAATCATAATGATCTTATGCCCATGAGCTGTGATTTATTGAAAATTGAAAGTTTTTTAAAACCAGGCACTATCATAATAGTTGATGGTAGAGCAGCAAATAGTAGGTTTTTAAAATCAAACTTTCAAAGAGAATGGAAGTATTCTTATAACAATACAAATGATCAGCACGTTTTCTATCTAAATGAAAAACCTTTAGGTAAACTTAACAATAATCAACTAAATTTTTATTTTAAATAAATTTTAATATTAATCAATTAACTAAAAAATCATCATTTTTTTTCATTTTTTTTATACAAAAATCAAAAAGTTTTTTTGCATCTATAGAATAGACAAAGTATCTACCAAACTCACATTTTTTTAAAATATGCTTATATGGGGGAGGTTTTTTAAACTCTTTATTAAATTTTCTTTTTCGTACATAAAAATTGGTTTCTACTTTTTTTATTTTTTTGCCATTTATTATCTTACCCGTAAATCTTTTATTAAATCTATAATGAACCATTGCTGATTGTTCAATGTAATGTAAAAATGTAGCTGAGTTTTCAAATGTTGTGCCAAATGTGATAATTTTACCATTTAGATTATGAAAAATATCAAATACAGATCCTTTACCAAAGCATGTTTTTAAATTAGCGTTATTGTAAATTTTCCAATTTTTTCCAAATATTGAAAAACTAAATATCGGATGTTCTGTCCTTTTTATATTTTTTCTCAATCTAAATTTTTCACTAAACATTCCCACTTCACTTGGATTATTTCTTAAATCAAACTTTCTATTTTTACAAAAAGAATATGAGAATGATGGGACTAAAATTGTTCCACCTATTCCAATGTAGTTTTCTATTTTATTAAAAAAAAAATCAAATTTTTTATTATGGTTAAGCTGCTCAATAACACCAGAATCACCGTGCATCATTAGATTATCATTTTTTTTAATTCCAAGTTTTTTAAATAATCTTTTTATATTGACGTCTAAATTATTCACTTTTTTAGTGCTCTAAGTATTTCTTTAATAGATTTAATTTCTGTAAAAATAGCAGTTTCAAACCTTGTGTTAAATTCTTTTTCAATAGCCAATAAAAGCTGATAATTCCCAAGGGAGTCCCATTTTTTTAAATCACCCATTTTTAAGTTCTTAAAATCTTTTGGTATTTTAGAAATTCTAAAAGTCTTTTTTAAAGTTTTTTTTAGTTTTTCCTCAATTTTATTCATATATTTCTAAAAATTTTATTTTTTTACTAGGGTCAAATTTAAAAAATTTTGATTTATTTGAAATCTTGAAAATATTGCGTATTTTTTTAGTTTCATCATTTTTAATTAATGAAAAATTATTTTCATTAATGAATGAACGTGCAATTTGATTTTTTTTAGTTTCAGAGAACTCAAAAATTAATTTGTTACATTTATTTTTTTTTGCAATTTTTTTTATTGTATCCAGTATCCAATTTTCTAAATATCTTCCCATAATCCTACAGCTCATAAGAAATGTATCTACTAAGAGTATATTTTTTTTAATTTTCAAAATTATAAGGCTTATTATACCATGGTCACCATAATCATCTTTTAAATTTACTAAAAATACTAATGAATTTTTGTTTAAAGTTTTAATGTCATTTAAATTATATCTTCTAGTAGTAAAATTGAATTGATTAGTTTTTAAACACATTTGTACAGCCCTACTGATATTTTCTGAGCTTATTTTTAATATTTTTGGTTTAATATTAATTTTTTTCAAATAGCTAATTTCATCGTTAAACTCATTCTTTTTATCTAAAAATTTACTTCTTATTTTATACTGAGTGGTTTTGCTCAGATCTTCTTTTGAGGATGAGAACTTTGAAAACCCATTATATTCAATAAGTTGTTTTGACCAATTTGCTATATCTTTATCAGGCTCTATTACATCAACAGTTTTTAGATTTAATCTAACTTTTTCTCTCTCAACAGGATTGTCATCCCAAAAAACAAATGAATCCAAACCTAGCAACAGATCTTCTGAAAGTTTTTTAATATTTTGACTTTTTTCTTTCCAATTTACTTTATATGCAGAGATATCTTTGTTCTTAATAATCATTGATTTATGTTTATTGACAACTTTTTTAACATCATCCTCATTGTTTTTGCTTACTAATGCTAAAATTATTCCTTTATTTTTTAATTTGATTATAGATTTTTGAAAATCCTGATAAGCCAATCCAATTCCGTCTTGTCCGATCTTTATATTTTCTATTCCATCTTCACCTATTACTCCTCCCCACAGAGTGTTGTCGCAATCTAAAAGCAATACTTTCTTATTGGATTTATGAATTCTTACAAAAAGTTTAGATAAATTCTCAGTAATTTTTTCTAGTCCAAAAATAGATAATCTACACCTGAAAGAATAAAAATTTCTATTATCAAAACAGTTTCTAAAACCAAATTCAGAAAAAATTGAGTCTATATCTATAATATAAAGATTAGAATTTTTTTTTGATAAATTATAAAGTTTTTCAAAAAAATAAGACCTTAATTTACTTAAATTTGTTTCATACTTAGCACTAGTGACAATATTTAAATGATCATAGCTGGATAAACACGTAATAAAATTAATTGATTTATTAATTTCTAATTTTTTTTTCAATAAATAAATAATTTTATTAATCTTTTTTTTTTCCTTATTAATACTTAAGTTTACATGAGAAGTTTCTACTATATCTTTTAAAAATATAACTGATATTTCATGATTTATATTTTTTTTAAAATACTTGTTGCTATGAAAATCTGAATATTCTGCAAAAATAAATTTAGCTTTATTGTTGATATTTTTCCAAATCTCTAGATTAGGAAACAAATAAGACGATGATCTAATTAATATATTCATTGCAGATCATTAAATTGTAATTAATTTATTTTTTAAAAGAACGTTTAAAAGTTTTTTGCTTTCTTTATATTTAATCTTAATTTTTTTAGATATGTCATTTAAATCATTCTTTCCATCAGCATATTGTAGAAAATTCATAATTGGAATTGTTTTCATGTTTGTATTTTTCGTATTAATGTGAACGTATAAATTTCTTTTCCCCATTTGAGGTTCACATAAAATATTATTTTTTGGTACAACCTTTTTTTGAAGAATTTCAATCGCCTTTTTTGCAATTTTAAAACCTCCTGCAATTCCTTTTTGAGTAACTATATCAAAATTATCAAGAGAGGTGTGGTACTCTGGATAATTTCCGTATTTTGTTCTAAAAATTGAGGTAATTGGTAAATCAACTCCTGGAGAGTTGTATTGTCTTTCATCAGATCCTCTAGCCAAGAATGAGTATGTTTTATATTTTATCTTAAGTTTTAAGTATGCTTCTCTTAAAGCCTTGTCTGAAGGGGAGTCATTATATTTTGTAAACATGCAAGAATGATTTCTTTCATCACCAATACATGTCAGATTGAAACCTCCAATAACATTTTTTTTAAGATGTGGTAAATTTTTACTCAAGTAGGCAATTGATCCTATCGTTTCAGGTATAAAAATAAATCTAATTGATTTAGATAATTTTTTTATTTTTCTAAAATGATTTATCAATGACATTGAAACTATTGGCCCAGATAGTTCATTGTTTGCCATTGATGGATGACATATAAAAGTTGAGATTAAAATTTCTTGATTTGATTTTCCTTTTAAAAGTATTTCTCCATAATTTAAGAAACCTTTATTATTAAATTTTGAGTCAATTAAAACTTTGAACTTATCATCTTTACGATACTTTTTTATTTGGTTTTTTTGCAAATGACTCATGCAAAAACCCCAATATTTATTATAATATGAGGTGATATATGGAATTGCTTTTGGTTGTTTAGGTAAAGAATGAATATGTTTTAAAAGTTCATCTTTTTTTAAAAATTTATCTATTGGTTGGGAGTATCCCACTATGTGAAGGTTGTTATTTTTAAAATCTAAAATTTTCTTATTTTTTTTATCAATAATATGTGCTTTTTTGATATTCCATTCGGGAGGAATTTTCCAATCGAAAACCTTTTTTCCAGATTTTATTTTTCGTATTTTAAACTCTTTAAATTCACTTTTAATAATATTGAGTGTTTTTCTATTACCATCACCTGTTAAACTCCTATTTAACTTAAATAATTTTTTTTTACCAATTTCGTAATATTTTTTTGTAGTCAATAAAATTCCTTTAAATTTTTAAAAATAAAATCAATTTATTTTGGTATTGAAACCCCATCAATATCTTTTTTATCTTTTGGCAAGGGCAAATAAATATTATTTAGTTTTAAAAAATTTTTCATTTCTTCAACGTTATTAATTGGTTCATTTACCTGACCATCGGTATCTGAAGGCCTATGCTTTACCCAATAATTTATGTAATTATGAGCATGAATATTGTCTGTTCCATAAGTTAAAAAAATTGCATCTCGCATCGCCGAAGGAGGTATTCCTGCATGCATTAAGTGCGCTAAAAAAAATACACAATCACCTGGATTTGTTTTTACATTTTTTCCAATAATTTTTTCAAAAATATTTCTTATTTTAGTAATTAAGAAATTATTTGAAGTTTTTGTTTTGTGATGAAATATTCTTAATAAATTAGCTAAAGTATATTTTTTAACATGGGAAAATGGTATTACATTTAGGCCTGATTTAATTTCATCATAAGAGCTTAAATATATCCCAACTCTTACACAATTATAAATTTCTTTATTACTCCAATCAGCTCCTACACCAAATATTCTGCATGGATTATCTCTATGCCAAGAATAGGGCCAGCTGCCTTTATCTTCATGTCTTGTTGCAGCTGAATATAAGTATCTTATTTCATTATCACCTAAAATTTTTCTTACTACTTCTAATATTCTCTTGTGTGCAATAATATTCCAATATTCTTTATAATTGTGAATACCAACAACTACTTTTGCATTAACTTGTTCACTTATACGCTTTATATTTTTTTTATATTCTTCAATTTCATCTTCTGTCAGTACATTTCTAACAACACAATAACCATATTTGAAAAAGTCTTTTTTATTGAGGTAAATATTGTTCATCGATAATTTATTTATATTTATAATTTTTTTATATTCAATATATTTTAATTATTCTTTTTTTTAAGAATTCCCAATGAAGAAAGCGGATGTTCACCATAATGCACATCAACACTTTCAGTTTTATCAAATATATATTCTTGACTTTCCTTATTTAAGATGTCGTGTTCAAAAAATTTTTTGTTTTTAATATTTGTAAAAATTTCATCCATTGTAGTTGTAAATTGCATCATGACTTTTTTTCCAAATTTTTCATTGTAATTCCTGATCATTAATAAATCTTGATCCGCATATTTAAAATCCTCTAAAAAGTAAAGACCACCAGAGTTAAGTGATGGATAAAAATTTTTGATGTTATTTACGAACGTTGGGTGGGTATGATCTGAGTCATCAATGATTATGTCAAATCCGCCAAATCTAGAAATGAAATTTTTTACACTTTGATCATTCATGCAATCTATGGTTTCAAAAGATATTCTGTCGCTTTTATAAAAAAAATGAAAACTTTTCTTTATGTCTATCGTAAAAATTTTTGAGTTTGGAAAATAATAAAAAAAACTCGCTACAGAGTGACCATTTGCTGTACCTATTTCTAAAATCTTTAAATTTTTAAGTCTAATTTCAGAAAAATATTTTTCATAAATTGGAGTAAAATTGTGGCCAAGTTGATAGTCAAACTTTTTTAAATTATCTCTATTAATCCATTCAAGATAATTAGAGAATCTATTCTTATCTTTGAGTTTTAAAAATGAATAAGTTTTTTTTCCATCCAGTGAGCCTTTATCACTTCCAAATTTTATAAATAAGTCGTCTAATGAAATATTTTCATCTAGTTTCAATTTATCCAGATCTATTTTATTTGAAGTGAAAATAGTTTTTATAATTTTTTTTATTACGGTAATAAAATTCTCGTTTTTTAAATTAAAAACCAGTCTATTAATAAGATATTTAATTCGCATTATTTAATTTTTAAAAAATTCATTTTTTATGATTCTTGTAATTTTTTCATAACCTATCTTATTTTTATCTGGCCTAATATAAGTGTTAATAAAGTTTTTATACTTTACTTTTGATTTATTTAACTCTTTTAACAGAGTCTTTTTATCAAAATCTAATTTATTTTGTACATTTAAATGATAAATACCTACTTGATTTTGATACCGTTTACTACCAAGTTTCATGTTTTCATTTAAATAATCAGAAGTAATTGTTATAATTTTTTTTTTCAACAGAATTGCATTTATTATTGCACTAGACTCAAAAAAGACTACTAAAAATGCTTTGTTTATGTAATCGCGCGTTTGGTATTTAACAACTTTAAAATTAGAAAAGATTTTTTTTTTAAGTGATAGCTTATCTCTTGGGTGAATAGTGACAATAACTTTTTTTTTAAAAGTTTGAGATAAATTTTTTAAAAAAAATTTTAAATCAGCAAAATGTTTTTTTTCATTGATTTTTTTGTGACCGAAATACTGATCATCTGGAGAAGCTAAATCATGATCTAAAAAAACTATATAATTTTCGCTTAATTTATTTTTGTTTGAATGAAATTGATCAAATGAAATACTATTAATATTTATTATTCTTTTTGTGATAAAAAATTTAAATTTATATAAAATTTTTTTTATCAAACTATTATTAATATTTTCTAAAATATTAGCATTAGAAATAAATCTTATTTCTACTTTGGGTATCAAAAACAGATTTGCTAATAAGTAGTAAAGATATTTTGAAATTTTTTTATCTAAATGGTACTTTAGACCTTTGATTAAAGATGAATCATCTATTTTTAATGTAAATTGTATATTTCCAATATTTGATATTTGTATTAATTTTACATCATTTTTTGCAAGCAACAAATGTATGGGGAGATCAACAAGCCTTCTGCCTAAGAGATCAATACCAATAACATTTCTAGATTTACAAAATTTAGTAAAATCTTGATCATTTTTTACATAAATTAAACTTATATTTTTTGGTAATTTGAAAGGTGACACATCCTTTTTTTCTGCTTTTACTGTTTTGTTAAGATCAACAAAAAAGTTGAATTTTTTTCTATAATTTACAAAATTGAGTATAAAAATTTCTTTAAAATTTTTGCTCATCTTTTCAAGCATAAACCCGCTTGTTGTGGTAAATCTATTTATTGAAATTTCATCTATTAAATAAACTAAAGTATCATTTTTCATTGTAAGTATTATTCAATATCGAGATAATTATTACTTTCTTTTTTCCATCTTTTGAAAAAATTAATCACTTTTCGGTAATCATCTAAATCATAATTTTGTTTAAAATTGTATGAATTTTTAAAAATTATAACGAGATCATTTTCATCAAAATATCTGTTATGTGCAATTATAGTAAATCCAAATAATTTAAATATATTTTTTAATGAATTGAAAGACCAATGCCAAGGATGAATTTTTCCACTAATATTACTTTTTTTGTTAAAACAATTAAATATTGGTTTTTTAAATGGAACTAAGATTCTAGAACTTTCACCTACTATTAATAAACCATTTTTTTTTAAATTTTTCCTAATTGAATCGATTATCTTGAGAGGTTCCTGACAGTTGCATAGAGTCCATGACAAAGATGAAATATCAAATTTCTTATTAGTTTTGAATTTATTTATGTTCAAATCTTCAATTGTAGATTCAATTACATCTGGGAAATTTATTTTTTCTTTTCGAAATCTATTTTTCATTAAGGAAATATTCAATTTTGATATTTCTGAGCCATGAAGCCTTAACTTTTTGAAGTTTTTTCTTAATTTCAGTAATAGACCACCTTCACCAGCTCCAAAGTCACAAAAATTTTGATTTTTTAATTTTACATTTCTATTTAAGAAATCTATTAAGTATGAATGTCTACTAGACATAATTGGACTATCGTCCGTATAAAATCCTTTTTGAGGATTCATTTTTTTTTTAAACATTTTTTTTGTCCAATGTTTTTCATTTTGTTTAGGATTTAATCTATCTTTATGAAAAACTAATCCAGAAGTTTTTGATACATAAACTTTTGATTTTGATGTATTTCTTAAAAATTTTAACTCTACAAGTTTATTATTATTATTGATTTTAAAATCTTCTTTAATGATTTCCGATAATCTATTTTTATTCATAAAATTTAATTGTATTCTATAATATCATTGTTAATTAAGTGTTTATTATTTGACTTAATCTGTTTTTCAAGATTTGAAATAAATTTATCATTTTTGTGCGTATAATTTAAAACTAAATTTGAGCATTCTTTCCAAAAATTACTACTATTAGGTTTAGAAAAAAATTTATGTCCTATATCATAATTTGGTATCAAAGGGATATTCACCCTGCTTAATATTATTTCTAAAAATAAAAATGTTTTAGCCTTATTAATTTTTTCATTATCAAGTTTGTTTATTTTTGAGATATTGTTGAGATACTCAAAATATTCCTTTTTAGTTTGTGGCTCAATGGTGAACCCATTGCCAGAATAATGCGATGAATTTGCTAAAATGCAAGGTATACCAAAGCATGGATATTCTATTCCGACACTTCCTGAACCAGTTATAACTGAGGAAACTATTTTTGGAAGTAGACCGGCAGAGTAATTATCAGGAAATAACTTAATATGATTTGAATCTCCAACAATCTTTTTAAATTCATTCTCAGTATTAGTTTTTGATTGATGGACTTCATTCGGTTCACCTGGGTGGCCTTTAATTAACCAATTAACATTTTTAATTTTTTTAATTTCTAAAAACGTTGATGTAATCCAATCCAAATTATCCTTAAAAAACAACCTATCATTGTCATATAATCCATCTAAATAATGATGATCAAAAATAACTACAATTGGCTTTGATACATCCCAATTAAACTTTTCACATAAGGTTTTTTTAGTAAATTCTTCTTTTTTTTTGAAAGCTACATCAGCTCCTCTTATATCTTGAATTTGTTTGTCTTTTTTATTTTCAAATCTATTTTTTAATATTTTATCAGAGTAAACAATTACTTTATCTAGATATTTTTTGTAGACATCATCAACTAAATTTACTGAAAAGTTGTATCTTGATTTATAAAACTCATCTTTATTATCAAATAATCTTAAACCCACATTAGATGGACCACCGACTCTTGCAAAAATTTTTGATTTATTAATAAGAGCATTTTGAAAAATTATTCCTGAAGGTATGAATTGTTTTTCACTTAAAAGAACAAATTTTATATTTCTATTTTTAAATAAATTTTTAGTATAGTTGTGGTATTCAAGAGCTTTAAATAAAAAATAATTTACTTTAAAATCAAACTTATCAATTGTAGGATTTCCAGTAAATCTTATGTAATGTTCATACACAATTTTTCCAATTTTTACTCCATCAACCTCATAATTTATAAAATTATCAATATTTTTTTGTTTTTTAAGTATTTTTTTTGACTTTAAAAAAAGATTAAATTTTTTAAAAATATTTATTTTTTTAAAATTTTCTATTTGATCATAATTATAACTTTTGAACAATTTGGTGTAATAAAAAGAATAATGTTCTTGTATCCCAACCGTTTTAAGATTTAAAATTTTTTCAAGATATTTCCCAATAATCATTTGAGTTATCTGAAATCCAGGATGACTTACAGCAAGACAAGTTACTAAAATCTCACCCTCTTTTTTTTTAGTCGAAGTGCCAAAATTATTAAAAAACTTTTTGTTTTGATTTAAGAAATTTTGGTACTCTATTTCCTTTTTTTCTTTAAAAAATAAATCTAATTGATTAATCAATTTTATTAAGAAATCTTTAAACTCTTTGAGAAAAAAGATTAGATTATATTTCATTTGTCTAAATTAAGAATTATTAATTTTCTTTGCAACTTTTAAGTCAAAGCTATCTTTAATACAAAAACTAGATTTTTTATCCATTATTATATGTCCAAGTTTATTCGTAATTTCTTTTTTATTTTTTTTATAAAAATTATAGTTCATTACCGTCATTCCACCACACTCTACAAAAATGATATTCCTTTCTAAGTGAAGAGAGCTATGTCTTGAGTTATTAATTAATTTGAGACCTTTACCATCATGTTTATAATAATGATCAGTAAGATTAGTAATAACAGGAATGACTTTTTCTGTGTTATAAATAAGCAAACTATTTATAGCTTTGTCTATGTATAGAGATTTTCTAAATGGAGCTTCATGATAAAGCATTACAATTATGTCAGGTTTTTTTCTTTTGTAAACTTTCTCAACAGAATCTAATACAGCTCTTCTGAAATGTGTGTTTTCTATCGCATAATCTTTACTTCTATTATGATAAAATATTTTATTTCTGTATTTTTTTTTTATATTAATTAACAATTCATCATCTGAAGAGGTAACAATAATCTTATCAATTTTTTTTGATTTTAAAGCCTCATCAATCGACCAAAAAATGAGTGGTTTTCCGCCTAATTTTTCATATGATAAACAATTATTTGATACATTCCTACCTCTGACAGGTATTACACAAACAATTTTCTTTTTTTTAGTATTTTTTATCTTTGCAAATTTTTCATAGATCAAGCTTCTGGTATGTAACAACTTAATAGAATTTGATGAAAGACTGTCTGTATGTTGTCTATAATACCACAAGGGCTTATTGATATTTAGAATTTTGTATTTTTTTATAAATTTTAGCCATAAAATATAACCATCCTGTCTATCAAATTCTTCATCATAAAGATTTGCCTCAATAAGATAATTTTTTCTAATAAGGCAACACGCACCATGCGCTGGTATATCTTGTAACTCTGGCCTTTTTTTTAAATTAATTTTTTTTTCTCTTCTTATTATTTTTAAATCATTATCAACAATATAAAAATCACTATAAACCATAGCAATTTCTTGATCTTGATTTATAGCTTTATAAAATTTTTCTAACGCAGTATCTTTGAGATAGTCATCAGCATCTAGTCTCATAATAAATTTTCCTTTTGATGCTCTAATTGCAATATTGCTTGATTTTATTAAACCTTTATTTTTGTGTTGAATAAGTCTGATTTTGTAATTTTTTTGGGAAGTATATTTTTTGATTACTTCTGATGATCGATCTGTTGATCCGTCATCTATAATTATAATTTCAAATCTTTTAAAAGTTTGTTTTAGCAAACTTTTAATTGCCTTATCTAAATATTCACCATAATTATAGTTTGGAATATAAACTGAAATTTCTATATCATTCATTCTTTGCCCCATCTGCCAGAATAAATTTTTCTTGCTTCAATTTCACAATTTAAATAATCTTTACCTTTGAATTGGCTAATTTTCTTGTTTTTTTCAATAAAATCTTTGAGTGTTTTTAAATTGTGGGGTAAAATTGCAAATTTGTTATCTCTTCCTGGTAATGAATTGTCAATTGTGAAATGTTTTTCAATATATATTGGATTATACTTTAAAGATAATATGGATGCTTCGATACCCACAGTATGATCGCTAAAGCCCACATTGTTAAAAAATTTTTTAAATAAATCAATTTTAGGTAAATTAACATCAGAAAAATTACAAGGATAAGATGAAACACAATGTAAAACTGTAAGTTTTTTTTTGGGTATTTTTTTACAACTTTTAACTATTTCGTTAAATTTCGATGTGCCAGATGAAATAATAACATTTTTAAAATTTTTTGCACAATAACTTATTAAAGGAAAATTTCTAGATTCCATACTCGGAATTTTTATGAGATCGTTATTTACTCTTTTAATCAATTCCGCATCTTTAATACTCATAGCAGAGGCAAAAAATTTACAATTAATTTTTTTTGCATATTTGAATAGTTCCTTGTATTTATTTTCATTTAATTGAGCTTTTTTATAAATTTCTCTTCTACCGTCTTTATCCCAAGGTCCATCTTTTAGATTTTGGACATCAAATATTTGAGTTTTAACAATATCTGCTCCATTTTTTTTTGCTTGAAATATCATTTTTTTCGCAAGCGATAAACTTCCCATATGATTCCATCCAATTTCAGCTATGATTTTAGTCATTTTGTTTTTTCTACAAGGTAGTTTCCGATATATAAATATTTTAAACCACTGTTTTTCAATGTCTTGATTGCATCCATAGGAGTAAAGACGATAGGTTCTCCATGTAAGTTAAATGATGTGTTTAAAAGTACCCCAATACCAGTAATTTTTTTAAATTGGTAAATTAAATCATAATAATTCTTATTATTCTTTTTTGATACGAGTTGTGGTCTAGCAGTTTTATCAAAAGGATGAACTGCTGCAGGAATGACTTTTTTCCCCAACGATGTGGTATCGCATGCTATAGTCATAAAATAAGGTTTGTGATTTTTTTTCATAACAAAAAATTTTTTTAAATCTTTATCAATTACGCTTGGTGCAAATGGCATCCAAAAATCTCTTACTTTAATTTTTTTATTAATAATATTTAATATATCTGCTTTTCTTGGATCTGCTAAAATTGATCTATTGCCTAAAGCTCTTGGTCCAAATTCATTGTTTTCTAAAGAAAATCTCGCAACAACCTCACCTTTCGCTATTAGTTTTGCAATTTTTTTATTACTTGATTTTGAAATTTTAATATTTCTAATTTTTTTAATAAACTCTAAATCTTCTTCGGTAAATGAAACACCTATATAAGGGTTTATTATATTGGTTATTTTATTTTTGTTAATCCCTAGTCTTGAAAGTTTACTGTAGACTGCTCCAATACTCAAAGATTCATCACCTGGTCCTGGAGGTATAAATATTGAGCTTATATCCTTATCATCTAAAATCAATTTAGTTGCTTTTATGTTTTGAGCAACTCCACCAGAAAATATAAAATTTTTACAATTGTACTTTTTAGATATATTTTTAAACCATTTAAGAAGTAAATTTTCCGTATATTTTTGCAATGCAACTGATATTGTGTCAAATCTTAAACCATCAAGTTTCTTCTTAAAATAAAAAAAGTTATCTTTTGGTCTATATTTGTATTTAAATTTTATTCCATTTACTCCAAGAGTTTCTTGAAAAACTCTAATCGCTTTTTCATAAAAGTTTGTTTTATCAACTCCATATCCAGCCATACCCATAACTTTAAACTCATGTTCAGTTGGTTTCATTCCCAAGATAAGAGTTATATATCTATATATTCTACCAATATTGCAAATATTTGTTCTATATTTTTCAACCAACCTTTTTCCTTTTGAGCCAATCCAAATAGATCCATTTGTATTATCTCCTCCACCATCAGACGTAACTACAATTACCTTATTATTTTTATTTTCAGAGCCAAAATAACCATAATTAGCATGACATTCATGATGATCAAAAAATTCAATTTTATTTTCACTTATATGCAATTTTTTTGAGATCAATCTTTTTCTAGCTTTTTGCATACCAGCAACATCATCTTCATTTTTAAAAAATTTTTTATCGTACAAAAATTTTTTAGAATTTATTATTTTATCTTTAAATATTGATAAATAAGAGACTTTTTTGTTTTTATAGATTTTGGGAAACCAATAATTATTCTGTTCTTTTAAATAATCTTCAATTTTAAACGTAGTATTTCTTTTTACCAAAAAATATTTCGGTGGCAGATATTTTGTTGAAACTGCAACACAGTCTATTTGGTTTTTTTTAATTTTTCCAAATTCCAAACATTTGTTAATTGATTTTTCTGGATATCCATATTCATTTTTATTTCTGGTAATTCTTTCCTCAGAAATAGCAATCAGCAATGTTCCATTTTTAAATAAAGATGCACCACAGTTGTGACCATCATGAATACCAAGAATTATCATGATAACCTCATAAGATAATTTAAAGCAGTTTTAGTTGAGACAGTGGTATTAAAAGAATTTTTCTCTAAAATTTTATGAACTTTTTTGAAATCTCTTAAATTGTCTATAGATAAATTCAGATTTTGATTATTTTTATTCAGTTTAGATTTATAGTTTCTTATAGCAAAATTTTTACTATTTTTATAAAAATAATTTATAATATGCTCTTTATCACTCTTATTAAGCATCTTTTTTCTAACATTATTCATAGTTTTTAATTTTATAAATTCGCAAGCTAACCCTCTTGGATAAGATTTTGGAAAAACATTTGTTACGATATCGTATTTTCCTTTGACAAATATTTTTTTCATTTTAATAGCCAATTCGTAATAAAAAAATGGCCTGTCAGAACAAACTCTCATAAATGAGTCAAAATTAAATTTTTTACAACATTGAATGCTTCTTTCATAAACATTATCTAGGCTTCCTCTAAAGAAATTGATTTTATTTTTCTTACATATTTTAACTAAACGATCATCAAATTTATTTCTTGACGTAGCTATTACAATTTTTTCTTTAGGAAAAATTTTTTTAACTCTCGAATACACAATCAAAATTAATGGAATACCATTTATTTCTTTAAGAACTTTTTCGTTAAGTCTTTTAGAATTTGATCTTGCAAATATTATACAACCTAATTTTTTTAAATACATTTAAAGTTTAATTATTACAAAGTAGTTTGGAACAATCATTAAATCCGTTACCTGCATATTATTTATAACCTTTGTTGGGATATTTTTTCTCTCTTTGGGATTGTTGATCATTTTTTTTGAAAAGAAAACATCTTTTACGAAACTAATCTTAGCTCTTTTGTGATATTTTTTAATAACAGATGAGAAATAATCTTTAGAGTGGACATCATAATACTCAAAAGATCTTGGATTACCTTTTTTATCAAATTCATTTTCAGGTTTCACAGAAGTGTACTTCCACCATTTATTGTTAAAAACCATTTGAATTCTGTATGATCTGTTGTGGATTGGAGTTCTTATAATTATTTTTTTTTTAGTAACTCTAATTAATTCTTTTATAGGATTTAAAATATTTGGAATATGAGTGAAAACATTACTACATATTGCTACATCAAATTTTTTTTTATTGAATGGAATTTTTTGTGCCCATCCAACTTTAAAATTTGATTTTTTATCATGTTTCCATACATTCTTAGCAGCATTTATGTGTAAAGAAAAAGGATCTAGTCCTTGATAAAAAAAATCTCTATTATTTTTTTCTCTAAAAGTTTTTAAAAAATGGCCAGACAAACAACCAACATCTAGCATTACAGTATTTTTTTTTATATCATTTTTGAGTAATTTTGAAAATGCTTTTGCAACTTCCATATGTGGAAGTAACCCTTTTGATCTTTTTATAGAAAGTTCTAGATATTTAGTATTATCTTGGCTGACTTCTAAACATTGATCATATTTTTTTTTAGTCATTTTATTTTATTTCAAATTTAAGTTTATGTGTATTACCACTTTTTTCCCAAATTTCATCATTTCTATGTTTGTCAACCATCTCATTAAATTCTTCTGATGAAAGATTTAGGTAATTCAAAACAGCTTGAAATTCCACATCAGGAAATTCTCCATCATATGATTTAACATATTGAAGACCTTCTTGTCTTTTGAGGTGATTATTTCTAATTAGTCTTGAAGCATCTCTTAAAGCTCTCCCAAATCCAAATTTAATATATTGCATATAGTAGTAAAGTGGATCAATATAATCATCAAGACTGTCATAATTTTGAAAGGTTCCACTAATTCTTTTTTTGTTTTCAATGAACTCCATTTTATCTTTTATAAATTCATAATTTCTATGTATGTCCCATTTTTCAAAATATGAATAGTAATAAGCGGTAATCTTTTTTTCCTTAATTAAGCTTATTTCTGGGTAGACATAAGGTTGAAGATCAAACTCATTAATTTCATCTGAGACCCAATTTTTAGGGTCATCGCCAATTTGATTTTCAATCACTTCTTCAAAATTTCGTATTTTATCTGAATCTTTATTTAAAACTCTTCCACCATACTCACTTTCGCCATGTTCAGCATAAAAAACAAGTTTGATATTTTTTTCACAAGCAACTTTAATGGGCAGGGAATTAATCCCAGCATCCCAATGAACTTTTGGATTACCTCTTTCGATAAAAAATCTTTTAGCTAATAGTTTAGAAACTTTTTCATTTGGATAAAAATATATATTATCAAAACCTAAACTTAAAAAATTTTTTCTATTTTGAACACCTACATTTGAGGGTAGGAGAGGTGAAAAAGTTACTAAAAGTGGGTTCATACCATGGTTAAATTTTAATTTGTAAGCAATAGAACTGCTGTCTTTTCCACCACTCCAAGGAACAATACAGTCATAATCATTTGTTTTTGATCTAAATTTGTTACAAATTTCTTCTAATTCAACCTTTCGGTCGTCCCAATTTATTTTATTTTTTTCATCTTTATAATGACAAGCATTACATATTCCATCTCCTCCAAATTTTACTCTAGGCCTTGTGTTTGGAGTTAAACAAATTTTACAATTGATAATTTTCATTTATAGTCTTACCTCTAAATGTTTTTTCGCCAAGAATGTTTTAAGACTTTTTATACTACTTTCTGTGAAATGATATATATTTGTTGTAGATGCTGCCGAAACAAAATTATATTTAAATAGTTTTTCAAAATGTTCCCAGTTTCCTGCACCACTTGATACAATTAAAGGTAAATTAATTGTTCTTGAAATCTTTTCTACCATTTCGTAATCATAACCCTCTAAGGATCCATCAAATTGAATTGATTGTAAGAATATTTCACCAGCACCTTCTTCTTGAGCAATTTTAATCCATTCCTCTAATTTATAATTTGTTTTATTTTTTCCATAATCTGAAAAAACAATAAAATCATTATCAATTTTTTTAGCATCTATCGAAACTACTATGCATTGCTTTCCATATTTAGAGGAAAAAGAATTGATTATTTTTGGAGATTTTAATGCTGCAGAATTTACAACTATTTTATCAGCCCCATTGTCTAACAATTTTTTTATATCATCATTTGTTTGGATGCCTCCACCTACTGTTAAAGGAACAACTATATTTTTAGATATAAATTCTAGTGTTTTAAAAAAACTTATTTTATTTTTATCTCTGAAATTTGATCCCCTTGTAATATCAAGAATTATTATTTCATCAACAGACCACATATCAATAAAATTATGTGTGTACCTATAGTCTGGTTCAAAATTTCTTGTTCTAAACAAAATTCCGTCTTGTAGGGTTAATGTAGTAATTATTCGTTTTTTAAGCATTTTATCTTTTAAAACAATTTTTTAAAAATTGTATTCCATTTAATTGACTTTTTTCTGGATGAGGCTGTATCCCAATTATATTTTCCTTTATGCCTAAAGAAATAAATTGATCTTCATACTCACAGTTCATTATTGTTTGAAATTTTTCATCATTATTTTTTCTCATAGCAAATGTATGATTGTAATAAAAAAGACAATTCTTATCTAAGTTCTTTATCAGTTCAGAATCTTTTTTTATTTTTGCCTCATTCCACCCAACATGAGGCAGTTTAAGTTCTGAGACCTTGATAGGCTCAATTTTATTATTTATCCAACCAAGTCCTTTTGTATCACCATTTTCAGAACTTTCATTTGCCATTAGCTGAAATCCTAAACATATACCTAGAATCTTTTTTTTATTTTCTATTACTTCATTTGTAAGAATTTCAATTAAATTTAATCTTTTTAAATTTTCCATGCCTTCTTAAATGATCCTACCCCTGGAAGAATTAATGAGTCCGCTTTTTTAATTTCAGAGATTGAGTTAGATATAAGACTATCAAAACCAGCTTTTGAAAGCGCATTTTTGATTGATAGTTTATTGCCTAGTTCATAATCAATAATACATATCATATGGTGAACTTCTTTAAAAAAATTTTTAAATTGATTAATGAAAAAACAAATTTATTTATACTATTTGTATAGTTTTTTTCTAAATCTAAATTTTTAATTTTTTTTATATCTATGATTTCTTTTAAATCTTTACTTTCAGATAAATAATTACATAAATTGAACTTTTTAAAATTGATCATTGTTTTTAAATTTGCATTAAAACCTTTCTTAACCCTATCTAATCTAACATCGTTTTGCACATACCCCTTTACAGCTTCTCTTAGAATAAATTTTCCATAACCATTTTGGATATAGTTTTGATTTTTAATACTCAAACAATATTTTACTAAATTTGTATCTAAGAATGGTGATCTGTTTTCAATAGAATAATTCATTGAGTTAAGATCATCTTCATGTAAATTAATAGGAACTGACTCATGAAATAGTTCATTCATCATTCGATTTTTCAAAAGAGAGGGTGAATATTTTTTTTCTTTAAATCTTAAATTAATACGTCTTTTTAAAAATTTATTAAATGTATCATTATTAAAAGTGACATGATTTCTAAAATTTTTATTTTTAATGTATAAATCTGGATTCCTCAAAATTGGATTCCTAACCAAGGGCCTGATGTGTTTTTTCCAAAAGTTTAAATTTTCTAGAAAATTTTTATTATTTTTTGTTTCATATAGATGAAGCAAAAAATGATCGTAATAACCAGTTAGAATTTCATCTGCACCAGTTCCTGATAAAATAACTTTAAAATTTTGCTTACTAGCATTTTCAGATATAAAAGAGTGAACATAATAAGCTAAAGTGGAAATGGGACTATCATGTCCTGAGATAAGATTTTCTAATCTACCGAAAAAATTCTTTTTCTCCCCTAAATATATTTTTTCAACTTCACACCCTGTATCTTTCTTAATTAAATCAATATTTTTTTCTTCATCATATTTTGGATCACTATCTATAATTGAAAAGCATTTGACTTTTTTGTTAAACTTTTTTGTAGCTATTGAGACTAAAGAGGAAGAATCTATCCCTCCACTTAAACAAAAAGCCACGGGAACGTCTGATCTTAATCTAAGTTTTAATGAATTTTCTAATAGACTTCTTACATTATTTATATTTTGTTTAATAGAATGATTATTTGGTGAAATCAAACTATTCTTTTTTTCATATTTTTCAAATTTAATACTCATATTTTTTAAATTTAAATAAAGATTAGTTCCAGCTTCTAATTTTTTAATATTTTTAAAAAAGGTTTCATCATTTTTATTTAAAACTTTATAACCATTGACTAAATAATTTTTAAGTTTTTCTAAATTGAGTTTATGTAAGTTTTTTTTTGAACCTAAATGTAAAATGTATTTTACTTCTGATCCAAATATAAATGAGTTATTTTTATAATAATAATAAAGAGGTTTTTCCCCAAATCTATCTTTTGAGACAAATAACAATTTTTTAATTTCATCATATATTGCAAAGGACCACATTCCTTCAAATTTAGAAACACATTTTGATCCCCAAACTCGATAAGATTTGAGCAAAACCTCAGAGTCAGATCCAGTTTTAAATTTAACACCTTTTTTAATGAGTTCTGATTTTAATTCTAAATAATTATATATCTCCCCATTATAGATAAGGGTTAAATTTTTATCTTTTATTGGTTGATTAGATCTTTGATTTAAATCAATTATGCTTAATCTTGATGCAAATAACGATAAAGATTTATCTTTAAAATAATGATTACTAAAGGATTGTTGGTTGGGACCCCTTAATTTCATTAATTTTAAACATTTTAAAATTTTATTTTTTTCAAGCTCAGTTTTATCTATATATCCAGCTACACCACACATTGTATCAATATTTTTGGTTTATTTTTTGAATTAAGTCTTTCGAAAGTTGATTGATTGTTTTTGAAAAATCATTTTTTAAAAATATACTTGGTTTTTTTGGAAGTTGAGCTTTAATGTTTTTTCCCATTATATTTTTTTTAACATCATAAATTTCTCTTTTTTTATTAAAATTGATTATTTCTGATAATTCTGACTTGATATAAATTTCAGTATATTTTGAAATATTTATTTTATTCCATAACCTTACTTGGTTAAAAAGACTTACAGTAGATATAACAACATTCACACCTTGGTTACTTACTAGTTTACAAAATTTACTATAAGCTAGTGCATATTTAATTCTGCTTCTTTTATCGTATTTTTTAAGTGAAAATATGTCTCTTAAATCATCTCCAGAAATTATTAATGTTTTTCCAAACTTTTTAATAATAAATTTTTTAATTTTTTTTGCAATTTCAGTTTTTCCTGAACCGGAATATCCAGTAATCCAAAATACTCTACCTTTTTTAATATTATTTTTTTTCATTTAATAATTTTTTTGCAACATTAAGATCTTTCTTATTGTCAATTTCTAACCAAAACTTGTTCGTTGGATAAGCTCGTATGTTCAAACGATTATCTTTAATAGCCAAATTTAAAAATGACGTAAAATCAATTTTTTTGTAATTAATTTTATTATAAAATTTATATAATTTTTTATAATCATTGAGTTTTATTTTAATGATACCCATAAATTGATACTTGGGATAATTTTTATTAATAATCTTGTTTCCGATAGAAATAATCTTATTTCTTTTTATTTTTAAGTCTTCAGCGTCATTACTAATTTCTTTTAAGCTCATTCTTTTTTTCCAAACACTTAGCCAGTCTTTTTTCACAGGCATAGATGTGAAATTTAATCCATCTAATTGATCAATTATTTTTGTATCAAATATAATGTCTGAATAAACTACAATCACATCTTTATGAACTTTTTTATAAACTGAAAAAAGGCTATGAACCATATTGGTTGATAAATAATCTTTGTTATAAAAAGTTTTATTACTACCAAATTTTTTTTTTAGTAGATTAGCTCTATATCCTGTAACTATTAGCGTATTTTTTTTTTCAATTAATATGGACATATAATCAATTATTGGTTTTCCATTAACTTCCACAAGACATTTAGGTTTTTTTGAAGTTTTCTCTTTAAGTCTACTTCCTTTTCCAGATGCGAGTATGATTAATTGCATATAAATTTTTTGAAAATTTGTATATCTAAATTGGATATTTTATTATTTCTCTCTGGGTGCCACATTATACAAAGAATTTTCTTTTTTTTATGACTAATGAGCTCAAAAGTTTTATCATCAGAATAAGCTAATATTTCAAATTTTTTAGATACAGCTGTAATTGCGTAATTATGATAAGAGTTAACTTTTATGCTTGTTTTAATTTTTTCAAAGTAATTTTTTTTGGTAAGAAAGATTTTATGATTACCAACATGCCCAGTTTTTTTTTTTATTTTACAACCAAATTTTTCTCCAAAATAAGCAGCACCGTGACAAATACCTATTAAAGGTACCTTATTTTTTGTGCCAAGTTTAAAATAAAAATCGTCAATTTTTTTTCTAATTTTATTTTTTTTTGATTTATTATTTTTAATAAGATCATTGCCTCCTGAAAATATTATTAAATCAAATTTACCATCTTTATTTCTTGATGATAAAAATTTTACATTACAATTTGGATAAACTTTTCTCAGAAATCTTATCCACCTAGTATCCACAGTAAACTCAAATTGATTTTTGTAAATTTCTCTTACAGCAGGGACTATGCCAATATTCATTTTCATATTTTTTCAATTTTTTTGTTTTCACAATTTAATCTTAAAACTGATAAATCTTTAATTTCATTGAATTTTTTTTC
>MDSW01137205.1_pt1 | contig 32125 bp, 29 predicted proteins | sample 811171 | NCBI WGS metagenome assembly MDSW01 (sample SAMN05326641, study PRJNA326480) | marine metagenome | isolation source: seawater | place: Atlantic Ocean: North West | collected 2012 | reverse complement strand
TTTTTTTTTATATTTAATAATCTATTTATTAATATTCAATTTTGCCTTAAAAAAATACATAAAAATTGCATATTTTTATAATGTAGTATCTATTCCCAAAAATAGAGATTCACACAAAACTTTAAAACCAAAGGGGGCAGGAATAATTTTTTTTATTTTTTTTTTAGCTTTTTTAATAATAAATAAAATTTACTCAAATGAAATTGATTTCAATTATTTAGTTCTTTTATCAATACCATTAATCTCTATTTTTAGTTTTGCTGATGATATTTATGATATTAATTGGAAGTATAAAATTTTAGTAGATATTGTCACTGCTATAATTATAATTTTTTTATTTAAAGATTATATTGATAAAATAAATTTTAGTAAATCGTTAATATTTATTCTATATTTATTTTTGATTTTTTCGATAACTTGGTTTATTAACCTTATTAATTTTTCAGATGGTTCTGACGGATATCTTACTTTATTTACAATAATTAATATATTTCTAAATTTATTAATCAAATATTACGCTGGCATAGAAATTAATTATTTTAATATATTATTTTGCTCTACTTTAGTTATTTTTCTATATTATAACTTATATAAATCAAACATTTTTCTAGGTGATAGTGGTAGTAGATTGATAGCCATTATTTTAATTATAAATATACTTTATGATTATTTTACTTACGATTTGTTTATTTCTCTAATTTGGTTTTTAACAATCTTAATTGTGTTTATCGATACTGGAATAACTATATTACAAAGAATAGTAATAAATAAAGTATTATTAAAAGAACATAAAGATCACGCTTATCAAATATTGGCTAACAAGTATAATCATAAAATAAGCATATTATGGATTATATTTAATTTTGGATTTATAATAGTGCCTAGTATATTATTATATTTAAATAACATAGTAGAATATCTTTACCTTGCATTTTGTTCAGCCTTTATAATTTCGTATCAAATAATTTATATAAAGATAAAACTTAAATGCACATAAAAGAGTTTTCAGTTTATGGATTTGGAAAACACTTTAAAAATAAAGTATTACCTGCTCTAAAAAGATTTAAAAAAATAAAAATTACAAATATAATTTCAAGAAAAAAGAATGATAAAAATTTCAGGATTGTAAAAAAATTAAATAAAAAAAACTCCACAGAATATATTTATATTTCAACACCTATCTCAATACATAATATCAATATAAAAGAAGCAATCAAAACCAATAAAGTAAAAGTTATAATAAGTGAAAAATCTTTAACAAATAGTAAATATAAAACATGGCAAATTATTCAACAATGTAAAAAAAATAAAATTTTATTATTTGAATCATTTATGTACAAATATCACCCACAATTTTTAAAAATTAAGAAATTAATTTTAAATATCCATGATTCAAATAAAAATGAAATCTTTTTTTGCAGATATTCTATTCCTAAAATTGATATAAAAGATCACAGAAATAATAATAGACTAACTGGCGGTGAAATATATGAGATTGGATGCTATCCTATTTCAATTATATATTTTCTTTTTAAAATAGATAAATTGAAATTAAAAAAAATTACTAATATTAAAAATATTAAGAAAGGTAATAAACAATTAATATATTTTAAATTAAATAAATTAAAATTTATCTTATCGTGGGGATATAACTCGGTTTACAGGAATAGGATAATATTTAAATCTAATAACCATAAAATAATTGGCGAAAAAATATTTGGTAAAAGAATAAATGATAATATCAAGATAAAATTCAATAATAAGAAATCTGAGAAAGAATTTGAATTTAACAATCCAGATAATTTTTATTTTATGTTTAAATATTTTTTTTCATTAGAAAATAATTATAAAAACCGACACGATATGTATAAAGAAATTAATAAAATTGCAGAATTAATTGATTTTTTTAAAATTTAATCAATTCTTGATCTAATCAATTTAAAAGCTTCCGCATTCTTGTATCCATTCTGAGATCCTCGCAATATTGATAATGCTTCAATAGCTTCTGTAGATCTCTCTATTAACTTCTTATTAATCTGTGATTTAAAAATTTTCAAAGAACGAATTTTACTTTTAATATGTTTTTTAATGTCAACAAAAGTATCTGGGATAAAATTGGCCTCAACGTAACCAGCATTCCAAAAAGTTTCACTAATTACTTCATAAGCATATAACGATTTAATAAACAAGGCATTTGATTTTGGTCTAGTAGCCACTAAAGACGATTCAAAAACTAATTTATGATCCTGATGTCTATCTGGGAAAGGGATGAAAACATAGTCAGGTTTAATTTTTTTTATAATATTAAAAATAATATTATTTATCTTATATTGATCTTCTTTATGTAATAAACATGCTGGATACATTAAATTAAATGACTTGTCTATTTTTAATACTTTATGAACTTTCTTCATTTCTTCAATAACTTTTTTTGAATCCGTCTCACTGTACAAAGGAGGTAAATGGTTACAAACTGTAATAATAGATACTTTACCTTTATTTGCTTTAACTTTACTAATTAGTCCTCCGCAACCAAGTATTTCATCATCAGGATGAGGGGCAATAATTAAAAAATTTTTAGATAAATTCATATTATTTAATTATAAATGGTTTTGGGAGTGGAACAATAAAAATTATCTTATTTTTATAATTAATATTTAATTTCTTTACAATAGATTTATAAAAATTCCATGCTAAAATAATAATCACTTCGGGCTTATTATCATTTATTTTAGATGAATGCACAATAGGGATATTTTGGTAAGGATTATATAAATTACATTTTAATAAATTATCCTCATAAATAAATTTAATAGAATTTTTTGGAATTTTAAGAAAAGATAATAAGGTAACGGCTTTAGTTGGCGAACCATAGGCATGAATTTTAAAATTTTTTTTCTTATAATTAGATATTTTTTTAAAAAAATATTTTCTTATATTATTAATATTATCATTTATTTTCTTATATTTTTTTAGATTATAAAGACCAAACTTTTTTTCTATATTTATTTGATTTTGAATTTTTTTAAACACTAAATTCTTTTTATTTTTTTTTAAAAATATCATTAAAGATCCGCCTTGTGGTGAAGTTATTTTAAAGTTTATAATATTATAATTATATTTATGAAAAAAAGTTACTAATGGTTTTAGCGAATAATAATCGTGATGTTCATGATAGATGGTATCAAAATAATAATTTTTCATAACTTCTAACCAATATCCAATTTCTATAACTACAAAAGTTTTTTCTGAAGCAAGGTAATCGATTCCGCTAAAAAAATCTTGAATATTTTTTACATGAGCAAATGTATTATGTGTAGTGATTAGTTTTGGATATTTATATTTTTTTTTAATTGTTTTTGCTAAATTTAATGAAAAAAATGATTTCAATACATCAAGTTTTTTTTCTTTAGCTATTTTTGTAGGCTCATCAGAAGGGTCAATACCTAATACTTGACATCCTGTAATATTTTTGAAATTTTCCAATAGAGTTCCATCATTGCAACCTATATCAATAACTAAATCATTTTTTTTTATTTTTATTACCTTAGTAATTTTTTTAGAATATTGATTCAAATATTTAGTAAATACACTCGATATTCCTGTTAAATATGTATAGTTTTTGGCATATAAAATACGATTATCTACTGATATGGAGAGCTGATGATGCCCGCAGTTCATGCATTGATTAACTGATAAGGGAAATTTATCTAAATTATTTTTTAATTCTTGTTTTTTAAGTAAGTTGTTACCTATAGGGGTATTTGAAAATTTAAAAATTTGTTTTAATTTTTTATTTTGACAAAGTCTACAAGAAATAATTTTATTATATTTCATATTATATTAAGATAAATGACTTTGTATCTTTTTCATAAAATTTTTTAGATCTTGGATTTTTACTAGCAACAACAATTGTTGTATCCTCACTGAAGACTGTAGCATGAACTTCCAGAGAAGGTGTGTAAACTATATCACCTTTAACTAAGGTTTTTTTAAAAATTCTAGAATTTTTATTTAATTTTTTATAATAATAAATCATTTTACCAGAAATGATATATATACAGTGACTATCCTTTAAGTGATAGTGATTAGAACGTATCGTACCTTTTTTACTAAAAATAATAGATAAATTTTTAAAATTATCATTAATAATATTTTTAAAGTCACCTCTTTTATCTTTATGTATTAATTTATCTTTAAAAAATTTTTTCATTTTTATAAAATATTTTTATCTGTAAGAAATTTTTTAAATTTTTGAATAATAATATTTTCATCAAAAATTTGATTTGCTAAAATTCTTGAGTTGGCAGAAAATTTATCATAAATAGTTTTATTTTTCCTTAATTTCATAATAGAATCTTTAATTTCATTTGGAGAATTTATGTTGACTAAATATCCATTATAATCTTCTTTTACAAGAGCTTTATTTCCAGTAACATTAGTAGAAATTATAGGCAAACCAGATGCTAATGATTCTAGTAGGAAAACAGAAAGCCCCTCTCTATAAGAGGGAAGAATAGAAGCATGCGCAATATCGTAATATGTTTTTATATTATTAATCCATTCGTGAAATTCAAAATTATTATTTTTATTATACAATTTAATTTTTTGTAATAATTTATTATTTTTTTTATTTTTTTCATATGGACCTATTAAAAAGAACTTATAGTTTTGATTTAATTTAAAATACTCATAACAACTTAAATAATCATCAACTCCTTTTTCATAAGTGATTCTTGAAACCATCAAAACATTAAATATACTTTTGTTTTTAGTTATCGGATGAAATTTTTGAATGTTTACACCAACTCCATTAATTGCTAAACAATTGTTATCATTAAAAACCTTTTTTTTATTTGTAAAATATTCAAGATCCTCAGTATTTTCAAATATACATAAAGTGTTTTTTTTTACAAAATATTTGAATAAATTTTCAATTATATTTCTAATTAATCTAATAAGGAATTTATTGTTAACATAAAAATAACCTAAGCCTGAAAAATGAATTATTAATGTTGATTTAAAAAATAAATTCAAAAAAATTAAATGTAAATTTAATTTTATAGTTGAAGTATATATATAGTTATAGCCTTCAAATAATCTTATAAATAATGTAAAGAATGTCCAAAGTTCAAATAAAATATTAATATTTTTTCTTTTTAAGAAAAAGAATTTTACCTGGAAGCCTTCATCAAGCAGCTTTTTTATATTTTTTTCATACTTTGGGCTATTAAATAATTGAGGAAAGAATAAAGTTATTTTATTATTTTTTTTATCAATGATGTTAATAAATTTCTTTCTATGAAGATTAAAATATGTTAGGTCATTATTTATAACGCAATATTTTTTATTCATAAAATGAGATTTGTCCCTAGAATTATATTATATTTACTAGTTTTTCCAGTAACTTATTTTGCTATTAACACAGTAATTAATATTTCAAAAAAAAATGAAGTTGAGTTAACTTTTGTATATTCTACTGAAAAAACTCTTAATAATAAGAATTTATTTATTGATGACTATATGGAAGGTAAGGTTTTATCTCAATTTGAACCTATACACTATAATGCAGAACAAATATATGAAATACTCTTAAAAGTCGGATTAATAAAACAAGATTTAATTTATGATGATCCAACTTTCAAATGTTTATCAGATATTGATGTCAGAAAAATAGAAATGCATAATATTTCACCAATTCATTTGTCTTTGAAGTATACTTTTAATAAAAAAAGTAACGAGAAAGAAACAATTGATAAAATAATAAAATGTAATAATGAAAACTTAATACCCCATATAGGGAAATTTATAGTACCCGAAGATATAGAGATTCATAAAGAAAGGCTCGCAAAGTTAGTTGAATATCTACCATCAATTGCAATAGGTTCTCAAGATCAAATCAATACTGAATATTTAATTCAACCAACAACAGAATTAGTTGAAGAGATAGAAAACTTACAATGGCTTGAAAATTTATTTAAAGATATTGAAGACTATGAGTTTAAAAAGCAAATTAGAGAACGCATAACACAATATAAATTACAAATCATAATGGATTTAAAAAAAATTGAGACAAATAAGCAACTTAAACTTTATGAAAGAGCAAATAGTTTTGATGAATGGGTCAAAGAGAATCAAATTAAAAGAACTAAATTAGTTTTATCAATGATTAATAATTCAGATCTCAACATTTATGAAACTAGCAAAACTATTTACAGAACTGAAAATATTGAAATAAAAAACACCTATAGTATCTATATATTTACACTACTTATTGGAGCTTTAATAATTGTTTTGATTGAAAATCTTCAAAGATCTTTTTATAAAAGAAATCGAAAAATCTAAAAATATAGGTAAATATAAATATATTAAAACATTTGTAACACTTTTATGTCTAATTGCATTTCCAGTATTATATGTAAATATTGCAAAGCCTACTGACATAACAAAAAATATTATAAACAAAAATATATATTTAAATAAATTATGATTATAAAAAGTATAATTTGAAAAAATATAATAAATTGTTGTTAAAATTAGAGTTGAACACAAAATTAAATCTAAAAAATAATATAAGTGCTTCAAACTAGTTATATCCTGTATATAAAAAAAATAATAATAAACAGTCAAACTAATGGTTTTTAATATTTCAAATGTATCATTAGATTTAAGAGTAACCCTGTAGGTATTATTGGCATTAGGATCAGATTCTCTAATGTTATTAAGCCAGGTTGCAATATCTTCGTTAGCAAAATTACTACCGACAGGGGAATTAATAACTACATAATAAAAAATTAGTAAAAATACAGGAAAAAATATAATTAAAATTAACCAGTTTTTTTTAAATAAAACACTATAATTTTTAATTATAGATAGCATAATAGCGCTTAAAAGAATAAGTATACTAATTACTTCAAAGCCTCTGTGAGTATAGGAAAATAATATTAAATAAAATAAAAGTTTAAAAATAATTATTAATTTTTGTTTATCTATAAATTTAAAAGAATAATAAATGCAAGGGAGCAAGAAAGCACCTTGTAAAAATTCTTTTGTCAATGAATAATTAAACATTAAGTAAGCTGGTGAGATGACAGAAATAATTAATAAAAATAATTTATAAGAATATTTATATTCTAGATTATTAATTATTTTTAATAAGTAATAAAAATAAATAATTGAAAAGAAAATAGGTAAAAATTTAATAAATATTTCATCATTATAAATACTTCTAAAAAAATATATAAAAGAAACAAAAAAATTATCTCCAGGGGAAATATTTAAAGCAGGCTCTGATCTTAAAAATGTAACTTCATCTCTAATGGTAAATTGATTTATAAAAGATCCGTATAATTCATAATAAACAAACATTATTTTAATAATTATAGAAATTAAAAATATAGATAAAATTGGTATAGTTAATGAATTTTTTTTAAATTCATTATAAAAAACAAAAATAAATATAATTAATAATGTAATCGAACTTGTTATCATTTATAAAAAATTTTTTTAAAAAACATAGTAAATGTATATGAAGAAAATATTATCATAAAAATTTCTATAGGATATCTATATCTTACAGAAGAAATAGTTAAGGAATGGACTAAAGTTAAATAAAGTCCAAATAAGACAAAAATATATAAATATTTATAACTTTTTTTGGGTATAAAAATAAATGAAAATATAAATAAAGTAAATAAAGTTAAATAAGAAATCGTATAAATGTAGCTGAGAAGAGATCCTGAATATTTATTAGTAAATAATTTGAAACTATATAACCTTTTAAATTTGATAATAGTATTTTTTACAAATATATATTTATTATTAACAATATATTTTATAGCTTTATCTTTAAGTTCTCTATCTAAAATAATTGGTTCATGTAATCTTCTAAATTGTAAATTATCAATTTTGAAATCTTTATTTATAATACCACCACCTGTTTTATTTAATTCATTATTTCCCGAATAAAGCATAAAGCCTATGTTTGGATGTAGCCTGACAAAAGTATCATATTTATTATAATTGAATATCCACCAGGGAGTCATAAATATTACATAAATAAAAAAAAATATTATTATATTAGAAAATAATTTATGTCTAAAAAAAATAAAAAAATGAATAAAAATTATACATGGATACAATAATTCAAATGTTGGTCTAATTAAAATACTTAAAACAAATATTAGATAAGAATAAATATATTTTTCATTAAAGAATAATAAAATACCAAGTAAAACAAAAAAAATATGAAAATTCTCTGTTAGAATTGAGATTGAATAAAATATACTAACTGGATAAATTGAAGTTAATAAGGCAGAAAATATAGATACTACGTGATTTTGATAAATCTTTAAAGTTAGATAAAAGATAATTATTGGTATTAAAGATGAAAATATATTATCAATTAAAAATGCCTTATCTTTAATAGAGAAAATATAAATATTATCATAATGATTAACACTCATTATACTGTTCAAATTATCAAAATTAATATTCGGACTTAAGAATATTTCAATAATTGTAGGAATGCACATTAATAGAGAGTAAGCTGGCATAGTTACTGAAAATAAATCAATTTTATTATCCACATCATTAGCTAATAATCTCACCGCTTCTACAATATAGTTATTACTATCTGGTAAGTAGATTTGTTTAGAAAAAATAAAAAAAGCAATAAATCTTATTAAATAAGAAAAAATAAATACTAGTAACAATATTGATATTTTATTTTTTATTATAAATTTTTCGTAGTCAAATTTTATAAGATTCATATATTATATATTTTATTATACATATTTACTGTATTTAATATTGAATAATGTGATTTAAAAAAAAGTTTTGTATTAGATTTTATTTCTAAAATTTTATTAGAGTCTAATTCTAAAATACTTATAATTTTTTTTTGGAGCATTTCCTCATTATTTTCAAAAAATAAAAATTTATTATTATTTAATATTATTTTTGAGTCACCTATACCTGATGAAATACATATACAGTCATTAATAATCCCTTCACCAATAATATTTGGGAAACCTTCACTAGAAATAGAGCAATTTACTAAAATATCTGAAAGTTTTAAATAATAATCGACATTGTTAATTTCATCTAAAATATAAAAATGATTGGATAAATCGTATTCATTTATTTTATTTATAAATATTTTTTCCTTAGATAAATTTTTACCAGCAATAAAAAAAATCAACTCCTTATGTTTTTTTAGTAATTTTAAGGCTGCATTAAAAAAAATCATATGTCCTTTAGAGGAGTGATATCTAGCAATTAATGATATTACTTTTTTTTTCTTAATTTTTTCCTCAAAATATCTATCTTTAAAAGTTATTTTATTATCAATAAATTCAAAACCATTTGGAATATAAAATGTATTTTTATTTATAAAATTATTTTTTTTATGCATTGATAAAGATTCTTTTGAATTAAAAATTAATCCGTCAGGAAGTCTAGAAAAGAATTTACAAATTAAATAAATAAATTTAGTCAGTTTTTTTTCAAATTTAAAGTTGGGAATCACTTGTCTTATATTCCAATATATCTTTATTTTTTTAAATAAAAATTTAATAAAAATACTAAAAATAAAAGAATGGTATAACCAAAAAACTATAACACTTGGCTTATATTGCTTTATAGTTTTTAAAAATAGATAAAAATTTATACAAAACACTAGAGGATTTTTAGATTTAAAATTAAAATTTATGATTTCAATATTTTTTTTTTTTAAATCAGATATAAATGAATTTCTACCTATTAAATTTAATATAATGTTTTTATTATTCAGATCATTAGAAACAAGTTTTACTAGTTGAGTTTCTGCGCCACCAATTTCTAAATTATTAATTACATGTATAATTATCATAATTATATTAACAAACTATCAATAGATTTTTTATATATATTTGAAATTATTTTAACATCATATTGTTTATAAATTTCATATGAATTAAAATTTTGAAAAATGTTTTCATAATTTTGAATTAAATATTCTAACTTAGTTGATAAATAATTAATATCATTGGAATTATAATAAAAAACCTCTTTATTATTAACAAAATTCTTAGTTAAGCCTTTAGTATTAAAACATACTACAGGAGTATCACATATCAGTGATTCAACTATAACATGACCAAAACCTTCCCATCTTGAAGTTAGTATAAATAAATTACTTTTTTTAATAAAATAGTATGGATTTTTTTGATAACCCAAAAATATAAATTTACTTGCAAATCCCTCTCCTTCTTTTTTTATAAGATTAATCGCTTGAACCTTTTCAGGACCATCACCTATTACCAATATTTTAATATTAGGAATTTTAATATTTTTAATAATATTTATAAGAAGTTCGATATTTTTTTGATAAGTAATTCTTCCACAAAAACATATGTAAAATAAACTTTTTTCGAAATAATAGTCTGATTTAACTAATTTTTGTGATTCATTTTTAATTAGATTAATTTCAATGGGGTTGCTTATTGTTTCTATTTTTTTTTCAATATCGTTTATATTTGATGATAATTCACTTGTAACAAATTCTGATAAAGAAATTATTTTATCTGCATGTGGATAAATTATTCTACACAAATATTTTAGAAAATAATTAATATCATTTCTATAAAAAGTTGGATTTGACTCTCTGATTATGATTTTGGTTTTTGATTTAAATAAAAAAATTTTAATAAGGATATTTAATAAATTTAAATGAACTGTTGTTGATAATACTAAATTAGGCCTAATGTGTTTAATACTTTTATAAAATTTAACTATTCCAAAAGATAATTTTTTTGAATTTAAATTAATTAAATTTATATTTTTATTTAATAACAGAATTTTTTTTTTGTTATTAATAATTATTATAGTTATATTGTAGCCAGGAATCTTTGAAAGATAATTAGCTATATTAACTATTGTTCTTTGAGCTCCACCATATGATAAGTCGGGTAAAAGAAAAATAATTTTTTTCATTTAAATATTTTTTTTAAGAATTATTCTAATATATTCTCCATCGTCTTCATTCAAAACAAACTCTCGATTATCATAATAAATTTTTATGCGATTTTTAAAAAAAATATTAATTTTTAATAAAAATTTAAATACAGTGTTTGGGAAAAATAAAGATATCTTATTCATAAAATTATTATTCCTTTTTTGTTTTTGAATATAAAATTTTAAATATTTTTCAGCTTCTATATTTATTTTTATTTCATCCTCATTTGTATAATAAGAATTTTTATTTCTTTTATTTTCAACAACAGCAGTTCTTTTACTTTTTTGAGACTCACCAAAGGTATTTATATATAATATTTTAAAATTATATTTTTTAGCTAAATAAATTAGTGATTGTTTTGAAAAGAAACATAGATGAGGTTCCATATTTTCATTAGCATAATTTTCATTGGCATATTTAAATTTATTTAAATCAGCATTTGGAACTTCAATAAATAATTTACCATCTGATTTTAATAAATAATTAATGTTTTTAAATATCATATCCAGATCTAAAGATTGAAAATGTTCAAGTGAATGAGACATAGTAATTAAGTTGAAAAAATCTTTATATTTTGAAGGCAAATCCTCTAATATATTATTATTAATGATTTGAATTTGATGTTTTTTATACCAATTTTTATTATCTAATTGTTTTTCAATTATATATTTATATATTTTTTTAGATTTATAAATATTATTTATCTGCAAGAAAAAGAGACAAATTCCTGAACCAATATCTAAAATATTTTTATTTTTAAAATTAATATAATTAGCAATAAGATTAATTTGAGATAAAGACCTACTGTCAATTAAACCTTCAGAAATATATTTTTTATCAACATTATAAAATGTTTTAATGCCTTTGCCATTATAATATTTAGAATAATAAAGATCTAAAATATTTTGATCAATAATAGTATTGTTAAAACCAAAAAAACATTTTTTACAATAAATTATTTTAGTTTCATCTAAAACGGCCGGATAATGCATTGAGCATTTATTTGAGTATTCAATTATTTCAAAATTATTAGAGTCACTATTTCCACAGCATCGACATTGAAAATTATTCATTTTATTTAATCATATTTATTAATGATTTTAGTCTAGTTTCTTTTAAACCTATACAAAAATTTTCAACATAACTATAATCAATATATTTATTGTTTAATTGCTCTAATAATTCATCTAATTTAGGTAATTCTTTTTCAATTTTGAAATAAATTGCCCTTTTTTTAATACACTTAAGAGCTTCATTATTTAAATTTCTAGTGCCCAAATCAAAATAAATTATATGATTATTTGATGATGCTGCAATATTAAACGCAGTACTAATGTGATCGAAAATTAAAACATGATTAACTCTAAAATAATTTGAAACTTTATCTTTGTTAACTATTAAATCTTCGTTAAAAAATTCTATATAATCTTCCTTAGGATGAACTTTAAATATTAATTTTTTTTTAAATAAATTGTTTAATTTTAAATGCCATTTTTGGTAAAGATTATCTGGCATATCTCTATAAGGGCCATGTCTTTTAGTGTACCCCGAAAATGTTGTAGGAAAATAAACAAACTTCAAATCATTAACTGTATAATTTTTATTAAACACCTTATCATTTTTTATCCTATCAACAATTTTACTAGTACCATTAATATAAATAGCATTTTTATTTAATGAAAATTTATTAAATTTATTATATTTTATATATCCATCACCATATCCTAGGATATAATCAGCATTAAATTGATCACCGATTGATGACCATATAGGCTCGTCAAAAACTCCATAACAATCACCATGACTTATTTGGATTATTTTTATATTATTCTGTTTTGCAATAGAAGAAACTATTCTATTTTTTAATTCAACACCTGATTCGATGATAAAATAATCGCTATTGATTTTAAATTTTTCTTTTCCATCTATGCAATTAGCTTTAATATGAAGTGTAATTATTTTAGATAATCTTAAATTTTTAATTTTCATAAATAAATTTTTTTCAATATTATTTAAAATAATTTCTAATTTAATTAATTGTTCATTTAGTAAAGGTATTTTATAAATATCTTTTCCTATATAATATTGATAAATAAAATTTTTTTTTGTTTTTGTATTAATTGAATAAAACAAATAATTATCATCAATTTTAATGGGGTAAGATGTTATTATGTTTTTTTTTGAAATTAATAAATTTTTAAAATTTATTAATTTCTTAAATATTTTTTTTTTATTATCAGAAAGTTTTTTACCATATTTTTTATCAGTAACATTAATACCTTTTTTAATGTCTTCCACGCTATAATAAGGAAAATTTAATAATTTTTTTTTATTTTTTATTTTAAATTCTAAATTATTATTAATCTCATTAATTTTTAAGTTTATATGAGTTAATATTTTAAGAATGTCATAAAAATAAATACCTAATATGTTAATTTTTTGTTCGTAGTCTAATAATGATTTTTGATAATCACTATATAATTGATTAAATAATTGAAGATTTGTATTGTTATCATTTTTTATGTAGTTAGTAATAAATTCCAATGAATATTTATCCATAAATCTATTTTAATTTTTTATAAATAATTAGCTCGTCTTTTTTTATTAATTTAGTTGTTTTTTTTCCAATAATTTTATCAATTTTTGAAGGAGAGATACCTGCACCAGGTCTTTTTGCAATTATATTTTTAAGAGAAATTAATTCCCCTTTTTTAATTATTTTACTCGCATAAATACTTCTTCTAGCATTTAATCTTGATCTTTTTTCAGTAATTATTGATTTTTTATTAAATGAACCAACTAGTAATTTTAAATTATAAAGTTTTTTTCTTAATACTTTCAAATCATTAACATCCATTGCATGATAATGATCATTTCCATTAAGGAGTTTGTTATGAGTAAAATGTTTTTCAATAATTTTTGCACCTAATAAAGATGAATATAATAAATTATCCATATTTCCAGGCATAGTATGGTCAGAATAACCAATTGTTAATTCAGGAAATTTGTTTTTTAGCCCCTTAATCATTCCCAAATTTGCATTCGAATTTTTAGTAGGATAATTTAGTATACAATGTAACAAGCCTAAGGGAACATTTTTTTTCTGTATCCAATTAACAGCTTGATAAATTTCATTTAAATTACTTGCGCCAGTTGATAATAAGATTGGCTTATTAAAATCACAAATATAGTCTATCAAAATTTTATTTGTAATATCGGATGATGAAATTTTAAACGTAGAAACCATTTCATTCAAAAACTTTGCAGATTGCAGGTCAAATGGTGTGCTAATAAATTCAATATTTTTTTTTACACACTGCTTATATAATTTTTCATATTCTTTTTTCCAAAATTTATCATATTTTTTAAATAACAAATATTGAGATTTTGTATTTTCTGATTTTAGATCCCAATAATACGGAGATTTTTTTGATGCGATTTTGTCTGCTTTATAAGTTTGGAATTTAATAGCATTTGCTCCACCATCGGCTGCCTGATTTATTAAATCAATAGCAATATCCATCTTTCCCTCATGATTTACTCCAGCTTCTGCAATAATATATGGATTATAAATCTTGTTATTATTTTTTTTAATTATTTCAGATAAATTCATATAAAAAAATTTTTAAGTGCAATAGATAATTTTTTTTCTAAATTATTATCATTTATCATAATAGGTAGAGAAATTGCTTTTGATAAAAAATCTTTAGATTTTTTTAAATCTTTTTTTAAAAAACTAATATTTTTAATCTCTTTAATGTGATTAAAAGAGCCTGCAAAGTGCCAGGAAATTGCCTCTGGTAAAATCTTTGTTGAAACATTAAATTTTGTAAGATGTTTTTTTAATTTTGTTGCATCATTAGAATTTTTTGTAAAAAAAATAAATGAGTCGCATGTAGAAATTGATTTTTCATATTTCTTTCTTGTTATTAAATCATATCTATTAACAATTTTTGATAAATTTTTATTTTTTAATATTTGATATTTTACTAATTTGTTAAGTTTCTTAAGTTGAACATTTCCTAAGGCGCCTTGAATTTCATTCATTCTAAAATTAAAACCTGAACTTTTTCTCGAATCCTCCCATCTGGGTAATTTAGGATTGTTTTCATGCCCATGATCATGCCAAGCACGAGCCTTTAAATATAATTTTTTATTTGAAAAAGTTATCATGCCACCTTCTCCAGTAGTAATAGCTTTGGCATGATCAAAACTAAAAGCTCCAATATGTCCTAGTGATCCAAGTTTTTTATTTTTAAAAGAACCTCCTAAACCCCATGCCACATCTTCAATGACATACAAATTGTATTTTGAGGCAATGTTATTTATTTCCGTCATATTAGACGGATTTCCAAGCATATGTACAGGAATTATACATTTAGTTTTTTTTGTAATTTTCCTTTTTAAATCATTAATATCTAAATCTAAATTTTCATTAACATTAGCAATGACTGGAATTGCACCTGACTCTACAATAGCTTCAATAGTAGCAACAAATGTAAATGATTGAGTTATAACTTCATCACCAGGCTCAATATCTATCGAAGCAAGAGCTACTCTAAGTGCTGCAGTACCTGAGGTAACTCCAAGAGCATATTTTGATCCGATATAATTTTTAAAATTTTTTTCAAAATTAACAACTTGATAACTATTATTTCTTAAACTTTCAAATCCGTGTCTGAAAAAAACATTTCCATTTTTAAAAACAGAATTAACAGCATCTTTTTCTTTTTTATTTATTAATTCAAAACCAGGCATTAAATACTTTTAAAGATATTATAAACTATATCATAATTTAATTTTTTTTTAAAATTTTTACCGAGATGATTTTTTAAAGGCTTTTCATGTTTCATTGTTGACAAATATAATTTTTCAACTTTCTTATTATTGATTTTAATAATGTTTTCAATTGTTATTTTTTGATGATTAAAACAATTAAATAAAAAGTTATATTCTTTTATATAATAACTTTTGAGACCTCTAAAAACAATGCAATTTGATAGACAGTGAGGAATTCTAAAAATACTACTTAATGCAGCTGAGAAAGGATGAATTAAACCAACCATACTAAATGAAATTGCTTCACCTGCAAAAAAAGAGGCTATCATTAATTTTTTTAAGTTTTCTATATTTTTATATTTTTTTTCTTTCAAAAATTTTTTTATAAGTACTAGAGATTTTTTTGCTAATTTATCGGCATATATGTTTCTTTTTTTTCCATTTAATAATTCAAAGCTATGAAAGTAAGCATCACTTGCTGTAATAAATAGTAACTTTTTTGGAACTGTACTTAATATTTGTGGAAACAAAAAAACTTTATTAAAACATGTAAATTTACTATTGAAACCTAATTTTAAATTTTTTTTGGTATTAAGTAAAACACATGTTCTGGAGGATTCTGATCCAGTTCCAGATAGAGATGGTATGCCAATCGAAAATACTCCTTTTTTTTCTAATAAATCCCAGCCTTGATAATTTTCTGCTTTTTTATTATTTGTTAATAATACTGAGATTGCCTTAGTGCAATCAAGTGTTGACCCTCCCCCCACACCAATTAATAGGTCTGGCTTTATTCTGCTTGATTTAATTTTATTTGTTAAATTATCTACAAAATCTGTAGTTAATTCATTTTTAAGTTTGATAGGTATATATTTTCCTTTTAAAGTTTTTTTTAAGAAAACTATAAAAGAGTTATTTTGTAAATTAAAATCATACAATATATAAATATTGTTATAATTGTTAAATTTTATTAATTTTTCATTTAAAGTTTTTTTATAATCTAAAGAGATAACAACTTCTCTGACATTTCTTGATTTAATTTTATTCACTTAATTTTAACAAATTTACCATTTTCAATATTGTAAATATCATCTGCAAATTCATCTATAATACTTTTGTGAATTGAAATAATAACAGTCTTGCCTTTCATTAATTGCAAAATACTAGAAAAAATTTCTTTTTCATTTTTTTCATCAAGAGAACTTGTTATTTCATCTAAAATTAGTATTTCTGGTTTTCTTATTAGGGCTCGAGCTATACATATTCTTTGCATTTGTCCGCCTGATAAATTTTCCCCTGAATTTTCTATAATAGTATCATACTTATTTTCGAATGAATTGACGAAATCATCAACATTTAATTTTGATGTTATTTTTTTAAAATATTCTTCATCATTAAATTGTTTAAAAAATAATATATTTGCCTTGATTGTATCTGTAATTAAAATATTTTTCTGGCTTACTGTAACAATTTTTTCATTTATATTTTTATATTTATACAACTCATTATTATTAATGTAAATACTTCCAGTATCAGGAATTAGTAAGCCTGATAATAAATCTAAAAAGGTTGATTTACCAGAACCAGACTTTCCTTTTAAAATTGTTATTTTTCCTTTTCTAATATTAAATTTTAAATTATTTAGTAGCTTATTATTAGCATTTGATTTTTCGTAATTAAAACTTACATTATTTATTTCAATATCTTTTTTTAATTCATCTAATCGTAAATTATTTTCTTTATAAATAGTTGTAAAATTTTTATTTTTTTTATCAAAATTCATTAATTCATTTATGACATAAAATGATTTTTTCATTCTATTAAAAGAGTTGATTGCAATTAAAAAACGAGAAAGCTGTTGCATTAATCTTTGTCCAACAACAACAATAACTGCAAGAAGAGGTATTAATGTAATTAAATTATCATTTAAGCTATTCCAATATAGAATAAAGACAATTAAAGTTAATACCAAAAATGTTTCAATTACTGGCATTGTTGAAAATGTATATACGCGCCATTGAACCATAATTCTTCTAAGATATTTAATATGATTATTAATATACTTAGAAAAATCTGGCATTACTCTAAACGCTTTAATATTTTTTATTGAAACTAAAGAATCATTAATAACTGAACTGACAAGTTGATTTAATTCAACTTCTTTATTACCAACTTTTTTTGAATAATTATAAAGCAACAATCTGTTTAATAAAAAAATAAATATAGCTATTACCGCTATTATTAAAGTAAATTGAATTGATGTTAAAATAAGAATAAAAATAAAAAATATTAATGAGATTAAAGATGTAAATATCTCAATTAAATTTTCCATTCCTTGTGTTGAATTATTAGTTTCATGATAAACATTATTATATAACTTGCCCCTATTTACTAATGTGATTTTTTCATATTCAGATTTATCAAGTGAATTATAAATTTTTTCTAACCAAATCTCTCTCAAATAATATTTATAATTAGCAGTTAAATATTCTCTAAATATTCGAAAAAAATTTTTAAATATAATTAATATTATAAAAACAATTGATATTGATATTGTGCTTATAGAAAAGCCAATATAAGTAAATACTGAAGCTATTATTCTACTTAGATTGGATCCTTTCTCAGATGATAAATAATTTTCTAAAAGAGGGAGTATTGCGGCATAACTTATGCCTTCAAGAAAAATTGATACAACACTTACAATAATTAAAATTGAAGCATAAGTTTTGCTTTGAAAAAAAAGTTGTCTAATCAAAGCTATATTTTCAAACATTTTGTTTCAAGTAAAAAGTTCTGGTATTATTTTTTTTTAATATACTCGTTTCTATTAATGTAAATTTATTTTTTCTGAAAAAGTTTTTATATATTTTAAGGGGCCAATGATGATCTCCTTTGATTTTATCAACAGATACAGCACCATACAAAATCTCACTAAAAGATGAAGATAATCTAAATTTTTTATAATTTATAATATATTTAATTAAATTTTTAATTATTTGTTTAAAAAAATACGATTTTTTATGATTTGGCTCACCAATCATGATAATACAACCTCCTGGATTTAAAAGTTTATTTATTTTACCTAATATATAATTAGGGTTAGAAAAATGGTGAAAAGCTTGACACATTATAATAAAATCAAAATTGTCTTCTGTGTAGTGATTAGCATATATATTAAAATCTCCACTAATTAACTCTATATTTTTTCTTTCAATTTCAAAATTACGAAATACATGAGGTGCTAATTTTGTTATTCTATGTTTTGAAAAATCTATACAGGTAAGTTTTTTAAAATTAATATTTTTAAAAGATCTAGCTTCAACATAGCAAACACCAGAGGCAATTGATAAAATATTTTTACCATTGAGTTCAAGACTATTATTTTTTATAACTCTATTTAATTCATTGGAAAGTAGATTTTGCTTATTATCGTTTTTAATTTTATCAAAATCATCAATTAATTTGTAAAATAATTTGTTTTTTTCAATTTTTTCATTGTTCCAGTATGTAAAAGATTCATCAACACTGTTATCAGAGTTTAATATTTTTACAGATAAAGACATTATTAATTTAATTAAATTATTGTTAGATATATATTGGTTTTTATAATATTACAGATATATTAGAATTTTTTATATATGTCCAATATTGATATTTCTGTAATTATTCCTGTCTACAATAGAGAAAATTTAATAGCAAGATGTATTAGATCATTATTAAATCAATCAATATCTAAAATTAGTTTTGAAATTATTATCATAAATGATTGTAGTAATGATAATACAGAAAATGTTGTAAAATCATTTGGGAAAAAAGTTAAATATTTTAAAAATAATAACAAAAAGGGACTACCATATTCATTAAATTATGGAATAAAAAAATCTAATGGCAGATTTATTGTTAGAGTTGACTCAGATGATTATGTGCACAGTGATTACCTTAAGATACTTAGCGCACATTTAAAATTAAATGATAATATTGATGCAGTTTGTTGTGATTACATCACTGTAGATGAAAATGATAGACACATAAAGACAAAGAGTTTTATAAAAGAACCGATTGGTTGCTGTATAATGTTTAGAGCTGAACAATTAATAAAAATAGGTTTATATGATCAAAATATTAAGTTTAATGAAGATAAAGATTTATTAATAAGGTTTATCAAAAAATATAAAATATACAACTGCCCAATACCTTTATATCGGTATCTTTTGCATAAAAATAGCATGTCTAAAAATCTGAAAATGATGAAATTTTACAATAATCAATTAAAAGTGAAATATAAAATATAAAAAATGACTTATGCATTTATTCAAGCAAGGCAAAATTCTAAAAGATTTGAAAATAAAATTTTTAGTAAAATTAATGATAATTCTATTATAGAATGGATAAATTTTAGAATTAACAAATGTAAAAATATTAAGAAATCTTTTTTTTTAATACCTAATAATTACAATAATAATAAATTAAAAAAATATATAATAAAAAAAAAATATAAATATCTAACCGGTCCCGAAAATGATGTTTTAAAAAGATTTTATACAGCTGCTTTAGCAGTTAATGCAGAAAATATTGTAAGGATTTGTGCAGATAACCCTTTTATTTGCTGGAAAACAATAGATAATTTAGTCAATTTTTATAAAAAAAATAAATGTGACTACGCATACAATCATATTCCAATAAATAATAATTTTCCTGATGGCATTGGAGCTGAAATTATATCCTTTAAAAAGTTAGAATATTTACATAATAAAGCAAAAAAGAAGGAGCACAGGGAACATATTTTTGATTATATATGGGAAAATAAGAATGACTTTAATATTAAAACATATTTTCATAGAAACAAAAAACTGAATTACCCAAATTTAAAATTTGATATTGATTATGATTATGATCTTCATAAATTACAAAACTTCAATGCAAATATAAATGATGAATCCACAGTAATTATTAAAAAATACATAAATAAGTATAGGGCAATTTAATTATGTGTGGAATTTTTTTTTCTTTTAATAAAAAAGAATCAATTGATGTAAGTCGATGTATTAGTGCATTAGAGATTCTTAATGAAAGAGGTCCTGATAGTTCTTTTTATAAATTTCATAAGAATATTTTCTTAGGTCAGACAACATTAGCAATTACCTCACATAATTATTTAGGTCAGAATAATACTCATGAAAGTTTAGATAAAAATTATCAATTATTATTTAATGGTGAAATTTACAATTATAAAGAGCTAAGACATGAATTAATATCAAAATTTAATTGTAATCTAAACAGTTCTACTGATACTGAAGTTTTAGTTAATTTATTCTCATTTTATAAGCCAAAAGAAATAATTAAAAAATTAAATGGCATGTATGCGTTTGTATTATTTGATAAAAAAAATAATAAAATTTATTTCTCTAGGGACCACATTGGTGAGAAAATATTATATTTATATAATGAAGATGATGAATTAATTATATCATCAGAAATTAAAGCTATAAAAACTTCAAAAGAATATTTAAATTTAAATATAGTAAAATTAAAAGAATATTTTCATACAAGGCATTTATTAACTAATGTTGAGACTTGTTTTAAAAATATAAATACTATTAAGCCAGGTATATTATATGAATATGATATAAATAATGATAATGAAATTGAAATTTATGACCATTCAATAAATAATATTATTGATAGTCAAAATTATTATAATTTCAAAAAAATGAATGACTATGATATTTTTGAGCAAAGTTTAAAGGTATTTAGAAATTCTGCAAAAGAAATAAAACCTGATATTAATTATGCTAGTGTTTGTAGTGGTGGGATTGATAGTTCACTTGTATCAGCTATTTTAAATGAAAATGAAAAAAACCCAGAAAAATTTATAGCTTTAAATTTTGATTATAAAGATGATTCATTCAATAATATAATTAATATAGAAAAAGAACTCAATTTCAAAGTTAATAAACTGAACATAAATATAGAAAAATATGCAGAAATAATAAACAAAGTATATAATTATAATTGCTCTCCATTAGCTACTCATTCTTTTATCTCTCAATATTTTGTTAGTAATTATTGTAAAAAAAATAATATAAAAGTTTTATTAACTGGAGACGGAGGTGATGAATTATTTGGAGGATATGAGTTTTACAAAAATTTAATTAATTTTAAAAATATACCTAATTTAAGTCCCTCAATTTACTCAAGTCTTCAGTATAATAATATTTTTTTTGATAATGAAATCTATAATAAACAATCTGAAAATTTATCTAAAATTTGGAATGAATCCCTAAAAGCTTATGATTTTATTGATAATATCGATGAAAGAATAATACAATCAACTCTTTTATTAGATAGTTATTTGCAATTAGAATCTGTAGGAATTAGATCTTCAGATATGATGAGTATGATTAATTCTGTCGAATCTAGATCTTTATTTTTAATGAAAGAAGTTATCAAATTAGCACTTAATTTACCTCTAAAATATAAAATTAACAAAAATGAGGATGAAATTTTTAAAACTAAAGTTATTTTAAAAAAAATTTTGAAATACTTATGTAATAAAAATGAAAAAGTCATAGTAAATAAACAAGGTTTTTCGGGTTTTCCAAATGAAGCTGGGAAATTAATTCTTGGAAATAACAAATATAGTAAAACAAAGGATTTATTAAAAATATCTAATCAGCACAATGATATTATTAGTAAAAATAGATCTATAGAATGGAAATTTATAAATATTGAATTGTTTCTAAATAATTATTTATGATTTTCTTCTAATTCTTTAATTCTTATATTAATTATTAATAAAGCCTATATTAAATCTGAATAAACTTCACTTAATCCATCCACATTATTTATATTGACTTTTTTTCTTATGAGATGCAGTTTTTCATTGACTTGAAAAGAAGTCATTAATGACCATTTTTTGAAATAATTATTTAAAGAACTTAATTTAGTTTCTATACCATATTCTGATAAAAAACTTTTTTCAAAACAATTATTAATTGCTATAACATATTTCATTTCATTTATAGCTTGCCATATAGTAGTAGATGTATGGGACTGACTAATCAAGCAATCAGAAATTTTTAAAAGATCTTCAAATTGATTAAATTTAAGATATCTTGGTTTTTTTGATCTAACTAAATATAAGTTAGAGATATCTTTCAAATTTTCAATTTCTTCATTTGAAAATATGTCTAATTCACCTTTTTTTTCTTTATATATGAATAGAAATTCTGGATTTTTAATAGTTAAGTTAATTACTGCATAATGAAAATTTTTATAATCAATTTCATTCCAGGCTAAAAATCTTTTCCTGTCATATTGAATTGGAGCTAATAATATTGTTTTTTTAAATTGACTAATTTTATGCTTTAAGTCATCGGATATACCATTGGAATATGAATTTACAATATTTTTTCTAAAAAAAGGAACATTATGATATTTTTTTATATTACCACCATATTCATTAATCATTTTTTGATCTATATGATTCATGGAGTAGTATTTGTCTAAATGAACATAATCAAATGTTCTTAAAGGTTTGTAAAAAAAGGATTCGTTTAAAGAATAAGTAAATTGATTATTATTTTTATTTCTATCTAGAAGTATAAAAAAGGGTTTATCAACTAGTATTCCAAAAAAAACTTTAGATCTTAAATTTGATAAATAAATGGAAATAAATGTATCTCTTAAGTAAGAGTAAAATATTTGAGGATGAATTAAGTTTGATAAAAAATATGGCGATTTTATCAAAACAACAAATAATGTTTTAATGAAAGATTTTATTGAATTATTTATAGACCCCTTAATATTATTTAAATTATTTAATTCATCATTATTTTTATTATTTTTAAATATAATATTAGTTCCATTATATTTTTTATAGTCATTATTGAATAATTTTAACATGCGGTTATAATTTTGATCAGGATAATTTTTTTTTCTTAAAAACAAAATTTCAGGATCATCTTTTATATTTTTTTTTGAAATAATAATTAAAAAAAATGCATATAAAAAATAGATGAAAAATTTAAATAAATTTAATAAGTAAAATATAAAATTTAATGATAAAAAAAAGGTGTAAAACAAATTATTAGTTTTTATAAATAAGTTTTTATAATAACTTTTAACTCTTTTCAAATTTTTATCATTGATATTTAAATTATTTTTTTTTAAAAAAACAATAAAATCAACTAGGCTTATGTTTTGTTTTTTGTTTAGAAAATCACCTAATTCATAACTTTTTCTAATATAATTTTTAGTATGTTCATCAAAATTATTTATATGATTAACACTTTTATATATTATCTCTCTTGCAATATTTTGGGTTTCTACAAAATTTTTTGTATCAATTAAATAATCTTTATTTTTTTCATAATAAATAAATTGTGAAAATATATAATTTTTTTTAAAAATATATTTATTTAAAAAAAAATATATCTTACTTATTAGATTAGGTTCAAAATAATAATACATTAAATATCAAACCAACTTCTTTTGCCAATTCTAACTAAAGATACATTCTTATTTTTCAATTGATATTTTAAATAATTAATATCTTCCATTGTATTAATATCATAACCTTCATTTTTTTTTGTAAAAAAAGGAATGATTTTATTTCCAGAAATTGAATTGTATTTTTTAACAGTTTTTGTCCAAGCTATTTCAAGAGAAGCATTTTGCTCATATACTAGAGGTAAATTAGCATATTGTGAACTATGCCATGGCGTCTTCTTAATTTTTTTATTTATTAGAGGTTTAATGAATTTATTTTTGTAAATCCACATTTTACCAGGGTGTTGTTTGCATTTTTCTACAGCTCTTAAAGAGTGTCCTTTACTGTTTTCATAAAAATTTTTTACAGCTCTTTTTATTGTTTTATGAGTTCTTAAAGGACTAGTTGGTCTTAAAATAGAAAATGCATCACATCTTATATTTTTTTCAAATAAATAATTTAAAAACCATTTAACCCATTCAATATCTGGTGAATTATCTAGTGAAATTTTCTTTGGTCTAATTAACGGACACTCAGCACCATAGTATTTAGATATTTCTGAATATATTTTGTTATCAGTAATACAAAATATTTTATAAAAACAATTACTTCTAATAGCATTCTGGATGGTATAAGCGATTAATGGATGATTATACAAGTTTAAAATATTTTTATCTTTTATTCGCTTTGAATTTTTTCTAGCAGGAATAAATGCACATAAATAATTTTTTTTCATTAAATTAATTTATATTAAATTTTGAATGTTTTAACTTCTGATTTTTTTGTAGATGGCATTCCCAGCTCTTTTAATAATCCAAACTGTTCTTCAACTCTGACTCTGTCATTATAATGCGGGGTTGATGCTTCAATTATTTCACAATTTGTAAGTGCCTCTTCTTGATGAATCGACTTTGGAGGGAAATGAAAGCAATCACCCTTAGTTAATATTTTTGAAATCAATTTGCCATTAGAACCTTCATATCTAACTATTAATTTTCCTTTAAGGATATATCCACATTCATTTTTTTTATGATGGTATTGAAGCCCACCTTTTTTACCTTTTTTTATTTTTAATATTTTTAATGTAAGTATATTTGGTATCAATGTTAATAAAATCTCTTCACCCCATATTCTTTTTCCCATATCTTTTCTTTTTGGAAAAATAATCTTAGGTCTTTTGCTCATTATATATCTAAAATCTCAAAAACTATATTATCATCTTGATTAATATTTTTTGTAATTTTTTTTCCAATAATTTCTTCATACTTATAGGGTTCAATTCCATCTCCTGGAGATTTAAAATCTATATCATCTAAAGTTAAAATTGTTCCCTTTTCTAGGTCTCTTTTTGCTACAATTTTTTTCTTCATTTTTGTTAAAGATCTTAACTCATTTTTAAATATTATTTTATCTTTAGTGCCTAGCGCAACCTTTGCTCTACCAAGATCTCTTACTAATTTTTCCATTCCATGAGGCTCTAGTGAAAAGGAATGATCACTACCTTTCATTGTTCTATCTAACGTAAAATGTTTTTCTATTATTCTAGCCCCAATAACATAAGCTACTAAATCCATAGCAATACCATTATGGTGCGAAGATAAGCCAATAATATTTGATCTATAACTTTCTAAATAATATTCTATTGTCCTTAAATTCAAAGAACCAGCTTCACATGGATATAAAGCTGTACATTGTAAAATAGATAAATTGTTGTGATATTTATTTATTTTTAATACTGCTCTATCAATATCAGATTTTGTAGCACCGCCAGTACTTATTATTAAAGGAGCACCCTTTGAAGCTCCATATTCAAGCAAGGGTGTATTAGTTAGATCTGCTGAAGCAAATTTAATTGCATCTATTTTTATATCAATTAAAAAATCTAAACTCTCCATATCAAATGCAGTACAAATAAAATCAATATTTTTTTCATTACATAAAGTTTTAATTTTTAAAAATTGTTGTTTATCAAATTCAAGATTTTCCCTGTGCTCACCATAAGTCTTTCCAAAAGCATTTTCACTATTATAGGATTGATCATAAAAATTTTTAGTAAAAAGATTTTTGTTACTTCTCTTTTGCAACTTAATCGCCGATACACCAGAATTTATTGCTTTTTCAATTATATTTAAACATTTATCTAAGCTACCTTGATGGTTATGTCCTATTTCGGCAATAATATAACAATCAGTGTCTTGATCTATAGATTTATTTTTTATACTAAATTTTCTCATCATCTACTAAGTTATCAATATGAACATGCCATGAATCAGAATAATTATATGCCTTGTCATCAATAAATATATCATAATCTGGCTTACCTAGAATAAGTTCATTATATCTTAAGCCCCAATTATCAAGTTGTTTCTTTGTGAAATCATAACCTATTGAATTAATTTTATTTATATCTTTTTTATATTTTGTCATAAATCTTGCAGTATATATAATAATATAATTTCCCTTTTCATATAATTCATTAATTTTTTTGATAGCATCTTGGTATGGCTCTGCTTTTTCATATTTTCCATTGGTATTTGAACATATCACCCCATCAAGATCGAAACAAATTTTTTTATTCATTAAGCTATTTAATGTGAGCTCTTAATTTTTTTGCTATAGATTTTTCCTCTTCAAAAATATAACCTAGTTTTTCCTCACCCATAGCTTTTTCAATTTTTCTAATACCACCTACTAGTTCTCTTAAACCTCTAGGTTCTAATGATGCCGATTGATCTGAACCATACATTGATCGATCTAATGTAATATGTCTTTCCAGTGAAGAAATTCCCATTGAACATGCTGCTAGTGAGATTGCGATACCATTTTCATGACCGCTATAACCGACATTACAATTAAAAACCTTTTTCATTTTATTAATTGTTTTAAGGTTTATACATTCAGGAGGAGAAGGATATAATGAAATACAATGCATAAGTTCAAAACTAGTATTACTTTTATTAAATTGATCAACTGCATATTTGATGTCCTCAAGATTTGTCATCCCTGTGGAAATAAAAGTATGCTTATTTTTATTTGCAACATTTTCAACAAAATCTTTGTCTACAATCATAGCTGATGCAATTTTATTAAATTTCAAATCAAAATTATCTAAGAAATCTAAGCTCTCTAAATCCCAAGCAGATGCAAACCAATCAATCTTCTTATCTTTGCAGTAATCATCTATTATTTTATATTCTTTATAACCAAACTCTAAACCATTTTTTTGCTCTCTATTTGTTTTTCCCCATGGACTTTTTCTTGGAAGATTGAGATCATCTTCAGAATAAACTTTGTTTATTGTTCTTTTTTGAAATTTAACTGTATTCACTCCTACGTCTTTTGCAATATCTATTAGTTTTTTAGCAATATCTATATTTCCATTATGATTTATACCAATTTCGGCAATAATATTAATTTCTTTCATTAAAAAAGTCCTTATTTTTTTTTAATAATTCATCAAGAACACTTGCGGCACTATTTAAACCATTTTCATTACAAATATTTAAATCCTCTTTTATTTTATTTAATAAATTTTGCAAATCATTATTCTCTAACTTTAGCCAATAATAAACAGCTTCTTTAAAATATTTTAATCTTACCTCACAATTTGAATATTTCTTATAAAAAGAAAATGGATGATTATCGTTTAAACATATAAATGGAATGTTGCTATCAAGTGATTGTAAAACTGTAGTCGAAGTAGAAGTTAAGGTTACTAACAAATCACAATTAGGTATAATTTCTTCAAATTGATTATATTCTAATAATTTAGGTTTGAATGAACGAATAGTATAGAAATTTTTAGAATTAAATATTAATTTTTTTAACTTTTGATTTATATTTTCTAATTCACCTTTTTTTTCTTTTATTATAATTAGTATTTTTTTATCATGTAAAATAATCTTATTAAATTCCTCAATTGCTCTTTCAATATTTTCTACACTTGTTGGTTTAAAGTGTATAGTACTTGCCATTGAAGGCGCAAATATTATTTTTTTATCAAATTTTGATAGTGTATTTTGCAATTCTTGAGAGAGACCTCTATAGTTTTGTTTCAATAAATTTTTTCTAAAAAAAGGTATTTGGTAGAAATTCTTAATATGACCTCCATAATTATTAATATTTTTTTTATCAATTTCATTCATATAAAAATAAATATCTAGGTCGCAATAGTCAAAATATCTAAAAGGTTTAAACATAAAAGCTTCATTTAATGAGCAAAGTATCTGATTTTTTTTATTCTTATATACCAAAGAGAATATAGGTTTGTCTAAAAGTATACCAGTTATAACCTGTGAATTTATTTGAGAGATAATAAAACTTATATAACTTGAATATAGAAATTCATAAACAAATTTTGAATTTACATCTATTTTTATAAATAAACTAAATAATTTAATAAATTCCATAAAGGTTAAGAAGAATGATTTTATAGATAAAGTTACACTTGATTTAAGATGATTTAAATGATGAAAATTATTTTTTTTATTTGAAATACTAAAATTTATAACAAAACATTCTGCTTTTAGATTTTTTAATTTTAAATAATTCTGAAAAGTGGGAAACACAAAATCAGCATAATCTTTTTTTCTTAAATACAGTAGTTGAGGATGATTTATTTTTTTTGATGGTGATGTAATTAAGCATATAAAAATGGTTTTAATAAAAAAAAATATAAATTTAAAAAAAATAATAATATATGAAAAAATTTTAAATAAATTAACACTTATTTTTTTATTATGATGATTATAATAAATATTTTTTAAAACTTTATCAGCAATTATATTTTTTGAGGTAATTTTGGAGTTATTTTTTTTTATTGATTGAACAAATACATAAAAACTAGTAAAATTTAAATCATAGTATTTAAGAACATAATTAAGTAATTTTAATTTATTATCTTTAAAATTTGACTCTTTAGACTTAAAATAATTAAATACTAACTTTCTAGATTCCTCTATTAGCTTTGTATAATTGCTTGTATTTACAAATTTGATAGAATTTTTTTTTTTAAAAGCTGGTGAATAATAAACTTTTCTTCCAAGTAATAAGTTTAATAATATTATAAAACGTCCATAAAATTTGTAAGAAAAAACGTACATATTATTTAATTGTCAATTAACTTATTTGATAAAATATAAGCTCTTTTAAAATAATTTTTACCTAAACTTTTTTCCAGCCATAGAGGAATGTTATTACCTCTAAATGGATGCTTTTGTTTTGTTGCCCATAGAAATCTTATTTTTGTAGCAGTATCAATTATTTCCCATTCTGAATCAAAAAATTTTTTAACTTTTTCAAATGATTTTTTTTTGTATATAGGTCTTCCTTTTGAATGTAGAAAATATGTAGGTAAAGTCATAACAATAGATAAAAAATATTTCATCTGATACATAGTTTTTTTATCTTTATAGTTTTCTAATAGATACTTGTTTTTATATTTATGATGTTCTAGGAAACCATTTTTATATGCATTAAATAATAAATTGTTTATAGATTTCAAATGATTAATTGGATAATTATTATTAATATTCTCAAATATAATTAATTTTCTTTCATTGATAAAGGATTTGCTTTTTTCTAATACTTTAGATGGTAACATAAAAGATTTATAATTTTTAAGATATTTTTGTGGACAAAAAATAAATCCATGATGTTGTATTGGGTCAATTTCATACAAATATTTTTTAATTTTTATTATAAATTTTTTTAGTTTCTTTAAATTATTGTGATCAGCCAAAACATTATTCTTAATGATTACGTAAGTATCTAAATCACTCCATCCCTTAATATAGTCTCCTGTTGAAAAACTACCATGAATCAAAAAATCAAAAAAATAATGTTTATTTTTTTTTACTTCGTTAGAAAGCCTCTTAAATGTTTTAGCATAATCTTTGTCTTTTTTATTTATAATTTTCATTGAATAATTAGGAATTTTAACCATTTTCCTAATTAGTTTTTTTTTAGGAGATATTTTAAGAAGTTTGAAATGTGAACTTATATTTTTTGAAACAAGATCATCTAAATATTGATCGTTATTAGTGAGAGTGTCATCATTCAAATACCAATTAATTAACTTATTAAATTCTAGCATATTTTCTGAATTTTTAGGCATTATATCCATACCTTATCAGCCCCTTACTGATTTTTACAAACCTAAGAAATTTTTTATTATTTTCAGCAAGATTTATTTTTTTAATTAATAATTTTTTATAATCTAAATTTAATTTAGTATTTTTATAATTAAAATAATTGTATTTTTTTTTCATTGTTCTTGAAATTGAATTTTTTTGATTAGCTAATTCAGCAAAATGAGAATAAAATGATTTTGATATATAAATATTATTTTTTGTAGATTTTTTTTCAATTTCTAAAATTTTATTTATATTATTAGTAAAAATAATATAATTATTTTTTATAATTTCGTACTTAATTTCTTCTTTATACTTTTTATGTAACAATTGATGTGTATGAAATTTGGAAAAATATATACTATATTCATGATAATATTTTTTTGATATAAATATCGAAAAGTTTATTAATTTAATCAACCTCACTTCTATATTTTTAATTTTATGCCAATCACGTCTTAATATATTTGTTTCTTTTAAAATTAAATTTATATTTTTTTTATAACCAATAAATTTTTTAATAGATTTTAGCGAATAGCATAATGAATTTAGAACACATAAAGAGTTACTAATATTAACTGTTTTATTATTAATAATATTTTGTAATCTCAATATTCTTTCAGGTATCCAATCATTTATTGAAATTTGAACTAATAATTTAGCTTCTATTTGACTAGGTTTAATATAATTTAGTTTTTTACCATAAATTAAAGATAAATTAAATTTATCAAAATATTGGATGTTTTTAAAAGTTTCACTATCCATTTTAATAACATTTCCAAATTTAATTAAGTCGTATAATTCATTATCTATATTAATAAAATCATATTTTTTTTTATTTAAAATTTTTTTTTTAGTTTTATTTTTAAAAACAATAATAATATCTAAATCTGATATTCCTGGAGCTTTAGTTTGCCCATATTCATATATTGATAATATATTTTCATCCTCCTTAAAAATTTTTTTAATTTTTTTTCTATTGTTGTCATAAAATTTTATAGGTTTTTTTTTTGGATAATCTCTAAATTTATATTTTATCATTGAAATATTACTATAAACCCTTTGCTAACCAGCCTCCATCAACTATAATTTCTGTACCTGTGACAAAACTAGATGCTTCGGATGATAAATATATTATAGCGCCTAATAAATCTTCAGATTTTCCCCATCTTTTTAATAACGTACTATTAATTCTTTGTTTACTTAATGAAGAATTTTTTTGTGAAATTTTTGTCATTCTTGTTTTAATATATCCTGGACAAATGCTATTAACTCTTATTTTAAATTTACTTAAATCATAAGCAAGGGCTTTTGTCATTTGTCTTAAAGCACCTTTAGAACTTATATATGAAATATTATTTGGGAAACCTTGATAGGCACCTAGACTTGTAATATTCACTATTGAAGCTGAATTATTTTTTTTCATTATTTTAGAAATTCTTGTAGACAGAATAAAAGGTGCACGTAAGTTGATTTTATAAGTTTTATCCCATTTATCTAAAGGGTATTCAATCAATTTTGAAGGTAAAGAAATGCCGGCGTTATTAATAAGTACATCAATTTTTAATTTTTTTTTCTTTAAATTAATTATAAAATTTTCTATTTGTTCTACATAATTAAGATCAAATAGAAACTTCATACAATTTTTGTTATTTTTTTTAATTTTATCATAAGTAGCATTAAGGTTTTTTTTATTATTATCGCATATTATTAAATTACAATTTAACT